>ENA-OQAA01000186-OQAA01000186.1-human-gut-metagenome-genome-assembly--contig:-NODE-186-length-44741-cov-5.314924_pt1 | contig 44741 bp, 44 predicted proteins | sample MGYA00242489_ERZ504515 | MGnify/ENA primary metagenome ERZ504515 (study PRJEB26092, sample SAMD00036237) | human gut metagenome | host: Homo sapiens | study: EMG produced TPA metagenomics assembly of... | reverse complement strand
GCAAAGGGAAGAAAATCGAAAGAGGACGGTACTTGTATTCATGACAGTGATACTCTGGCAATTCAGAAACGTCCGGACAAGGACTTCTCGCGGATTATACGAACTGCCGAATCTGGAAGGCTGGCTGAGTCAACAAGAAGTGATCGAGTACAGCAAGTCCATCGGGCTTTCTCCGATCCGTATCAAAAAACTTCCGGCTGCGAAGCATATTTTCAGTCATGTAGAATGGCAAATGAAAGGGTATGAGATCCAGGTGGATGAGCTGGAGAAAAACTGCAGCAAGGAAATGATTTTTGCAAAAGAAGAAGTATTAAAGGAAAAGTATTCGATTCCATCTGCGTTTGAGGCATATTGTGTGTGGAAACAAAAATAGATTAGAGTGTGCTCTGTTTTCTTGAATGACTTTTCGATTTGTGATATACTTGGGTGCGAATAAGGAGTGATTATCATGGAAGAAACAACAGGATTATCCAAGCAGCAGAAAAAGTCCATGGAAACAAAGGCAAAGATTTTCAAGGCGGCAAAGCGGATTCTGCAGCGCAGTGGATATGAGACATTATCAATTAAAAATATATGTGAAGAGGCCGGTGTGTCCAACGGCAGCTTTTATCACCATTTCAAAACAAAGGATGATCTTTTGTCTTATTATATCGAAGATCAGCCGAGCATCAATCCGGATCTTCTGGATCTGCCGGAAAATGCAGAGGATGCAAAAAGAACGATCATCCAGGTATATTTAAATTATGTTTCTTATTGCAAGGAACTGGGTGTTGAGTTTATGGCAGGATACTATGATACGAAGAATCAGGCGCTCAATCCGGTCAGCCGGACGGAGCGTCCGTATCCGATCGTGACGGTACAGAACTATGTGGAAAAAGCCATAAAAGAAGGAAGGATTCAGATGAACGTGGAAATCGAGGCATTTACCACGGACATTCGTATGATCGTGATCGGAAATGTGTTTGAATGGTGTCTGCGAAATGGAGAAGCAGATTTTGAGGGAAATATGGCACGTTCGCTCGGAAAATATCTGGACAGTACATTAGATTAGATCCGGAGGTTTCTGGAATGAGATGTTGTTTTATTATAAATCCAAATTCCCGCTCCCAAAGAGGAAGGGCAATCTGGGAAGAGGTACAAAAAGAATTAGAAAAGAGTCAGATAAAATATGAGATTTATCTGACGGAACGGAGAAAAAATGCGACAGCGATCGCAGCGATGCTTACGGCTGACCAGGAGGAAAAGACTCTGGTCGTTCTGGGTGGAGACGGAACGGTAAATGAAGTGTTAAACGGAATACAAAATTTTGAAAATGTGATCCTGGGATATATTCCGACTGGATCCAGTAATGATTTTGCAAGAGGAATGAAGATTCCAAAAGATCCCGTCAAAGCACTTCATCTTGTTCTGCATCCGCAGGCAATACAGAAGATGGATATCGGTGTCGTAGATTATGGAGAGAAAAGCAGACGGTTTGCAGTCAGTGCGGGAATCGGATTTGATGCGATCATTTGTCATCAGGCAAGTGTTTCGAAGTTGAAGGCGGCGCTGAATAAGATCAGACTTGGAAAGCTGACTTATGCAGGAATCGCAATCGACAGATTGATCAAAGATGATTCCGTGCGGGCGGAGGTCGAACTGGACAAAGGAGAGACACAGGTATTTCGAGATACCTATTTGTGGCAGTCCAGAATCAGCCGTATGAAGGCGGCGGATTTAAATTCTGTCCGGAGGCGGATCCGGGAGACAGAAAACTGGATGTGATCGTAGTATCCGGTCTGAAAAGATGGCAGGTGATCAGAACACTGCTTCTGGCATTTCAGGGAAAACATGTAGGACATAAAGGCATTTCCATTTTCCGGTGCGAAGAAGTAAAAATCCGGTTTTCTCAGGCAAGAGCGGTGCACACGGACGGAGAGGCAGTATTTTTGAAAAAAGAAATCCGGATGCATGTACTGCCGCAGCAGGTGCGGGTGATTACATCATAAAGGGGTGCGAGGAATATGTGGAGATATCTGACAGGATGTATCCTGATCGTAATTGGCGCGTATTTTTATATGATTTTCCCGGGAATGGAAAGAAAACGGGAGATCTGGAAATTCAGAGGAACACAGTGGGCACACAGAGGGCTGCATGATAAAAAGAGCGGAATTCCGGAAAATTCGATGGCGGCTTTTCGGGAAGCAATACGGGCAAACAAAGGAATTGAGCTGGATGTACATCTGACAAAAGATAAGAAGATAGCAGTATTTCATGATGATTCTCTGAAGCGGATGTGCAAAGTCTCCGGAACAATAGAGGAGAAGACATGGGAAGAGCTGAAAAAACTCCGGCTTCTGGAGACTGCAGAGCCAATTCCGCTGCTTGAGGATGTTCTGCATCTTGTGCAGGGGAAAGTTCCGATCCTGATCGAGGTAAAGCTACTGACAGAAGATATGGAAATCTGCCGTTGTCTGGCAAAGACGATGGAAGATTACAAGGGAACGTTCCTGGTTCAGTCATTTAACAGCCTGGTACTGCAGTGGATGAGAAAGAATCAAAAGCAGATTTTACGGGGGCAGTTGTCTTCCGATCTTGTAAAAAGTGAAAAGACACCGCATTATTTTTTCAGATTCTGCGTAAAATATTTATTGAGCAACTGTATCTGCAGACCGGATTTCATCTCTTATAAAATGGAGGACAGCAAAAACCTGAGTCTGTGGATGCAAAAACATATTTTTCATGTACCGATTGCGGCATGGACACTGCATGGAGAAGAGATGCTTCAGCGTGCAAAGAGCAGATTTGATATGTATATTTTCGAAAAAAATTAGAAGAAATAGAAAGAAAATCAAAAGATTTGTTAAGGTTTTATGAATCGCCTTGTTGATTAAAAAAAATCGTGCTATAATCGGGGCAGTTAAAAAGAATTATGTTTTACAAATTAAGGGAGCGGTCAGAATGAGCAGGAGCAGTGCATTGAAAAATTTTATAAAAAAATATAAACATGCATGGGTATTCCTGTATGCGTTTATCTATATGCCGTGGTTCATGTATCTGGAAAAGCATATTACAGCAGAGTCGGAGTATCATGTGATCCACTCCGTACTGGATGATAAGATTCCGTTTGTTGAGTATTTTATTGTGCCGTATCTGCTCTGGTTTGTCTTTATTGCTGCGGTATTCCTCTATTTTTTCTTTACAGATGTAGAAGGGTTTTATAAGCTGGCAAAGCTCAGTTTTATCGGAATGACGATTTTTCTTTTGATTTCTACAGTATTTCCGAACGGACTGACATTAAGACCGGTCGTATTTCCACGGGATAATATATTTACAGATATGGTCAGGATGTTGTATCTGGCAGATACCCCGACGAATGTATTTCCGAGTCTTCATGTGTTCAATTCTCTGGCTGCATGTATTGCAATCGCACAGAGTGAGCAGCTGAAGAAGCATCCGGTGATCAGCAACGGAGCCTATATTTTAGCAGGACTGATCATCCTTGCGACGATGTTTTTAAAACAGCACTCCGTCATTGATGTGATGGGAGCTGTGCTGATGGCATATACACTGTATCAGTTTGTGTATGCGACAGAGAAAAAGAAAGTGCCAAGCGTGTCAAGAAGCAGAGAGTTTGGATAGGAAGTTCAGAGTATCATAACAAGGGTCATTGTGAAATGGAGCAATGGCTCTTTTTGTTGTGCAGAAACAGAAATTGAAAGAACACTGCGAAAATGATACAATGTGGAAAAAGTGTACAATATGGAGGAGTTTATGGAACGACAGAAGATATTGATCGTAGAGGATGATGCGGATATCAGTGGTCTGCTGGTCAAAATTATGGAAGGGGCAGGATATCAGGTGAGACAGGTATTTTCCGGAACAGAGGCATTGTTTTGTATGGAACGGGAATTACCGGACTGTGTGCTGTTGGATCTGATGCTTCCGGGGATGACAGGAGAAGCGGTGTTGGATCAGATCGACAGAAACAGAAAAAAGAGATGCCCGTGCTGATCTTATCAGCGAAAGTGTCAGTGCAGGACAAGGTGAAGCTTCTTAGGCTTGGCGCTGATGATTATATTACAAAACCATTTGATCCAGAGGAAGTAATTGCAAGAGTAGAAGCTGCCATGCGGCGTTATACAAAAGAAGCACAGAATATGGAAGCAGAACAGGAGGTTTTCCGATACAAAAATCTGAGCTTATATCCACAATCCCGAAAAGTTGAAGTATCAGGCATTGAGCTTCCACTGACCATGCATGAATATGATATTTTGTATTTGCTGATCCAGAATCCACAGAAGGTATATTCCAGAGAACATCTCTATGAGCAGGTCTGGAAAGGCGGGTACTATGGGGAAGACAATACGGTCAATGTGCATGTCAGCAATCTGCGCAAAAAGATCCAGAAGGCAGACAAAGAAGAATCTTATATTAAAACAGTCTGGGGAATCGGGTTTAAGCTGGGGTAATCTTTATAGTTTCTTTAAACTTTCTTGAGGACTCCTTAAAACAGAAAACGGTATACTACGAATGGAAACAGGGAAACACAAAAAGGAGAAGGAAAGTTGAGAGAACGAGTCATAGAAACAACACAGATTACAAAGACATATGGAAAAGTCCTGGCACTCGATCATGTGGATATCTGCGTAAAGCGAGGAGATATTTACGGGCTGATCGGGGATAACGGAGCCGGAAAGTCAACACTTTTGAAGCTTCTGGCAGGGCATAGTGCGGCATCCACAGGAGAGATCAGGCTGTTTGGAGAACAGGGAGAGAAGGAACTGCAAAGGGCGAGACGGCGCAGTGGAGTGATGATCGAACAGCCGGGCTTTTTCGGAAACCTGACAGTGGAAAATAATATGGAATATTATCGGATCCAGAAGGGAGTTCCGGGAAAAGAAAAAGTAGAAGAGATGCTTCGCATGACGGGCATCTGGGAAAAAAGAAAGTGCCGGTGCAAGACTCTTTCCATGGGAATGAAACAAAGACTGGGACTGGCGATGGCGATGCTCGGAGAGCCGGAGCTGTTGATCTTAGATGAACCGATCAACGGACTGGACCCAGTGGGATTGTAGAATTCAGACAGCTTTTAAAGCGTCTGAACGAAGAAAAGAAGATCACGATTCTGCTTTCCAGTCATATTCTGACAGAACTGCAGCAGCTGGCAACGGTATATGGCTTTTTAAGTAAGGGAAGATTACTGGAACAGATCACTGCGGAAACCCTGCATGAACGATGTACGGATTCTGTGGAGATTACAGTGTCAGACGTGCAGCAGTATGCCGTATTTCTGGAAGAACAGTTATCAGGAGAAGGATACAAAGTACTTTCGGATGGGAAAATCCGTATTGTAAATCCAAAACAGGATATTGAAGTCTACAGCAGGCTTGCAGCAGAACATGGAATTTTTTATCCGGGAGCTGACCAGAAAACAGGCATCTTTGGAAGCGTATTACATGAATCTGAAGAAGGGGGGGAATCAGGGATGTTAAATTATATAAAAAGTGAATGCTACAGAGTGATGCACAGCCGCTCGACTTATGTGATGACAGGAATTATGGCAGTATTGCCGGTGTTGTTTCATATTATTTTGTATGTGACAGGTGTGGCCAGTAGTACAACGCAGGATTTTCCCTATGATATTACTTCTTTTTCATTCAGTTTTCTGGCAGGAAGTCCGATGCTTTTTACTTATGCAGGGCTGATTGTTGCAGCAGTTTTGTATGAGGAGGAACATAAAAACGGAAATATGAAAAATGCAGTGGCGTTTGGGATTTCCAGAGAAAAGCTGTTTTTGGGGAAATGCATGACTGCAGTTTTGACGGCAACGGTTATAATGGCGCTGGTATTGACTGCTATATAGGAAGTGCATGGTTCTTGTTAGAGCATACGGGACCGACAAGCCTGAAAATTATTTTAACCGAGATTCCGGCAGTGTATGGAACAGCAGTTGCATCTATGATCCTGGGGATCGCACTTCTGGCATATTTCAAAAATGAGGTGATGGCAGCAATGCTGTGGGCAGTAATTGTATATGCGATACCGAGAGTGTTACTGTTGGCTGGAATGGTTTTACTGGGACAATGGGGCATAGAATTTTTGTGGGATTTTGCACAGCTTCTGCCTGCGAATCTGTTTCAGTTTGGAGCCAAGGTCAATATGTCTCATTGTGAAGTGCTGTGGAAGACTTCCCAGGGAATGACAAAATGTGTGATTGTGGGAATCGTGGGAACAGTGCTTGCGATAGTGGCAGGAATTGTAATGCTGCGGAAAAAAGAGGTATAAAAGGAGAATGAAACATGGAACGAGATATTTTATTGCTTGGCAATCCCAGATTGTATGAGATTTCAGAGGAGGTGAAACGTGAGGAATTAGAAGAACTGCGCTCTGTTTTTACGGATATGTTTGATTGTATCAGAGGTATCCGACGAGATTATGGGTTTGGACGGGCAATTGCGGCACCACAGATTGGGGTACAGAAGCGGCTGATTTGTATTTTGACAGATCAGCCTTATGTCATTATCAATCCCCGGTTAGAATTTGTGGGTAATGAAATGATGGAGCTGATGGATGATTGTATGTCATTTCCAAATCTTCTGGTTCGGGTCAGACGCTATCGCCGCTGTATTTTACACTATCTGGACGAGAACTGGAAAGAACAGGAAATGTATCTGGAAGACGATATGTCTGAACTGATTCAGCATGAGTACGATCATTTGGATGGTATCCTGGCCACAATGCGGGCAATTGATAACAAGTCTTTTGTGATAAAACAATAGACAATTCTAATTTGAGCGAGAAAGGGATGAGAGAGATCAAATTACATCAGATATTTACGAAGGAGGGAAAGAGAAAATCATGAAATCTATTTTAATGATCGGTCAGTCAAATATGGCAGGAAGAGGATTTATAAATGAAGTACCGATGATCTGTAATGAAAGAATCCTAATGCTTCGCAATGCAGGATGGCAGATGATGGCGGAACCCATCAACTATGACCGTCCGAATGCAGGAATCGGGCTTGCGGGTTCCTTTGCTGCGATGTGGTGTATGGAGCATGAGGGAGAACAGATCGGGCTGATTCCATGTGCGGAAGGGGGAAGTTCACTGGATGATTGGGCAGTGGACAAAAATCTGTTCAAGAATGCAGTGATACAGGCTGGATTTGCGATGCAGGACAGTGAACTGATCGGTATCTTGTGGCATCAGGGCGAAAGTGACAGTTACGGAGGTGGTTATCAGACGTATTATAAAAAATTACAGGTGATTATTGAGTCACTCCGAAAAGAATTAAACGCATTCGAAGTTCCTTTGATTATTGGTGGATTAGGGGATTTTTTAGGAAAGAACGGATTTGGTCTGAATTGTACAGAATATGAACTTGTGAATGAACAGTTGTTAAAGTTTGCGAGAGAACAGGAGAATAGCTGCTTTGTGACTGCAGAAGGTCTGACTCCCAATCCGGATGGAATTCATATGGATGCGGTTTCGCAGAGAAGATTTGGTGTGCGCTATTATGAAGCATTTGTTAAAAGAGAGCATGTGCTAAAGCCGATAGAAAATGAGATGGAATTGTTGGAGCGATGCATCAGCGGACCACATACAAAAAGGGAAAAAATGTATCTGGCAATGGCAGAATTTGCAGCGGGGAAATGACAGATGAGGAATTTGGCGAACGAATGAGAGTGATCACAGTAAGTTCAGAAGCGATGGAGGAATAGATGTGCTATGGGTATTATTTAGCGTTGCAATCGTGATCGCAGTTTACTTTGCCACTCGTTTTTTCTTATTAAAAAAAGCAATGAAAGAGGCAAATCGGGAGTTTCAGGATATTCTGAAAGATATACAGCAGAATCAGATCCTTCACATGGCGATGCCGGATAAAGAGCTGGAAAATATGGCGCAATCTGTCAATCAGGCATTGGAACAGATTCGAACAGAGCGTCAGGAGTATGAAAAGCGAGAGCGGGCATTTCAGTCAGAGATTGAGAATATCAGTCATGATCTGCGTACCCCGTTGACTGTGATATTGGGATATTTAAAGCTGATGAAGGGACAAAAGGAGACGGACATGGAGATGGTGGAGACGATCGAGCGGAAAGCAAAGACCATGCAAAGACTGGTGACAGATTTCTATGATTTGTCCCGACTTAGTGCCAGAGATTATGAAGTGGAGATCAAGGAAACAGATGTAGGAAGGATTCTTAGGGAATCACTGATGGATAGTTATCATATTTTAGAAAAACGCGCGTTGGAGCTGGAGGCGGAGATTCCGGAGCATATCATAGAAGTGTTAGGGGATGCATCGGCGTTGGAGCGTATTTTTTTAAATTTGATTCAGAATGCAGGACGATATGCACAAAGTTTTTTGCATGTGTTTGTAAGAGAGCAAAAGCAGCAGGTGTGGATCTGTTTTGAAAATGATGCCTTCAATGTGACAGAGGCAGATGTGGAGCATTTGTTTGAACGATTTTACAGGAAAGACCGGGCAAGAACACAGGAAGGAACCGGTCTGGGACTTACGGTAGCAAAGCAGCTGGCAGAAGCAATGGAAGCAAAATTGACTGCAGAACTGATCAGAGAGCCTGGAGGTGGGAAAGGAGAGATCATACCAAAACTGCGTTTTACATTAGAAATGAAAAAAGTAGAAAAATTTATGCAAAAGGAATAAAAATAAATAGAGTATTGCAATATTTTCGATTATAATGAAAGAAAAACATGTCGGAGGTATATGCAATGCGAGAGGAAAAAAAGAAAAAAAGAAAACGGATTCTTTCAGTAGTGCTTGCAGTGACAATGGGGATGTCCATGCTGACAGGATGTGGAGCATCTGAAAACAGCCAATCGGCAGAAACTGTCGAACTCAAAGGAGAGTATCAGCATCGCCTTTTGTGCAGGCTGAGATCAACAGCGATACGGTAGAGTGGATTTGTGCAGCGTATGCCGTATATACGCAATATAATCATAAGACTCTGGGTGTGATAGGCGGATTATCAGACCAGGAAAAGGAATCTTCGCAGGACAGAATCAAACTGACACTTTCAGAGGGCTGGGGAATCAATGGCAGAGACGATGTGACAGAAGTCATCAATAAGCTGCTTACAAAAGGTCACAGGGAAACCTATTTAAAAACGGTGAAAAAATTGGAGAAGAAAGGCTTGCTGGAGCTTTCCACAGAAGAGGCTATGACAAATTTTTCCGAGGATGACGAGGAATTTGCGCGATATCAGGATGCTCATGAGATGTACACGCAATATGGAGAGCATGGAATGGATGGCTGGGATTACAGCAGAGCGCTTCAAGTGCTGGGGGACTGTTATCTTGCAGATTATATCAATCTGGAAGAATGTCTGGATCTGTCTCTTCCGATCGCAAAAAAGCTTCAGAGTGCATTTACGAGCTGGGAAGAACTGGCAGACAGCTATATATATGGATATGCGTTCTGGCAGAATGAAACAGCGGACGATGTAGAAACGAAGTTTCGAATTCAGGCCTATGCGGAATTAGTAGAAATGGAAAACAGTCCATATTCGGTTGCGTATGATACCAAATTGGAGAATACCTGGAAAGATGGGGAGAAACGGAAAGAAGAACGCAAAGCGTATGAAATGTCAGATGGATATGTTCCCATCCGATGTACAGATACAGAAAGTGTTCAGGTACGTCTTCCGGAAGAATATGTGTTTGACAAAGAAGATTATGAAGAGTATGAAAATACCAAATTTACCAAACCATGTGGGGATGGAGACAGCATCTATATCAGTTATCAGGCAGAATTTCTGGATGACAGGAACAATGCAGAATTGCAAAAAAAATATTGGACAGAAGGAAATGCACAAGAGAAGGAAAATGCAGAAAAGAAGGGAGGTACTTATGAAGCAGGGGAAATCAAGTCACTTTCCGTCAAGGAAGACCTCACCGTTTTTTATCTTGCTGAAAAAGAGGTGACGGAAGGCGGAACACAGCAGATTTCCTATCAGGCAGTGGCAGAAGTAGGGGGAAAATATCTGGTAAAATGCTATATCAGCGATGTGGCATCTCCGGGATATGAGCTGATGCTTGGCATGAATGAGGAAGCCTGATAAAAGAACTGTTTTCTGATTTTAGGTGGTGAGCCTATGAATACACAGTGGGAATTGTATTTTCTGAGGCGGGAGATTGAGCGGCAGAAAATACAGAAACAGAGAAAGAAAAAGCGGCGCATATGGATTGCCGGTATAAGTGGACTGCTTGCATTGGTATTTCTTGCAGGCGGGATTTCTATGGTACGATTTTATAGAAGTGATTATGGAAAATTGAAGCGCGCAGCGGATCAGTATGATTTCAGACTGGCGGCAGTCAGGATGTCACAGTATGTGAATGAAAAATATGGAGAAGAGGTGTGCAGTTCCGGAGAGTTATCCGTCTCTCCCTGGGATCCATCCAATCTCCGATCTTATCTGGGGTTTCGGGCCGAATCAGAGGAGGATCCGGGCAAGGTGATCTATATGCTGTATTTGTCGAAAGAGAAGTTGTGTATCTGGATACTTTTCAGTGGGAGGAGATTTCAGAAGATCTGATGCAGGAAGCTGCTGAGAAGACTGGAATTGATCAGGTGTGCTGTGACACGATGCAGTATTCGAGTGTGGAGCTGAGTGAGCCTTATTACTATTGTCCATGGGTGGCTGCAGGGGCATACATGACAGAATATGAAGGAAATCTGAAGCAGTTTTTTACAGAAGAGGTGAAGGTGCGTCAAGCTTTGCCTGATATAGAAAAATTGGGAGAACTTCGGATTAATGGGGCTTTTGCACTGTATTTTGGAGATTCTGCCGTACCGACCATGCGTGAACGGATTCAAAATCCAAATGTAGATTACCGAGAACAGTTTGAAACAGGGCTAAAAGCGATAGAAGAGAAATATCAGATCGATATTGCATCTGCTGTTTTGTTTCAAAGGGTATTTCTGGAGATGAAACAGGCAGTGACGGAAAAGGAGTCTTATTCGATTTTTCCGACGACATGGATGGAGTATGGAAAAGGGGAGACATTTTTCAGTCCGGCATATACACTTCTGAGCTTATCTTATGATCAGGTGTTTGAACCGAAAGCGGAAAAGGCAGCAGAAGGTGTGTATGTATTCTCAACCAATGGGAGAAGACGCATGACAGGGTATACCTGTAAAACAACAAAACCTCCAGAGGAAGTCCGTGATTTGGCAGAAAAAGAGCTCTCGGGATGGGAGTTTGATCAGACCTTGCTGTTCCATAGAAACGAGAATTACAGTACACAGGAATATCCGATTTCTTATGCCTTGGCAATTGATGCAGAGAAGCTGTATCCGGATCAGGAGATCTCTGTCATCGGATGGGATAATCTGGACTGGGCAGTGTGTCAGGCGAAAGAACAGAATCTATATCCGCCGAACCGTACTGCAAGAGCCACCTATCAAATGGAAGATGGGTTTATGGTATTTGGCGATACAGATGGATACGGAACGAAAAATTATGGGGATAAGCTGTATTCCATTTTGACCAGGTAATGGAGAGTGCAGGCGGAGGAGCGAAAATGGAAAAATATAATAAAAGAGTGCCTGGAAGGATATCCGGAGTTTTACTGATCTTGCTGGGAGGTTTGGGGATGGCATATAAAATCCTTCTGGTATGGATGGATATTCTGCTGATGCAGGAGTTTCAGAACGAAGAACTTCCGGAACTTGCACGGACGCAGATGGTTTTTACGGCAAAAGATGTATGTCTGGCGATTTTGTGTCTGATTTTGCTGATATGGGGAGTTCGTAAGATTGTGCGTGTGATCCGGTTTTACCGGTTTAAAAAGTTTATCGGAGATCGTGAGATCGTGGCTCTTGAGGAACTTGCAGAAAAGTTTCATACATCAAAGACGAAAATCCGCAGTGAACTGGAGATGATGATTCAACACAATTATTTGTTGCAGGGGCATGTGAATCAGGAGTTCCCGTGTTTGATCACAACGGATCAAAAATACAAGGAATATCTGCAGGTGCTTGAGACGTTGGAGCAGGAGAAGAAAGAATGGGAAGAACTGGGATTTGACGAAGAAAAACGAAAGATCGTGGAGCGTGCACAGAGCTGTCTTTCCAGGATTCAGGAGTCTGTGGCAGTCATTTCTGCGAAAAGAGAAGGAAAGGAAGTATTTCTGGAAGATCTGCACAAGCTGGAGTGCGGCGTGAAAAAGCTGATTTCCGTATGTAGTCATAATCCGGCAAATTTGCAGGAGATGAGCATGTTTTTGAATTATTATCTTCCTACGGCTGAAAAGTTTGCAAGAGAGTATGAGCAGCTTCTTGGGTATGAAAATTTCGGGGAAAATATGGAGAGTCTGAAACAAGATATCCCACAGGGAGTGAGGGAGCTTGCGGAAGCATTTGAACAGATTGCAATTCGGATGTGTGATAAGATGGAAATCAATATTTTCCAGGATATTACGGTTTTGGAAGTATTGATGGCTCAAAACAGCAGGAAAGGAGCAGGAACGGATGAGCAGAAAAAGAAAAATTCTTGATATTCTCGGTATGATTCTGGGAGTTCTTCTGGTGATCGTAAATGGAATGATGGTCGGTCTGGAATATATGTACCAGGTAGGGGATAAGATTTATATGCTCGGTACGATGCGCGACAAGATGATTCCACTTGTATTTGGTGTGTTCTGCTTTCTGCTTGGTGTGTTCCTGATCTACAGAGGGCCCCGGGATTTCAGACGATATCGCAGATATCAGCTTTTTAAAAGTATCTGTGCCGGAAGGGAATATGTAGAGATTGAAGAAATTGCCCGGGAAGGACGATGTTCTCCAAGTTCTGCGCTTCGAAGCACGAAACAGATGTTGAAAAAGCACTTGCTTACGGGAGCGGTTCTGGATGTGCAGGAAGGCATGATTCTGTTTGGCGAAGAGGTGAAAGCATCGTATCAGAAAGCATGGAGTCAGTGGAATCAAAAACAGAATGTGTACAGAGCAGTCGGGGTATCTCTGGAAGAGCAGGAGGCATTTCTTTTGGGAAAACAGCAGGCAGAAGAACTGCAGGAGCTGGCAGGAGAAATTGAGGAGTCTAATATTCGAGCCCTGCTGCAAAGGGTTGCAGAAGTCTATGTAAGCCGCTTTGATCATGCAGAGAAAGAGCGGGGCAATTTTGAGTTTCTTCAGACCGTACGGGCAGACTATTTGCCGGAGGTGGAAAAGATGGCACGAAAATATATTCAAATGGAAAAATTGGATGAGACAGCGAAAGATACGTTTGCGGCGGAAAAGTTTGGAAAATTTCTGGAGAATTTCCCGGGAATGGATGGCCTTTGAATCTTCGCTGGCAAAGTCTCTGCAATGGTGTTATAATGGATGCAGACTATGAGAAAAATGTAATAAAGGAGCGTATCTAATTATGGGAAAGATTATGCTGACAGGTGACAGACCTACGGGAAGACTCCATGTGGGACACTATGTAGGTTCTTTAAAGCGCAGAGTAGAGCTGCAGAATACAGGAGATTTTGATGAGATGTTCGTGATGATCGCAGATGCACAGGCACTGACAGACAATGCGGACAATCCGGAAAAGGTACGTCAGAATATTATTGAGGTGGCGCTGGACTATCTGGCATGCGGACTGGATCCCCAAAAGTGTACACTGTTTATCCAGTCACAGATTCCACAGCTGTGTGAGCTTTCATTTTATTATATGAATCTGGTGACAGTTTCCAGGCTTCAGAGAAACCCTACGGTAAAATCTGAGATTCAGATGCGGAATTTTGAGGCAAGTATTCCGGTCGGATTCTTTACTTATCCGATCAGCCAGGCAGCAGATATCACTGCATTTAAGGCGAACGTAGTTCCGGTAGGAGAGGATCAGCTTCCGATGCTGGAGCAGACAAAAGAGATTGTAAGAAAGTTCAACTCTGTTTATGGAGATACACTGGTAGAGCCGGAGATCCTTCTTCCTGAAAATCAGGCATGTCTGCGTCTTCCGGGAACAGACGGAAAAGCGAAGATGAGTAAATCACTCGGAAACTGTATCTATCTTTCAGAGGAGCCGGATGAGATCCAGAAAAAAGTATTCGGCATGTTTACAGACCCGACACACATCAAAGTGTCAGATCCTGGAAAGCTGGAAGGCAATACAGTATTTACTTATCTGGATGCATTCTGCAGACCAGAGTATTTTGCAGAATTCCTGCCGGACTATGCAAATCTGCAGGAATTAAAAGATCATTATACAAGAGGCGGTCTTGGAGACATGAAAGTAAAACGTTTCCTGAATAACGTACTGCAGGCAGAACTGGAGCCGATCAGAAACCGCAGAAAAGAATATCAGAAGGATATTCCATATGTATATGAGATTCTGAAAAAAGGAAGCGAAAAGGCTGAAGCTGTTGCAGAGAAGACACTTCAGGAAGTGAAAGCATCCATGAAGATTAACTATTTTAACGATCAGGAACTGATTGCAGCACAGGCTGAAAAGTTCAGAGAAGAATAGAAAAGATACCGGGAATCCTGTGAAAACAGGAGGTTCCCGGTATCTTTTTACAGATCGTCGATCAGTGCGGTACTTTTTGCATAGGCGGTACTTTTGGCTTCAAAGAAGTCAGTTTTTACCATGTTGGCATTGGAATACTGGCTCACCCAGCGCATACTGTCCGGTTCCTGTGTTTGATCCGGATAGATCGGATCAAACCCCAGATTTGTGAACCGCAGATTTCCGAGATACTGGATATATTCCGTGATCATTTCTTTTGTCAGTCCGGCAATCTGATTCCCGATCACATAATGCCCCCAGGCGATTTCCTGACGAACCCCTTCTTTTAACATTTCCTTTAATATTTCGATATGCTCCGGTGTAAATAACTCCGGCAGTTCTTTCTTCATTTCCAGGATCATATTGCGGAACAGCCAGAGATGCGTGTTCTCATCCCGGTTGATATAGCGAATTTCCTGAGCGGAGCCTGGCATTTTCCCGTTTCGGCTTAGGTTGTAGAAAAACATAAATCCGCTGTAGAAGTAAATCCCTTCCAGAATATAGTTTGCCATCATAACTTTCAGCAAGGTGAAATCGTCTTTTTTCTCCTGAAATTCATTGTACAAATCTCCGATAAAGGTGTTTCTTCTTAGTAAATGCGCATCGTTCTTCCACTGGTAGAGAATATCGTTTCGTTCTACTGGACTGCAGATGGAGTCCAGCATATAACTGTAACTCTGGCTGTGTACACATTCCTGAAATGTCTGGATCGAGAGACAGAGATTAATCTCGTTTGCGGTAATGTATTCACCGATGCACGGGAGGTTTGCAGTCTGGATGGAATCCAGAAACACAAGAAAGCTTAAGATCTTGTTGTATGCAGTGCGTTCGTTCTCAGTCAGATTCGGATAATCCTTGATATCCTGGGACAGGTTGATCTCCTCCGGAATCCAGAAATTATTCATGGCCTGCCGGTACCAGTTGTTCACCCAGGTGTAGCGCAGATTGTTGAAATCATTTAAGTTGGTTGTATTGCCGCCGATCATGCGGCGGAGACGGATATCCGTGTCGCCGCCGGGATTGAACAGAGGCTTTTTCTTTAATTCAGACATAAAAATTCTCCTTGTTTTTCTTATTCAGATCAGGAAGAGCAGCTTTCGCATTCTTCTACTTCCAGAGATTTGCTTCGTACATAGTAAATGGTTTTTACACCTTCGTCCCATGCTTTCAAATACAGGTTGAAAATCTGACGCATGGTGAAATCATTGGTGATGTAGATGTTCATGCTTTGCGCCTGGTCAATGTGCCTTTGGCGCACTCCGCAGGCACGAATGCTGTAAGTCTGATCGATCAGATGGGCGTTTTTGTAATACCAGTAAGTAGCCGGTGACAATTCCGGTGCGACTCGTGGGAGCATACTGCCTTTTTTCTCTTCCAGAAAATAACGTTTCAGGATAGGATCTAGTCCGGCAGTCGTCCCGGAGATGATACTGGTGCTGCTGGTAGGTGCAACGGCGAGCAGATACGCATTTCTCATGCCCTGTGTGGCAACCTTTTTTTGCAGGGCAAGCCATTTTTCTGAATGATAGTCTCTTTTTTCAAAGTAGGCGCCGCTTTGCCAGTCACTTCCATTAAAAAGAGAATAACTTTCCTTTTCCTCGGCGAGATTGGTACTTGCAAGAATTGCCGCATAATTGATCGTCTCAAATACAGTGTCAGCAAATTTCAGATGTTCTTCACTTTCCCAGATAATTCCGTGCTTTGCCAGCATGTGGTGGTAGCCGCTGACGCCAAGTCCGATGCTTCGGTATTTTGATTGGTCAGCTTTGCATACGGAGTGGGATAGAAGTTCAGATCAATCACATTGTCCAGTGCGCGGACAGCGGTAGAAACAATCTCTTCCATATAAGAGGTATCCGTAACTGGAAGATGACCGAGGGAGAGACTGGCGAGATTGCACACCACGAATTCTCCGGGTCTGGTCACAGTGACAACGACGGTGTCTCCGTCTGTGGTCTGTACTTCTTTGCTTACTTCTTCAATTGCCTGCATATTCTGGGCAATCTCGGTACAGAGGTTGGAGCAGTAGATCATTCCGGCATGTCCGTTCGGATTCATGCGGTTGACCGTATCTCTGTTAAATGTAAACGGAGTTCCGGTTTCGGCAGCAGACCGAAGAACCAGGCGGATGATATCTTTGAGTGTGACTGTCCGTTTGGAAATACGGGCATCCTGTACACAATCCAGATAGCGGCGTTCCCATTCTTCTCCAAAGTAGTCTTCCAGATGGTATCCCTTTGCCTGAAAAATCTCATGCGGACACATTAAGTACCAGTTTTGATCCATATCTTCTTTTGCCATTTTCCAGAATAAATCCGGATAGCAGACTGCCGGAAATACGTCATGCGCTTTCATGCGGTCATCTCCGTTGTTCGTACGGAGCTGTAGAAATTCCGGGAGATCCCGGTGACATACATCCAGATAGACGGCAACCGCACCCTGACGCATACCGAGCTGGTCTACGGCAACAGCCGTGTCATTGACCAGACGGATCCAGCGGATCACACCGCCTGCGGCACCTTCGAATCCGCGGATATTACTTCCGCTTGCCCGTACTTTTCCGAAATACATTCCCATACCGCCGCCGAATTTGCTGACCTGGGCAAAATTATCGATACTTCGGTAAATCCCTTCCAGACTGTCTGGCACGGTATCGATGAAGCAGCTGGAGAGCTGATGATATGGCTTACGTGCATTGGAAAGTGTCGGTGTAGCCATAGTCACTTCCAGACGACTCAGCATATCATAGAATTTTTTTACCCAGAGCATCCGATCGTTTTTTTCATTCATGGCCAGATGCAGTGCGATTCCGAGAAACATCTCCTGTGGAGATTCCAGTGGAATATGGTCATGTGTGCGGATGACGTAGCGTTTCAGGAGCAGATCGAGTCCGGAAAAAGTAAACAAATTGTTGCGTTCCGCTTTTAAATAAGTTTCGGCAAGTAACAGCTCTTCCCGGGAGTAATGCTCCAGAATGTAGGAACCGTACAGATTCTGCCGGGTCAGATATACGAGTTTTTTGTAAAAATCAGAAAGTTCTCTGCGTGTTTCTTCCTGTTTTAAGTGAAAACTGAATTGAAAATATAATAGTCTTGCAGCAATAAACTCCCATTTCGGAGCTTCTGCGGTGGTAAGTTCTGCTGCGGCCTGAAACAGACTTTCAAGCTTCTGCCCGCAGGTACTCTGCGGTGTGAGAAAACTGCGAAATTTTGTATTCAGATACTCCAAAGAGTAGCAGATTTCAGGGAAATCAGTCTGGATCTCAAGCAAAATCGCATCCAGTTTTAAACGGGCTTCATCAGGAAGAACGTTTGAAAACTCCTCTGAGAGTTTATTTCTATTAAAAATTCCTGTAGGATCGGTCGTTTGCATGTAGTGTCTCCTTTTCGTTTTAAGTTGTAAAAATACAAAATATAGTGGATTTGGAAATTATAACACAAGATATTGGATAATTCTAGTCCGGATTTGAAAAAAGTGATCAGTGAGAAAAATAATTGAGAACACAAAAAAACCTCTGCAGATATCCTACAGAGGTTAGCGTGCGATAGAAGATTCGAACTCCCGACCTTCTGGTCCGTAGCCAGACGCTCTATCCAGCTGAGCTAATCGCACCCGTTAAGAACAAATGTCGTTCACAACGAAATTAAGTATAACCTGAAGCAATCGATTTGTCAACAACTTTTTTGAAAAAATTTAAAAAATTTTGAGATATGTACAGAGACGTAAGAAGGTGCTATAATAATCCAGATTGTATGAGGCAGAATTCTGCCTTAGAAACTATGGAGGACAAAAGATGTATCAGTATGATTATTTAATCGTAGGAGCCGGATTATATGGAGCAGTGATGGCACATGAGCTGCATAAAAAAGGGAAACACTGTCTTGTGATCGACAGAAGAGACCACATCGCTGGAAATATTTACTGTGAGGAGATCGAAGGAATCCATGTACACAAATATGGTGCCCATATCTTCCATACTTCCAATCAAAAAGTGTGGGAGTATATCAATCAGTTTGCCGAGTTTAACAACTATATCAATTCTCCGATTGCTGTATACAAGGATGAATTATACAATCTCCCGTTTAATATGAATACATTCAGCAAAATGTGGGGAATCCGTACACCCGGGGAAGCGAAAGAAATGATTGCAAAACAGGTGGCAGAATGTCAGATTACAGAGCCAAAGAATCTGGAAGAACAGGCATTGTCTCTGGGCGGTCGTGATGTTTATGAAAAATTGATCAAAGGGTATACAGAAAAGCAGTGGGGACGTGACTGCAAAGAACTCCCGGCATTTATTATCAAACGGCTTCCGTTCCGTTTTACTTATGACAACAATTATTTCAATGACCGCTATCAGGGAATTCCGATCGGCGGTTATAATGGAATCATCGAGAAGATGTTAGAGGGGGTGGAAGTCAGAACAGGTGTTGATTTCTTTGAATTCCGAAAAGAACAGGCGGATATTGCAGAAAAGATTATTTTTACAGGAATGATCGACGAGTATTTTGAGTATCGGCTGGGAGCACTTGAGTATCGTTCGGTGAGATTTGAAACAGAAGTATTAGACTGTGATAACTATCAGGGAAATGCAGTGGTCAATTATACAGAGCGGGAAGTTCCGTACACAAGAATTATCGAGCACAAGCATTTTGAATTCGGACAGCAGGAGAAAACCGTAATTTCCAGAGAATACTCTTCTGAGTGGAAAGTGGGGATGGAACCGTACTATCCGGTAAATGATGAAAAGAATACCAGATTGTTCGAAAAATATCAGGAGCTGGCAAAAGCGGAAGGAAATGTCATTTTTGGAGGTCGTCTCGGCGATTATAAGTATTACGATATGGATAAAGTGATCGAAGCAGCACTGAATCGACTGGAAACAATGGAATAGAAAAGGGTGAGAAGATGGAAGAAAACAAGAAAAAAAATCTGATGCGTCAGATCATCCGTTTTGCATTTGTAGGCGGAAGTGCATTCGTCATTGACTATGGAGTGATGATCTTTCTGACAGAGCTGATCGGAATCAATTATCTGATTTCCAGCGGAATTTCATTTTCGGTTTCGGTTATTTACAATTATATTTTGAGTGTACACTGGGTATTTGATGTGGCGGAGGACAGAAGCAAGAGAGCAGAGTTTGTCATTTTCATCATACTTAGTGTGATCGGACTAGGAATCAACCAGCTCGTGATGTGGATCGCAGTCGATATTTTTAGAATGTTCTACATGATCGCAAAGATCGGGGCAACAGCAATTGTAATGGTATATAATTTTATTACGAGAAAACTGTTTCTGGAAAAATAGAGACAGAAACACATGATGCAGGCACAGAAAAGTGCTTGCATTTTTTATGGAAATCGAGTAAGATACAATTACTTTTTATATTCTTTAATTCATATGACGGCAGGAAGTTTTCTGTCATCAGATACAGATTCGGTCGAATCTATTTTTCACAGAACAGTAGTTAAAAAGAGAGCAAGGATGCAGAGAGGAGAAGGAGTGAAAGACGAGAAAGGATATGATGTAGTTCGTTTTATTGAACATGGAGGAAAATGCAGGCCTGCCATGGACTATGTGAGAGGGCAAACTTTAATTGGACGTCTTCAGACGGAGAAAAAGATACCAAAAAAGCTTTTATTTCAATGGTTTCGGATGCTGTGTACCCAGCTGGATTGTTATCATCGAAGTAAAGGGATGCAGTGTTACCGGTATTTGAGCCCGTACAGTGTGATCGTAACGCGGGAGGAGAAGCTGCTTTTACTGGATCTGAGTGTACCCGGCAACGGATTTGTGATGAAGAAAATGCAGATACCGGCTGTCCGCGCGCATTTCGTGATGCCAGCAGGAAAGAAACGAAGCGGCATGGCAGTCGGAATAGACTTGTATGGTCTCGGCAAATTGTTTCAGTTTATGCTGGCATATACGAGTGTGGTTCCGCCGCTTACCTGGAAGGAGGAGTTTATGATGTCATTGGTGATCCAAAAATGTACAGGGGAAAATGGAAAGAAAACATACCGGGAATTTGATCAGATCCTGCGGGAACTGCCAAGAGGCGACAGGCGGAAATCCTGTTTCCGTAAAATAAAAAAAGCCCTATAACAGGGAGGATGCCAGGTGACCGTTGTCACGGTCCCTGGCGAGTATTATGAAAAAGTTTATTCGAATAGTATCACTACTATGCGGCATCTTTTGCTATCAAATGTTTTATCTTCATTTGATATTTATAGTATAGTCAGGAGAAATGAAGAAACAATGTTAATAAAATGAAAGAATTTTGAATGATAAATGAACAAATTATGAACAGCAAAGTCGCGGTTGTAAGGGGAAAGAGAACTTGATATAATGGACAAAATGACAGATGTGAAAGGAAAGGGAGGATAAGAGATGTCACAGAAAGAATTTCTGGAAGAGCTGCGCACAGCGTTGAGCGGAAAACTGAGTGCTCAGGCTGTTTTAGAGAATATAGAGTATTATCGTAATTATATAGAAGGAGAAGTGCGAAGTGGCAAATCCGAAGCTCAGGTGTTGGAGATGCTCGGAGATCCGTGGATTCTGGCAAGGACGATCTCAGATGCGCAGGATGGTACGGATGATTCGATTGTAAATGAAGCGGGCGGCAGCGATTATGGTGCTTACGGAGAAGAGACCGGCAGACAGGACATGCATTTTCAGGAATTGAGATTTCCGTGGTGGAAGATCGCGCTGATCATTCTGGCTGTGATCCTTGGAATTGTTCTGGTTATTTCTGTGATCACGGGGCTCATCAGACTTCTGCTCCCGGTTCTTGTTCCAATTCTGATCGTGTGTCTGATCGTGCAGTTTTTCAAGGGAAAACGTTGATAGAGATAAAGTAAAAGACCGATGGGGGAGCCATCGGTCTTTTGAGGGGAGTATAAATAATTAATAAGGGGTTGTAGAAAGACTACTTTCTACAAGCACAAGTATAATATAAGAAATTGGAAAATGCAAGCAAAAATACAAAAATTCCGAATAAAATTGAAAGATGCAGAGATACTATGAGTGTACCAAATAAATTTTTCAGGAGGAATACTCATGGCTAAGAACTACAGCAATAAAGAAAACAACAGAAACATGGCAAACAACAATGCATCAGAAAACGGATATTCATCATATGCAGATGAACAGAACAGAAACAGTAAAAACAGCAGAAATACAAATAAGACAACATCGAAAAACTGCCATAGAAACGGCACGAATTCCAGCGAAAACATGAATAACGCCAGATAATATCAGAGCGGGACTCATGTAAGTGAAAAAAAGAGGATACGATTTTAGTGTGCAGACAGCAGCAGAATCGTATCCTCTTCTTTACTATACGTGTGAATTATAGTAATATGAGTACAGATATTTGACACACGCAATGCGTGTATTCGGATACATATGGAGGAATATATGGAAAGATTTGAATTGATAGCACCGTGTCATTTTGGACTCGAGCGGTGCTCAAAAGAGAAATTCTGGATCTGGGATATGAAATCTCCCAGGTGGAAGACGGACGTGTTACTTTTTATGGAGATGCAGAAGCCGTATGCAGAGCGAATGTATTTTTGCGGACAGCAGAGCGTATTTTGATCAAGGCAGGATCATTTAAGGCGGTTACATTTGATGAATTGTTTGAAAAGACCAAGCAGATCCCCTGGGAGCATTATATTCCGCGAGATGGAAAGTTCTGGGTGACGAAGGCTGCATCGGTAAAAAGCAAGCTGTTCAGTCCATCGGATATTCAGTCAATCATGAAGAAAGCGATGGTGGAGCGGTTGAAGAGCTGCTACCATATTTCCTGGTTTGAGGAAAGTGGAGCATCCTACCCGGTGAGAGTGTTTCTTATGAAAGATATTGTCACGGTAGGGATTGATACATCCGGGGTTTCACTTCATAAGAGAGGATACCGGCAGCTGTCAAGCAAAGCGCCGATCACAGAGACACTGGCGGCGGCACTGATCATGCTGACGCCATGGAAGAAAGATCGTATCCTGGTGGATCCGTTCTGTGGAAGCGGAACATTTCCGATTGAAGCGGCGATGATGCAGCAAACATTGCGCCGGGTATGAATCGTTCTTTTACTGCCGAGGAATGGACCAATCTGATTCCAAAGAAAGAATGGTATGACGCTGTCAATGAGGCGAATGACCTGATACAGGACGACGTGGAAGTAGACATCCAGGGATATGATATTGATCCGGACGTGGTAAGAGCGGCGAGAAAGAATGCAGAAGATGCAGGCGTGGATCATATGATCCATTTTCAGCAGAGAGCCGTGCAGGATCTGCGCCATCCGAAGAAATACGGTTTTATCATCACAAATCCGCCGTATGGAGAGCGTCTTGAGGAGAAAAAGGAACTTCCGAAGTTATACTCTGATTTTGGAGAAAGTTTCCGTACTCTGGATTCATGGTCAGCGTATATGATCACAAGCTATGAAGATGCAGAGCGCTATTTTGGAAGAAAAGCAGACAAAAACAGAAAAATCTACAATGGAATGCTGAAGACATATTTTTACCAGTTTATGGGACCGAGACCGCCAAAAGCAAAGAAATAGAGGAATAACAGATGGAAAAGAGAATTATTTTTGCAACCGGAAATCAGAATAAGATGAAAGAGATCCATATGATCCTGGCTGATCTGGGAATGCCGATCTATTCTATGAAAGAAGCTGGAATTGATATTGATATCGTAGAGGATGGAACCACATTTGAGGAAAACGCACAGATTAAGGCAAAGGCAATCGCAAAGTACTTGCCGGATGATATTATTCTGGCAGATGATTCCGGGCTTGAGATTGATTATCTGAATAAGGAGCCGGGAATTTATTCGGCCAGATATGCGGGAGTTGATACTTCCTATGATATCAAGAATCAGATGCTTCTGGACAGGCTTAAAGGAGTGCCGGATGAAAAGCGTACCGCAAGGTTTGTCTGTGCCATTGCGGCGGCATTTCCGGATGGTACAGTAGAAACTGTTCGTGGTACGATCGAAGGAATGATCGGATATGAGATTGCAGGAGAACATGGATTCGGATACGATCCGATTTTCTATGTTCCAGAGTATGGCTGCACAACAGCAGAGATGGACCGGTACAGAAAAATGAACTCAGTCACAGGGGACGTGCACTTCGTGCCATGCGTGCGATTATGGAAGTAAAAGAGAGAGAAGAATAGAGGGCGTATTTTATGAGAGTATTGATCGTCAGTGATACTCATGGAAGACATACAAGTCTTGACAGGGCGCTGAAAGAGGCCGGAGACATCGACATGTTTATCCACCTGGGAGATGTAGAAGGCGGAGAAGATTATATTGAGGCTGTTGTAGAATGTGAAAAACATATGATAAGAGGAAATAATGACTTTTTCTCTTATCTTCCGGCGGAAGAAGAGTTCTGGATCGGAAAGAAAAAAGTGTTTATTACTCATGGACACAGTTATTATGTTTCAATGGAGACAGAGCAGATTCGGGAGGAAGGGGCTGCAAGAAATGCGGACATTATTATGTTCGGTCACACCCATCGTCCGTATTTTGAAGAAAGAGACGGGATTACTGTGTTAAATCCGGGAAGTCTGTCTTTTCCGAGGCAGGAAGGAAGAAAGAGCAGTTACATGATTCTGGAGACAGATGGAGAAGAAAAATATGAATTTGTGCAACATTTCTTGTAAAAAATAGAAAAACAAAGAAGTGTTGGCGAAAATGCGGATATATATTTTGTTTACATGTTGACATTTTGTGAAAATATGGTATAATGATTTAAAACTTAGGGTGGTAATTGTTTTACAAGCTAGACCTATTTACATTGTTGCTATGAGAGCAGATTTCTTGTACAACGGGGTAAATAGGTCTTTTTTTGTCTGTATGTAAGTAATGGTGTTTTAGGAGTGGGCGAGAGTCGTGATAATTCAAAGGATTTTAAACAACAATGTTGTAATTGTGAAAAATAAAAAGGGACAAGAAGAAATCGTGTGTGGAAAAGGAATTGCGTTTAAGAAAAAAGTTGGTGAGTTTGTAGATGTTTCCGCAATCAATAAGGTGTTTACTCTTCGCGGGAGAAAAGAATTAGAATATTTTCAGGAATTATGGGAAGAGATTCCGGTGGAATATTTTAAGGTTGCAGATGATGTTGTAGGGATGATAAAACTGGAGCTTGGAAAGAAAATCAAGCGACACACTTTATATTTCTCTTATAGACCACATTTATATGGCAGTCAGAGGAGCGAAAAAGGGATACAGGTGAGAAATGCCATGATGTGGGATATTCAGCGGTTTTACCCGGAAGAATTTCATCTGGGTGAAAAGCATTGGGAATGATTCAGAAAAAATTGAATGTATCTTTGTTGCAGGATGAGGCAGCTTTTATAGCGCTTCATATCGTCAATGCATCTGCAGATGGAAGTGATATGACAAAAGTGTTGGAAATTACAAAGCTTATCGGAGAAATTGAGACGATTGTCAAAAGATATTATCGCATGGAATTTGAAAATGAGTCAGTATATTATTACCGCTTTGTAACACATTTAAAATTTCTGGCACAGAGGCTGGTGACAAAAACGACATATGATGAGGAAGAAAGTGAACTGTTTACCATGGTCAGAGATAAATATGATCAATCGTACCAGTGTGTAGAGCGAATTGCAAAGTTTATACAGGAAGAATATCACTGTGGTCTTTCCGGGGAAGAAAAGTTATATTTGACAATTCACATTGAACGGGTAACAGAAAAAGGAATGAAAGGAAAAAAGAACGAAAATGAGGCGGAAATATGAAAAACTGGCACAGGAAATTGTGAAAAAAGTAGGAGGAAAGGAAAATATTATCAGTTTGAGACATTGTGTGACACGTCTCAGATTTCAATTGAAAGATGTTGAAAAGGCAGATACAAAGGGGCTGGAAGCAACAGATGGTGTGATTACAGTAGTCCAGGCGTTGAGTGAATATATGGTAGTTATCGGGCAGCATGTAGGGGAAGTATACAAAGAAGTATGCATCCAGGCGGGGCTGGATACTGCAAAAGAGAATACTTGTGAAAAGCCGGAGAAAAAAAGCGGGTTGGAAACAGCACTTCTGACCGTGATGGCGGGAATTGGCCCTACGCTGTATCTGCTCGGAGCAAGTGGAATGATCAAAGGAATACTTGCTGTATGTGTTATGCTGGGATTATCAGCAGATACAACTGTTTATACGGTAATGTATGCATTGGGAGATGGCCTTTTATATTTTCTGCCTTTGGTGTTGGGGTATAATCTGGCAAAATATTGTAAAATCGAACCTTTTGTTGGTGTGTGGCTGGCAGCGGCCATGTGTTATCCCAAAATACAGGGACTTGAGATCAGTATATTGGGAATGAACAATACAGTCCACTATACATCGACTTTTTTACCAATTATATTTTCGGTATTAATTGCGTCACTGATTTATCGTTTCCTGGAAAAACGGATGTCGGAAACAAGGAAAAATCTTGTGATTCCGCTTTTGACGCTTTTGGTGGCATTTCCATTCGGCATTCTGGTGGCAGGTCCGTTTGGAAACTGGATGGCAGAATGGCTTCACAGAGGAATTATGGCATTGTGTGGATTCTCGCCTGTTTTGATGGGAGTTTTGATAGGTGGATTGTGGCAGGTTCTGGTATCTGTCGGGATACATGGAATTATTACCGTATTGGCATTTGCCGATGTTCTTGCAGGAAACAGCAGTCCATTGTTAGCACTTTCTTATAGTGCATCCTTTGCTGTCAGCGGAGTTGCATTTGCGGTATTTATGAGATCCAGAAATAGTGGAGAAAAACAGACAGCCAAAGCGGGTGCAGTTTCTGCGATCATGGGAGCAACAGAACCGGCGATGTATGCACTGATCAAACCTGATAAAAAGCGGTTTGCACTGTGTTGTGCCGGAGGCGCGCTTGGGGGTGCGACAGCAGGATTTTTTGGAATTTCAATGCATGCATATGCAGGAATGGGAATAACGGGTCTTTTTGGATTTTTTCAAACAGGAGATGTAAAGCTGGTGGGAGTATTGCTGATGGCAGTATTGCCGTTTGGATTTACATGGTTGATAGAGATGCTGTTATACAGACAAGAAAAAGCCGTGGAAAGTGAAGAAATAATTGTGATGCCGGTCAATGGGTCTGTGGAACAATTGGAGAATGCTGAGGATACAGTGTTTGCAAGCAAGGCATTAGGAGATGGTGTACTGTTACATTCTGATGATGGAAAAGTCTATGCACCGTGTGATGGGATTATACAAACCGTGTTTCCGACGAAACATGCAATTGGGATAGAAAGCACAGACGGAAGCGAGATTTTGATCCATATGGGAAATAATACGGTGGCTCTGAATGGAAAATATTTTACTGTGCATGTGAAAGAGAAGGATGAAGTGAAAGCAGGCCAGATTTTAGCTGAGTTCGATAAAAAAGAGATAGAAGCGCAAGGCTATAACTGTGAGATACCGATGGTTGTGACTAATATGGAGATGTATGAAATGTCAGGAGAGCCGACATACAGAAATTATAAGAAAGGAGAAGAAATTTTCAGGCTGAAAAAGAAAACCAATGTTTAAATACGATTAGGAGGAAGATGAAAATGAACAAAGTCAACAGACAAAGACCGTTTGGAGCGAAGGATAAATGGTCATATGCAATGGGAGATTTAGGGTGCAATATGAGTTTTGCGCTGAACAGCTATTTGATGCTGTTTTATACACAGTATATTGGGCTGGATTTAGGAACATGGGGAATCATTATTTTGCTTTTGAAAATCTGGGATGCGATTAATGATCCGATCATGGGAGCATTAATGGATGCGTTGAAACCGGGAAAAAGAGGAAAATTTAAAACTTATATTTATTATGGATCTTTTGTACTGTTATTTTCAGGAGCGTTATGTTTTCTGCCGATCCCAAGTGCACCTTATCCGATTAAGGTACTGGTATGTGTTGTGGGATACCTGATCTGGGATATGGCATATACTGTTGTCAATGTACCTTATGGAGCAATGAATGCAGCTATTACTACAGATCCGACAGAGAGAGCACAGTTGTCAACTTACCGCGGAATCGGATCAATGATCGCGAATATTGTTGTTTTGATTACTTTACCGTTATTATGTTACGATAAGGATAACAATCTGATCGGAAGCAGAATGTTTATTGTGGCGTTAGTGCTTGGAATCATTGGTTTTGCGGCATTTCAGATTCTGATCAAAGGGACTGTGGAGAGAGTGGCTGTCTCCCATGAACCTCAGGAAAAAGTGAAATTTAATTATTTCGAGTCATTAAGCGCTTTTTTGAAAAATAAAGCAGTTGTAGCGATTACGATTGCATCCATTGCGCTGATCATCATGCAGATAGGGCTTTCCAGCGCGAACCAGATTGTATTTCAGAGTTATTTTAAAAATGCAAAATTATCCGGTATTCTGGGGCTTGCAACAATGATTCCATCTTTAATTGTAATACCACTGGTAAAACCGACAGTACAGCGCTTCGGAAAACGTGAAGCTGCAGCAGCCCCAATGCTGATTGGAATTTTGGCGGCAGCAGGAATTGTATTTCTTCCGATAACACCTGACAATACGGGAATGATGATTTATATTATCTTAGCAGTACTCATAAACAGTTCCTGTATTTTTTTCTCGACTGTTGTGTGGGCACTTGTGGCGGACAGTGTGGATTATCAAGAATTACAGACAGGAAAATGAGAAGAGGGAACTATATATGCAACGTATTCTCTGGGAAGAAAACTGGCTCAGGGAGTGGGAGTATCGATTGTTTCGTTCTTGTTGATCTTAACAGGATATGATGAGAACCTGGGGGCACAGCAGAGTGTAGATGTGGCAAGAAATGTATTGATTCTGATCGGTCTGGTATATGCAGTTTGTGTTGCTGCCCAATACATTTGTTTGCGGTTTGTGTATCCGCTGGATAAAAACAAGACATTAGAGCTGGAAAAGAAACTGGGACGTTCCAATGTGGAATTGATTGGTGAAACAGGAGACGAAGAATGAGACGAAAAATAGAAATTAATGAAAATTGGTTTTTTACAAAAGAAAGACCAAATCTGACAGCACCCGATTTTTCGGCAATGCAGGAGATAACACTGCCTCATACGTGGAATGCAGAAGACGGGCAGATGGGGACGATTATTATGACAGAAGAGAATGCTGGTATGTTCGAAAACTGGAGCGTCCTCAGGGCGATGAAATTTATTTGGAGGTTCCGGCTGCAAGTCAGACTGCACATGTGTATCTCAATGGAGCAGAGATCGGGCATCATATCGGAGGATTTTCGCTGTTTCGGATTCGTTTGACAGAAAGATTGGAAGAAAAGGAGAATATTCTTGCAATTGCAGTAGATAATTCGGAAAGTCAGGATACATATCCGCAATTTGCGGACTTTACCTTTTTCGGTGGTTTGTATCGAGGTGTAAATTTACTGGTTGTACCTGAACGGCATTTTGAATTGGAAGAATATGGAGGTCCCGGGATTTATGTGACTTCACACCTAAACGAAGATGGAAAAGCAGAAGTTCTTGTGCAGGGAAAGGTATCAGGCGGGCAAAGTGAAGCATATAAGGTGCAGATACGGAATGGAGAAGGGGAGATTATCCTGGAAGCAAATACAGAGAAACCTGAAAAAGTGTTTTTCATAGATAATCCAAGAGTATGGAATGGGAAAAAAGATCCCTATTTATATACAGCGAAAATGATCATGGAAGGTTCCGGTGATGAGGTAAGTACCCGATTTGGTATTCGGGAATTTTATGTGGATGCTGAAACAGGATTCTTCCTGAATCAGGAGAGTTATCCTTTGCGCGGAGTTTCCAGACATCAGGACCGACAAGGAAAAGGATGGGCAATCAGCGAGGAAGATCAAAGAGAAGATGCGATGTTGATTCATGAAATAGGAGCTACAGCAGTAAGACTGGCACATTATCAGCATGCACAGAGTTTTTATGATTTTTGTGATGAGTTAGGTATGGTAGTTTGGGCGGAAATTCCATTTATTTCTCGTTTTATAAATACGAAAGAAGCAAAAGAGGATACTGTACGACAGATGCGGGAATTGATTATGCAGAATTATAATCATCCAAGTATTTGCTTTTGGGGGATCAGTAATGAAATCACGATGGGGGGAGAGTCTGATGAACTTGTGGAAAATCAGAGGATTCTGCAGAAATTATGCCACAAGCTGGACCCGTCCCGAAAAACAGTGCTTGCAAATCTGACAACTGTGGAGAGCCAAAGTGAACAGAACAAGATTACAGATTTATCGGCCTATAATGTTTATATGGGATGGTATGCAGGAAAAGTAGAGGACTGCGGAGCGTGGATGGACTCTCTCCATAAAGAAAATTCTGATATGTGCATGGGAATTTCGGAATATGGCGCAGATACCAATGTTCAATATCATTCGGATGCTCCGAAACGTCAGGATTATACGGAAGAGTACCAGTCTTATTATCACGAAAAAATGCTTCAGGCAATACAGGAACGACCGTATCTCTGGTGCAGCTTTGTGTGGAATATGTTCGATTTTGCGGCAGATAAGAGAAAAGAAGGTGGCACACAAGGGCGTAATACAAGAGGTCTGGTTACATATGATCGGAAAATTAAAAAGGATGCATTTTATCTTTATAAAGCATATTGGACAGAAAAACCGTTTGTGCACATCTGTTCAAAGCGTTTTCAAAAAAGACCGGGAGACACTACAACAATAAAAGTATACGCCACAGGAATCGAAAAGGCGGAACTTTGGATGGATGGAAAACGGATCCAAGAACAAAAAGGGACATATTGTTTCCTGTTTGAAGGTATTAAATTAACTCAAAATCACCAAATTCTTTAGGTTAGAATCGATGATGGGGTAAACGAAAAAGCAGTTTTGACATTTCAGTGAACTGCCCCTTCGTTTACTCCATTTTCGATTTGACCTAATTGAACAAAGTGAGCGTCCGAGTAGATACTACCTATGGACTTTTAATCTTTTGTTCTTATCCATGATTATACAGGATTTCCTATGCAGACGCTGCAGAAATCAAGGATTTTCAGATAAATAGATACAACAATAAAACCTCAGGATTTTGAGGCTTAAAAAACATATAAAAGATTTGGATTTTAACACCTTTGCGGTATTCTCAGTTGTGGTTTTCCAAGATGTCCACCGCAGGATTTACATACACAGATGTTTATCCTGTATAGCTGTTTCAGTATTTCCGGCATTTCCTTATCCCTGAGCTTTGAAAGATATTTTTTGCATCCGAGAAGATTCCGGCATAAAGTGAGTTTTTTGTGTTTGCTGCGGGAACATAGAAGTCCATAATGCCGGATCCTGACAAAACGTCTGGGGGGCACATGCATCAGAAAACGCCGTATAAATTCAATGCCGGAAATGTCAGTTCCTTCCATTGTCCTTCTTTCCGGTAATCCTTAACAGAAAAAGTAACATTTTCATCATCCATATGGATGATGCGGTGATTGCTGATAGCGATCCTATGGGTATACTTTCCAAGGTAATCAATCACAGATTGTGCACCGTTAAAAGTTTTCTTACAGTAAGGAACCCATTCTGTGTCGTAACAGGAATCTATAAGTTCTTTGAATTCATAATGATTACGGTATTTTTCTGCTGTTCCATGAAACTCAAGCTGATCTGTATTCCAGAGATTTTTCAGTTCATCCATATATTTCCCACGAAATACTTTGGAGATAGCCCATATAGGGAGAAAAAACTCCGTACCATTATCTTTCCACTCATTTTTCGGTGTCAGTCCACCGCCGAGCAGTATCATATGAATGTGAGGGTGGAAGTTCATTTCAGAGCCCCATGTATGAAGGATGCAGATATAACCAACGGAAGCTCCAAGGTGCTTTGGGTCTGATGTAAGTTCTTGAATGGTAGCAGAGGCTGCATGATAGAGCGTGTCATATAACAGTTTCTGATTACTGTAAATGACTGGGTTCAGAATATCAGGGACTGTAAACACCAGATGGAAATAAGGTGCATCAAGTACATCTTCCCTGCGGGCATCCATCCACATTTCCTTTGGGACTGCCTGACACATGGGACAACAGCGGTTACGGCAGGAATTATAATGGATCTGGACAGCACCACAGTCTTCACATACACTGATATTTGCACCATAAGCTCCTGTTTTACAGTTCAAGATGTTCCGGGCAGTTTTTGCCTGTTCCGGGGATGGAGAATACTTTTCAAGGTATGCTGTATAAAAATGTCGAAAAATATCCTGGACAGTGGGTTTATTCATGGTCAGCACCATCTTTCCTGTCAAAAGGGCTTTGAATGCCCATGAGGGATTTGTTGCTGACATGAAGATAAACTTCCGTAGATTTCGGATCACGGTGTCCAAGCAGTGCTTGAATGTTATGCCGTTCTATGCCCTGTTCCATCAGATGGGTTGCAAAGCTATGGCGGAGACAGTGAGGGGTTGCTGCCTTTGGAAGTTCTGTATCAGCTACTGCCCGTCGCATTACCTGTTCCAGAGTACTGACTGTTAGATAATTACCGGTAAATTTATTCGGAAACAGGATGCCACGGGGACGACCTTTCTCAAACCAGTATTGTGTAAGGATATCCAGACAACGTTTGGAGAGAATGGTATAACGGTCCATTCTATTCTTGGTATCCCGGACATGGATCTGCATATTTGAACGGGAGATATCGTCATAATGAAGATGGATCACTTCAGAAACTCTCATACCTGAGGAATACATGACTGCGAACATAGCCTTATATTTGATATCATCAACAGCATCTAACAGGCGGTCAATCTCAGAGGCAGTCAGTACAGTAGGAAGCTTATGTTCTAGGATCATACGTGGAACTGTGATGTCATCCCAAAGGATATGCAGGACATTTCGATAGAAAAAACGGATGGCAGAATTGTAAAGATTCAGAGTTGTGGCTTTCAGTCCTTCCTCTTTTTTCGCAAGCAAAAAAACCTTGACATCCTGACAGGTAAGTTCTTTGGGATTCTTATTCTGATATTTCAGAAAGTAAGAAACATAGTTTTTATAGCAACTGATGGAACGATCTTTGAGGTTACGGATTTTCCCGGCTTCCTCAAGCTGTTCTAAATATTTTTCATACATAATAAAATCCTCCATATAAAATCAGTAGTTATCAGAAACACTGCTTTATACGGAGGAGCATTGGGGTCATAAAACCGCTTGCCAACCAAGTGGAAGGGTGGTATTCTTTTCATAGGCAGTGGAGAGGTCGATCCTGTTTGATTGTTATTTTGTGGTGATTTAACAATACTACTTTTAGGACTTGCTTTCCACTGTTTTGTTATAGAAAACAGAAAATCGCTATGCCACAGCCTCGGCAGGCCATCGCGTAGCGATTTTGTTCAATTACAATTTATGGTTATTGCGGAGATGAGAAGGTTTGCGAAGACGAGGCCGCTTTTACTCATACAGATGGATTGGAGGCAGAGTATATTCTGGAGTCCGGCGAAAATGACGGAGTCAACTGGTTCCTGGATGAGTATGGAGAAAAAAAGAAGCTTGAAGCAACACAGGGCTTTCTGTCTGTATATGATGAGATAGGGACAATACTGGATACAGAGAAAGGCAATGAAATTCTGAATGGGTTGTTTATCTCGTTTGGAGAAGGTGGTAAAGCGTTACTGACTGAGAGTGTGCAGAATTCAATTCGTTCGTTGACATTCGTAGAGCTTGCGAAAATGATCGGACCAGCAATTACACCTGAAATGTTAAATATGCTCAATGAGCAATTAAGGCATGTAAAAAATTCTTAAAGAATGGGCCGGCGTGATGGTCGGCCCTATTCGTTACTGTTCACACTCAATCACCTTTATTAAATAAAAACAAAAAATATAAAAAAAGGTATTGACTTTTTTATACATGTGGATATAATAACTATGTTGCGTCTGACAGAGACGAAACATGAGGTGATGCGGATTGGTGTAATGGCAGCACAGCAGACTCTGACTCTGTTAGTAGAGGTTCGAGTCCTCTATCCGTAGGTTATAAGATAAGAATTTCTTATCTTATATCGGAGTGTGGCTCAGCTTGGTAGAGCGCTACGTTCGGGACGTAGAGGTCGCGTGTTCGAATCACGTCACTCCGACTTTTGGAAAAGAACCGTAAAGTTACATATAATGTGGCTTTACGGTTTTTTAGTATAAAGATACGTGATAAAGCCATAAAAGTACTGAAAAACAATACTTTTATGGCTTTCTGATTTTTCATTTAATTACTTCAATAATTATTCTTGATAGAAAGATCCCATATAGCGGATATAGTCATCTTCTGTATGATTCGCTTTCCAGTCATGGACGCTGGCTTTATTACGCTCTCCGGAAATGACAGACAGTTCTTTTCCTAATTTTTCAAAAGCTTCGTCCACAACTTCTTCCGGTGTTTGAGCAGTCTTCATAACAGCTTCCCCCTGTGGTCCGCCAGGCAGGTTGCTTAAAAGACTTGGTGTCAGAGTAGTTCCCAAAGTGATGACTTCCACATCAACATTGGTCTTTTCCGTTTCACAGGCAACAGCCTCTGTCATTTTTAAAATGAATGCCTTTCCTGCACCATATTGGCCATTCCATGGTGAACTGGAAATTCCAGTCATAGAAGATACGTTGATGACAGCACCGCGATCCTGTGCAGCAAAGATTTTCATATAGTGATAGAAGCATTTCATAAATGTAACAACGTTTACGTTGATCATTGCCTCATGCTTTTCCCAAGGTGTATCCTGGATTTTGCCAAAAGAGTGTAAGCAGCTACATAGGCCATAAATCCCATATCCAGATTTTCTGTTGCAGCAAAAATTTTGTCAGTAGCATCTGGCAGCGAAAAGTCTGCTTTTACGACTTTATAATCAATCTCATAAGTGTTTTTTAGTTCCTCACCGAGCTCTTTTAATTTTTCTTCACGGCGTCCGACCATTACGACATTCATACCTTCTTTGGCAAGCCTTTCACAAAATGCTTTTCCGACACCTTCAGTAGCGCCTAAAATAATTCCCCATTCTCCATATTTTTCTCTCAATGTCATGTTGATTCTCCTCTCATATATGATATTTTAAATGTACGGTGGAAAAATAAAAATCCACAACTATACTGATATTATAGCACAGATATAAGTGAAACAGTATTAAGCTTCTGATAATACAGAAAAGGATTATACAAAACTGCTACTTGTCAACTGTTTAGAATACCCGTATAATAAAAAAGGTTATTAAACTTATTTCTATGGTAGGAATATAGAAAGGATACATTTGAAAAAGATGGAAGAGTGGGATATACAATATAAAGAGCTCTTATCCATGCCGGAGCAGTCTTATCGCCTGATCGATATTCGGGATGAAGCTTCCATGTCATACGGAATGATTCCGGGGGCAGAGTGGCTTCCGACAGAAACAATCGAGCAGAATCTGGATGCGGCGGATAAGGAAAAGAAGCTGGTGCTTTACTGTACGCGAGGGGCATTAAGTGAAGAATGTGCAGAAGTGCTCCGGGAGAAAGGATATGATGCAGTCAGTCTGGAAGGCGGATATACGAGGTGGTTGTTAGAGCGGATGGAAGCTGAGCAGAAGAAGGAAGAGGAAGAATCAGGTGAAGAACTTTGCGGGCAGAAGAGATTGAGAAAAGTATCCGCAAAAAATTTCACAAAAGACTGTTCTCGCGATTTGCCAAGGCAGTTCGGGAATATGAGCTGGTGCAGGAGGGGGACAGGATTGCAGTCTGTATTTCCGGTGGAAAAGATTCGATGCTGATGGCAAAGCTGTTTCAGGAATTAAAAAAGCACAACAAGTTTCCGTTTGAGGTGGAATATCTGGTGATGGATCCGGGATACAGTGAACTGAACCGGAAACTGATTGAACAGAATGCAAAAATGATGGGGATTCCGATCAAAATTTTTGAGTCTGATATTTTTGATGCGGTGTTTGATGTGGAAAAATCTCCGTGTTATTTATGTGCCAGAATGCGAAGAGGGCATCTCTACAGTAAGGCAAAAGAACTTGGATGCAACAAGATCGCACTTGGACACCACTATGATGATGTGATTGAGACAATCCTGATGGGAATGTTGTATGGTGCGCAGGTACAGACCATGATGCCGAAGCTGCACAGCACGAATTTTGAGGGGATGGAGCTGATTCGTCCGCTGTATCTGGTAAGGGAAGATGATATCAAGCATTGGAGAGATTACAATCATCTGCATTTTCTGCAGTGCGCCTGCCGGTTTACCGAGACATGCAGTACCTGCAGTGTGGATGGAAGCAGTGCATCCAAACGGATGGAAATCAAGCACCTGATCGCAAAACTGAAAGAAACGAACCCGTATGTAGAGGGAAATATTTTTAAGAGTGTGGAAAATGTCAATTTGAGTACGGTAATTGCATACAAGGAAAACGGAGTCAAACATCATTTTCTGGAATCCTATGATGAGAAAGCATAAAAATGGGATTTGAAAAAAATACAAAAAATCAAAAATAAAAACTTGAAAAATAGAACATGGAGATTATAATAAGTAACAAAATACAAAGTGCAAAGGAGAAAAAAAGATGAGTATTAGAATTGGTATTTTAGGATATGGAAATCTGGGACGCGGAGTGGAATGCGCGATCAGACAGAATCCGGATATGGAACTGGTGGCTGTATTTACCCGCAGAAATCCGGAAGACGTGACAATATTGACAGAGACAGCAGCAGTGTGCAACATTGCAGATGCTGCTGACTGGAAAGATAAGATCGATGTGATGATCCTGTGTGGAGGAAGTGCGACAGATCTTCCTGTACAGACACCGGAATATGCGAAGATGTTCAATGTAGTAGACAGTTTTGATACTCATGCAAAGATTCCGGAGCACTTTGCAAACGTAGACGCAGCTGCAAAAAAAGGCGGACACATCGGAATTATCTCTGTGGGCTGGGATCCGGGAATGTTCTCATTGAACAGACTGTATGCAAATGTAGTACTTCCGGAAGGGAAAGACTATACGTTCTGGGGAAAAGGTGTCAGCCAGGGACATTCTGACGCAGTGCGTCGGATCGCAGGTGTAAAAGACGCAAAACAGTATACAATTCCGGTAGAGTCTGCACTGGAAGCAGTAAGAAACGGTGAAAATCCGGAGCTGACTACACGCCAGAAACACACAAGAGAGTGCTTTGTTGTGCTGGAGGAAGGCGCAGATGCTGCAAGAGTGGAAGAGGAAATCAAGACAATGCCGAACTACTTTGCAGATTATGACACAACGGTACATTTTATCAGCGAGGAAGAATTAAAAGCAAATCACAGTGGAATCCCGCACGGAGGATTTGTACTCAGAAGTGGTGTGACAGGCTGGGAAAAAGAAAACAAACATCTGATCGAATACAGTCTGAAACTGGATTCCAATCCGGAATTTACTTCTTCTGTAATTCTGGCATATGCAAGAGCAGCATATCGCTGCATAAAGAAGGACAGACAGGATGCAAGACGGTATTTGACATTGCTCCGGCATATTTAAGTCCGAAGAGTGCAGAAGAACTGCGTGCAGAAATGTTATAAAACGACTGTAAGAAGGACAGGCAGATGCTTTTTTGAAGTGTCTGTCTGTTTTTCTGTACATTTTTGCAGGAAATGAGTATAATAGATAGCATCATGTATTTGGAAATGTTATGAAAGAAGAGGTGAATCATGTTTGGCTATGTGACGATCTGCGAACCGGAGCTGAAGATGAAAGATCTGCGAAAATATAAGGCATATTATTGCGGACTCTGCCGGAAATTAAAAGAGGATTACGGGACGATGGGACAGATGACGCTGACTTATGATATGACATTTGCGATTATTCTGCTGGCATCCTTGTATGAGGCAAAAAACCGGATGAATCAGCACAGATGTAAAGTGCATCCGGTGAAGAAGCAGGCGATGATCGAGAATGAGATTACACAGTATGCAGCAGATATGAACGTTCTGCTTGCATATTACCATATGAAAGATGACTGGGCAGATGAGAAGAAAGTAAGCGGTCTGTTAGGGGGCGGACTGCTCAAGAAAAAGGCAGAAAAGATTGCGGAGCAATATCCAAGGCAGAGTAAAGCAATCAGGGAGTCTTTGCAGGAACTCTCAGACTGTGAAAAAGAGAACAGTCAGGAGATCGACCGATCAGCAGGCTGCTTTGGAAGACTGATGGCAGATCTGTTTGTATATAAGGAAGATATGTGGGAAGAGACACTGCGGCGCATGGGATTTTTCCTGGGAAAATATATTTACATTATGGATGCTTATGAAGATCTGGAAGAGGATCTTCGTAAGCAGTGTTACAATCCACTGAAAAGTCTGCATGAAAGAGCAGATTATGAAGAACAGATCCGGCAGATCCTCTGTATGATGATCGCAGAGTGCAGCGCCGAGTTTGAGAAGCTGCCATGCCTTTTGGATGTGGACATTTTAAGAAATATCCTGTATGATGGAGTCTGGAATCGTTATAATAAAATTCAGAAGAAAAAGTTAGAGGAAGGAAATAAAAAGAATGAGCAAGAATCCTTATGACGTGCTGGGAGTTCCTCAGAATGCATCAGATGATGAGATAAAAAAAGCATACCGGGAGCTGACAAGAAAGTATCATCCGGATGCAAATGTGAACAATCCGCTTGCAGATCTGGCGGAAGAAAAATTCAAAGAAGTGCAGGAAGCATATGATGAGATCATGCGCCAGAGAGAGCAGGAGGAGGATATTCCTACGGAAATTCCTCCTATGGCGGGAATTCTTACAATAACACATACAACGGACCACAGGACGCAGAGATGCAGGCAGTGTTCAATTATATCAACAGCAGAAACTACAGGGAAGCGCTAAATCTTCTTGACCGGATGCCGAACCGCAATGCGATGTGGTATTATGCCAGCGGGTTTGCCAATGCAGGAATCGGAAATAACGTACTTGCAAGAGAGCATGCGGCACAGGCAGTCAATATGGAACCGAATAATGTACAGTATCGTCAGTTGTTGAACCAGCTGGACTGGAACAGCAGAAGATATCAGAGCAATCCATACGGAGGCGGATATGGAGCCGGCGGACAGAGCTGTGGAACGGGGAACATGTGCTGTGATCTCTGGTGTGCAGATACGCTGTGTGAATGTATGGGAGGAGATCTTTGTTCATGCATGTAAAAGCGAGAATGACCGCATTTAGCGGACTGCTTCTGGCACTTTCTGTTGTCTGTATGGCACTGGGAAGTGTGATTGAGACCAATACGCTGTTTTTACTGGCGGCAGCTTCCTATTTTGTGGGGATCATCATCCGTGAATTCGGGATGAAAGCGGGAGTGGCTTTTTATCTGGCAGATATCCTGCTCGGATTTTTGGTCACACCGAACAAGTTTTATGTAATTTCATTTGCCGCTATGGGATTTTACATCCTGGCAGCGGAAGGCAGCTGGCGATTTTTGGGTAAAAGCAGTGAAAAGATGCAGAAATCCTGGATTTTCTGGGTGATGAAATATGTGGTGTTTAATTTGATGTATATTCCAATGGTTCTGATATTTCAGGAACTTCTTTTCATGAAAGAACTCTCCGGTGGACTGCTTCTGGCTGTTCTGGCAGCAGGACAGGTGGGAGTCTGGATTTATGACCGGGCTTATGAATATGTTCAGGTTCATATATGGAATAAGTTCCGGGGAAAGCTGTTGAATTAGTGTAGTTATTTGATAGGATATTGCCCAAGTGTGGATTTTCTGGTATACTATCGACATTACGCATGTTCAAATGTGACAGCGAAATAGAAGAAAAGGAGGAAATATATGTTAAATGACATCTTAGGGCAGATCAATGATCTGATGTATACGTACCTGCTGTTGTTTCTGTTGTTGGGAACCGGACTTTACTTTTCAATCCGTTCACGGTTTGCACAGGTGCGTCTGATGAAAGAAGGATTTCGGATTCTTACGGAAAAAGCGGAGGTGGAAGATGGGAAGAAACAGGTCTCATCTTTTCAGGCGCTTATGATTTCCACAGCATCCCGTGTCGGAACAGGAAATATCGCAGGAATCGCGACTGCTATCGCGGCAGGCGGACCGGGAGCGGTCTTCTGGATGTGGGTGATGGCTGTAATCGGAGGTGCTTCTGCATTTATCGAAAGTACACTGGCACAGGTATATAAGACAAAGGATGGAAAAGACTTCCGTGGCGGTCCTTCCTACTATATGGAGAAGGCGCTTGGAAAACGTTGGATGGGAGTGCTTTTTTCCGTGCTTCTGATTATTTGTTTTGCTTATGGATTCAATGGTCTGCAGTCTTATAATATGTCTTCTGCTCTGGAATATTATATTCCGGGATACAGTGAGAGCAGTTATCCGATGATTGTAGGTTTGATTCTGGCAGTCGGAACCGGTCTGATCATTTTCGGAGGCGTGCATCGTATCGGATTTATTACGTCTGTAATGGTGCCGATCATGGCAGGTGCATATCTTCTGATCGGACTTTTTACGATCGTGACACATCTTCCGCAGCTTCCGGGCGTACTGGCAATGATCTTATCAGAAGCATTTGATGTTCAGGCGATTATGGGCGGCCTGGCTGGAAGCGCAGTTGTGATCGGAATCAAGAGAGGTCTGTTCTCCAACGAGGCAGGTATGGGAAGCGCGCCGAATGCTGCAGCAAGTGCATCTGTAAGCCATCCGGCAAAACAGGGGATGGTACAGGTAATTTCTGTATTTATCGACACGCTTTTGATCTGCTCGGCAACTGCAATGATGCTGCTTCTTTCCGGTGTTCAGGGAGAGGCGGGCGTTCTGGATGGAATTCCGTTTGTGCAGAAAGCGATTTCTGCAAATGTGGGAACATGGGGAATCCACTTTATCACGGCATCCATTTTTGCGTTTGCATTCAGCAGTCTGATCGGTAACTATTATTATGCAGAATCCAATATTTTGTTTATCAAGAATAATAAGGTTTTACTGTTCGTGTTCCGCTGTACATGCCTTTTGGCAGTATTCTTAGGCGCACAGGCAGATTTCTCACTGGTATGGAATCTGGCAGATATTACGATGGGATGTATGGCGATCGTCAACATTATCGCAATTCTGCTTTTGGGCAACATTGCTCTGAAAGTATTGAAAGATTACGAAACACAGAAAAAGGCCGGAAAAAATCCGGTATTTAAAGCAGAGAATGTAGGAATTAAAAATACAGACTGCTGGAAATAGTCGAACAAGCAGCTGCATCAGAAGAGTGATGCAGCTGCTTGTTTTATATGTGGATAAAATAAGGAAAAACGCGCGTTAAGAGAGGGAATACTACGTAAAAATAAAAGAAACATAAAATAAAAATGAAATTTCAGAAAGGTACGGGTTTCTTGCTTGACTTCTGAAAACAGCTCGACTATACTACATTCTAACTTAAGTTACATATGTGGCGGGGAAGGAGAATGATATGCAGGAAGTAAAATCACCAAAGAAGCCATTTTTATATTACTGTCTGATCGTAGCAACAATTATGGTTTTGCTGAACAGTCTGGTATTCCCGAATGTACTGAAGCATTCTGTAAAAGAAGTGACTATAATACATTCATGAAAATGACAGAGAACAAGGAAATTGGAAAGGTCAACATTGACAGCGGGAGATCATCTTTACGGATAAGAGTGAAGAGAAGATGTATAAGACAGGTGTTATGGATGATCCGGGTCTGGTAGACAGACTATATGATTCCGGGGCAGACTTTTCTTCTAAGATTACAGAAGAGATGTCTCCAATCCTGTACTTTTTACTGAGTTACATTCTGCCGATCGCGATTTTTATCATGCTTGGCAGATGGTTATCCAAGAAGATGATGTCGAAGATGAACGGCGGAGCAAATCCGATGAATTCTATGATGTTCGGAGGTGGAAAGAGCAACGCAAAAATTTACGTCAAATCCAGCAACGGGATTAAGTTTTCCGATGTGGCAGGAGAGGATGAGGCAAAGGAGCTGCTAAGTGAGATCGTGGATTATCTTCATGATCCGGATAAATATCGGGAGATGGGAGCAGCTATGCCAAAAGGCGCTCTGCTTGTGGGACCTCCGGGAACCGGTAAGACTCTGCTTGCAAAAGCGGTAGCGGGAGAAGCCAATGTTCCGTTCTTTTCGATTTCCGGTTCGGAATTTGTGGAGATGTTTGTTGGTATGGGGGCTGCGAAAGTGCGGGACTTATTCCAACAGGCGAATGAGAAGGCACCATGTATCGTGTTTATTGATGAGATTGATGCCATCGGGAAGAAGCGAAATGGAAATATCGGCGGAAATGATGAAAGAGAGCAGACACTGAATCAGCTTTTGACAGAGATGGATGGATTTGACGGCACGAAAGGCGTTGTGATCCTGGCGGCGACCAACCAGCCTGATTCACTGGATCCGGCGCTGCTGCGTCCGGGACGGTTTGACCGCAGGATTCCGGTAGAACTCCCGGATTTAAAAGGAAGGGAAGAAATCTTAAGAGTCCATGGAAAGAAAATCCGGCTTTCTGATAATGTGGATTTTGCAGCAGTTGCAAGAACGGCTGCAGGGGCTTCCGGAGCGGAGCTTGCCAATATTGTCAATGAAGCGGCTCTTCGGGCGGTACGCCGCGGAAGTAAAGTGACCATGCAGGAAGATCTGGAAGAAAGTGTAGAGACAGTGATTGCCGGATATCAGAAGAAAAACAGGATTTTGTCTACGAAAGAAAAACTGACAGTTGCCTACCATGAGATCGGGCATGCACTGGTTGCGGCAAAACAGACGGATTCCGCACCGGTTCAGAAAATTACCATTATTCCACGTACCTCCGGTGCGTTGGGATACACCATGCAGGTGGATGAGGGAGAGCATTTCCTTATGACAAAATCGGAATTGCTCAACAAGATCACTACATTTACCGGCGGGCGAGCAGCGGAAGAGCTGGTTTTCAAAGAAGTGACAACAGGCGCATCCAATGATATTGAGCAGGCCACCAAGCTGGCAAGAGCCATGCTGACTCAGTTCGGTATGAGTGATGAATTTGATATGGTGGCGATGGAGACGATCCAGAATCAGTATCTGGGAGGGGATGCATCCCTGACCTGTTCTCCGGAGACGCAGACGAAGATCGATGCCAAGGTAGTAGAGATCGTGAGAGAGGCACATACAAAAGCACTTCAGATTTTAAAAGAAAATGAGACGAAGCTGCATGAACTTGCCAAGTATCTGTATGAAAACGAGACCATCACAGGAGAAGAGTTTATGCAGATCTTGCAGGCAAAAAAATTGGTTTGTGAAGAGAATGCTTCAGAAGATACAACGGTATAACAGAGAAAAATCAGAAAATGTGTCAGACAGACTGTTTTCTGATTTTTTGTGCATGAATTATTAAAAATCTTTGTGTATATAGATTGACGGTGTTTTTGTAATTGCGTTAAGATAAGAACAAGATTAAGGAACGGGAGGAAAGAACATGTCATTGATCCAGCAGTTAAAGCAGGCGCAGGATTTTACAGAACGAGAGAAGGATATTGCACGATTTGTTTTGGAACATCCGGAGACCATTGAAAATATGTCATCCAGAGAACTGGGGCATCAGACCTTTACCAGTGCGGCTTCCGTGACACGGTTTTGTCAGAAGCTGGGCGTGAAAGGGTTTCCGGAATTTAAGATTAAGTTTGTCAGTGAACTGAGGGATGGATATCTGGACGAAAAACAGGAGAAAATTATGATGTCCGAGCGGGAAAATGTTGTGACTATGGTTCGGAAAATCACAGAAATTCAGAAACAGGCGGTAATGGAGACACAAAAGGAAGTTTCGTATAGCCAGCTTATGCGTGTTGGAAAACTGATCGCAGAGGCACGGTCTGTGGATTTCTATGCTTATGATATGAATGTAAATCTAGCACAATATGGATGTTCCCTGCTTTTTCATGCGGGAAAAAGATCTGCTGTTTATTCTGCAACGAATATTCAGGGATTACATGCAAATATGCCGTCAGATGGTCATGTGGCAATTATTTTGAGTCATACAGGACGGAATGAACGGTTGGCGGAGATTGAAAAGTTGTTGAGAAAAAATGGGACAAGAGTGGTTGCAGTAGTGTCCGATGGTGATAGTATCATTGCCAGATATGCGGATGAAGTACTGGTGGCGGCCGGTTCTGAAAAAGTAGAAGAGTTCTGGATGTCCATGTTTTTTGCTTCGGGTAAATACTTGTTGGATATTTTGTATGGGTTGGAATTTAGCAGAAAATATCAGGATAATCTGGTCTTGAATCAAAAATATGAGAAAGCGGGAGAGAAGAGTCTTTGGGGCTTAAATGAAGAATCTTAAACGCGGAATTAACAATTCCCTTTTAGTTATGCAAAATAGCTAAAAGGGAATTGTTGATTTTGCACAAAAACAGAATGTATTTTTTTATATGTGAAACATTGTTGCACTGGATTTGTTGTTGGTTTCAGAAAAAGTGAAATGAAAAAACAAAATCCGTAAAAATATTGAAAGAAAAACGAGAATTCTATATAGTAATTTCATCAAAAGAAGAGAGTGGATGCGCGCAAAGGACTCTGTACAACAAGGAGGAGAACGAGATGGCACAGATCAGAGATTATCGAAAACTGGCCCATGACATTATCTGTGAAGTGGGCGGAAAAGAAAATATTGTCAATGCCACAAGATGTGCAACGAGATTGAGACTGGTATTAAAGGAAGAGCCGGAACAGGCAAAAGAGAAAGTTGCAGCAATGGCGGGAGTAATTACAGTTGTGGAAAACAGCGGACAGTTCCAGGTTGTAATCGGGACTCATGTGGGAGAGGTATATGATGCGGTGGCAGAAGAACTGCATCTGGATACAGAGAATCTTCAGGTGGAGCAGCCGAAACAGAGTGTCATGAATAAAGTGATTGCAACAATGTCAGCTGTGTTTGCACCGTTTGTATATATTCTGGCTGCAGCGGGACTTCTGCAGGGGGCGTTGATCCTGGTCAATATGGCAGTTCCATCTTTTGCAGGAACTGGGACGTATGCAGTATTGAGTTTTATGTCATGGACGCCATTTACATTTCTTCCGATTTTTATTGCAATTACCGCATCCAAGCACTTTAAATGTAATACGTTTATCGCCGTTTTATGTTGTTGTGCATTGGTTAATCCGGACTGGGCGGGTATGGCGGCCCGGATTGCAGATGGAGAAGTAATCCGTTTTTGGGAATCAAACTGTCTGAGACAACCTATACTTCAACAGTATTGCCTCCATTACTTCTGGTCTGGGTATTGTCCTATCTGG
>ENA-OQAA01000185-OQAA01000185.1-human-gut-metagenome-genome-assembly--contig:-NODE-185-length-45163-cov-2.440559_pt1 | contig 45163 bp, 55 predicted proteins | sample MGYA00242489_ERZ504515 | MGnify/ENA primary metagenome ERZ504515 (study PRJEB26092, sample SAMD00036237) | human gut metagenome | host: Homo sapiens | study: EMG produced TPA metagenomics assembly of... | reverse complement strand
TTGACTCCGACTTTATTGAGTCTTATCTTGGAATGCGCGTAGAATCTGTTGACGAGGTAGAGATCATCCGTCGTATGACAGAGGGCATCTATGATCATGATGAATTTGAGAGAGCTCTTGCATGGGCAAAGAAAACATGCACGATCGGATTTGACAAGAACCCGGAAGAGCTTCAGATGTCCGAAGAGAAGAAAGAAGAGCAGTTTGAGTTTGTTGTTAAGATGGCAGTTATCATCAAAGAGCTGATGAACGGCTGTGATAATCTTGATCCGAAATTCTCAGAGGAAGCAATCGGCCACAATGCTATTGCAGCAGGTTTCCAGGGACAGAGACAGTGGACAGACTTCTATCCGAACGGCGACTTTGCAGAGGCAGTTCTGAATACTTCCTTTGACTGGGAAGGAGCAAGAGAGCCGTATATCCTTGCTACAGAGAACGACGTTCTCAACGGTCTTGGAATGCTGTTTATGAAACTTCTTACCAACGTGCACAGATGTTCGCAGATGTTCGTACATACTGGAGCCCGGATGCAGTTAAGAGAGTAACAGGATATGATATTGAAGGTGTTGCGAAAGAGAACGGCGGTATCATTCATCTGATCAACTCCGGCGCATGCTGCTTGATGCTAACGGCGGTGCTAAAGACGAAAACGGCAATGCTGTTATGAAAGAATGGTGGAATGTAACAGAAGAAGATCAGAAGGCAATTATGGATGCCACTACATGGAATGCAGCAGACAATGGATACTTCCGTGGAGGCGGATTCTCCTCCAGATTTGAAACAAAGGATCAGATGCCTGCAACTATGATCCGTCTGAACCTTGTAAAAGGACTTGGACCGGTTCTTCAGATCGCAGAGGGCTGGACTGTAGCTCTTCCGGAGGAAGTATCTGATACTCTCTGGAAACGTACAGACTACACATGGCCATGTACATGGTTTGCTCCAAGATGCGACGGAAAAGAAGGCGCATTCAAGGATGCTTACAATGTAATGAATAACTGGGGCGCTAACATGGTGCAATCTCCTATGGACATATCGGCGCAGACCTTATCACAATGGCTTCTATGCTGAGAATCCCGGTTTGCATGCACAACGTTCCGGAAGAAAAGATCTTCCGTCCGGCTGCATGGAATGCATTTGGAATGGACAAAGAGGGCGCAGACTTCCGCGCTTGCAAGAACTACGGACCTCTTTACAAATAAGACTTATATCGGCAGTTAAATGCCAGATGAAAAATCCTCCGGAGCTCTCCGGAGGATTTTTTGTCCGGAAAGCAATAAAATGTGCAGAACATCCATTATTACCTGGAGTAAAATCTGCGGTACTTCTGTCCATTTTTCTGTCAGTGTGGTAAAATCAGGGAAGCATGAGAAATTTTGGATAAGTGAAGGGGAATGCAAATGTTACATGAAAAAATAAGAATCTGTTATGAAGATTATGAAGCCTGGATGACTACTTATTTCTGGGAAGAGTCTAAAGAACTGTATCCGGGACAGGTTCGCCCGGTGATTCTGATCTGTCCGGGAGGAGCCTACAGAATGACCTCAGACAGGGAAGCGGAAGCCATTGCCATTCGTTTTATGAGCATGGGATACCATACAGCGGTTCTCAGATACAGTGTGGCTCCGGCTGTTTATCCAACAGCTCTCTGCCAGCTTGCAAAGGCAGTAAATATTCTGAGAAAAAGAAGCGGGGAATGGCTGATCGACCAGGACAAGATACTTGTAATGGGATTTTCCGCAGGAGGACATCTGGCGGCGTCACTCGGAACCCTCTGGAATAATGGAGAGCTTGCAGAACTTCTGGGCCTGGAGGCAGAGGATATCCGTCCAAATGGCTGATCCTCAGCTATCCGGTGATCACCTCAGGGAAAGAGGGGCACGAGGAAAGCTTCCGAAACCTGCTGGGAGACAGGTATGAGGAACTGAGGGATCAAATGTCGCTGGAAAATCAGGTAAGCAGAGACACACCGGAAACCTTTATCTGGCATACCATGGAGGATACGACAGTTCTTCCGTATAATTCCATATGTTTTGTTCAGGCTCTGGCAAAATATGGGATACCGGCAGAATATCATCTGTTTCCGGAGGGGTATCATGGAATCGGACTTGGAAACGAGCTGACAGCAAATGAAGACGGAAGAGGAATTATCCGTGGCTGTGAAGAATGGAGTTCGCTTTGTGAAAAATGGCTGAACCGCAGATTTCCCTGGTGGAATCCGGGGGTATGATTTTTTGAGGTTTTCTTCCCGAGAACCAGGCCAGAAAGAATCCCAGATCAGAAAGAATGATTTGAGGTTAAGTAAAAAGCATTGGCAGGGCAGTGGCATATTGATAATATATTTTTGTCAGCAGCTGTGCTCCGGGCATGTTGATGTGAATGAATCGGACGGCATTTTTGTCGTTATTTATCAGAAAAATGAGAACGAAAAGGGATTATCAAACCACAAAAACTGTGCTATGATTGTTTATAGTAACAGAAGAATCCATGAGTCTGCAGGGAAACAGCACAAAGGCATGTGATTCGGGGAAATGCATAAGGCAAGGGGAAAAGAAAGATGAAGAAAACAACAGGAATCTGGTTTGCGGCGATATTGTGTATGATTATTTCAGTGACAGTTTCAGCAGACGTCCAGAACAAACAAACCGAACCGGATTATAAGACAGATTACTATATGATTGTGGAATCAAAAGCCGGAGGCATTGATATCTATGCAAACCCGGATCTGGAAGCTGCGAAGCTGAGCGAGGAAATGATTCCCAATGGCACAGCTTTGCATATTGAGGGTGAGGTGGAAGACGAGACTCATAAACGTACCTGGGGATATGTACAGTATCACGGAATGAATGGTTTTGTACCGTTGGATGACTGCCGCCCGGCAGCATCCCGACAGGAGGCTATTGATTCAGAACTGTATCTGGCAGGAAGAGATAATGTAAACTATCAGGCGGACTATGATATTACTGTATCGGAAGAGGATGATATGAAACTATATCAGGTCCGGGCGAAAAATACGGGACAGTTCCGGGAGTCCGTGATATCAAAAGCGGCGAAACATTACATATTACTCAGGATGCCCATATGAATGACGGAAGCTATTGGGGTGTGACCACCATAGACGGAAAACAGGATGGTCAATCTGGATGAAGTGAACAATCCTGACCAACAGGAAGGTACTGAATCAGGAGAAATGTCAGATAGCACAGAAAATGGAAAGACTCCTGGAAAGACAGACAGCGCCTTGTCATCAGAAGATGCGGAAACTTCTGATACAGCTGTTTCTGTAAGTACAGAGAAACCGGAAACACCTTCTGCAGAAGTTTCAAAAACCGCCGGAGAACCGGGAACAACACCTTCTGCAATATCGGAGACAGAAGAGAAGCCGGAAATATCAGTTGCGGCTCTTTCCATAACTCCGGATGCAGCGGAGAGTTCTGAAGCGGCTTCCGCATCGAAAGCTGTACCAGAAAAGGCTTCCGGGACAGCCGATACCGTTTCCGGGAAAAAGGAAGCCGAGGGTACCCCTGCAGTTTCCGAAAAGTCTGAATCTGCGGAAGTAACCGGGGCAGGCAATAAAGAAACCGAAAAAAGCAAAGAGAAAGAAGAGTCTTCGGTCAAAAAAACGGAAAACAGCGCAGGGGAAAATGCGCAGGAAACATCGGCTCAGACTGTAAAACGTCTTCCGGAATTCCCGCACCTTTTCTCTGGATTGCAGCCATAGCAGTAGCGCAGCTGCCGGAGTTCTGATCTATCATTTTAAAAAGCGATAAAAATAAAAGTACAGGAACCTTGAAGTGATATGTTCCCCCTTTACCAGATATGAGGCAGAAGGGGATATCAGGAGAAAGGAACCTGTACTTTTTATATAATCAGGAAAATTTGATTTTCACTTTATAGGAAATCCCGAATTTATGGGATTTTCTTATGTTTTACTGGATTTTGCAGAATGATTACAGAATCAGTCGTTGATCACAACGCCTTTCTGAAGCATAACATTTGCATACAGAGCTTTTTCACTTGTGGAAATAATGCAGTAAGCAGTTTTTGCCTCATCATAAAAAGCAAAACGCTCAATATTTCCTACAACAGCATCTCCTCTGTCATCGTATTTACGGATGATTTCTTTGTATGTATCCCAGATCGGAGTTTCTACAGTATCTCCCGGCATAACTTCCATAAGATTTACAGGATGCTCTACATAAGTATCCAGTGGGAAAACTTTCAGGATAGCTTCCAGAATTTCCGGTACGCCATGTCCGTCACAGCGAATCGTAATTGCATTTTTTCCCATGGATCTACAGGAAAGTTTCCGTCAGCAATAACGAGACGGTCGCTGTGTCCCATTTCGCATAATACTTTTAATAATTCTGGTGATAAGATTTCAGGAATTCCTTTTAACATAATAATACCTCCATTTATTAAGAATAAGATTTTTCTAATATAAAATTTACCTGTATCTTTCGTTGTTGACAATAGAATATTTTCCTGTAAAAGATGAATATTTTACTGTTGACAGAAACGTTTCGGTGATGTATGATGAGCTCAAACAGAAACGTTTCGGTTTTAAAAACTGAAACACACAAATACTGAAAAACTGCAGGTTATACATTACATTTTACCCTAAGGAGGAAATTATCATGCCACTTGTTACATCAAAGGAAATGCTGTTAAAGGCTCAGAAGGAAGGATACGCAGTAGGCGCTTTTAATGCGGAAAATATGGAGATGGTAAAAGCAATCATAGAAGCTGCGGAAGAGCTGAAGGCTCCGGTTATGATTCAGACGACGCCATCTACAGTAAAATATGGAACAGTTGAGACCTATGCAGCTCTTGTTGCGGCGGAAGCAAAAAAAGCCAGTGTGCCGGTATGCCTTCACCTGGATCATGGCAGCAGCTTTGAACTTGCAATGCAGGCAATCCACGCAGGCTATACCTCTGTGATGATCGACGGCTCCAAGTTTGATTTTGAGGAAAACATAGCTTTGACAAAAAAAGTTGCAGACGTAGCCCGCGCCCTTGATATTCCCTGCGAGGCAGAGCTTGGCAAGGTTGGCGGCAAAGAAGATGACCTGGAAGCAGAGGCAGATACAAATACAGATCCTCAGGAAGCAAAAGAATTTGCAGAGCGTACAGGCGTTACCTCTCTTGCAGTAGCTATCGGAACAGCCCATGGTTTCTATGCAGGCACACCGGTTCTTGACACTGAGCGCGTCAGCGAGATCCGTCAGATGGTAGAGGTTCCGCTTGTACTTCACGGAGCATCCGGATTAAGCGACGATCAGGTAAGAGAGTGTGTAAAACGCGGTATGTGTAAAGTAAACTTTGCTACAGAGCTACGTGACGCTTATTCCAAAGCAGTAAAAGAAACCTTTGCAGAAAATGAAAACACCATTGATCCGAAAGCTTACGGTAAAGCTGCGATCAAGGCAGTCAAGGAGCTTGTTATGTATCGCATGAAGGTCTGCGGATGCGACGGAAAAGCCTGAAACTGAAATATTGACAAATAGCTGACAGGGGGATTCATATGGCAGCAACCATGAAAGATCTTGCAAAGCGAACAGGACTGGGCCTTGCAACCATTTCTTCTTATTTCAACGGAGGAAATGTCAGAGAAAAAAACAGAAAAAAAATCGAGGAAGCTATTGAAGAACTTCACTATGAGTCAACGAGGTTGCCAGGAATCTTAAGACAAATGCAACAAAAACCATTGGCGTGGTAATCCCGGAGCTGAACAATACCTTTTGTGCTGAGATCATTACCGGTATGGAAGATATTTTAAGAAATCACGGATATGCGACAATGATCTGTGACTGCCGTACAGATAAGAAGCTGGAGCAGGAGGCTGTGGAGTTTTTATGCCGGAAAAGGGTTGACGGCATCATCAATATGCCGGTAGACACCGAGGGTGGTCATCTGAAAGCTTTTCAGAAAACAGGAAAGCCGATTGTTCTTATTGACCGAAAAATTCCAGGGTGTTCGTCTGTGACAGTGTTCTGGTAGACAATGAGCAGGCTGCTTCGATGCCTTAAAGCTTCTTTATGAAAAAGGCCATCGGAATATCGGGATCATCGGCGGTCCGGAGGAAATCTCCACAGCGCAGGAACGAATGAAAGGCTATTGCAAAACCATGGAGGAGTTGAACCTTCCTGTGCGGGAGTCGCTGATCGTCCACGGTGATTACACTATTCAGGGCGGCGTTAAGGCAATGGAAACACTGGTGCAGAAAAACCCGGATATGACAGCGGTTTTTATCACCAACTACGAGATGACTATGGGAGCTGTGATCGGGCTTAATGAGCTGGGAATCCGGATTCCGGAGGAAATCTCTCTGGTGGGCTTTGACAATCTTCCCTTTGCCAGAGCCTGTAATCCAAGCTGACCATTGTTTCTCAGCCCACAGAAAAAATCGCAGAGGCTACGGCAGGGATTATGCTGGAACGTCTGGAACATGCAGGAAATGAATCCGGATGCCGTACAGAAAAGCTGGGGACAACCATTATCCATGGAAAATCCATTGCACAGCTTTAAGGATACAGAATCATGGGAAAGCAGAACACTATAAAATAATGAGGAAAAAAAGATGAACCAGTCATATTTAATTGGAATTGATATTGGAACAAGCGCCTGTAAGGTTGCCCTTTTTGACCGGAGCGGCTGTGTGCTGGCAGCAGCCAACGGGGATTATCCGGTGTATTACCCAAAGGAGGGCTGGGCAGAGCAGAACCCGGAAGAATGGTGGAGTGCTGTATGCGGGGCTGTCCGTCAGGTGATCGAAGAGGCGTCTGTTGCTCCGGAAGAGATTGCGGGAGTGGGGATTGACGGTCAGAGCTGGTCAGCCATTGCCATTGACCGGAACGGACATGTACTGACCAATACACCGATCTGGATGGACACAAGAGCGCAGTCTATCTGCGACCGTCTCAACGAGGAAATCGGTGCAGAGGCAATCTTTGAGGTGGCAGGAAACTCCCTTCAGCCATCTTATGCTACAGCGAAGATTCTCTGGTATAAAGAAAACCTTCCGGAGGTGTATGCCAAAATTGACAAAATCCTTCAGTCCAACAGCTTTATTGCTTTTAAGCTTACAGGAGCGGTAAGCCAGGATCTTTCCCAGGGGTACGGACTTCACTGCTTTGATATGCGGACAGGCAAGTGGAATGAGGCTATGTGTGAAAAGCTGGGGATCCCTGTAGAATTTTTGCCGGAAATCGTCCCATGTGACCATGTTGTGGGAACAGTAACAAAAAAAGCTGCAGAGGAATGCGGACTTGCAGAGGGGACTCCTGTTGTGGCAGGAGGTCTGGATGCAGCCTGCGGAACTCTGGGGGCGGGGGTGATCAATCCCGGCGAGACTCAGGAGCAGGGCGGACAGGCAGGCGGTATGAGTATCTGTCTTGACGAGTATAAGGCTGATCCCCGTCTGATCCTTGGCTTCCATGTAGTTCCGGGTAAATGGCTTCTCCAGGGAGGTACTACCGGAGGCGGCGGTGTTATGCGCTGGTTTGAGCGGGAATTTGCGGACTATGAGCGGATGATGAAAAAGGAAACAGGAGTTTCGTCTTTGAATCAGCTTAATGAGATCGCAGAAAAAATAGCTGCCGGAAGCGATGGACTGGTATTTCTTCCGTACATGGCCGGCGAACGGTCACCTGTCTGGAATCCTTATGCAAAGGGCGTATTTTACGGACTTGATTTTTCCAAAACAAAGGGACATATGGTCCGTGCCTGTATGGAAGGTGTGGCTCTTTCTCTCCGCCATAATCTGGAAGTGGCGGAAAGTGCAGGTGCCGGCAAACGTTCTCCGCGCTATGGGCGGATCTGCAAACTCACTTCTCTGGACCCAGATCAAGGCAGATATTACAGGCAAAAAGATCGTAGTTCCGGCTTCTGATACAGCCACTACTCTGGGAGCAGCCCTTCTGGCCGGAGTAGGAACAGGCTTCTATCAGGACTATGAGGAGGCAGTAAAGGAAACCGTCAGTGTAACAAGAACCCATGAGCCTGATCTCAGGGTGAAAGAGATTTACGACAAAACTTATGAAACCTATTTGGAATTGTACCGGTCTCTGGCCGGTATGATGACAAAACATGAATAAAAGGAGGAGTATTCTTATTATGAAAGCAGCAGTAGTTGTAGCAAATGAGGACGTGCAGTATCTGGAAATTCCGGAGCCGGAGGTAAAACCGGGGTATGTAAAGATCAAGGTTCACTATTCCGGTATCTGCGGCTCTGATATTCCACGTGTACTTCATAATGGCGTACACTTTTATCCGATCGTTCTGGGACATGAGTTCTCCGGCGATGTGGTGGAAATCGGAGAGGGTGTTACAAAGGTAAAGGCAGGCGACCGTGTTTCCGGCGCTCCTCTTGTACCCTGCATGAAATGTGAGGACTGCCAGAAAGGCAATTATTCCCTTTGTAAGCATTACAGCTTTATCGGCTCCAGAGAGCAGGGAAGCAATGCAGATTATGTGGTGGTTCCGGAGCAGAACGCAGTTCCTTTTGACGCATCAGTTCCCTATGAGCAGGGCGCAATGTTCGAGCCTCTACAGTAGCCTTCACGGACTTCTGCAGAATGATTATCAGGGAGGTCAGTGCGTGGCAATCCTTGGCGGCGGAACCATTGGTATGTTTACCATGCAGTGGGCAAAGATCTTCGGCTCCAAAAAGGTTGTGGTTTTTGATATCAGCGATGAGCGTCTGGAGCTGGCAAAACGCCTTGGGGCAGACGAGGTGGTAAACACCACAAAAGAGGATTACATGAAAACAGCTATGGAGCTTACCGGAAATAAGGGCTACGGCTATGTATTTGAGACAGCAGGACAGGTTCCAACCATGCATATGGCCTTTGAGCTGGCTGCAAATAAGGCTCATGTATGCTTTATCGGTACTCCTCATGTAGACCTTTCCTTTACACCTGCCCAGTGGGAAAACATGAACCGTAAGGAGTTTAAACTGACAGGCTCCTGGATGTCCTACAGCGCTCCGTTCCCGGGAAAAGAATGGGAGCTTACCGCTCATTATTTTGCAACCGGACAGCTGAAATTTGATCCGGGCTTCATTTATAAGAAAATTCCTATGAGCCAGGCTCAGGAAGCCTTCCAGCTCTTTAAGACACCGGGCCTTGTAAAAGGAAAGATTCTTTTATCAAACGAGGAAAACTAAAATGATACTGACAGTAACTTTAAACGCCGCTATTGACAAGCGGTATGTAGTAGAAAACTTTCAGGTGGGAGAAGTCAATCGTGTAAAGGAATGCAGTTATGTTCCTGGGGGAAAAGGACTGAACGTTTCCAAGCCGGCTTCTATTTACGGGGCAGAGGTTGTGGCAACCGGATTTGTAGGCGGCCATGCGGGAAATTACATCGAGGATGCCCTGAAGCCCTTTGGCATCAAAAGTGAATTTTATCATGTGGATGCGGAAAGCCGCTCCTGCATTAATATCTGGGACGAGACAAACCATGTGCAGACAGAATTTCTGGAGCCGGGCTTTACTCTTACAGAAAAGGATTTTGAAGGCTTTGAAGAAAAATTCCGCACGCTGGTTGCTGACGCAGAGGTTGTGGCAATGTCCGGAAGCGTTCCAAAAGGCTTAGACGGAACCGCATATCAGCGTCTTGTAAAAATTGTAAAGGACGCCGGAAAAAAGGTGATCCTTGACACAAGCGGAAAGCTTCTGGAAATGGGGATTCAGGCAGCTCCCACGCTGATCAAGCCCAATATTGACGAGATCCGGATGCTTACCGGAAAGAACTGCGATGATATTAATGATATCATTGAGGCGGCAAAGGAAATTCACAGAAACGGCGTGGAGATCGTAGCTGTTTCCCTTGGAGCAGACGGCTCCCTTGCAGTAAGTGACGAGGGAATCTTCCGGGCGGAAGTACCGAAAATCGATGCTGTCAATACAGTAGGCTGCGGCGATCCATGATCGCAGGCTTCGCCATCGGACTGAAGGAGGGGCTGTCCCTTCCGGAAACCCTGAAAAAGGCAAGCGCCATTTCTGCGGCGGCAGCTATGCGGGAGGAAACAGGATTTTTCTGTATGGAAGATATGGAAAAACTTCTTCCTCAGATTACAGTCACTAAATTATAAAAATTCCGCGCAATGCGGGAAAATATAAAAAAGGAGAAAAGAAAATGGCAGAAGTAATTAATCAGACATTAATTCCAAAAATCAAACTTTCCTCAGGTGAAGAGATTCCCTGCGTGGGAATGGGAACCTTCGGTTCTGACCGCTTTACAGCAGAGCAGGTTTCCAATGCCGTAGCAGGCGCTATCCGCTGCGGATATCGTATGTTCGACTGCGCTGCATGCTATCAGAACGAGGATCAGATCGGAGAGGTTTTCAAAGCTGCTTTTGATGAGGGTGTTGTGGAGAGAAAAGATCTCTTTATCATGACAAAGGTATGGAACGATATGCACAGAGAAGTAGAAAAAGCCTGCAGAAAGAGCATCCAGGATCTTCAGTGCGATTATGTGGACCTGTACTTTATCCACTGGCCATTCCCAAACTATCATGCACCGGGATGCGACGTAGATTCCAGAAATCCTGATTCCAGACCGTTCAGTGTAGAAGAATTTATGGACACATACCGTCAGTGTGAGGAGCTTGTGGAAAAAGGTGTAATCCGTTACATTGGTATTTCCAATATGACAATTCCGAAGCTTGAGGCTGTTCTTCCTCTTATGAAGATCAAACCAGCAGCCTGTGAACTGGAACTTCATGTATGCTTCCAGCAGCAGGAACTGTTTGATTATCTGGTAGCACATGATATTCAGCCGGTAGGATTTATGCCTCTTGGTTCTCCGCAGAGACCGGAGAGAGATATGTGTCCGGAGGATGTGGCTGATCTTCAGACACCGGAAATGAAAGAAATTGCAGCGGCTCACGGTGTTCATCCTGCTTTGATCGCTCTGAAATGGCTCATCAGAGAGGACAGATCCCGATTCCGTTCTCTGTACATGAGATGGAATATGTAAGCAACCTGAAATGCATGACAGAAGATCCGCTTACAGAGGAAGAGATGAAAAAATTGCTACTCTGGAAAAGAACAATCGCCTTGTAAAAGGTCAGGTATTCCTCTGGGAGGGCGCAAACGACTGGCATGACCTCTGGGATGAAGATGGTGTGATCGTAAAATAATATAAAACAATAAATAAAGAAGAAAAATGGAACCCGTCGCTCCTGCTCTTTTGGGCAGGAACCGGCGGGTTTTTTGGCGGAGAAAAGCAGGGGAGGGGAATGACATAAAATAGCATACAGATTCCGGTCATGTATATAAAAATGAGAACCACAGAAACTGCCACATATTGAGGTACTGCGGGATATTAATTAAATTATTACATATAGACAAAAAATGACATGAATTATCAAATAAAAATTTTCAGAGAAGTGCTTTTAAAAGAGAATGAGAAAATATATTTCATATTTAAATAATCAGGATAAACTTAAAATTAGAGGTGACATATGAGAAAACAGATAGAAGATATTACATTTTTAGATGGAAATAGTAGTGCATATAATACAAATGATATTCTTGTGTGGAAAAGTGATTGCTCGGATTTCGGTACGGGATCTGTGGTAACAGTGGGAGAGACTCAGGAGGCATTGTTCTACTTAAATGGAGAATGTGTTGGGAGTTTAGGAGCAGGGCGACATATTCTTGAAACAGATACACTTCCATGGCTTGGCAGACTGATAAATTGGATAACAAGATATAAGTATATCTTTCATGCGGATATATATTATGTAAACAAGGTGGAAACTCCAATAACTGGGGAGTTGGAGATATAGTCTATGAAGATCCGGCAGGTCCTGTGTTTCAATTTGGGGTACATGGAGAAGTGAATATTTCTGTTACGAATTCCCGAATGCTGGTAGAAAAACTTTCTGGCATAGAAAAAATCCTGACGAAAACGCAACTTGTAGATAAATTCCGAGGAATTATTACTTCAGAGGTTATGCATTCACTGGTAAACACAATGACGGAAAATAATATTTCTATTACATGTGTGACTAGACATTTAAGAACCTTATCTGAAATATTACAAGAGAGAGTTTCTGAAATTTTTAAAGATTATGGTTTTCAGGCGGCGCAGTTTAGAATTTAGGAATCAAGTTCCAGAAGAAGATGAGCAATATATTCGTCTGAAAAAGTTACGGGCAGATCAGTCCATGATGAGAAGTGAGTTGACTCTTGAACAACAGGCAGAAATAATACGTCAGCAGACAGAAGCAGAAAAAACTAAAATTTTAGCAGAAGCAGAGGCCTATAAAAGAAAGATAGAAGGATATAATTATCAGGAAGAACGCAAATACGATATATTAAAGGCTGCAGTAGAAAATGAAAATTCAGGAATGGGAAGTTTAACAGGAGAACTTGTAAGACTTGGTGCAGGATTCGGGGTTTTGGACTCAGTAGGCGGAATGGTGCAAAAAAATATGCAAACTTTTACAAAAACAGAATCATTTCAGGAGAGCCCACAGGCTGAGAGACAATGTGATAATTGCGGCGCAAAAGTTAGAGAAGGAGCGAAATTTTGTGAACAGTGCGGGCAGCCTATACAAAAGATTGCAGAGTGTCCTAATTGTGGGCAAAAAGTAGGAGCAGGAAAATATTGCCCGATGTGTGGAATGCGTATAAAGGAATAGGTAGTATATGAGAGATAAAAAAGAATTAATAGGGATATCGGTTGTGCTGGGGGTTATTTGGAGTACATATATAGTCGTAGCCACTTTGCTAAAACAAAATCATGATATAACTTTTTGGATATGTTGTGGATTTGTAAGTATTGCAACTGTAATACAGTGGAGTATAGATTACAAATTATTGATACATCAGATGAATTTAAAGGACTATTTTTTTGATTTTCCGGTTATTTATATTAGTGCTTTTTATTTATTAGTGGAGATTATAGCAGCATCAGTTCTTATGGGGATTGGAGCAACAGAAACAGTATGTTTTGTTATTCAGAGTATTCTCCTGACTATTTTTATCATTTTATTTATATCCGGGATTTTACAAAGGAATTCTTTAAAACAACAGGATGAACAAATTGAAAGAATGACAGGGTATTTACGGGATATGGAATATCGTGTAAAAAACAATGGTGAATTTATCAGATGACTCAGAAGTACAAAAAAAAATTAATAAAACTTTCAGAGGAAATACGGTTTAGTATTCCATCTTTCAGATATAAGAATTTCGGATATTAACAAAAGAAATATTACAAGGGCTGGATGACTTAGAAAAAAATATAAAAACGGGAAATATTGCAGAAACGAAAATTGTAATAAAACAAATATTTCAATTAATAGAAAAGAGAAATGAGAAAGCAAAAAAATTAAAATAAAATCGTCAGAAGAAGGAGAATAGTTATGGAGACATTAAAGTGCCCGGCATGCGGCGGTGCAGTCGAATTATTTAAAGGGCAAAGTATTGGACAATGCTTATATTGTGGTAAGAAAGTTTCTGTTCCTACGATTGAATCGAAAAAAATAAGATGGTATAACGAGGCAAATGAGCTCAGACAAAATTGTGAATTTGAAAGGGCCAGAAGTATTTATGAAAATCTTCGAATGGAAAATGAAAAGAAGCAGATGCATATTGGGGAATCCTTTTGTGCAAATATGGAATTGAGTATGTAACAGATCCAAAAACTGGGAAAAAAATTCAACCTGCCATAGAGCAGATAATAGATCTATCTTGGAAGATACAGATTATAAACAAGCAATTAAATTCGCCACTTCTTCTAAAAAGGAGATATGGGAGGAAGAAGCGAAGAACCTAGATCAGATTCTTAATGAAGTACTTATTGAAGCCAGAAAACAGAATGATTTTGATGTTTTTATATGCTATAAAGAAACTGATCAGAGAGGGAGACGGACAGAAGATAGTGTATTAGCTTATGAGGTTTATAATGAACTGGAAAGACAAGGGTATAAGGTGTTTTTTGCCCCAAAATCCATTGAATTAGGACAGGCTTATGAGCCGGTGATCTTTGCAGCTCTGAGAAGTGCGAAATTAATGTTTGTAATTGGAACAAAGCAGGAATATATGGAGGCCACATGGGTAAAAAATGAATGGTCAAGATATTTAGAATTTATCCATGCTGGAGAAAACAAAACATTGATTGTTTTATATAAGCATCTTAATCCTGCAATAGATATTCCACCGGATTTAAAAAGGCTTCAGGCATATAATTTGGAAACAATGGGTTATATTCAGGATATCTCAGATGCTGTTAGAAAAATTATCGGACGGAAGGAAAATGGAAAAGCTGAGGTATATCAGGTTGATACAGGTGCAGCGAGAAGCGAGGCAATGAGATATGTTGCCCAGGGTGATGCAAGATTTCAGGAGGGAGATAACGCAGGGGCAATGGAAATGTATAATAATGCCATTGCGGTAGATCACACCTGTGCTCAGGCATGGTGGGGAAAATTGAAGGTACAAACAGGGAATTTTAAAGTTGGACCCTGGGAGCCTATGTATACGCCAGAGGTATTAGAAAGTAAAGCACAGGTGATTAAATACGCATCTCCTGCAGAAGTTGCTACATATAGAAAAGTTCTTATCAATTATGAAAAGGGTGTTAGCAATTTAGTTACACCTAAATATCGTGCAGAGTTGGAACAACATTATACGCAAGAAAAAAACATATTGTCTTCTGGGAAGAGGAATATGTCAGAGAATGACCTGCAGAAGAGCATGGGGGAGTATGAAAAGATTTATAAAAAAATTCAGAACAGCACCTATGAAGAGGGAAAAGCAGATATTAGAGAAGAGTATATGGATCTGGTGAAATATAGAACAGTATTTAATAATCTGTGGCTTACATATAGGGATTGGACTTACAGTAAGAGGACACAGTCAGATACTTTTTATAAGAAACTAGATAAATTAGTAACTCAGGAAAATACATTGAAGAGTGAGATCTGGAAGGTAGAAGGCGGACGTACTGGTATCGTAAGTGCGTTAATAGCACTGATTGTTGCAGCACTGACATTGCTCAGCAATTCGAACTATAACACGACAGTGGGAATAGCTATGCTCGTTGAACTTGTATGCTTTGGCATAGACATTTCTGTGAATCGTATGAGCTATTCTGAGGATATTACCAGGGTAATTATGTTTTTTCTGTCTCCACTGTTATTGCTTGGTGCTATAGTGTTTGGAGGAGCTTGGTTATCGGCTCAGTTTAATGTTAAAATTGATGGTAATTTTGTATATCTGATAATAGGAGTGCCTGCATTGATTATGGCTGTAGAGTTGTGTTTGAATATAAAAAGAATACCGTAAAGAAAGAAACATGAGAGTAAAACAGAGTGAATTACGTCAAAATATTAAACAGGTACAAGAGGAAATGAAAAGAAATGCAGTAAAATCATTGGATGATGTTGAGAAGGAATGTATCAGAGCGAAAAAATATTTTTTAATCGTGATATTATTTGTAAACTTATTGATGATTTGATACTAAAAGCATTAGGACGTTATTGCTATAACTGATATTTACAAAACTGGAGGAAATCAGATGAAAAAGTATGTGAAACAGGCAGTCGGTGTATGTATGGCAATGCTTATGGCAGTGTCGGCAGGAGAATACAGCGGAACGATCGTCCAGGCAGCAGAAAATCAGGAAACCGGGGGAGAAACTGCTTCTGTATATGAGGCTGGTAATGTTGCACAAAAAGAAGATGGAACTGTTTATTACTGGGAGTATGACAGCGCCAGTTTTGAGGGAAGTGCAGCATTAGGATATTATAAGCCGATTGTCGGAGAAACAAATAAGCTTATGATGCAAAGCCTTTCCGGAGAAAAAGTCATGATTGGGGATATGGAAGGCGGCGGTTCGCTGGTTCTTACGGACAGCAGCCGGATCTTTTATGAAAAGCCTGTAGATCAGATCGGAGGATACGAAATCTGCAGTATTGATCAGAACAGTGGACAGACACAGACATATGGTCTGGGGCGGATTGAAGCATCAGATGGAAAGAAGATTATCTGTTCAGATAGTACAAATTATTGCATTGACAGTATTGACGCAGAAACAGGAGAGAGAACGAAGCTTGTTGACGGCAGCTTTCTTGCCAGTCATGACGGACTGATCTATTATCAGCCTGTAGAAGCCGATTCAGGGGCAGCTACAAAAGGAAAGGTATCTTTTGCTGTAGTGGACGCACAGGGAGGACAGCAGAAAACGCTGTGTACCACAGAACCGGATTTATATGCAGATGATTTTCAGGGAACAGCTTCAATTGTGTCCATGGTTTTTAAAGATGAATATATTTACTTTTCCTATGGTTCCTATGCAGGAACCGGGTCAGTATACGCAGGCGGAAAGATTATGAAGGTAAAAAAAGACGGAACGGAAGCAGAGGTTGTTGCAGGAATGGACGGACTTCGGGCACCTGCTTTTTCTGTCAGTGAAGATGGAACGGTTGTGAGCCAGAGTATAGACGAAATGTATGATTATATTAACTCTATGGATAAATATTTTACACGTAACGGAAGTATTTATTTTATGAATGAAAACGGAGAACCAGCGGAGCTGGTTACTCAGGCAGACTACGCATCGGTGGGAAATGTGGCCTGCGGACAGTTCAATGATAATGAGGCAGTTACTATCCAATTTGCTGAAAAAATCGGAAATAAGGTTTACATGCTTCTGGATCATGGAGTAATCGATGAGACAAGCCGTGTAGGCTGGAGAACCGGATATGCCCGGGTAAACAGCGCAATGCTGAGCAAAGATCTGGACACAGGAACAGTAGAAACTGTATTCAGCTATTAAAATCAGATGAACCGGGTTGAGACAAATTTATAATTTTATCAGAGAAAAAGTCACTGTTTCTGCAAAATGGACAGTGGCTTTTCTTTTGGAATATATGCCTGCCGATTTTAAAACGGACATGAAAAACAAAACTTTGCCATATTCCATATTCCCATGGTTTGTGGTAAGATACATCATAAGTAATTATTCTATATGTTCAGAACGGGAGAGTTTTATAGTTTATGTATCGTATATTACTTGTAGATGATGAGATTTTGGTAAGGGATGCCATAAAGGAAAATATAGACTGGGAAGGAATCGGATGCCAGCTGGTAGGAGACTGTGAGAACGGTCAGCAGGCAGCAGAATTTGTAAAGGAGCACCCGGTAGATATTGTACTGACAGATATTCTGATGCCTTATATGGACGGAATGGAGCTGAGTCATTTTCTTCACGACAATTATCCTGATATTGTGATCGTGATATTCAGTGGATTCGGGGAATTTGAATATGCCAAAAAGGCAATCCAGTATAATGTCAGTGAATATCTTTTAAAACCAGTGACAGCTATGGAGCTTACTGGTGTGATCAATAAAATGAAGGAAAAGGTGGACCAGAAGCGACAGGAAAAGCAGAAAATGGAAAGCTTACAAAGGCTTCTGAGAGTTACCGGAAAAATGCCCAGGTTATACGCTCAAAGGCCATAGAAGCGCTGGTAAACTGTACCACTAATGTGGAGGAAAGTCTGGAACGTCTGAGAAATATGGGAATTGATCTATCGGCGGTGAGATACAGGGTGGCCATGTTTGATATTGATATTTATTCTGACATGTATCAGCTGGATATGGAGAAACGCCAGGAAAGTGCGTTGATGGCTTTTGTACTTTTATAACATCAGTGATGAGATCGTAAAAAAGAGAACAGGCCGGCATTGTTTATCAGGAAGGCGGAAACAGGGGTGTGTATTCTGTTTCAGGAAAAATGGAGCCGTGATTTTACTGCAAAGACAAAAGAGATATGCAGAGAGATCAAGGATAAGATGAAAGAAGTAATGGGGATAGACGTATCAATGGGAATCGGCGACTGGGTAAAGAATCCCGGGGAACTGATTCTGTCTCATGATATGGCTGAGCAGGTGATGCAGTACCGGTATCTTCTGGGGGGGATCTGCTGATCGATATGGCGGAACAGCGGTCTGTAAAGATTGTTCCTCTTGACCGGCTTCTGGAGGAACTGACTGAAGCCTTAAAAACAGGAAAAAAAGAGCAGGTGGAAAGTACGTTTCAGGAGATGAGAGATTCTATTCGTCAGGCTCTGGTAGAAAAAAGCCGTGCCTGTATGTATTTACAGCAGATCGTAAGAACCATTGACCGGGTATGCGAGGATGTGTCAGTGGATATGAAGAGAATCCTCAGTGGAAGGGATGAGCTTCTCCACAGTATTACGAAGCAGAAATCTTTTGACAGTGCCTGCAGGATTGTGGAAGATTATATTATGAAAATCTTTAAACTGCTTTCCGATATGAACAGCTCTACCGGACAGAGGCAGGCAAGGCTGGCCATGAATTATATCCAGAAAAATTATATGGATCCGGATCTCAGCCTGAATGACATCTGTTCTTATCTGAATATCAGCACCAGTTACTTCAGTACAATATTTAAAGAAATGACCGGGGAGACTTTCACAGAGGTTCTGATCAGGACACGAATGGAAAAGGCAAAGGAACTTCTGGAAAACACTACTATGAAAAATTATGAGATTGCAGAAAAAGTAGGATTTTCTGACCCTCACTATTTTGGTATTTCCTTTAAAAAGATGACAGGAGTCACACCTACAGAATATGCCAGGGAGCGGAGAAGATGAGAGAAATCCAGCCGGGCAATCTTATGATTAAAAAATTTAAAAGTATTCAGAGCGTTATTTTTGCAGTGCTGTCAGTGCTTCTTCTGGGGGCAGTGATTATTATAACTGTAATTTCTTTAAGCTATACCAGACAGTCTGTATTTGAAATTCATCTTTTGTATACACAGACCATTATCCAGCAGATGAATCAGAATATCGATTCTTAATATTGATATTATGGAAATACCTCTTATCTGGTTCCAGTAATGAAGACGTACAGAAGTATCTTTTGGGGATACTGCAGATCCTGAGGCAAGAGACCGTATTCTCAGTCAGTTTGAGACAATTCTGGACAGCCGGAGTGATATTCTGAACCTGGGAATTATTGCAGAAAACGGAAGAATGCTGATCAACAATGGGCAGCGTCTTACAAATCAGGACCTGGATATTCATTCCCAGGAATGGTATACCAATGCGCTGGAAGGCAGGGAGAGCGTTTATCTTACTTCCTCTCATGTTCAGCACATTATCAGCGGAGAACGTCCCTGGGTGATCACGCTGAGCCGGGGAATCCGTAACAAAGAAATGGGAACAGGACAGGAAAAAGAAGGGGTATTCTTTATCGATCTGAATTACAGCGCTATCAGCGAGCTGTGTGACCAGAGTATGGTGGGAAATCAGGGATATGCTTTTATTGTGGATGCAGATGGAAATATTGTGTATCATCCTCAGCAGCAGCAGCTTTACAATGAGCTTCAGACAGAGAATATTGACCTTGTCATGAACGCAGGATCGGATATTGTAACCTGGGGGGATGGGATCAACAAAAAAATGTATTCTATTTCCAGATCGGAAAAAACAGGATGGACAGTTGTGGACTGTGTAAGAGTGGAAGAGCTTTTGCGAAGAAGCAATGAAGCTCAGAGTATTTATGTTCTGGTGGCAATTGGGCTGATGGCAGTAGCTTTGTTTTTTTCCCGTTTTGTGGCAAAAAGTATTACGCTTCCTATTCAGCGGCTGTGTGATTCCATGGAACGGGTTCAGGAAGGAGATTTCAGTGTTTCCGATATTGTAGTGGATTCTGAAAATGAAATCGGCAGCCTCACAAAATCTTTTAATGTTATGACTCAGAGGATACATGAGCTTATGGCACAGAATATCCGGGAACAGGAAGCAAAGAGAAAGAGCGAGCTGAAGGCTCTTCAGTCCCAGATCAATCCTCATTTTCTGTATAATACGCTGGATTCCATTATCTGGATGGCAGAAGGTAAAAAAACGAAGAGGTTGTATTGATGACAGCTTCTCTTGCCCGTCTTTTAAGACAGAGTATCAGTAATGAGGATGAACTGGTATCCATAGGCCAGGAAATTGAGTATGCCCGAGGCTATCTGACTATCCAGAAAATGCGTTATAAGGACAAACTGGAGTTCTGGATTGAAGTAGAACCTTCTATATTAAATATACGTCTCATAAAACTGGTTTTACAGCCTGTCATTGAAAATGCCATTTATCATGGCCTGAAATATAAAGAGAGCAGGGGACTTCTTCTGGTAAAAGGATTTATGAAAAACGGAAATGCGGTACTTCAGGTAATTGATGACGGCGTGGGCATGGATCAGGAAACTCTGGATCACATTTACGAAAGACATAAGGTGGATTATCACTCCAACGGTGTTGGGATATATAATGTCCAGAAAAGACTTCAGCTTTATTATGGGAACGAGTATGGAATTGTTTATGAAAGCAAACCAGGTGAAGGAACTACTGCCACAATTACAATACCGGGACAACAGGAGGGGCTGTGATGAAAAAGTATGGAAAATGGATTGCTGTGGCATTGCTTCTCAGCCTGGTATTTTCTGCGGTAGCGGTAAATTATCATAAAAACGGAGCAGAAAGACAGAATCGTCTTTCCTTGATTTACATTCCAAAAGTGGTGGACAGCAGAAATGATTTCTGGACGTCTCTGATCCAGGGCGTTCAGATGTCGGCGCAGGAGGCAAATGTGGATATTGAAATCATGGCTCCGGAGGAAGAGAATGATGTGGAGGGACAGAACCGGATACTGAAACAGGCAATTCTTAAAAATCCTGATGCCATTCTTATTTCTCCCTCCAGTTTTACAGAATCCAACAGTCTTCTTCAGGAGGCAAGAGATCAGGGGATACGGATCACATTTATTGACTCTTATACAGAAGAAAGTATTCAGGAGATCACAGTTGCCACAGACAATGTGGAGGCAGGAAAAAAACTTGGGGAATTTGCGGCTTCTCTGCTGAAACCGGAGGATCAGATCGCCATTGTTGCCCATGTAAAAGGCGTTTCTACTGCTGTGGAAAGAGAAAAAGGATTCCGGGAAGGCCTTGGAAAATTTGAAAAAAACATTGTAGATGTGGTGTACTGTGATTCCAGGTATGACAAATCCTATGACCTTACTATGGAACTGATCAGACAGTATCCCGGTCTTAAAATGATCGCCGGGATGAATGAATATTCTTCAGTGGGAGCTGCCAGAGCAGTGAAGGCGGCTGGAGCTGAAAAAAAGATACAGGTAGTAGGGGTGGACAGTTCCCAGGAAGCCGTTCAGCTGATGGAGCATGGGATCTTTCAGGGAATCGTTGTTCAAAAGGCTTTTAAAATGGGATATCTGGGGGTACAGGAAACAGCCAGGCTTCTGAAAGGCGAAACTTATGAAGTCAGAAAATTAATTCCGGCTGTCAGCTGGTGACGCCGGAAAATATGTACACAAGTGAAATTGAAAACTGCTTTTTCCGTTTAATACACTAAAAACAACAAAAACAGACGGCAATCCACAGTAAAATTTGGGGATACCAGTCAAGAAAAAGGTAAAATATTTACATGACCGTAAATATTTTACCTTTTTTTGTAAGATATTCTATTACAATTATCAGGTTTTCACGTTATTATAAGTTAAGAAAACACAGAGAGTGTGAAAAACAGTAGGAGGGTGAAGAAATTGGAAAAGCTGAAACAAAAATCCAATCATAAAAAAGCTCGGCCTGAACAGGATTCTGCTTGTTGGGATCCTGATTCTTATGTTCGTAGTCTTCAAAGTGGTTCTTGGAGATAAGTTTCCGGTAGGAGACAGTATCAGATCCACATTGAACTATGTTTATTTCCTGGGCTTTTTGTCACTGGGCGTTACTTTTGTAATCGCTACAGGAGGAATTGATTTCTCCATCGGACCGGTTATGTTCTGCTGTGCACTGGTTTCCGGTTACTGCATGACAAGCTATGGTGTTCCATGTGCAGCAGCTATGGTATTATGTGTACTGATCGGTCTTTGCTTTGGTACCTTTAACGGATGGCTGGTATCTTACATGTCTGTACCGCCGTTTATCGTATCTATGGCATCTATGAATATTGCCAAAGGTCTTGCTTCTGTATTTACAAAAACACAGTCTGTAAGCTGGCCTATGGGCAGCGATCCGGAAAACGGATGGTTCAGAAACATTGTTTCCTATAACGATTTTCCTGTAGGTATTGTGATCTTCCTGGCAGTAGCAGTGATCTGCGGAATTATCCTTTACCGTACAAAACCGGGACGTTATATTCTCTGCCTTGGTTCTAACAGTGAGGCGGTTCGCCTTTCCGGTGTAAACACCAGAAAATGGCGTATGCTTTCATACATGATCTGCGGAACTCTGGTAGGTATTGCCGCACTGTTCTTTGTAGCTACATATACAACTGTTCAGCCAGGTTACGGCGATCAGTACAACAACGAGGCGATTGCAGGTTGCGTAATGGGTGGTACGTCCATGGTTGGCGGACTTGCTTCCATCGGTGGTACTGTGATCGGTGTGTTCATCATTTCTCTTCTTCAGCAGGGAATCATGGCATTTGGTCTTGGTAAAGGACAGCAGATGATCATCACCGGTATTATTGTAATCGTTGCAGTTTACGCTGACGTTTCTGCAAGACGCAGAAAGAACTGATCGGAAGGGAGGATGTAACAATGGGTGAAGTTATTTTAACTATGAAGGACATTGATAAGTCCTTTCCTGGAGTTCATGCTCTGGATCACGTTAATTTTGAAGTGAAACGCGGCGAAGTACATGCGCTTATGGGAGAAAACGGTGCCGGAAAGTCCACACTTATGAAGGTTCTTACCGGTATTTATCAGAAAGATTCAGGATCCATTGTCTATAAAGGCAAGGAAACAGAATTTCATAACACAAAGGAAGCTCAGGATGCCGGTGTGGTAATCGTGCACCAGGAGCTGAACATGGTAGGCGACCTGACAGTTGCCCAGAACATTTTTATCGGCCGTGAGCCAAAAAAAAGGTTTCCGCATCGATGACAAAAAAATGATCGAGGATTCCAAAAAACTGTTCCAGGATCTGAATATTGATATTGATCCAAAAGAAAAAATGCATAATCTGACAGTTGGTAAACAGCAGATGTGTGAGATCGCAAAAGCGATTTCCCACAAAGCAGAGGTTATCATCTTTGACGAGCCTTCAGCAGCTCTTACTGAAAAAGAGATTGCGGATCTGTTTGTCATCATTCGTGATCTTCGTGAAAAAGGTCTGGGTATTGTCTATATTTCTCACCGTATGGATGAGATCAAGGTTATTACAGACCGTGTTACTGTTATGCGTGACGGCGGTTATGTTGGAACTCTTATCACCAAAGACAGTACAAAAGAAGATATCATCAACATGATGGTGGGACGTGTTATTTATGAGGATCCGAAGCAGCACAGTATGGTTGCGCCGGATGCGCCTGTTGTTCTTAAAGTAGAACATCTGAATGCAGGTAAGATGGTTCAGGATGTAAGCTTTGAACTTCGCAAAGGCGAAATCCTTGGTTTCTCCGGACTGATGGGCGCAGGTCGTACCGAGACAGCAAGAGCACTGTTTGGTGCAGATCCGAAGCAGAGCGGAAAGATTTCTATCATGGGCAAAGATGGACAGCTTCGTGAAGTTACCATCAACAGTCCGCAGGATGCTGTTAAATATGGTATCGGTTATCTGTCTGAGGACAGAAGAAGATATGGATGTGTTGTACAGAAGTCCTGTATTGAGAACACAACTCTGGCAACAATGGAACAGTTTACAAAGGGCTTCCTGATTGACTCAGCGAAAGAAAAAGAAGTAACTGAGAAATATATCAAAGAGCTTGCAACCAAGACTCCTACCGCAGACCAGCTTGTTGTAAACCTTTCCGGTGGTAACCAGCAGAAGGTGGTTATTGCAAAATGGCTTACAAGAGACAGTGAAATCCTGATCTTCGACGAGCCTACAAGAGGTATTGACGTTGGTGCCAAGAATGAAATTTATAAACTGATGAACAGACTGGCAGCAGAAGGTAAATCAATCATCATGATCTCTTCTGAAATGACAGAAGTTCTCCGAATGAGTGACCGTATCATTATCATGTGTGAGGGTAAAGTAACAGGTAATATTGATATTTCTGAAGCTACCCAGGAAAACATCATGGATAAGGCTACACGTAGTATTGATTAAGGAGGACAGTCATGACTAAGAAGAAAAAAAGTATATTAAGTGATCAGAGATTTATCGTTTTAATTGTTGTTATTGCTCTGACAGCTGTATTCTCCATTATGAGTAAAGAGTTCAGACAGTACAACACATTGCTGAGTTTGCTGGATTTTTCATACTATGATCTTCTGATGGCAATCGGTGTTACTTTCCCTCTTATTACCGGAGGCGTAGACCTTTCCATCGGAACAGGTATGGTATGTTACGCACTGATCGGCGGAACTCTGATAAGAAGCCATGGCGTACCTGTTGTTGTTGCTATGCTGGTTTGTGTGCTTCTTGGAGTTCTGATCGGAACACTGAACGGTGTTCTTATCGGCGTAATGAATCTGCCGCCGTTTCTTGCAACTCTTTGTACCTGTATGATTACCCGCGGTGCCGGATCTCTCTGTACCGCTACACCGTGGCCGGGTCTTACACAGGAAGGTGGATGGTTCCATTCTATCTTTAAACTTACAATCGGTACAGGAAGAAGCGCTGACCGTTATCCGATCGGTTTCCTGTGGATGGTTATTCTGGTTCTTCTGATGGAATTTGTTCTGAACCATACGAAATTCGGACGTTACACCATCGCTATCGGTTCCAATAAAGAAGCAGCAGCTCTTTCAGGAATCAATGTTAAATTCTACCATGTTATGGTATATGTTGTCTGCGGTCTGTTTACAGGTCTTGCAGCAATCGCATACGCAGCAGTAACTCCTACCGTACAGCCAGGTACTGGCGCCGGTCTTGAGATGGATGCCATTGGTGGCGTATTTGTCGGTGGTGTGGCAGCTACAGGTGGTTATGGATCTGTACTTGGAACCTTTGTTGGTATCTTTGTCATCATGCTTCTGAAAACCGGTCTTCCATATGTGGGACTACAGGCAAACTGGCAGCAGATCATCACAGGTCTTGTACTGATCGTTGCGGTACTGATCGATATCATCAAAGAAAAGAAAGCTGCAGCATTATAAAGAATACAGTTTTCAATTTTAATCACGTATGTGAACCGTCAGGTGAAAACGCCTGACGGATCATCATAAAAACTAAAAACTATATAATTTTTAAGGAGGATGTAGAACAATGAAAATTAAAAAACTCATCGCATTAGGCCTTTGTGCAGCAATGGTATCCGGTATGACAGTTGCTCCGGTATTTGCAGCAGAAGAAGCAACAGAAGACGCAGCTGAAACAGAAGACGCAGCTGCTGAGGAAGAAGCAACAACAGAAGACGCTGCTGATCCGGCAGCTCAGTTTGAGGGACTGAAAGCAAACGAAGCATATGAATTCCCGATGATGGTTAAATCTTTCCAGTCTACATACTGGCAGGCAGCAGTTGAAGGTATGCAGAAAGCAGCTGATGAGCTGGGCGTTACTTTCACAGCACAGGGACCGAACAGTGAGTCCGATATCGCAGACCAGGTTAACATGATCAATACAGCTATCGCAGCAAAACCGGTTGGTATGGGTCTTGCAGCATGCGATACATCTTCTGTAACAGATGCTCTTAAGAAATGCGCAGCAGACGGAATCCCGGTTGTAACATTTGATACAGGTGTTGCAGATGCTCCGGAAGGATCTGTAGTAGCAGAGGTTGTTACAGACAACGCTCAGGCTGGTGCAGTAGCAGCTGAGAATATGTATGCAGCAATCAAAGACGTTATCGCAAACGCTGAAGGTCAGGTTATCATCGGTGAAGTAAACCAGGATGCTACAGCTCAGAACATTCAGCTTCGTGGCGCTGGATTCATCAACAAAATGATCGAGCTTATCCAGGCAGACGGAAAAACTGTTGCAGTTGCAGGTAACGAGTTCTATGTAAACGCAGCAGAAGGCGCTGACGCAAAAGAAGCTGACGCAGACGTTGTTATCCAGGTTGCAGTTCCGGCACAGACAACTGTAGAGCTTTGCTCCACAGAGGCTCAGGCTATCCTTTCCAAAGAAAACTGTATCGCAATCTTTGGTTCCAACCAGGTTGCAGCAGAGGGTGTTCTTGCAGCTAACGCTAACCTGAACGTTCTTGGTTCTGACGCAGCAGCAGGCGATGTTATCGGTGTTGGTTTCGACGCTGGTTCTATCATCAAAGCAGCTGTACAGGATGGCACATTCCTTGGTGCTGTTACACAGTCTCCTCTTATGATGGGATACTATGCAATCTACGCTCTGACAGCAGCAGCAAACGGAGATGAAGTTTCTGATGTTCCGACAGCTGGTTACTGGTATGATGCAACAAACATGGAAGACGAAGAAATCGCTCCGAACCTTTATGACTAATTTCTAGTCTCTGAGTTTTACACAATATTCACCATATCCCCAGAGGATTCTCTGGGGATATTTTAAATTAACACATATCTGTCAGGAAAGCTGACAAACAAAGGGAACTGTCCACAGATTACCGGAAACAGAGTGGACAGTGACAAATAAGGACACTTTTTCAGACAAACCAGGTTCTTCCGATTTGAAGTATTTTCATGTAATATGATGTTATCAAATATGGAAGAACTAAAAAACACAGCAGACAATAAAAAAATTCTTCTGTGTATATCTTACATATTTAGGAGGTTTTAATCATGGCAACATATTATCTTGCAGTAGACATTGGTGCGTCCAGCGGACGTCATATTCTGGGACATATGGAAAATGGAAAAATGATCCTGGAGGAAGTATATCGTTTTGAAAACGGTATGGTAAAAAAAGGCGACGAACTTTGCTGGGAATTTGACCGCCTGTTTAAAGAGGTGATCAACGGACTGAAAAAATGTAAAGAAATCGGCAAGATTCCGGTAAGCATGGGTGTTGATACCTGGGGCGTTGACTTTGTTCTCCTGGACAAAGACGGAAATGTTCTTGGAAACACTGTTGGATATCGTGACAGCCGTACAGAAGGCATGGACAGGAAGTGTACAAAGTGATCTCCCAGGAAGAACTGTATGAGAGAACTGGTATCCAGAAAGCAATTTACAATACCATCTACAGCTTATGTCAGTGAAGACAAAGCATCCGGAGTATCTGGAGCAGGCAGAAACCCTTCTTCATGTACCGGATTACTTCCATTATCTTCTCACAGGAGTAAAATCCTGCGAATATACAGAGGCTACTACCAGCAGCTGGTAAGCCCTGTTACAAAGGACTGGGATTTTGAACTGATCGACAAGCTGGGATATCCGAGAAAGATTTTCCAGAAGCTGATCATGCCGGGAACAAGCATCGGACATTTTTCTGAAGCAGTGAAGAACGAGGTTGGTTTTGATCTGGAAGTAGTTGCTCCAGCAACTCACGACACTGGTTCTGCTGTGCTTGCAGTACCTGCAAATGACGATGACTTTATTTATATCAGTTCCGGAACATGGTCACTGATGGGGCTTGAGAGAGAGACTGCAGACTGCTCCAAAGAGAGCTGTGCTCTGAATCTGACAAACGAAGGCGGATATGCAGGACGTTTCCGCTATCTGAAAAATATCATGGGCCTGTGGATGATCCAGTCTGTACGTCATGAGATCAATGATAAATACGGTTTTGCTGAAATCTGTGCTATGGCAGAAGAAGCAAAGGATTTCCCGTCCAGAGTAGACGCAAATGACGAGTGCTTCCTGGCACCGGCAAATATGACAGAGGAAGTGAAGGATTACTGCCGCAGAACCGGACAGAAGGTTCCGGAGACTCTCGGTGAGATCGCTACTGTGATCTATACCAGCCTTGCAGAATGTTATGCAAAAACAGCAAAAGAACTGGAAGAGATCACAGGAAGAACCTACAGCCGTATCCATGTTGTAGGCGGCGGTTCCAATGCAGGATATCTGAATGAACTGACAGCAAAAGCTACAGGCAAAGAGGTTCATGCAGGTCCGGGAGAGGCAACTGCAATCGGTAATATCACTGCCCAGATGTTAAAGGCAGAGGAATTCAAATCTATTGAAGAAGCAAGAACAGTAATTCACGAGTCCTTTAATATCAAAATTTATAACGCATAAACAGCTTTATAGTTTTATATGAAGAGGAGAGTTCATTATGTTAGTTAATACGAAAGCAAAAGTCGGCGTATTTTCAATCGCACTGGGAGCTTACCTTCCACAGTTCCCGTCACTGGTACCGGAGTTTGAGGCACAGTATGCTGCATTCAAAAAAACAATTCCGGATACGGTAGAGATCATTGACGGAGGAATGGTGACAACCAAGGAACAGGCAATGGAGGCAGGGGACAGATTCCGCGCTGCAGACGTTGATCTTGTATTCCTTCAGATGCTGACTTATGCTACATCTTATAATATGCTTCCGGCAATCCGCGATCTGGATGTTCCTGTAGTGCTGGTAAACGTCCAGAAGCTGAAAGCTCTGGATTATGAGCATACAGATATTGCTTCCTGGCTGGGAGAAGGCTATGCCTGCGGAGCTGTAGGCGAAGCTGTTGCAGACCTTGAGAGAGCAGGCAAAAGACATGCGGTGATCACAGGTGTGGTAGAAGGCGGAGATCCTGCTGTTCAGGCAGAGATTGAAGACTGGTGCAAGGCTGCTCAGGTGAGAAGAAGATTTCGTGAGACTAACATTGCGCAGATCGGCAGACCATATCCGGGAATGATGGATCTGTACATTGATGAGACAAACCTCTATAACAGAATGTTCCTTTATACCAAGCAGTTTGACTGGGAAAAGATGTGGGCGATTGCAGACGATATCACAGATGAAGACGCAATCCGTGCAAAAGCTCAGGACATTCTGGATACTTTTGAGATCGAAGGCGGCGGCACAATCGAAAAAGTATGGGATATGGCAAAATATGTGGTTGCCTTTGAGCAGTGGGTAAAAGACGAGCATCTTGGCATGATCGCTTCCCATTATGACGGATTTGCTCAGGGCAAGGCAGGCGTTCTTGACAGTATGCTGATTCCGGCATTTTCTATGCTGATCAAGCAGGGAACTGCATGTGCGGTTGAGGGAGATATGAAGGTTGCCATGGCAATGAGTATCCTGAAAACAATTTCCGGAACCGGACAGCTTTCTGAGATGTATTCCATTGACTTTAATGATGACATCTGTATCATCGGTCATTCCGGTAGCGGAGATGCTGATATTTCTGACAAGAAGCCTACCATGAAGATCGTGAAGGTATTCCACGGCAAAACAGGCGGCGGATATCTGACACAGTTCTATCCGTATCTTGGACCGGTTACTTATCTTGCCATTACCCAGGATAAGGACGGAAACTTCAAGTTCGTTGTGGCAGAAGGCGTAAATGAAGACGGGCCGATCCTTTCCTTTGGTGATACCAACATGAGAACACGCTTTACCTGCGGTGCAAGAGAGTTTGTAAACCGCTGGAGTGAAGCCGGTCCCACGCATCATATGGCAGCAGCAACCGGAAGACACATTGACACGATTCTCAAGGTTGCAAAAATCTTTAACGTTCCGGTTGAGATCGTTACAAGATAAAATCGATTTTTCGTTTTGAGAGAGTATCTGATATTTACACATATTCAAAAACAACATCCCGCAGACCGGTCATGGTTCTGGGGGATGTTGTTTTTGTCAGCATGGGAATCCATTACATAAAAACTTTTGCTGCACATGTGATTTTGCCAGGAGCTGAGACAGCTATCTCAGCTCCTGGTGTTCTTTTTTCAGTTCACGGTAAAGTTCCATGGAATTCCAGTGTACGGTAACAGGAGTGAGGACTGCTTTCAGATCAACGTTTTTTCAGCTGATTGTCCCGGAAAAACTGAAGAAAAGCGTCCATCTGACTGTTGGAGAAATCTTTCATAACCAGCATTTCTTCGCTGAAGTTTTCTCCCATGGGAAACCTGGAACAGGGAGAAAATCCCGGAATTTCAAAAAGGTATCCCAGAGGATGAAACAAATCAGAAGCAGGCACTTCACGGACGTCAACGCCAGCTCTTCTCAGATATCGTCTGATCTGTCTGGTGCGTTCATCCTGCGAAAAATGATAAAGAAGAATCTGCGGTTTGGGGGCAGGATCCCTGTCCAGTGTGGATAAGTTCATGTTGTGAAAATCAAATGTGTTCAAAAAAATGCCTCCTGGTAGAATAATGGCGCAGTCAAAAATGTCTGCTGAGTTTACAGGTTTCTATACTACAGAATAGAAGAGGTTTTTCTCCATAAGATATTATCTCAGATAATTATCATGTCACACCGGTTCCTGTGTCTGCCTGCGGGCCGGGATGCGGATCTGCACCTCTGTACCCTGCCCCTGCCTGCTGGTATAGGTAAGTCCATAAGCCCTGCCGTACAGGATCTGAAGTCTCTGATGTGTGTTGTATACAGCAATGTTTGTGCCGCCGGAGGAAGAACCTGCGCTGTTTCCGGAAATGATTGTGGAAAGCTTTTCTGGAGGGATTCCAACGCCATCGTCTGAGATCAGAAGCACAATATCTTCCTGCTCCATCCAGCCGGTGAGAACGATTGTTCCGGCCTTGGTATCCTTTTCCAGAATGCCGTGAAGAACGCAGTTTTCTATCACAGGCTGTAAGGTAAGCTTTGGTATCTGATAATCTGTCAGCTCATCCGGAATATCAGAGATAAAGGAAATATTGTCATGATAGCGCATGTTCTGGATTTTCAGGTAAATAGAAACATGCTCTTCCTCTTCTCCTATGGTGCTGATGCTTTTTTTGCGGCTCAGTGTCAGCTTATAAAACCGGGAAAGGCTTTGTACAGCGCTGGAAATCTCTGAGGTTTGTCCCTGCAGCGCCATCCAGTTGATCATATCCATAGTATTATACAGAAAATGCGGATTGATCTGAGCCTGCAGAGAATTAAATTCTGCGATCCGAAGTTCTTCTGCCGCTTTCATCTGCTCGTCCATAAGCTGCTGTATTTTTCGAGTCATATAGTTATAGGTATCTACCAGATCACCAATCTCGTCATGATAAACAGGGCTTTCCATGGGAACCGGAGATCCCTGACGGACCTTGCTCATCTGCCGGATCACAGAGGAGATCCGGCTGCTTACAGACCGGGCCAGAAAATGAGCCATAACTGAGGCAAGCACCAGCACTGCAAGGTACATAAGGATATACTGGAACATGATAAAATTGCTTTGTTTTAAAAGAGAAGAAGAGGGCAGGACAGTTACCATGAACCAGCCGGGCTGGCGGATATTGTAAAATCCTGCATAAATCTTCTGGTCGAGGATCGTCCTTTCAATGAAACCGTTGGAAGCCATAAAGGAATCTTCAACAGTCTGGTAATCCAGAAGATAGATACCCGTCCCGGATTTATCAGAAGATGCCACAATGGCATTTCTTTCATTGATAATGTAAGAAACGCTGCCGTCCAGAGTCAGATTCCTTTTCAGCATTTGCGTCAGCTGATCTGAGGAGGAATAAAGGGCAATGTAAGCCTGATGGGCATTTCCCTGATAATAAAAAGTAGTGGAAACAATGTACGCCATATCTCCGAAGGTACATTTTTCCCGTTCTCCCAGATAAAATTCCGGACAGTAGAGCTCGGATTTTCCTGTTCCCTGAAAAATACCATACCAATAGGTCCCCTGTGCCAGACTCATTGGCACAAAATAGTTCTGTGTCAGCTCATCGTGAAAAAGCTTCACGGATTCTGTTGGAAAATCCATGTAGATCTGAAGTCCGGTAATGGTCTGACCGTCAATAAGCTCCTGGGCTTTTTTCTGAAATGCTTCTGCATCCCGGGGATCCAGAAGCATCTGGAAAGGGGAATTGACTGGCTGGTGAAACAATGTTTCATAGAATCCAAGCTCTGTGATCTCCTCATAGGCATCCAGGATTTTCTGGATACGGGCCTCTATCAGAGGCGCGGCCTCGGAGGATGCATCCTGTTCTTTTCGGATGGTATCAGAGACAACCATGTCATACAGCCGGGTGTAGAAAAAGATTCCCACAATAAGTACCGGAATCGTGACGGCAATACTCAGTACAATGGTAAATTTTGATTGCAGATTCATATCTCCGTAAATCTGACGTATTTTTTTTAATAATCTTGTCATTTCAGATTTTTCTCCCTGTACTCAGACGGAGAAAGCCCGCTGTATTTACGAAAGCTTTTTCCAAAGTAATTGCCGTCGCTGTAGCCAACTCTGGATGAAATGTCTGAAATCCGGTATCTGGAATCCTTTAACAGCTGTTTGGCCTTTTCCATCCTGTACTCTGTAAGATATTGATTTAAGGTATGCCCGGTTTCGTTTTTGAAAAAGGTACATACATAGGAGGCAGAAAGAAAAACGTGTTCACTGATATCTTTGACAGAAAGTGTCTCATCCATGTAATGTTTTCCAATGTAGCTTTTGATCATATGGATGGTTGGATTCTCATGTGTCTGATTTCCCGCATGTTCCAAAAAGTCTTCAGTCTGCCGGCGAAGCGTCTGATGGAGCTCGGAAAAGGTAAAACATCTGTCAATGATCTCTGCAATGGGTTCTGCGTACACATCGTCTGTCTGAAGGTTCTGTTTCCGGGCCTTATCAAGGGTCAGGAACAGTTTATAATAGAGATCCTTTACAGCATTCTGGAACACTTTTGTATTTTCAGTAAAATATTCCTGAAGCTGATCCAGAAGAACAAAGGCAGATTCAGGAAGCCCGGAAGAAAGTGAGTCTGCAAACTCGCTTTCCGGTGATGCAGAAACGAGCTCAGGGGAGGACTTTGTGCTCTGGTTCAGTCTGTCAGGGGTCAGCAGTGTATTTTCCGGAAAAAAGAAACTGCTCTGCAAAAGAATCACAGCGGAGGCATAGGACTGATAGGCTTTTGCCATTCCGTATACAGTTTCTCCTGCTGCAATGGAAAATCTTCCCAGAACAGAAAGGCGCTGACAGATAAAGTCGCTGATTTCATGAAAGCACCGGATGGAAGGTTCTGTCTGTCCAAACAGGAAACACAGGAGATTCTGATGCTTTTTGTCTGTGTAAATAAAATTGATCTTTCTTTTTTCCAGAAAGTCAGACAGCTCCTGATAAAACATCTCCAGAGCAGACAGCTCCGGAAGGTATTCATTCTTATAATAAAGGAAATAAAAAAAAGTGGAGCTGTTTACAGTAAAACCAAGTTCTCCGAAAAGTCTGCGGGCAGTCTGAATATCAGGTAAAGCTGGAAGTGTCAGAAGCAGCGCCAGACGGGAGGCGGTTTCCATGGATTTCAGGACCTCTCCTCTTCGTGAGTGGCGTTTCTGTATGTAAAGATCAGCGGCTTCCCGGACTGCTTGGGAGACTTCGGAAGGATTCAGGGGCTTTTCGATATAGCTGACAGCTTTCAGGCGAATGGCAGCTTTGAGATATTCTTTATCCGAATAGCCGCTCATAAAAACAGGAACAGAATCCGGAAGAAGCTTTTCCAGCCGTTCCAGCATGGTGATTCCGTTCATGCGAGGCATACGTACATCACACAAAATGATTTCGGGTTTGTAAAGACGGGCCTGTTCCAGACCGTGAATACCGTCGTCAGCCTGAATGATCTGATCAATGCCAAGGGATTTCCAGTCAATGGCGCTGATCAGCCCTGTACGGGTAAGCTCTTCATCGTCTACGATCAGTAATTTCATAGGATTCTCCTTGTTATAAGTAAAAGTCAGGTATAGTCTATCATATTTTTAACAGGAATACGAGAGAAAAAACAGCGGGTTTTGTGCAAATAAATGAAAATATATTACCCGGATTCAAAAGATATTCCCATTTTATAAAAAAATCACCAATGGTAAAATAGAATCAGTAAACAGATATGAAAAAGGAGGGGAAGAGCCGTGTCTGAATATGTTCTTGAACTAAAAGGAATTACAAAGATTTTTCCGGGTGTGAAAGCGTTGAATAATGTACAGTTTCAGCTGAAACCCGGCGAGGTTCATGCGCTCATGGGTGAAAACGGTGCCGGAAAAGTACGTTTATTAAGGTAATTACCGGTGTACATAAAGCAGAAGAAGGTGAAATGTTCCTGAACGGTAAAAAAGTGGAGTTCAGAGGACCGAAGGACGCTCAGGCAGCGGGAATCGCAGCCGTATATCAGCATCCAACATCTTACCCGCATCTGACAGTTGCAGAAAATATTTTTATGGGTCATGAGATCATTAAAAACAGAATGATCCAGTGGAAGGCAATGAATACAGAAGCAAATAAACTTCTTGCGCAGCTGGATGCAGACTTTGACGCCACAGCGGAAATGGGAACTTTAAGTGTGGCACAGCAGCAGATGGTGGAAATTGCAAAAGCAATGTCTACCAATGCAAAAATCATTATTCTGGACGAGCCTACTGCCGCACTGACAAGATCTGAATCGGAAAAGCTTTATACACTTGTGGACAAATTAAAGTCAGAGGGAGTTTCCATTATTTTTATTTCTCATCGTTTTGAGGATATGTACCGTCTGGCTTCCAGAGTTACGGTATTCCGTGATTCCCAGTATATCGGAACCTATGATGTAAACGGAATTACCAATGCAGATCTGATCAAGGCAATGGTGGACGTGAGATCACGGATCTTTTCCCGAAGCCAGAGGTTCAGCCGGGAGAGGAGATCCTGAAGGTAGAAAAGCTTTCCAGAACCGGATATTTTAAGGACGTTTCCTTTGAGATAAGAGCCGGAGAAATCCTTGGTCTTACCGGCTGGTAGGCGCAGGCCGTACCGAGGTGGTGGAAGCTGTGTGCGGAATCACCCGTCCGGATTCCGGAAAGGTTTATCTGGAAGGGAAGGAGGTTCATATCAAGCAGCCCTCAGATGCAATGGAAAAAGGCATTATTCTTCTTCCTGAAGACCGTCAGAAGGAAGGGCTTATCATGAGCTGGGGGCTGGGAAGAAACGTAACCCTTCCCACTATCAGCAAATATGCAAAGGCCGGAATCAATGATGAAAAACAGAGAGAGATCTGGCAAAGAAGCTTCTGGAAGAGGTAGATACCAAGGCGGTTGATATTTTCCAGCCTGCAAGCTCGCTGTCCGGAGGAAACCAGCAGAAGGTAGTGGTTGCCAAGCGTTAAGCCAGGAGATGAAGGTTGTGATCATCGGATGTAGACCGACTAAAGGCGTTGACAGTCGAGCAAGGCAGAAATCTACGGATTATGGAGATCTGGCAAAGAAAGGCTATGCCATTATTCTGATCTCTTCGGAAATGCCTGAGATTCTCGGTATGGCGGACCGTATTATTGTAATGTGCAACGGAAGAAAGACCGGCGAGCTTGGAAGAGAGGAAGCGACTCAGGAGAGGATCCTTGAGCTTGCCATGGAAAAGGGGGCTTCAAAATAATGGAAAAGAAATCATTGGTAAAAAAACTTACAGGATCTCGTGAAGCTCTGCTTGCAGTTGTTCTGATCGTCCTTTTTATTGTCATAACAGCCATTAATCCGTCTTTCCTGACTCCGAAATCCCTGATGGATATGCTGAAAAACAATGCGGTAACAATGGTGATGGCTCTGGGTATGCTGTGCGTTATGCTGGTAGGCGGAATTGATATTTCTATTATGTCTACTCTGGCGCTGTCCGGTATGTCCATAGGAATGCTTCTGAAAAATGATGTGATTGTAAGCACACCGCTGGCATTTCTCATTGCAGTGGGAATCGGTATTGTTTGCGGTCTGGTGGTTGGTCTTGTGATCTCCAGAGCAGATGTGCCTCCCATCATTGCCACAATGGGATTTATGTATGTGTTCCGGGCAATGGGCTACCTGGTTTCCAACGGCGGTGAGTGGGCCGGTGCAGCGGCTCTGGGCAGCTTTAAGGATTTTGCAACAACAAAATTCCTTGGTATCAACTGTGTGATCTGGGTTGTGATCCTGTGCTATGCATTCTTTTTCTGGTTTATGAAATGGACCAGAACAGGAAGAATGATTTATGCGGTAGGAAGCAATGCCAGCGCGGCAGAGGTTTCCGGTATCAATGTAAAGAACATCAAGCTTCTTGTTTATGTGATCATGGGACTTCTGGCAGGTCTTGGCGGCGCTCTTCAGGTTTCCGTTTATGCATCCGCAATGCCTGACATGCAGTATGGCGGCGAAATGGACGTTATTGCGGCCTGCGTAATCGGCGGTGTCAGCATGAGCGGCGGCCGCGGAAGTGTTCTGGGCGCTTTGTTCGGCTCTCTGATCCTTGCGACTATCGCAAAGGCGCTTCCTCTGATTCCGTTCTTTGACCAGCTCTGGCTGAATACCATCAAAGGACTGATCATTCTGATCGTAGTTGTAATGAACGTAGTGCTGCAGCGTGTGGCAGACAAAAATGCACTGAAAGGAAGGGAGATGTAATCATGGCTGGAAAATCCGGAAGAAGTATAAATAATGTACCAGAAAGTTCGGTAAAGCGGATGATCTTCTCCTGGGAAGGAATCCTGGTTCTGATCTTTATTGCAGTGAATATTTTCTGCGCAATGTTTTCTGAGTTTTACAATATCAGCAGTCTGCTCCGTCAGATGCCGGTTTATCTTGCAGAGGTATTTCTCATGCTCCCCATGGCATATATCCTGGTCCTTGGTGAGATTGATATTTCTGTTGGTTCTATTGTGTGTCTGTCAGCCACTATGTGCTGTATTGTATGCAATATGAACGCTCCGTTTATCGTAGTTGTCCTTACCGGTCTTGCTGTGGGAACTGTATGCGGTGCCATTAACGGACTGATCCTTACAAAATTTACAGAGCTGCCTCCGATGATCGTCACTCTGGCAACTCAGATTATTTTCCGCGGTATTGCGGAGATCATTCTGGGAAGCGGCGGAAGTATTACCATGTCAAATCTGGACGGCTTCACTGCCATTGCAGGAAAGGTGGGACAGGTTCCCTATATTCTGTTTCTGGTTGTGATCCTGGCTGTGATCTTTGCCCTTGTTCTTGGAAAAAGCACGTTTGGAAGAAGAGTATATGCCATCGGAACAAACCGTCTGACCGCATATTATTCCGGCATTCATGTGCAGAAGATCCGCATGATCATTTATACAGTGATGGGAACGGTTTCCGGCCTTTGCGCTATTTTTCTTCTGTCCTCATCCTTCGGAGCCAATACCACAACAGGAAACGGTTTTGAGATGGACGCCATCGCCATGGCAGTGTTTGGAGGAATCTCTTCCACAGGCGGCAAAGGAAATATTGCAGGAGGCGTGATTGCGGCATTTATTATCGTATGTCTCCGCGTAGGACTGGGACAGCAGAACGTCCATGCGCAGGTGATCCTTCTTATTATCGGAGCGCTTCTGATCGCGGCAGTTGCTCTTCCGAATATTATCGGACAGGTAAGAAGAACTGTAAAAAGTAAATAAATAATTGTAAAATCATGTGATATTTTTTAAAATGAAAGGTGCTGCTTTTTCTGAGAGGAGAGCAGTTCCAGATAAAAATGCTGCAGCTTATGCAGCAGAAAAGTTACTGATCTCAGTAACTAAAAACTATATTATTCCAAGGGAGGAAAACAAAATGAACAAAAAAGTTATCAGCGCACTTCTTTGTGGAGCAATGGTTCTCGGAGCAGCTACCCCGGTTATGGCGTGAGGGCGCAGGAGACGGACAGAAGATCGCACTTGTTGGCAAATCAGCAGGCAACGCGTTCTTTGAGATCGCAGCAGCTTCCTTTAAGGAAACAGTGGAAGCAGAAGGCGGAACAGTGGAGGTTGTATATCCGGAGACAGCAACTGCTGATGCTCAGATCAAAGTTCTTGACAACCTGATTTCCCAGGATTTTGATGCAATCTGCATTGCAGCAAACGATGTAAATGCTCTTCAGGCAAAACTGACAGAAGCTATGGATGCAGGGATCAAGGTATCCTCTTTTGACTCTGCACCCAATAAAGACAGCCGTCAGGTATTTGTAAATCAGGCAGGTACTGTGGCTGTAGGACAGGCTCTTATGGATGCAGTCCTTGATATTTCCGGCGGAGAAGGCCAGTTTGCAATTCTTTCTGCCACATCCCAGGCTGCAAACCAGAACGCATGGATCGACGCTATGAAGAAAATTATGGAAGAAGATGAGAAATACAGCAAACTGGAGCTTGTAGAAGTTGCTTATGGTGATGATGAGCTCAGAAATCTACAGACCAGACAGCGGCGCTTCTTCAGAACTACCCGGATCTGAAGGTTATCTGCGCACCTACAACTGTCGGTATTGCAGCAGCTGCAAAATATCTTCAGGATAATGAATCCACATGTAAACTGACAGGTCTTGGCCTTCCTTCTGAAATGCTTGAGTACACAGGCGATGACGATGCTCATTCCTGCCCGTACTTCTATCTGTGGGATATGCAGGGCCTTGGAAAGCTCAGCGCTTACACAACCATGGCACTTGTAAAGGGCGATATCACAGGCGCGCTTGACGAGACATTTACAGCAGGCGATCTTGGCGATTATACAATTACAGAGGCTGATGACAAAGGAACAGAGATTGTTCTTGGAGAGCCGCTTCAGTTCACACCTGAGAACATTGAAGAGTACGCAGAGCTGTACTAAAATAAAGCAATAAAAATAAGAAGTTTTTTCATACCATTTAAGAATCCTTTTTGAAGAGGGACGCCGGGAAGCTGGCGTCTCTTTCTTATTTGTGCTATGATAAGAAAAAATCAGTAAGAAGGCGGTAGAAACATGCAGCAGGCACTTTTGGACCATTTAAGAAAAATAACAGAGGAAGAGCAACGTATTCTTGATGGAGCGTCAGAAGTGGATCAGGGGCTGTATACATCAGGAAAGGACTTTACTGTGGACAGTGCAAAAATGCTGGAGGAGGGAAAGCTGATCGCAGTGCGGACCCACACCAGATTTGTGCATTTTCCGTCTCACAGGCATAATTTTATCGAGGTGCTTTATGTGTGCGAAGGCTCGCTTATCAATATCATAGGAGGAAAGCAGGTGGTTATTGAGGCAGGAGAGCTTCTGTTTCTGAACCAGTTTACCAGACATGAGATCCTGCCTGCGGGAAAAAATGATATTGCCATTAATTTTATGATTCTTCCGGAGTTTTTGATGTGCCTATACCATGGCAGGAAGCAATAATGTACTGGCGGATTTTCTTGTTAATGTATTACGGCAGAATGAAGAAAAGGGAGAGTATCTTCACTTTCGTGTGGCAGAGGTGCTGCAGATCCAGAATCTTCTGGAAAATATGATCTATTCTCTGGTAACAGGCAGAGGGGATCAGAACCGGATCAATCAGACGACCATGGGACTGATTTTTCTGTATCTTCTGGATTCTGTCCAGTATGCAGAGATGAGAGTGCCTAATCAATATGAAAATATGATATCCATGACAACTCTGGATTATATTGAGCAGAATTATAAGACAGCTACCCTGACGGAGCTGTGCGTCAGGCTTCATCTTCCCATGCATGTACTCAGCAAAATGATTAAAAAAAACACAGGATTTAATTTTAAGGAGCTGCTTCAGCGGAAGCGCATGAATAAGGCGATAGAACTGATGTGTGAGACAGAGCTTCCGATCAGTGATATCATTGCGGCAGTGGGATATGAGAACGGCAGTTATTTTCACCGGGTCTTCCGGGAAAAGTATCATGTGACACCAAGAGCCTTCCGGGAAATAAACAGAAAGCGGGAGACTGTGCGTTTGTAGAACTGTATAAATAAAAACGGGACATTACAAAATACACTTCAGAAGAAATGTGCTTTGTAATGTCCTTTTTTAGATTTTACTTTATCTTTGGCAATAGGAAAAAGAAATGTCTCAAGAAATGCGGAATACGGGAAACAGAGAACTCTGTATGTTCCGCAGATATTTATGTAATATCATTGGTGTTTCCTTTTCTGTGTGTACCTGAAGTAAAATCTATATTTATTTTAGCATATTTTATGTAGATAGAAAAGAATCGGTTTTGTAGAAAAAACAGAGGGATACTTGTGCAAAATGCACAAAAAATAGATAGAAAAAAACTAAAAAAGAATATGATTAGCATAAAAATATTGGGATTGGATAGTGGTGAAAGCGAAAAAATGGAAGAACAGAACCAGGGTTAGCATAATAACAAAAAATCCGGAACTTTATGTTCCGGATTTTCAGTAGCGAGAGGGGGATTCGAACCCTCGACACTACGGGTATGAACCGTATGCTCTAGCCAACTGAGCTATCTCGCCATGTCTGTTTATTCGGTTGTTATGGGCCTATAGGGCTCGAACCTATGACCCTCTGCTTGTAAGGCAGATGCTCTCCCAGCTGAGCTAAGACCCCATATCAGATGTCTGTTCAGTGGAAGTTTTTTTCGTTTCCCTCAACCGACTTCGTTAGTATATAACACATATATCCAAATGTCAACACTTTTTTTAAAAAAAAATTTATTTTTATTTTTTTCGGAAATTTATGTGATATACAAAGGCTTTTAGAGATACTAAAAAAGTTTTTTTATAGTAACTTTTTTCCTGCTATGGTAAAATACTGATGGTTAGAATGAGAACAGAGAAGGGGAGACATTATGACAACAGATGAAGTATTTATGAAAAAGGCCATTGAGCTTGCAGCGCTTGCAGTGGAACACGGCAACGAACCTTTTGGCGCAGTTCTTGTAAAGGACGGAGAAGCTGTATACACCAATGAAAATCAGATCTATACACCACACGATCCTACTTTTCAATGCGGAGCAGGACGTGATCCGGCGTTTTTGTAAAGAAACAGGGATTACGGATTTAAGCGATTATACTCTGTACTCAAGCTGCGAGCCTTGTTTTATGTGCTGCGGAGCCATGGTATGGGTAAAGCTTGGAAGACTGGTATATGGGGCGAGCGACAGAGATCTCTGCGAAATCCTGGGCGAGCAGGGGAACGACTGTGCGGAACTGGTATTTGAAAGATCTCACTGGAGACCGGAAGTGACAGCCGGCGTTATGCGGGAAGAAAGCATCTGTGTTCTGAGGGATTATTTTTCCGGCCATCAGAAAGGCTGAAAACAAAAGGACAGGTATGGCTTCCGACGATGGCGGGGAAGCCGTCACAGGGCGTCCGCATAAAATTTCCTCTAGGCATTTTTTCCATTTTGTTGTATCATAATAAACGAATATGCCTGATTTTACAGGCAAGTACAATAATCGAAAGGGGAATGGGACTGTGGGAAAGAAAATGCTCTTTGTTTTTAACCCCAAGGCAGGCAAGGGAAAGATCAAAACCCATCTGCTGGATATTATTGATATTTTTAATAAGAATGATTATGAGGTGATCATCCGTTCTACTCAGAAGGCAAAGGACGCCTACGAGCAGGCCAGGGAGTACGCTGATGAGGTGGACCTGATCGTATGCAGCGGAGGAGACGGAACGCTGGATGAGGTTGTGACCGGGATTATGGAGAAAAAAAGTGATGTCCCCATCGGGTATATCCCTGCCGGAAGTACCAATGATTTTGCCAACAGCCTGTTTATGCCGAAGAATATGACAGAGGCTGCTTCCATGATCATGGAGGAAGAACTGTATCACTGCGATATCGGAAGGTTTAACAGCCAGACCTTTGCCTATGTGGCAGCCTTCGGACTTTTTACAGACGTATCCTATGAGACGGATCAGGATCTGAAAAATGTTCTGGGTCATGTGGCTTATATTCTGGAAGGAGTCAAAAGACTTTTTGATATCAAATCCTATCATATGAAAGTAAAATCAGAGGAAATTGAAGTAGAAGATGATTTTATGGTAGGAATGATCACAAATTCCAGATCTGTGGGAGGCTTTAAAAATCTTACAGGCAAGAATGTGGATATGAATGACGGCCTTTTTGAAGTGACACTGATCGTAAAGCCCAAGAACCTCTGGAGCTTCAGGAGATCATGACAGCTCTTGTTATGGCTGAGGATAATACGGATCTTGTTCATTCATTTAAAACAGGAAAGATCACCATAGAGGCAGAGGAAGCAGTTCCGTGGACGCTGGACGGTGAATTCGGAGGAAATCACACGTCCGTAGAAATAGAAAATATGCATAAAGCACTGAATCTGTATTTAAAAAGCACAAAAAAGAATTAAGCCAATAAAACAGAAAACATAAAGGAGAAAGCTAATGTCAGACTATACTAACGTAAAAGAACTACTTTGGATGCGAATGTGTTCAATGATTCCGTTATGCAGGAGAGACTTCCGAAAAAAGTCTATAAAGAGCTGAAAAAACCATAGAAGAAGGCAAAGAACTGTCTATGGAGATTGCGGATGTAGTTGCTCATGAGATGAAGGAATGGGCAATTGAAAAGGGGGCAACCCATTACAGCCACTGGTTTCAGCCGCTGACAGGAGTAACTGCAGAAAAGCATGATGCTTTTATCACTGCTCCCATGGAAAACGGAAAGGTTCTTTTAAGCTTTTCCGGCAAAGAGCTTATTAAAGGAGAGCCGGATGCGTCTTCTTTTCCTTCCGGCGGTCTGAGAGCTACGTTTGAGGCAAGAGGTTATACAGCCTGGGATTGTACCTCACCTGCGTTTGTGCGTCATGACGCAGCAGGCGGCACACTGTGTATACCAACTGCTTTCTGTTCTTATACAGGAGAGGCTCTGGATCAGAAAACTCCTCTTCTCCGTTCCATGGAGGCAGTAAATAAACAGGCTTTAAGACTGATCCGTCTTTTTGGAAATACCACATCCAAAAAAGTAACTCCGTCTGTAGGAGCAGAGCAGGAATATTTCCTTATAGATAAAGAAAAGTGGCTTCAGAGAAAAGACCTGACTTACACAGGCAGAACTCTGTTTGGCGCAATGCCGCCAAAGGGACAGGAGATGGACGATCATTATCTGGGAACTATCCGTCAGAGAGTTTCCGCATATATGAAGGAAGTCAATGAAGAGTGCTGGAAGCTGGGAATCACTGCAAAAACCCAGCACAACGAAGTTGCTCCGGCTCAGCATGAGCTTGCTCCAATCTACGCACCGGCCAACATTGCAGCCGACCACAATCAGATGATGATGCGCATTCTGAAAAAGGTGGCAAGCCGTCATGGTATGCGCTGCCTGCTTCATGAGAAGCCCTTTGCAGGCGTAAATGGTTCCGGTAAGCATAACAACTGGTCTCTGACCACAGATGACGGGATCAACCTTCTGGAGCCGGGCAAAACTCCTCATGAGAATATCCAGTTCCTTCTTGTTCTTACCTGTATTCTGAAAGCAGTGGATATTCATGCAGACCTTCTTCGTGAATCTGCGGCAGATGTGGGAAATGATCACCGTCTGGGAGGAAACGAAGCGCCGCCTGCTGTTATTTCCGTATTTCTGGGAGAGCAGCTGGAGGATGTGCTGGATCAGCTGATCAGCACAGGAATGGCAACTCACAGCAAAAAAGGCAGTAAGCTTCACACAGGTGTAAAAACGCTTCCTGATTTTATGAAAGACGCCACAGACAGAAACAGAACTTCACCGTTTGCCTTTACAGGAAATAAATTTGAGTTCCGTATGGTTGGTTCCAGAGATTCTATTTCTGAATGTAATGTGGTTTTAAATACCATTGCAGCTCAGGCATTTAAAGAGGCCTGTGACCGTCTGGAGGCGGCTCCTGATTTTGATCTGGCTGTCCATGATCTGATCAAGGAATATGCAACAGAGCATCAGAGGATCGTATTTAACGGAAACGGCTACGCTCCGGAATGGGAGGAAGAGGCAAAACGCCGGGGACTTCCGATTCTTCCGTCCATGGTTGATGCCATTCCGGCTCTTACCACAGAGAAGGCAGTAGAGCTTTTTGAAACTTTCCATGTATTACTAAGGCAGAGCTGGAATCCCGTGTGGAGATCCAGTATGAGATTTATGCAAAAGCCATTAACATTGAGGCAAAGACAATGCTGGATATTGTTACCAAGCAGATCATTCCGGCAGTGATCAAATATACAACGGTACTTGCCCAGTCTGTAAACGCAGTCCGCGCAGCAGCGGCAGTGGATGTCAGCGTACAGCTTGGACTTCTTACCAAATGCTCTGAGCGTCTTGCAAAGACAAACGAAGCCATGGAGGCTCTGGCCGAGGTGGTATCTCACATCGGAGAGTATCCGGAAGGCAGAGAGCGCGCTGTATACTGCAGAGAAAAAGTAGTGACAGCCATGGAAGAGCTTCGCAGACCGGTAGATGAGCTGGAAATGCTGGTGGATAAGGAAATGTGGCCAATGCCTTCCTACGGCGATCTGATTTTTGAGGTGTAATATGGAAGAAATGAAATTTCTGGAGGAGCAGCAGGTTTCTCCGGAGCTGATCCGTCAGGCAGAGGAATTTCGAAATACATATACCACAGATGAGGCTGCTGTTCACAGAATTGTGAAGCCCTCGATCCCCTTTTATGGAAAAGATATCCTGGAGATGGCTATTGCAGGCCTTCTCCGGGGAGAAAATCTGCTTCTGACAGGACCGAAGGCTACGGGCAAAAATATTCTGGCAGAGAATCTTGCTATATTTTCGGCAGACCTTCTTATAATGTATCATTTCACGTAAATACCAACAGTGGCGACCTGATCGGAACCGATACGTTTTCTGACAATGAGGTAAAGCTCCGCAAAGGCAGTATTTATCAGTGCGCGGAATATGGCGGCTTCGGGATTCTGGATGAGATCAATATGGCGAAAAATGACGCGGTATCTGTACTTCATGCCACCCTTGATTACCGTCGCTCCATTGATGTTCCGGGGTATGACAGAATCGATCTCCACCCTGCGGCCAGATTTATCGGAACCATGAATTACGGATATGCAGGAACAAAGGAACTGAACGAAGCCCTTGTTTCCCGTTTTCTGGTGATCGACATGCCGGCGCAGACTGAAGAATCTCTGAAATTTATCTTTCATCAGATGTTCCCCGGTGCCAGAGAAGAAGCAGTAGAACAGTTTACAGGAGTATTTCTGGATCTTCAGAAAAAAGCTCTGAACAGTGAGATTTCCACAAAGCCTCTGGATCTCAGAGGACTTCTGGCTGCCATGAAGATTGTGGATACAGGACTTTCACCCTGGCAGGCAGTGCAGATGGGCGTGATCAATAAAACCTTTGATGTTTTTGAAAAAGAGATCGTGGAGGATGTGGTGAGAACCCGCATTCCAGTGAATGGACAAAAGAGGATGTCTATGAATAAAGAACTCCCAATGGAGCTGGATGACAGCCGGTTTGAAACTGGAAAACAGAGTAAAAAATCTTCTCTGGACAGTCAGCGGAGAC
>ENA-OQAA01000184-OQAA01000184.1-human-gut-metagenome-genome-assembly--contig:-NODE-184-length-45186-cov-3.773697_pt1 | contig 45186 bp, 57 predicted proteins | sample MGYA00242489_ERZ504515 | MGnify/ENA primary metagenome ERZ504515 (study PRJEB26092, sample SAMD00036237) | human gut metagenome | host: Homo sapiens | study: EMG produced TPA metagenomics assembly of... | reverse complement strand
GGTAAAACTTGTGACTTTGGTGATTTTAAGTGGGAGAACCGTACACAAAGAACCAATGGAGTTAATGAAAACAGCGCTGTGGGAAGAGAGAAAAAGCAGAGAAAAACAGAGTCGGTTTCCTGTCTGGTTGCAGGAGTGATGCTTTTGATTGCAGCCTATGGAATCGGACTTGCCGCAAGGGATTTTACACTGATGAGTATGAAACTTTTATTGGGTCTTCTGCTTTGTGGGACAACAGGTACCTTTCTGTTTTTCCAGGGATTGTATCCGTTTTTTAATTATATGATGAAAAAACAAAAGGGAAAACCAGGCCTTGGATCCTTTACATTACGCCAGCTTCAGGAGAGTGTTTTTCTGAAAAATGGTTCCCTGGCAGTGATTTCTCTTTTGGCGCTGATTTCTTTTTGCTGTATGGCCTTTGGAATCTCTTCTGCTTTGACAGAAAAACCGGTGCATCATATGGACTACACCTTTTCCGGAGAAGAGGAAAAGGTGAAAAAAACACTGGAAGAAAGTGGGGTTATGGAGAAATTTCAGGCTTTTTATCCCATGCATACCAGTAATCTGGATACGGATTTGATGGTAAGCGGGGAGGCGGAAAAGGGATTTTATGAGCTGGATTATGAAAATATTCTGCGTGCTTTGAAAGCAGAAAAAGACAGTGAGGGAAAAGAAAATGTGCTTTATGATTTTGAGGAAAATGGATTCCTTTCCTTTCCCCATATTTTGTGTATTTCCGATTATAATGCCTTGTTAAAGGCAGCAGGAGAATCAGAAATTTCTTTAAAAGAAAATGAAATAATGCTCTATGCAAGTTCTGAATTTTCGGGAGGAGGTAAGGAGGAAATTCTGAAAAAGATACTACAGGAGGATTTGAAGGTCTATTTGAACGGAGAACCGTATACGCTAAGCAGAGAACTGGCAGAGTATGATATTGTAACAGATTCAGCCATTACACTTGCCTATGCTTTGGTATTGCCGGATGACCTGTTTTGGGAGGCTGTATCTAAAAACGAGAATCAGGTCAGCACCTATTGGAATGGCGTACTAAAGGAAAGTGTAGTCAGGGAGCAGGGCTTGATTCAGGCTATTTCAGAAATCAATCAGGAACTGAACCAGACAGCCTTTGGAGAGCAGACAGAAGTGGCGTATGAAAGTTACGTAGAAAATATTGGTCGGCATTTATTTTACATTATTGCAGAGAGCTATACAACCTTGTACCTGGGAGTGATTTTCCTGGTAATAGCCAACACTGCCCTTGGAACTCAGTATCTGATGTATCAGAGACAGACAGGGAAACGGTATCAGACTCTTGTGGCTTTAGGAGGCAGTTATGAGGCTCTTTCTAAATCAGGAAGAACACAGATTCGCTGGTATTTCCTTCTGCCGGTTCTGGTAGCCTGTGTCAGCGCTGTATTTGGAATTTTATCTTTTACAGAAGGTTTGCTTTCTTCTTACTTTAAGATGCAGAAGAACCATATTATTTTCGTGGGAATTCTTGTGATTCTTGTGATTTGTGTGGTAGAATATCTGTACATGATGGCTGTTATGCGGGCCAGTGACAGAACCATACGGGAATTGATGAAAAGGAAGAGGGAAGAAGATTAGAGGTGCCAGGATGATACGGATTACCATTGTAGAAGACGAGAGCTTTATGCGGGAAGAATTATCCCTGATTCTTAGGAAGGCTGGATATGAGGTGTATGAAGTTCAGACCTTTCAAAAGACATATGAAGAAATTCTGAAGAGTCATCCGGATTTGGTGCTTCTTGATGTGAACCTTCCGGGGCAGTCCGGTTTTGAAATCTGCAAAAAGTTAAAGGAAAAAAGTCAGTGTCCTGTGATGATTCTTACATCCAGGACACAGTTAAAAGATGAGATTCACGGACTGGAACTGGGGGCGGAGGAATATCTTACAAAACCCTTTCATAAAGAGCGGCTGCTGGCCAGGATTCAAAACCTGCTGCGCCGCTCTAAAGGCTTTTACGAAAGATTTTCTCATATGGAGGATGGAGAGGGATTTTATCTGGATAAGAATACATATACCCTGTTTGTTGATGGACAATCTGCTGTATTGCCGGAGACAGAAGGAAAACTTTTGGAACTGTTGATTCACAAAAAAGGAGAGCTTGTGACCAAGCAGGAATTGTTCCAGGGAGTATGGGGGACAGCAGAATATGTAGATGAAAATATTCTCCAGGTAAACATGACAAGACTCAGGAAATCCCTGAGAGGATTTGGGCTTGAAGGACGGGTTCAAACCATCAGAGGTCAGGGATATTGTCTGGAAAGGAAGAACTATGAGGGAGAAAGGCAGGATTCTGAGAGCGTTATTTTGGGAAAATAAGTGGAAATGTTTCTTATTTGCAGGGCTGGATCTGCTCTGCTTTTGGATTGTATGGCTTATTGATGATAAGAAAGCAGAAGCCCTTGTAATGCTGATTCTGCTGTTTACCGCAGTGCTTTTAACAGGATTTTTTGTTGGTTTATATGGGAAATACTGGAGGAAAAAAGAATATCTGGAAAGTCTTTTAGAAGAAGGAGAAATATGGGAAAAACATCTGGATGCTAAGATGCTTTCTTCCCATGAAATCTATTTGCTGCAGGAGCTGGGAAAGAAACTGCGGGACAGTCAAAGCAGAGAAAAGCAGTTGGAAACAGAGAAAAAAGACCAGAGTGAGTATATAGAAACCTGGGTTCATGAGATGAAAACACCGGTTGCCCTGTGTACTTTGATTCTGGATAACCGCAGGGATGAAATGAGCCGGGAAGTGTATCAGAGAATGCGTCATGTAAATGGAAAACTACAGGAATATGCAGAACAGATTCTCTATTATTCCAGACTGCATTGCGAACATAAGGATTACCTTTTTCAGAGAATTTCCCTGCAGAAATGTGTGGAAAGTGTAGTGGAAGACTATGGATATTTTCTGGAAGAGAAGCAGATAAAGGTAGATTTGAAACTGGGAGATATAGAAGTGCATATAGACAGAAAAGGATTGGAATTTATGCTTGCCCAGATTTTAAGTAACAGTATTACCTATCTGCCTGCAAGTGCTTTGGAAAAGGAAATTGTCTTTGAGGCAGAAGAAAAGGAGAAAGAGATTATCCTTTCGGTCAGAGATAATGGAATTGGGGTAAAGCCTTCCGATTTGCCCTTTGTTTTTGAAAAAGGATTTTCAGGCGATAACCAGGAAGTGAATAAGAAAACTACAGGAATGGGGCTGTATCTGGTAAGAGAAATGGCAAAGAGCCTGAATCTGACCTGTGAAGCCAGGTCAGAATACGGGGAAGGATTTCAGGTGGATATCCGGTTTCCTGTAGTGAGAGAGAGATAAGGAGGAAGACAATGAAATTAGTAATTGTAAGGCATGGAGATCCGGATTATACTATAGATTCCCTTACAGAAAAGGGATGGAAAGAAGCCGGATATCTGGCAGAAAGATTAGAAAAACTAGACGTGAAAGAGTTCTATGTTTCCCCACTGGGAAGGGCAAAAGATACTGCTTCCTGTACACTGAAAAAGGTGGGAAGAACAGCCATTGAAAAGGAGTGGCTCAGGGAGTTTGCCCCCAGAATTAACCGTCCGGACAGAGCAGATAAGAAAACGATTTCCTGGGACTGGCTGCCCCAGGACTGGATGAATCAGGAGAATTTTTTCCATGCAGATCAGTGGTGGAAGTCTCCGGTTTTTCTGGAAGCAGGTGTGAAACAGGAGTATGACTGGGTGATTGAAAACTTTGATAACTTACTTCAGGAACATGGATATGTAAGAGAAGGAAAGTATTACAGTGCAGAGAAAGCCAACAATGATACTCTGGTGTTTTTCTGTCATTTTGGATTGGAGTGCGTGCTTCTCAGTCATCTTTTGAACATTTCTCCTATGGTTTTATGGCACCAGTGTTGTGCAGCGCCTACCGCTGTGACCACAGTTGTGACAGAAGAGAGAAGGAAGGGCATTGCCAGTTTCCGTATGCTTTCTTTTGGGGATATTTCTCATTTGTATGCAAACCAGGAGTCTCCGGCTTTTGCCGCAAGATTCTGTGAAGCCTATGAAAATTCAGAAGAAAGACATGATTAGTGAGAGTGCAGGATGAAAGAGAGAGACTTTGAAGCATTGGAACCTTACCTTCCGGGATTGAAAAAGGAGATGCCGGATTCTTATAGAAAACTGGCAGAAATTATCAAGTGCCAGGCTCTGGAAGTGTGCTGGAAAAATAGTCAGAATGGAGAGAAACAAACCTGTATTCCCTATATGATGAATGATGCCCTGGAGTGCTATCTGATTTTGGAAAATTGCAGGATAACAGGAGCTTATCTGCCTCATTGCAAAGAGAAAACAGAGGCATATCTTACAGAACATAATGGCTCTGTGGGATTGGTGGTAAAGCAGGGAGAAGATAATGTTTTTACCCTGTGGTTTGAGGAGATTACAGAGCATTTAGCGTGTTATCAGTACCATGAAATTGGTCATTTCTGGGTACAGGGAATGGAACAGTGGCGCCAGTTGGTTTATATGATTGGAACCATTTATGATAAGTATGAATATCTAGGAGAGGAAGTCTGTACAGAGAAAGAATTGGAGCTGATTCCTTTGATGGAGTTCGCTCCTTTTCGTGCCTGGTCACCTGTTGGAAATTCCCTGGAAGATTGGTATACAGACACCATTACCGGGGTAGAAACCATGAAGAAAATGGCTCTTCTGACAGGGGAGAAAGGGTTTGCAAAACTGCTGGACAGGTATGAGAAAAAACCTGTTGCCAGGCTGGAGAAGAAGATAGAAAAATTCCTGGCAGGGAAGAACGGGGCTGGTGTTTATCAGGTGATTTACCGGAAGGTTTGTGAAGCTTCCAATGAATATCCCAGAAGAGATTATGGAAAAGAAATGAATGAAAAAATTAAAAGACAGCGGAAGGAAATGATTCATATTCTGGAAGAGAAGGGATTTGCCGGACAATATCCCTGCTTTCGCAGAGGAACCATGCAGGTGATGGCAGTGGAGGAACACCCTTTTACTATTTTTGAGGCGGAAGATTTTGTGTTTCGGATTCAATTTATGGTTTCTGTAAGTTCAAAAGAGAATCAGATTCTTAATTTCGGATTTTTTAAAGGAAGAGGAAACAAAGGCTGGATTGAGAAAAAAATTGAAAATCTGTAAGGAAAAGTGAGATTTTTCATCCATGACAAAGGTATTATAAGTGAAAGGCCTTTTAGGAAACCAACAACATGTGCTTACGGAGAGAGAATTGTGGATGAAACAAAGTTTGTAGAGCTTGTCATAGAGTACAGCGATATGGTTTATCGTCTGGCTCTTCATGACTGCAGGAACCCCCAGGATGCAGAGGATATTATGCAGACTGTTTTTATGAAATTATATACCAGAAAACCGGAGTTTGAGAGTCTGGAACATGGAAAATACTGGCTTTTAAAGGTAACAGCTAATGAATGTAAAAGGCTCTTTGCCTCTTCCTGGAAAAAGAAGACAGATTATCTGGAAACCTTTGGGGAACAGGGAGAAATTCCAGATGATTTTACGGAGAATACCAGGGAAAAGGAACAGAGAGAACTGATTCTGGAAGCGGTTTTCGAATTGCCAAGAAAGTATAGGATGCCGGTTTATCTGTATTATTATGAGGAATATTCAGTGGCAGAAATAGCCGGAATTCTGGGGCGAAATCCTTCTACCATTCAGACACAGCTTGACCGGGCGCGAAGGAAACTGAAAAAGCAGTTAGAGGAGGCTGGATATTATGAATAAATCATTTCCAAAAGAAAAATACCAAGAAATCTGCCGCGGGCTCCAGCCTTCCAGGGAGTCAGTAAGGGAGGTTATTACCATGAAAGAACCGAAAAAATATTCCAGAATCAAACGGAAAACCTTTGTAGGAGCAGCGGCCTGTGTTACCTTGATTTTTTCCTTATCTGTAGGTGTAGTAGCGGCGACAAATGGGGACATTGTACAAAATGCTACCAACCAGCTTATTATCTGGTATGAGAATTTAACCATTGATAAAGAAGCATCTACGCCAAAAGAAACCGTCACCTATACAGAAGACGGAACAGAAATACGTGTGGTACATGGATATGGAGAAAACGGAGAATATTATGTAACCCTGGTTTATCATGCAGACAGCGGCAGACTGGGACTGACCATTGGTGAGGAAGAGTTTGATATCACAGAGGAGCTTCAAAGAAACGGAACCTATACCAAAGAGTATTCCTATGATGGAAGGAACTATAAGGCAATCGTTACAGGAACACCACAGAAGGCAGAACTTACAACAGAAGAGATAGGAAAATAAGAGGATAAAAAATATGAAAAACGGGGCTTTTCCAGGCTCCGTTTTTTGTCTGAACTTGTAAAATACTTTTGAAAATGATAAAATTTTGAAACAAGATTTAATTCTGCGAAGGCTATTGAGAGAGGAGTATATGAGGCAGGGCTTCATAGAGAATAACAATGGATAAATATCAGGTTTTAAAAGAGACGTTTGGTTATACCACATTCCGTCAGGGTCAGGAACGTCTGGTGGACAGCACTCTTTCAGGGCGGGATGTGCTGGGAATTATGCCTACAGGGGCAGGAAAATCTATTTGCTTTCAGGTTCCTGCATTGTTGTTTCCTGGAATCACCATTGTGGTTTCACCTTTGATTTCTCTTATGAAAGATCAGGTGAGTGCATTAAATGCAGCGGGAATTCATGCGGCTTATATTAACAGTTCGCTCACAGAGGGGCAATTTAGAAAAGCAATGGAATTTGCCCGCCAGGGGCGTTACAAGATTATTTACGCTGCGCCGGAGCGGCTTATGACAGAGTCTTTTCTGGCTCTGGCACAGGAGGTTCCCATTTCTATGGTGGCTGTGGATGAAGCCCACTGTATTTCCCAGTGGGGACAGGATTTCCGTCCAAGCTATTTAAAAATCGTAGATTTTATTCAGCAGCTTCCCATGCGTCCTGTTCTGGCAGCCTATACCGCAACAGCAACGAAAGCAGTAAAGGAAGATATTTTGTGCATTTTAGGGCTGAAAAATCCGGATGTACTGGTGACGGGGTATGACCGGAAAAATCTGTATTTTGCAGTGGAGAAGCCGAAAAATAAGACAGAAGCTTTGTTAGAATATCTGAGAAGAAATTCAGAGAAAAGCGGTATTATTTACTGCAATACCAGAAAAACAGTAGAGGAAGTTCACCAGGAACTGGTGCAGGCAGGATATCCGGTCGTGCGGTATCACGCCGGGCTTTCGGAGGAAGAGAAAAAGCAGAACCAGGAAGATTTTATTTATGATGCAGCTCCTATTATGGTGGCAACCAATGCCTTTGGCATGGGAATTGATAAGTCCAATGTGCGGTTTGTCATTCATTATAATATGCCAAAGGATATTGAAAGCTATTATCAGGAGGCAGGAAGAGCAGGCAGAGATGGGGAGCCGGGAGAGTGTATTCTTTATTATGGCGGCCAGGATGTGAAAATGAATGAATTTCTCATTGAGCAGCAGGTAAGCAATGAAGAACTGGGAAGAGAAGAGCAGGAAGTAATCCGGGAACGGAACTATGAGCGCCTTCGGAAAATGACATTCTATTGTTTCACAAATGAGTGCCTCAGAGATTATATTCTTAGGTATTTTGGAGAATATGGAGGAAATTACTGCGGAAATTGCAGAAACTGTCTTACAGAATTTCAGGATGTGGATGTGACAGAAGAAGCAGCCGGAATTCTGAACATGACCCTTTCCAGTGGACAGAGGTATGGCATCCAGGCTGTGATTGATGCGGTACATGGCTCAGACAGCGCAAAAGTGAGGCAGTTCAGGCTTCAGGAGAATCCTTATTATGGAGTGTTAAAGGACAGAACCATTGTGCGCCTTCGTCAGATTTTAAATGATTTGCTGGTAAAAGAATATTTGTGGCTCACACCGGGAGACTATCCGGTGTTAAAACTGGGGGAAAAGGGCAGAGAATTTCTGCAGGAAAAGGACAGCGCACAGGTGTTTTTGAAGCTGCCAAAAGAGCAGGAAAAAGCAGAAACCAAACAAAAAGCTCAGAAGAAACGGGCAGTGGAAGATGTGAAATATCCGGAATTGTTTGAAATTCTTCGGCAATATCGCTATCAAATGGCGCAGAAAGCCATATCCCCCCTTATATTATCTTTTCAGATAAGACTTTGCGGGAAATGAGTACATATCTGCCAGTGAACCGGGAGGAAATGCTGGCAATTAACGGTGTGGGAAACAGTAAATATGAAAAATATGGAAAAGCCTTTGAAAATCTGATTCAGGAGTTTATTCGCGATAAGAACATAGAAAAGTAACATATCATTTAGGAGGGGAGGCATAAACATATAAAAAGCCCATGGGGTGATACCGTGCAGATTTTAATGTTTTTGTCAGAAATCAGTATCCCTCTTATTTTATTCTATATTGTAGGTTTTGGAATCCTTATGAAATGTAAGGTGTACGAAGAATTTGTAAAAGGTGCCAAAGACGGACTAAGGACAGTGGTAGGAATTTTGCCTACCCTTATTGGTCTTATGGTGGCAGTAGGCGTGCTGAGAGCTCCGGTTTTCTGGAGATGCTTGGAAAGGTGCTGGGACAGCTTACGGACCCCATAGGATTTCCGGCGGATTTGGTGCCTCTTACTATTGTACGGATGTTTTCTTCCAGCGCAGCTACAGGACTTGTGCTGGATATTTTCCGGGAGTTTGGCACAGATTCCAGAATCGGACTGATTGCGTCCATTATGATGTCATGCACAGAAACTATTTTTTATACGGTTTCTGTGTATTTTATTGCAGCAAAAGTACATAAGACCCGCTATACCATACCGGGAGCCTGGCGGCTACTGTGGCAGGAATAGGAGTAAGTGTTTTTCTTGCTGGGATTATGCTGTAAAAAACGGTTGACAAAATGTAATGCGTAATGCTAATATGGTAGCACGCTAAAGCGAAGGGGACAGGGATATGAGATATTACGATAAGATTACACCAGATGGAACCAGGGACTTGCTTTTCAGTGAATGTGACCAGCGTTCCCAGGTGACGAAAACTTTAAAGGATTTGTTTGACACTCAGGGGTATCGCAGAGTTATGACACCGGCGCTGGAGTTTTATGATGTGTTTGGGAAAGCTGCCAAGTACCTGCCAAAAGAGACCATGTATAAACTCACGGATGCCAAAGGCAGACTCATGGTGCTGTGCCCGGACTGCACAGTACCTGTTGCCCGGCTTACTGCCACCAGATTAAAGGGTATGCCAAAGCCTATCCGTATTTATTATAACCGGAATATTTACCGGGGCTTTCCTCAGAGGAAGAGCAAGAGTGTGGAAATCAACCAGGTGGGCATTGAACTCATTGGCGGTTCCACTGTGAGAAGTGATTTGGAAGTCATTGAGCTGGCTGCCAGAAGTCTGGAAAAAATCAGTCAGGGCGGTTACAGACTGGAACTTTGCCATATTGGATATTTTAAGGCCATTATGGACAGTCTGGATGCAGATGAGGATACTAAGGAAGAAATCCGGTTTCTTATTGAGCAGAAGAATTATGCAAGTCTTACAGATATTCTTGGTAAGGCGAAGGAGAACAAGGCTGCCCGGGCGCTTCGGAAGCTGCCAGGACTGTTTGGAGGAGAGGAAGTTTTTGAGAAGGCTTATGAGCTGTTTGATGAAAACGGAGCCAGGGAGTGTCTGGATTATCTGAAAAATATATATGAATATCTTCAGGAGTTAGGACTTGGAGATAAGGTGATGATTGATTTGGGCTGGTGAATCTGGCGGAATATTATACAGGAATTATTTCAGGGGGTATTGCAATGGAATCGGGGAGCAGATTCTCTCTGGAGGGCGGTATGATAACCTGCTGGGGCAGTTTGGAGAGGATTATGGCTCCATTGGATTTGGGATTAATGTAGATTTAGCCAGCCAGACCGTAAGTCCGGCGCCGGAGTCTGTACCGGAGATTCTGGTTTTTGCCCAAAACCTGGCTCATGTGCCTGCCAGTGTCCATTATAGGAAACAGTTGGAGGAACAGGGGATTTTATCAGAGAACAGTGTTTTTGATACCCTGGAGGAAACCCTGGAATATGCCAGGGAAAAAGGAATCCCGCAGGTACATGTTATAGGGGAGGAAATCAGAGAATATGAGACCAATTAGAATAGCCCTGACTAAAGGGCGGCTGGAAGAGAAAACTGTAGAAATGCTGGAACGTATAGGATATGACTGCACCAGTGTAAGAGAAAAAGGAAGAAAACTGATTTTTCCCATTGGGGATGGCAGTCTGGAATTGGTTCTGGCAAAGGCGGCAGATGTGGTGACCTATGTGGAAACCGGAGTCTGTGATATGGGCGTGGTGGGGAAAGACACCATTATGGAAAAGGGAGGTACCTTTTACGAAATCGCAGATTTGGGCTTTGGAAAATGCAGATTTGCCCTGGCTTCGGTAAAGGGTACGGATGTGTACCGTGGTTATCACACAAGAACCATTGCCAGTAAATATATGAATGTGGCAAAGAGTTTTTTTGAAAGTAAGAACATGGATATTAATCTGGTGAAAATAGAGGGCTCTGTGGAACTGGCGCCTGTTTTGGGACTGGCAGATGCCATTGTGGATATTGTGGAGACAGGCACAACGCTTAAGGAAAACGGGCTGGAGGTCCTGGAAGATATCTGTCCTGTAAGCGCCCGGTTAATTGTAAACATTGCCAGTATGAAATTAAGAAAAGCAGAGATAGAGGAGTTCATTCAAAAGGTAGAAGCAGATGTGAAAAACAGGGGATAGAAAGGGCGTGGAAAGATGTACAAAATACCAGAGCGGTTAAAAAATATGGAAGTGTATGAGCCGGTAACGGGGACTTTTAGAATCCGGCTGGATGCTAACGAGAGCTTTCTGGATTTGCCGGATTCCATTCGGGAAGAAGTAGGGAAAGCAGTATCAGAACTTGATTTCCAACGTTACCCAGATCCCATGGCACAGAAGCTGTGCGAAAAATTCGGCAGTTTTTTTCAGATTAAACCAGAACTTCTCACAGCGGGGAATGGTTCGGATGAACTGATTTCCCTGATTCTTTTGAATTTTCTGGAAAAAGGAGATACCATGCTTACCATTGCACCGGATTTTTCCATGTATGAGTTTTATGGAAGAGCCATAGGCGCAAGAGTAGAAATAATGGGAAAAGGAGAAGATATGGCGCTTTCTTTGCAGGAAATCATAGAGAAGGCAAGGGAAACAAAGGCAAAGGTTGTAATTTTCTCCAATCCCTGTAATCCTACCTCTCTTCTGGCAAAGAAGGAAGATATTTTGCAGATGGTGGAGCAGATAGACGCCTGGTTGTGTAGATGAGGCTTATATGGATTTTGCAGAAGGCTCCGTACTGTCTGAGATTGAAAACTTTGAAAATCTTATTGTGCTGAAAACTTTTTCCAAGGCCTTTGGAATGGCGGCTATACGACTGGGATTTGCGGCGGCAAATGAGAAACTTACCAGGATTTTAAGGGGAGTGAAATCTCCTTATAATGTAAATGCCATGACTCAGGCAGCAGGCTGTGTGCTTTTGAATCACCCTGACTATCTCAGAGAATGTATAGAAAAAATCCGCAGCTCCAGAGAGGACTTATATGAGAAATTAAAGAAGCTGGAAGCCAGTAAGCAAGAGATAGAAAAAGTCTATGCCACCAGTACAAACTTTGTTTATATGAAAGTACAGGGGGCAAAGGAGATTTTTGAAAATTTGCAGAAAGCAGGGATTTCCATAAGGTATATGAAGGGATATCTGCGAATCACAGCAGGTTCCAGGGAAGAGAACCGGGAACTGGTTCTGGCGCTGGATAGATTGCTTTCTTAATATATGGGGGTGGTTTTCATGAGAATGGGAGAGATTGAGAGAAATACAAAAGAAACTCAGATTTCCTTATCTTGGAATCTGGATGGAGAGGGAAGGTATGAGGGCTCCTGTGGCGTAGGCTTTTTTGACCATATGATGCAGGCCCTGTGTGTACATGGAGGATTTGATATTCAGCTTGCCATGAAGGGAGATCTGGAGGTGGATTGTCATCATAGTATTGAAGACTTGGGAATTGTCATGGGAATGGCCCTTCATCAGGCATTAGAGGACAAAGGGGGAATCAGGCGCTACGGAAGCTTCTATATTCCTATGGATGAGACTTTGGGGTTCTGCGCTTTGGATGTAAGCGGAAGAGCTTTTCTGGTTTTTGACACTGAATACGCCAATCCATCTGTGGGAACCCTGGATTGCTGTATGGTAAAAGAATTTTTCCGGGCGCTGGCCTTTCAGGCAGGCCTGACCCTGCATCTGAAAACCTGTATGGGGAGAATGACCACCATAAAATTGAGGCTCTGTTTAAGGCTTTTGCACATGCATTAAAAGAGGCAGTAACCAGGACAGGGGAGGGGATTCTTTCCTCGAAAGGAGTGTTGTGATGATTGCAGTAATTGATTACGGTGCAGGAAATCTGTTTAGTGTGAAAAATGCCCTGGATTTTCTGGGAGTGGAAAACTGTGTGGCAAAAGACAGGGAAACCATTCAAAAGGCAGATGGGCTGATTTTGCCAGGTGTTGGAGCTTTTCCAGATGCCATGGAAAAACTGAAGGAAAAGGACATGGCGTCAGTCATTTGCATGGAAGCAGCAAAAAAGCCGCTTCTTGGAATCTGTCTGGGAATGCAGCTACTGTTTGAAAGCAGTTGTGAATTTGGAGAGACCAGTGGGCTGGGATTGCTTCCCGGGCGTGTGGTGCCCATAGATGCGAAAAATCTTAAAATCCCGCACATGGTTGGAACGATCTGAGAATTCTGCATCCCTGTGCCATGACCGAAGGAATAGAGGAACATACCTATGTATATTTTGTACATTCTTTCCGGGCAGATACACAGGATGACTATATTTCCTGCTATACAGAGTATGGGGAGCGGATACCGGCGCTGGTGCATAAGGGACTGGTGTATGGAACTCAGTATCATCCGGAAAAAAGTGGAGCAAGAGGACTGAAGATGTTGGAGAATTTCGCAAGGTTGGTGGAGAAATGATTATATTACCTGCAATTGATATGAAAGATAAAGCCTGTGTCCGGCTGGTGAAGGGAGATTATAACACTGCCTGCAAGGTGGCAGAGGATCCGTTTGAGACAGCAGAGACTTTTGCCAGGGCGGGAGCCCGGTGGATTCACATGGTAGACTTGAATGGAGCCAAGGAAGCCTGTCCGGTAAACCAGGATATTTTTGTAAAAGTAGCGGCAGAATCTGGGATGAAGGTAGAACTTGGAGGAGGCATCCGGGATATGAAAACCATAGAATGGTATCTCTCTCAGGGAATTTCCAGAATTATCCTGGGCTCTGCGGCAGTGAAAAATCCAGGACTGGTAAAAGAAGCAGTAAAAGAGTTTGGCAGCCGGATTGCTGTTGGGATTGACGCCAGAAACGGTATGGTAGCTACAGAAGGATGGATGGAAAACAGCTCCGTATATTATCTGGAGCTGGCTATGGAGATGGAACAGGCTGGTGTGAACACCATGATTTATACAGATATTTCCAGAGACGGAACCTTAGAAGGGGTGAATCTGGAACAGTTGGAGCACTTAAATCATACAGTGTCCTGTAATATTATTGCCAGCGGAGGGGTGCGCTCCCTGGAGGATATAAAGGCGTGCCGGGACCTGGGGCTGTATGGCTGTATCTGCGGCAAAGCCTTTATTCTGGAAAGCTGGATTTAAAGGAAGCCATAGAAAAGGCAGGTGGGTGACATGCTTGCAAAGAGAATTATTCCTTGTCTGGATGTGCGGGATGGCAAGGTGGTAAAAGGAGTAAATTTTGTGGGAATCAGGGAGGTAGGAGATCCGGTGGAATGTGCCATGGAGTATGACCGGCAGGGAGCAGACGAAATCTGCTTTTTGGATATTACTGCCACCCATGAGGGGCGGCGCACCATGGTAGATGTAGTGCGAAAGACAGCAGAGCATGTATTTGTCCCCCTGACCGTAGGCGGCGGTATTGGAAGTGTAGAGGATTTCAGGGAAATTTTAAGAGCAGGGGCAGACAAGGTGTCTGTGAATTCCGCAGCAGTGAAGAATCCAGAGCTGATTTCCCAGGCAGCAGAAATCTTTGGAAGCCAGTGCGTGGTGGCTGCTATTGACGCCAAACGTGATGAAAAAGGAAGATTCAAAGTGGTGGTACATGGAGGAAGAAAGGATACAGGGCTTGATACTGTAGAATGGGCGAAGAAGTGTCAGGAACTGGGAGCAGGGGAAATTTTGCTGACTTCCATGGATACAGACGGATGCAGAGAAGGATTCGATTTGGAGCTTTTAAGAGCAGTGTGCAGTGTGGTGAGTATTCCGGTAATTGCCAGCGGAGGATGCGGCAGGCTGGAGCATTTTTCCCAGGTGTTTGAAGAAACCGGAGCAGATGCGGCTCTGGCGGCTTCTCTCTTTCATTTTCGGGAACTGACGGTAGAAGAGGTAAAGGAGCATCTGGCTGAACATGAGATTCCGGTGAGAAGGTGAAAGAAATGATAAATATAGAAGAGTATTTTAAGAAAAGTGAGCTGCTTCCGGCTATTGTACAGGAAAAAGATACCGGTGAAGTGCTGATGCTGGCTTACATGAACCAGGAGAGCTTCAAAAAGACACTGGAAACCGGATATACCTGGTTTTACAGTCGTTCCAGACAGGAGCTTTGGAACAAAGGAGGAACCTCCGGACATGTGCAGAAGGTAGTTGACATAAAGGGAGACTGTGATCAGGATACACTGCTGATTACAGTTGTTCAGAAAGGAGCAGCCTGTCACACAGGGGCTCACAGTTGTTTTTTCAGGGAAGTATGGAAGGAGAGAGAACTATGATGGATGTGATGGAAGGGTTGTATCAGGTGGCTCTTGAGAGAAAAGAGAAGAAACAGGAAGGTTCCTATACCTGTTATTTGTTTGAACAGGGGCTGGATAAGATTTTGAAAAAATGCGGGGAAGAATGCAGCGAAGTAATTATTGCTGCGAAAAACGGAATTCCGGAAGACACAGCTAATGAGGTGTGCGACTTGCTGTATCATCTCATTGTGATGCTGGTGGAATCAGGAATTTCTTTGAAAGAAATTGAAGAGATTCTGGAGCAGAGGCGGGCAAAAATCGGGAACCTGAAACAATTTCACACCAGTGACCACTGCTCCTGAAAAAATAGCCTGTGAAAATTTTCTGGAATGTGGTAAACTGTTTTTGAGGGAACACATTTTAACAGAACAGAAGGTAAAATATGAAAAAACAGATAACAGAATGTTTTGGAAAGTTTTGGTGCTTATTTTAAAGATTGTGTTGGCAATTCCGACTGTACTGCTGTTCACCCTGATTCGGTGTCTTCAGTTTTTTCTGAAGGTCTGCGGTACAGTTGTTTCTTTTGTCTGCATTTTGTCCGCGGTGGTAATCTCCATGGGGGCAGTGGTTGAGATTTTACTTGAAATTCGTGGAAATGGTCCGGGAATTCCGGCAATCATCCTTACTATGGCTGTGGCAGGAGGATTGTTTTATGTGCCGGCAGCCGGAGTGGCTATGGTCATGGTAGTGCTGGAATCTGTCTGTAGCTGGATTTGGAAGTTTTATATGGGAAATTCACAGAACTGGAAAAGCTTTTATAAGCGTCCAGATTACCAGTGGTCTGCCTTTGAAGATGGATATAAGGGACAGGATACCGACGATTCAGAGTTTCACATTCATTATTTTAAAGGGATTAAGACCACAGAGGAGCTGAAGAAACGTTATAATGCCCTGTTTCGGATTTATCATCCGGACAATGCCTTTGGGGAGGATGAGATTACCCGAAGTATTATGGAAGAATATGACTATTTGAAGAACCGGCTGTCAGAGAAAAATTAACATTGACAAGCCTTGGGAAAAAGCTATAATTAGAAGTAGTGAAAATTATCTCAAAAGTGGAGGAACTTAAAATGAAAGTATTAGTTGAAACATCTGCAAGACATCTGCATTTATCTCAGGAACATCTGGAAATCCTTTTTGGAGCAGGCCATGAATTAACAGTGAAAAAAATGTTAAGCCAGCCAGGACAGTTTGCCTGTGAAGAAAAAGTAGAAGTAGTTGGACCAAAGAGCAGCCTGAAAATGTCTGTTTTAGGACCAGTGAGAAAAGATACACAGGTTGAAATTTCTCTTACAGATGCAAGAAGCATCGGTGTAACTGCTCCTATTCGTGAGTCTGGAGATATCGCAGGTTCCGGCGCTTGTAAATTAGTAGGACCTGCAGGTGAAGTAGAACTGACAGAAGGCGTTATCGCTGCAAAACGTCACGTACATATGACTCCGGAAGACGCTGAAAAAGCAGGCGTTGCTGACAAACAGATTGTAGAACTGGCTATTGAATCTCCAAACGGAAGAAGCCTTACTTTTGGTGATGTAGTAGTTCGTGTAAGTGCTTCTTACGCAACAGCAGCACACATTGATACAGACGAAGCAAATGCTCTGGCTCCTGCAAGAGAATGCTACGGAGAAATGATTGTAAAATAAGAAATCAGAAAATTATGGAAGAGCTGTCGCGTTGCGATGGCTCTTTTGTTTTGGGTATCAAAAAATCTCATTGTCTTTCCAGGGAAAATCAGCTATAATAAAGGAATCAGAATGGGAAAAGGGGTGATGAAATGGAGCATTTTGAAGTCTTTCATGATGTTTTGGTAAAGTTGTTCCAGGAGATTATGGATATAGAAGAAAAAGCGTTGATTACTTCAGAGTTTCAGGATATTTCAGTGAACGATATGCATATTATGGAAGCCATTGGGGAGGAAGGCTCCAAAAATATGTCATCCGTAGCCAAGCTGCTATCTGTGACAGTTGGAACACTGACCATTGCCATGAATAACCTGGTGAAAAAAGGTTATGTACACCGGGTAAGAAGTGAAGAAGATCGAAGGGTAGTTCTTATTTCTCTTACGGAGAAAGGAAAAGCAGCAAACAGGCATCACAGGAAATTTCACGAAGGCATGATTCAGGCGCTGGTGAAGGATTTAAATGAGCAGGAGCAGGAAATTCTTGTGAAATCCCTGCTGAATTTGAGGACGTTTTTTGATTCCTATCAGAAGAAATAAGAGCTGGAACTGTATAAATATTTTTGATTATTATTTTGTATCCCAGCTCTTAGTTGATTGATATCATGGAGTTTCATATTGGAAAAGAAGATATTTTTTTACCACCGGGAAGGGTGCGGGACCGATTTCCAGGATTTTCTGATGAAAATCCTTTAGCTGGAAGTCGGTTCCTTTTTTGTTTTCCACTGTGGTGCGAAGGTCTGTGAAGTTTAAGAAACCAAGGTAATACTTTAAGTAATTAGTAGGATTTTCCACAATGTACTGGAAAATTTCCTGGCATATTTCCTGGGAAGCAATACCAAAGGAGGAGAGGGTGTTGGTAACATCCTGGAGGGTCCAGCCCTGATAATGAATTCCAATATCCAGGATGGAGTACAGGCACAGACTTATAGAACGGTTTCGGTTTAAAAGTTCCATCACCTGGGGAGAAATGTTCAAAAATTCTGCTCCGTACCCGTAAGCCATGGATTCCACATAGGTAGCCCAACCTTCCACATAGCCGCTGCATCCCAGAAATTCCCGAATAAGGAGGGCTGTTGTCTGCCAAAATATAAGGTCTGATACAAATGTCCGGGAAATCCTTCATGAGCCAGAGTGGTGAAGAGTTCTGCTTCAGAGACCTGACTGGCGCCATTGATGTAAATAGCATTTGGTGACAAAGTATCTAAGGTGGAGTGAGATAAAAAGCAGGGCTTGAAAAGTCCTCCATTGCTTTTGGAACTGTTTTTACCTCATAATCAGGGGCTTTCAGAGAAGGAAAATCCCGGGTCATGGTTTTGTTCAAATAAGAAAGCATTTCCTGAGGAGAATAGGTTGCGTTCTGGGTCAGCTTTGCAGACTTGGAAAACAGAGACGGGTCTTGCTGAAGGAGATTTTGGATTGCCATGGTATCCGCTTTTAGCTGTTCCATAAGCCGTTGCTGAATCTCTGGAATCGGACGGAAATCTCCCACATTATTTTTCAGGAGATACTCATAATACTGGGCGCCATTGGGAAGATGGCAGAGACCTCCCAAATTTTTTTCCTGTACCGCAAAGCTTCTCCAAACCTTCTGCCAGATTCTCATAGGCAGGAAATACACATTTTTTTAAAAGCTTTTTATGCATAGATTTATAAGAGTCAGCCTGTTTTTGGGTGATGACCTTCTGCTGTTTCAGGTCTGCAAGCTGTTCTTCAAACATGACATCCAGGAAATTTTCTTCTTTTTGAGAAGAAAAGGCAGTACACTGCTGAATAATGCCTTTGGCACAGGTGTCATTCATAAAAAGTCCCTGAGCAGATTTTTCTTTTTCAAATTCCAGGATGCTGTTGAAATATTCAGGAATACAGGTCAGAAGAGAAAAATAGTCTTGTATATCCTGGGGAACACGGAAGGTATATTCAGCCAAAAGAGCAGGGAGCTGAGCCTGAATCCCAAGATTGGTCCAAGGGGTTCCTGGAGAAGATAGAAATCAGCGGCAGAAAGCTGCAGGGAAAAATCCAGCCGGAGCATATCGTAAATCATGCGGTTTTCGGAAGATAAATTTTCATAAGAGAAATCTTCCAGCTTTTTTTGCAGAGCGGCTAGTTGTTTACCGCTTTGTTTCAGTACATCAGGCTCCATGGTTCCAAGACTGATGGTGTAATCTTTTATACCGTAATCCTGTGGATACGCCAGAGTATAATGCAGATTCAGGGTATTGGAAGAGAGCTCTTCCAGGGCAATCCGGTCTGTAAAACGCTGGAATCTGGCATCTTGAGAAAAAGGATGTCGCAGACAAAAAACAGAAATCCCAAAACACAGAAGCAAAATCAGACCCAGGATGACAAGGTGACGTTTTTTTGATAAAAAGGCTTTCAAGAGAAACTCCTTGGACATTTGAAATCTTTTTACAGTTTATGAAAAAAATGAAGGGGTATGCGTATTTTTCTTGGAAAACTACGGTTCTTTGTGTTAAGATTTCTCTATGTAGGGAAAACTTAGAAATAGGATGTGCAAAAATCCAGGAAGGGGATGTTTATTTGAAGAAGAAGTGGATGCTATTGCTTCTTGCTGCAGCTCTTTGGGGCTGTGGAGGATGCCGGGGACAGGAAGAAGAGCCTGTACCGTTTCCAAAAGAGGAAGAGACTGATGCCAAAGAAGAGGAAATCCAGGAATATCCGGTGGAAATTTCCGGAAATTTATATGATTTTCAATTTGCTATAGATGGAGAAGTAAAAAGCCTTCCATCCAGAATTCAGGAATGGATTAGACAGGGATGGGAATATCCTGAAGAGAAACAAAAAGCTATGTTGGAGACAGATTCTTATATTGAAGGAGAAGTTTTAAAACAGGGAGAAAAGCAGCTTACAGTGGATTTGGTGAATCTGGAGGGAAAGGAAACCCAGGTGATGGACTGCTATGTAGGGGGAATCACGCTGACTTATGAAAAGACGGAAGCGTCTGTCAGCTTCCAGGAGGCATTACTCTTGGAAAATCATCATTAACTCAGGTAACAGAGGCCTACGGAACCCCAACAGATGAATACAGTGAAAAGGAAGAGCTTTATGTGACCTATGAATTTGGAATGTATAAGAAGGCAGAACTGGTTTTTGACACAGAGGAGGAAATTTTGCAAAAAGCAGTGCTGAAAAATTACAGGGAGCCGGTTTCAGAAGAAGAGGAAATCAGCAGGGAAACCTCGGAAGAAGTGACCGCCTATGAAACGCCTCAGAAACTTACGGAAAATCCGGCGGATTATATTGTCTCTTATGGAAGAGAAATGTATGAGATTCCGGCGCCTGTATCAGAATTTGTGAAGAATGGGTGGAAAATCCAGGAAGAAGGCTCAGATTCTTATGTAAAAGCAGGACGGCATGGGTATGTTACTCTGGAACAGGAAGGTACGGTTTTGTATGCAGTGGTGAAAAATTACAGCAATCAGACAGTTTCCGCAAAGCATGCCTTTGTAACTAAAATTTCCGGTGATTTTGATGTGGTAAAGGTTCCCATTACTATAGGAAAAGGAATTACACTGGGAATGACAGAAGAAAACATGAAGCTATTGCTGGATGGGATTCCCCTGGAAACCCAGGAAGAAGAACAGGGAACTTCCTATTATATATACACAGACAATACGAAGAAAAATTTTATCCGTATTTTCACAGACAAAGACCTGGGGCTCATCCGGGAAATTGAACTGTCCAACAGTCCGGAGCAGCTCACTGCCTACACGCAACAAGCCCCTGAATCCATACCAGAATCACTTCCGCTGGGAGAAGGAAGGTAAAACAAAAAGCACAATGTAATTTTAAAAAATTAAGAAAGAACTATAGTATTGAAAGCATATGGAGAACAGTATTCATGTTCTTCATATGTTTTGGTACTGTAGTTCTTTTTTTGATTTTAGGTTACATAAAAAGGAGATAAAATGTAACCCGCAAAATTACGCAAATTATTGACAGGAAAACGAAGGATTCGGGGCGGAAGTTGTCAGAATATTCACGATTGTAAATTATATACAAAAAAAGTCGAAGTATGTAGAATTACCCACAATTTGTCCTCAAAATTATCCACATGGAAAAACCCTTGAAACAGTGGAAAAGTAAAGTTATACACTAAGTTATCCACATTATCCACAAAAATGTGTGTGGAAGAATGTGATTTACATAATTTGATAAAGAACAAAGGTTTTGTTCATATGTTATAAAAAGGCTTTTATGGGGAAAAAAGGCGGATTCCCATTGACATTTTAAAAGTCAATTTTTTAACAAGCCCATGCAAAATTCACCGAATTACAGATAAAATTCGTAAAATAATCAGAAAATTAAGGTTTACAATAATATGGTGTAAATTGTAAACGAAAGAACATGTAAAATCTCCATGTTAAATAAGAGATTTTGGGATTTTACATATATTTAACGGTTTTATGGTTGGTGATTTTACAAAACATCTTTATAGTGATGGATGTCAACAAGGAAAACAAAAAATTTAAGGATAAAAAGGAGACTTCTATCATGAAGAAGAAAGTATTAGCAGCAATTTTAATGGGAACTATGGTATTTAGTATGGCAGCATGTGGTGGAAATGATACAAAAAAAGAAGATAGCAATAAAGAAAACTATGGAACAGAGGAAGAAGCCAATGCAGGGGAAAGTTTAGAAGGTGAAATTTCCGTAATTTCCCGTGAAGAGGGTTCCGGAACCAGAGGTGCTTTTGTAGAACTTTTTGGTATTCAGGAAGAGATTGACGGAGAAAAAGTAGATATGACTACAGAGGATGCATCTGTAACAAATAGTACCTCTGTTATGATGACAAATGTGGCACAGGATCCATTGGCTATCGGTTATATTTCCCTTGGTTCTTTAGATGAAAGCGTAAAAGCCTTAAAAGTAGACGGAGCAGAAGCTACTACAGAAAATGTAAAGAATGAAAGCTATAAAGTTTCTCGTCCTTTTAACATTGCTACAAAAGAAGGTGTAAGTGATGTGGCACAGGATTTCATTGACTATATTATGAGTGCAGAAGGACAGAAGATTGTAGAGGAAAGCGGTTTTATTGCCATAGCTGAAAATGCAGAAGCCTATGCAGGAACAAAACCATCTGGAAAAATTGTGGTTGGTGGTTCTTCTTCTGTAACACCGGTTATGGAAAAATTAAAAGAAGCTTATTGTGCAATAAATCCAGATGTACAGATTGAACTTCAGGAAAGTGATTCCACAACAGGAATGGAATCTGCATTAAATGGAACATATGATATTGGTATGGCATCCAGAGAATTAAAAGATTCTGAAACAGAAGGCGGACTTACCGGAACTCAGATTGCTTTGGATGGAATTGCGGTTATTGTGAATAAAGAAAATTCACTGTCAGATATTACTGCTGACCAGGTGAAAGACATCTATACCGGAGAAATTACAGACTGGTCTGAACTTCAGTAGTTTAAGAAAGGATAGGAGCAAAGCGCCATGAAAAATGTCAGGGAAAACTTGATGAAATACCTGTTTCTGTTGTGTGCCTGTGTCTCCATTCTGGCAGTTGTCTTAATTTGTGTATTCCTTTTTGCCAATGGTATTCCTGCCATTGGCGAAATTGGTGTCTTTAAGTTTTTGCTGGGTGAGAGATGGAAGCCAGGAAACAATATTTATGGAATCCTTCCTTTTATATTAGGAAGCATTTATGTTACAGCAGGAGCCATTGTGATTGGTGTACCTGTAGGAATTTTTACTGCAGTTTTTATGGCAAGGTTTTGTCCTTCCAAACTGTATCGTTTTATGAAGCCAGCCATTGATTTGCTAGCAGGTATCCCTTCTGTTGTTTATGGATTTTTCGGTATGGTGGTATTAGTGCTTTGTACGGGAATTTTTTGGAAGAACCCTGGGATTTGGCGGAAATGGCTCTAGTATGTTTACGGCTTCCGTTATGCTCGGAATTATGATTTTACCAACCATTATAAGTGTGGGAGAATCAGCTATTCGGGCAGTGCCAAATAGCTATTATGAAGGCTCCTTAGCTCTTGGGGCAACTCATGAACGAAGTGTGTTTTTTACGGTGCTTCCGGCAGCGAAATCCGGTATTCTGGCTGGTGTGATTCTGGGAATTGGACGTGCTATTGGCGAGACCATGGCAGTGATTATGATTGCGGGAAATCAGCCTCGTATGCCGAAAGGTCTGTTTAAAGGTGTTCGTACCCTGACTTCCAATATTGTTATGGAAATGGGATATGCCACAGATCTTCACAGAGAAGCTCTTATTGCAACAGCAGTTGTATTGTTTGTATTTATTTTGCTTATTAATCTGTCATTTTCGATTTTAAAAAGGAGGGGCGCAAATGGATGAGGCATTACAGCCCATTAACGTGCAGACAGGAAAACAGCGTTTGAAATCTTATTCTAATAATCCATTTTCTTTGATTCTTGCGGTTTTGGTGGGAGTAAGTGCTCTTCTTACAGTACTTACCTTAGTATTTATTATTGGATATATCCTTATGAAAGGGATTCCAAATCTCAATTTAGATTTATTTCAGTTGGAATATAACTCAGAAAATGTCTCTATGTTTCCTTCTATTATCAACACAGTATGCATGACAGCATTATCTCTTTTGATTGCAGGTCCATTAGGAGTTTTTGCAGCTGTTTATCTGGTAGAATATGCAAAAAAAGGCAATAAATTAGTATCCATTGTTCGTGTTACTGCAGAAACCCTTACAGGCATTCCTTCCATCGTATATGGGTTGTTTGGAATGTTATTTTTTGTAAATGCATTGCATTGGGGATTTTCCATGCTGGCAGGAGCTTTTACCCTTGCTATTATGGTACTTCCAGTCATTATGAGAACTACAGAGGAAGCATTAATGTCTGTGCCAGATATGTACAGGGAAGCTAGTTTTGGATTGGGTGCTGGTAAACTAAGAACAATTTTTGTAGTTATTTTACCATCTGCAGTGCCGGGGATTCTTTCAGGAATTATATTGTCTGTGGGACGTATTGTAGGAGAAACAGCAGCACTGATGTATACAGCCGGTACTGTAGCAGAATTGCCAGCCAGCGTTATGTCTTCCACCAGAACCTTATCGGTTCACATGTATACATTATCCAGAGAAGGACTTTATATTGACCAGGCCTATGCAACTGCTGTGGTGCTGCTTTTGATTGTACTTCTGATTAACTGGATATCAGGAAGAATTGCACGTAAGATTAAGAAAGGATAATGTAAATTAATGAGTAAATTTTCCATTTCAAATTTGGATTTATATTATGATAATGGTGCGTTTAAGGCACTGAAAAATATTAATTTGGAAATTCCGGCAAATGAAATTACTGCGTTTATCGGACCTTCCGGATGTGGAAAATCCACATTGCTAAAATCACTGAATCGTATGAATGACCTGGTAGAAGGATGTAAAATTACAGGAAAGGTACTTTTGGACGGAGAGGATATCTACGGAGATATGAACATTAACCTTCTTCGTAAGAGAGTTGGAATGGTATTTCAGAAACCAAATCCATTTCCAATGAGTATTTATGATAACATTGCTTATGGTCCGAGAACCCACGGAATCCGTTCTAAGGTAAAATTAGATGATATTGTAGAACGTTCTCTTAGAAATGCAGCTATTTGGGATGAAGTAAAGGATCGTCTGAAGTTAAGCGCTCTTGGTATGTCCGGTGGACAGCAGCAGCGTCTTTGTATTGCAAGAGCATTGGCAGTAGAGCCGGAGGTACTTCTTATGGACGAGCCTACTTCTGCCTTGGATCCTATTTCTACTTCTAAGATTGAAGATTTGGCAGAAGAACTTAAGAAGGATTATACTATCGTCATGGTAACTCATAATATGCAGCAGGCGGCCAGAATATCAGATAAAACAGCCTTTTTCCTTTTAGGAGAGGTTATTGAGTATGGAGAGACAGAGCAGATTTTCTCTATGCCGAAAAATAAGAAAACAGAGGATTACATTACAGGGAGGTTTGGCTGATGAGAATGCATTTCGACCAGCAGCTTGAGGAGTTGAATCTGGAGTTGATTAAAATGGGAGCCTTATGTGAGCGTGCTATCCGAAGAGCTGCAGACCAGCTACTAAATGAAAAGGAAAATGAACCACAAGCAGTAGAACGCATAGAGGATGAAATTAATCATAAAGAGCGAGATATTGAAAATCTCTGTATGAAGCTGCTTTTGCAGCAGCAGCCTGTGGCAAAGGATCTGCGGATGATTTCTTCTGCCTTAAAGATGATTTCAGATATGGAGCGTATTGGCGACCAGGCTCAGGATATTGCAGATATGTCCAGGTTTGTAAAGGTTCAGGAAATCGCTCACAGAATGAATATCGGAAAAATGGCAGAGGCCACCATTAAAATGGTGACAGAAAGCATTGATTCTTTTGTAAAAAAAGATTTAGATTCTGCGGCAGCAGTGGTAAAATATGATGATGTAGTAGATGATTTATTCCTCAAGGTGAAAACAGAGCTGCCAAAGCTATTGCAGCAGGATCCACAGAATGCGGAATATTATATTGACCTGATTATGGTTGCCAAGTATTTTGAGCGCATTGGAGACCATGCGGAGAATATTGCCCAGTGGGTGGAATATTCCATCACCGGCACCCATGATGAGTGAAGTTAGGGGTAAGCAGATGATTTATTTAGTAGAAGATGATGAGAGCATACGGGAACTGGTAGTGTACACCCTGAACAGTCAGGGCATGGAAGCAGAGGGATTTGAAGTTCCTTCTGCCTTCTGGAAAGCAGTGGAGAAGCGGGTACCGGATTTGGTGCTGCTGGATATTATGCTACCGGAAGAGGATGGACTGGAGATTTTGAAAAAACTCAGGAAGCGAAGTGATACCAGACAGCTTCCTATTGCCATGCTGACTGCAAAAGGCAGTGAATATGACACAGTAAAAGGCCTGGACAGCGGCGCAGACGATTATATTCCAAAGCCCTTCCGTATGATGGAGCTGGTATCCAGGGTAAAAGCCCTTCTGCGGCGTGCAGGACATACAGAAGAAGAGGAGCAGGACTATACCTTGGCTGTTTGGCTGTTTCCAGACAGCGGCATCAGGTAAAGGTGGAGGGTGAAGAAATCGTCCTTACCTTAAAAGAATTTGAAATGCTGCTGCTTTTGATTTCCAACCCGGGGATTGTATTTACCAGAGCGCAGCTTTTGGATAAAATTTGGGGTTATCAGTTTGACGGGGAGAGCCGGACTGTGGATGTGCATATCAGAACCCTGAGACAAAAGCTTGGAAAAGCAGGGCAATACATTGAAACTGTTCGTGGCATGGGCTACAAGATTGGAGGGGCTTCATGACAAAACGAATCTTAAAATCCATTCTCCTGGTCAGCGTGATTGTACTTACGGTAAGTTCTGCGCTGACATGGGAATCCTGTATAATTACTTTGGAAAACAGTTGGTTAAGGAGCTGAGAAAGGAAGCCGCTTATCTTGCAATTTCTGTGGAAAAAAAAGGGATGGAGGCGTTTGAGTCCCTTCCCCATGAGGCAGAGCGTGTAACCTATATTGACCAGGATGGCAATGTTCTCTTCGACAGCGTGGCAGACGAAAATGCCATGGAAAACCACAGCCAGAGGGAAGAAATCAAAGAAGCGGCAGCTAAGGGACATGGAACAGCAGTGAGAAAATCGGACACACTTTCCAAAAAGACGTTGTATTATGCTCTGCGTCTGGAAGATGGAAGTATTCTCAGGGTTTCCAGTGAGCAGTACAATGTTCCGGGAATCATAGGAGGGATGATTCAGCCGATTTTAATTATGCTGGTGTTGATGGTGATTCTTTCCTACTTCATTGCCTCCCGTTTGTCCGGTAAGATTGTGAATCCGATTAATGCTCTGGATTTGGAGCATCCCCAGGATAATCAGACCTATGATGAGATTGCGCCGCTGTTAAGCAAGATTAACAGGCAGCAGAAATCCCTGCAGCATGAGATTTCGGAAGCAAAACGTCAGCAGGAGGAGTTTTCCATTATTACAGAAAACATGGAAGAAGGCTTTGTGGTGATTGACAATCACACGGAAATCCTTTCTAATAATACCAGCGCTTTGCAGCTTTTGGGAGCAAAACCGGAGAAAGAGAGAAGAAGTGTACTGGCGCTGAACCGGAGTGAAGATTTCCAGAATGCAGTGGAACGTGTATTAAAAGGCCAGCATGTGGTTTCCAATATGGAACTGGCAGGAACCAGTTGTCAGGTAACTGCAAATCCAGTTTATAATGAGAAACAGGTAACCGGAGCAGTGCTGTTAATCCAGGATGTAACCGAGCGCATGCGGGGAGAGCAGATGCGAAGGGAATTTACAGCCAATGTTTCCCATGAATTAAAAACACCTTTGACTTCTATTTCCGGATTTGCGGAGATTATTCAGGACGGTTATGTGAAGCCGGAGGATACGAAAAAATTTGCAGGACGTATTTTTAAAGAAGCCCAGAGGCTCATTACTCTGGTAAATGATGTGATTAAGATTTCCCAGTTAGACGAAGGAAAAATGGTTTTTGCAAAAGAGACAGTGGACTTATATGAAGAAACCAGAGAAATATTCAAGCGTCTGGAACAAAAGGCAGAGGAAGCAGGGGTGCACCTGTATCTCTATGGACAGCACAGAAAGGTCACGACTGTGAAGACCATTCTGGAGGAAATCCTGTTTAATCTCTGTGACAATGGAGTGAAGTATAATAAACAGGGTGGAAATCTTACTGTGACTATCAAAGGAGAGGAAAAACGTCCTCAGATTCTGGTGGAAGATACAGGAATCGGTATTGCGCCAGAAGATAAGAACCGAATTTTTGAGAGATTCTATCGAGTAGATAAGAGCCATTCCAAGGCTATTGGAGGTACAGGACTTGGCCTGTCCATTGTAAAACATGGAGCATGTTCCTGGGCGGGGAAGTGAAGCTGGAAAGTACAGTAGGGGAGGGAAGCAGATTTATTCTGACCCTGCCGGAAGAAACAGAATAAAAAAGAGTGAAAGAAGAGAAAGACTGCAGAAGGGTAAAGAGAATCCGGCTGTGGTCTTTTTGCGTTATAGGGTTTTGACAGAAAAACCTCCATGGGTTATACTTCTAGGGAAGACATTGGAAAGGCAGGAAATCTCATGAGATTAAGAAATATACCGGGAGCAAAGGATGCCATTGCTTCCAGCAAATATGTAGTGCAGGAGCCGGAAAAGCAAAAGGGCGCATGGAGTCAGGTGTTTGGAAATCAGAATCCAGTGCATATTGAGGTGGGAATGGGAAAAGGCCGCTTCATAATGGACATGGCAGAAAAACATCCGGAAATCAATTATGTGGGAATTGAAATGTATGACAGCGTGCTTCTGAGAGCTTTGCAGAAAATGGAAGAGCGGGAGCATGCAGGCACTTTGCCGGAGAATCTGGTTTTTCTCCGTATGGATGCAAGAACTCTTCCCCTTGTTTTTGAAAAAGGCGAAGTAGGAAAAATTTATCTGAATTTCTCAGACCCATGGCCAAAGGAACGCCATGCAAAACGCAGACTTACTTCCAGACAATTTCTGGAGCGTTATAACCAGATATTGGCTGCTGACGGTGTAGTAGAGTTTAAGACAGATAATAAAGGCTTATTTGAATTTTCCCTTGAGGAAGTAGAGGAAGCCGGATGGAAGCTGCTGGGTCACACCTTTGATCTGCACCAGGACAGTGCAATGAATGAGGGAAATGTGATGACGGAATATGAGGAAAAATTTTCTTCCATGGGAAATCCTATTTATAAACTCATTGCAGGCAGATAAAAATCCTCCGCATAAGATAAGGTAAACAGGAGGAGTGAATGGAAAATGAAGAAAAAAAGCAGCCTGGAAACCTCAATTATGCAGTGGGCATACCAAAACCGCAGAACAAAAACAAAAACTTCACAAGTGTTGAAATCCATAGAGCAGGTAGAGAAAACGTTGGAAGATGTGAAGATTAAGAAGAAATAAAGCAAAATATTTATACAGTTCTGGTGAATATGTTAAGCACACTTTGGACTACAGACTCATAGAGAATGTAAGTCATGCAGGAACTGTATAAATATTTCCATATTCTAAAATGTTTCTAAATAAATACAAAAGAAAAAAGAAAAAAACCTTGCATTTTGTAAAACTATCGGTTATAATATTTTTTGCACTAAGGAAATACAACTTCATATAGGCGCCTTTAGCTCAGTTGGTAGAGCAGTAGACTCTTAATCTATTTGTCCAGGGTTCGAGTCCCTGAAGGCGCATTGAAAAGCACTGTTTTTGCAGAATTGATTGCTGCGGGGACGGTGTTTTTTGTTTTCAGAAGCGCTGGCAGGAAGTATTTTCTGGCGCATGGAAAAGGCAAAACAGAAGGTGACAGTTACATGAAGGAATTATTTATAGGGGAAGTTATCAAAAGAAGAAGAAAAGAATTAGGTTTGACTCAGGAAGCGCTGTGCGAAGGAATCTGTGAGCCATCCACCATTTCCAGAATCGAAAGCGGCAGGCAGGTTCCGGCAAAAAATAAACTGGATGCTCTGTTGCAGAGATTAGGATTACCGGGAGAGCGGTATTATGCATTAATGAGCAAGGATGAGATGGAAATATCCAATTTGAAGGAGAAGATTATTTCGTGTAATGTTTATCATAATTCAATAGAAGGGTTACAGGATTTGGAAAAGTTGGAAAAATTAGCGACAGAGGATGACCATCTTTTAAGGCAGTTTATTTTGAGGTCTAAAATTATTCTTGGGCAATTAGAAGGAGATGAGGTTCGTCTCTATACGTTTGAAGAAAAGAAAGAACTTTTGTTACAGGCAATTCGCCTTACAGTGCCAAATTTTGACATAGAAGAAATCAATGAAAATCTTTATACTGTGGATGAGATTAAAATCATTAATCAAATGGCATTGAATTATTCTAATGCAGGGCAAGACAAAATTGCGATTGATATTTATTATCAATTATTGAAATACATGAAAAAGCATATTATGAGTTTATCAGAGTCAAGCAAACTTGTAATTTTAATTACATACAATTATTCCCGCAGCCTGTATTTGGAAAAAAGATATAGAGATGCTATAGAGATTGCAAATCAAGGTTGGAGATATCTATACAGTCAAGATATGCAGGTTATATTGGCGGATTGCTGTCTGTCCTTGGACACGCCTTTTATGAAGAAGGATGATGGAAGACAGCAAAAAGTATTTTTATCAATCGTATTACATGTATACGGTAATGCGGGATGAGGATAATATAAAGTTGGCTGCTAAAAATTTAAAGGATTTTTTTGATATAGATGTTTAAGCGGAACTTCCTGGTTCCATCCGCAAAGGTACAAGGAAAAGATAATTTCAAAAGAACATGATATTTTGCGTATAGGAAAAATTGCGTGAAATATTATGTTCTTTTTTGCTGTATTGTGATAAATTAAAAAGAAACAAATGTATCTGTAAATGATACAATTAAGGAAGTGAAACGAAATGTTCAAAAAAGGTTTATATGTTATTTTAAGCCTTTCCATGCTGTGTCTCACAGGATGTTCTTCTGTAGAAAATATTACTTTTGAAGAACTGATGGAAGAGGTGAATGCCAAACATCAGGAAGTAGAGGCAGTGGATGTCGATATTTCAGACTACATAGGGGATTTAGTGGATGATGAACAGAGAAATCAATACTATTTGAATCACACTCAGGAAAAATATGACCCGGAAAAGGTGCTGACACAACAACAGGCAATGGAGGACGTCACCTATTTATTTGATGCGTTTCATGATTGTTATGGACCTTATGAATATTTTGGCGGTGCTAAAGTATTTGACGCGGCGGAGGAGAAAATAAAGGAAGAATTACAGAAGCAGGAGTCCATAAAATCAGAGGATTTTGAGGAGATTTTGCTGCAGCAGTTAAGATTTGTGAAAGATGGACATTTCAAAATTAATATGAAATTTCCTAATCCCACCAAGGTTCCTTTCTTTTTCAGAGAAACAGCTTTTCAAAAAACGGAAGGAGGATATCAAACTATAGATGGGAAGCAGGTGAAGTCCATAGAAGGATACGAAAATCTGGATGAAATCATGAAGCGCTCTCTTTCTAAGGAGGGGGAACTGGTATATTATCCTGTTTTATTGAAGGACTGTGACTTCTGGGATGCGCTTGAAACACCTCAAACCTGTGATGAAACCTTGAGCATACACTATACAAATGGAGAATCTGAAGAATTAGCGGCAGAACCGTATCAGATGTATACAGAAATGGATCTGGAGAATTATGAAAAAAATAAGATAGTTCGTGTCTGGGAAAATGGAGAAATTCCAGTGTTTCAATTTAATGCTTTTGATGAAAAGTATAAAAATTCGATTCTTACAGGGGCAAGGACATTGAGAGAGGCGCCAGTGTCTATTTTAGATTTACGTTCTAATAGTGGTGGGGATAGCAGTATAGGGAATGAATGGATAAACCGATATACAAATAGTCAGGTTCTGGGACATGGAATCAGAATTAACACAAAAAACCAAATGATAGCTTCCGATTCCGAAGAAGATTGGATTGAAAATGACAAATTGTTGATTATTCTTGTGGGAAAATATTCAGCATCCGCCTCTGAGTGGCTATTAGACTATGCTTATAATGTGGAGAATATTCTGATTGTAGGGGAAAATACGTCAGGTTGTGTAATAGGAGGTTCTTCAAATATGTTCTTGCCAAATAGTGCCTGCCAGATAGATATAGGAGGGGAACTTCTTAATTTATTTCCAGAGGAAGAAGGGTATATGGAGGAACTGAGGGGGATTTATCCAGACATCTGGGTGCCGGCAGGAGAAGCGGAGAAACTCATTGTGAAGTATTTAGAGAAAAATGTAGACTAGAGGAAAACGGATATGAAGAAAAAATTATGTGCTATTTTAAGCCTTTCTATTCTGTGTTTCATAGGATGTTCTTCTGTAGAAAATCTGACCTTTGAGGAATTAATGGAAGAGGTGAATGCCAAACATCAGGAAGTAGAGGCAATGGATGTCGATATTTCAGACTACATAGGGGATTTGGTGGATGATGAACAGAGAAATCAATATTATTTGAAGCAAACCCAGGAAAAATATGATCCGGAAAAGATGCTGACACAGCAAGAGGCAATAGAGGATGTGACCTATTTGTTCGATGCATTCCATGATTGCTATGGTCCTTATGAATATTTTGGCGGCACAAAGGTATTTGATGTAGCAGAAGAGAAAATAAAGGAAGAATTACAGAAGCAGGAGTCCATAAAATCAGAGGATTTTGAGAAGATTTTGCTTCAGGAATTAAAATTTGTTAAAGATGCACATTTTGGCATTAATATGCAGCGCACCAATCCTGTGAAAATTCCTTTCTTTTTTCAGAGAAAACGCTTTTCAAAAGACCAAAAATGGATATCAGACTACAGAGGGGAAACAGGTGAAGTCTGTAGAGGGATACGAAAATCTGGATGAAATCATGAAGCGTTCTCTTTCTAAGGAGGGAGAACTGGTATATTATCCTGTTTTATTAAAGGACTGTGACTTCTGGGATGCGTTTGAGACACCTCAGACCTGTGATGAGACATTAATCGTACATTATACCAATGGAGAATCCGAAGAATTAGAAGCAGAGCCATATCAGATATATACAGAGATGGATATAGAGCATCCAGAGAAAAATAAGGTGGTTCGTGCTTGGGAAGATGGAGAAATTCCGGTGTTCCAGTTTAATATGTTTGATGAAAAACACAGAGATTCTATTCTTACAGGGGCAAAGAAATTAAGAGAAGCGCCGATATCTATTTTAGACTTGCGTTCTAATACTGGCGGAAATGGAGGGATTCCGGGAGAATGGATGGAGCGGTATACCCAAAAGTCCGTTTCAGGACATAAAACCGTAATTGATACAAAAGAGGGAATCAAGATAGAGGATTCTGATACAGAAGAACCCTGGGTTGAACATGATAAAATGTTGATAATTCTTGTGGGGAAATATTCTGCCTCTGCCTCTGAATGGTTACTGGATTTAGCCTATAATGTGGAAAATGTCCTCATTGTAGGAGAAAATACATCGGGAGCAATCATAGGAATGACCTCAAAAATTTCTTTGCCAAACAGTGCATGTCAGGTAGATATTGGTTCAGGAAAGGTAAGCTTATTTCCAGAGGACAAAGGCTATATGGAAGAATTTCGTGGAGTATATCCAGATATCTGGGTACCAGCAGGGGAAGCGGAGGATTTAATACTTCAATTTCTGGAGCATTACGAAGTGACGGAAAGCTAAAGTATCAAAATCAGTTGGATTTCAAAATTTCTAAAAATCCACCTACAAAAAAACAAGCAAAATAGGTGGAAATATTAAAAACTTATGATTTAGCCTATAAAAAACAGAGTGAAGTAGGTGGAAAATGAAAAGTTTTACTTGTTAGCCTACTTTATATGCACAGAAAGTAGGCTAAAAGGAAGATATTGACGAAAGTAGCCTAACAGGTCTTAAAAAGGTAGGTGGATTTTTATAAGAAGATTTTTTGGCCTATTTGGCTATGAAAAAGTAGGTTGTCAGCTATAAAATAACAAAATCCACCTAATTTTGAAGAAAAAGAGAAAAAAGGAACATAATTACTTTTATTACACAGAAATGCAGCCAGAATCAGAAAGAATTTTTATATTAAGACAGGAGCGGCAGCTTCTTAAATTATCAAATTAAAAAACATTTCTGGAGATATCCACATACAGTGAGGGTATTTTCCGGAAATGTTTTTAATTGTTTTATAAGAGCTGTTTTTACTGCATCATCCCCGCCAGCACCTGGTTTACCAGCTTTCCGTCAGCAATTCCTTTTACCTTTGGCATCAGGACTTTCATGATTTTTCCCTTGTCTTTTCCGGTTGGAGCATCAATGCCAAGTTCTGTTAAAACGCCCTGGATGACTTCTTTGATTTCTTCTTCTCCCAGCATTTTCGGAGCAAATTCTTCATAAACAGCAATGCGGTTTTGGCATTCATTTACCAGATCTTCTCTGTCTGCAGGAGTCATTTCCAGGGTTTCTTTTGTCTGTTTGATTTCCTTTAAAACAACTTCATTTTCTTCTGCTTCTGTCAGGTCCTCCCGCTTGTCAATAGCCTTGTTTTTCAGGGCAGATAAAAGCATGGAGAGAGATTCTTTACGTTCTTTATTTCCAGCCTTCATGGCCTCTACCATAGCTTTTCTGACTTCATCAATTTTGCTCATTGTTGAAACATCTCCTTTTTATAATATAAATATTGTCTGCATGCGATTACACGTTTCAGTATAGCATGATTTTGTGCGTAGTCAATGAATCCGCAAAAGATTCCAGTCATAATGTGCAGCCAGGGAACGGATAATCACAGTGACTGCCATTCCAATCAGCATAGCGGTCATATTGGTCATGCTGGTTCTCTGACAGAGAACAAAGACAATTCCACCTACAATGGAGGCGCAGGCATAAATCTGCTTTACCAGAATATAAGGGGTTTCTCTTGCCATAATGTCTCGAAGAACACCGCCTCCCACACCGGTCAGAACACCGATAAAGACAAAGAAAAACATATTTTCCCGGACAAACTTGGATGCTGTCTGGACACCAAGTACAGTGAAAATACCAAGACCGACAGTGTCACACCAGAGCATGATTCGGTCATAGTATTTACATTTGATTTTGGAGTGAATGATATCAGGATTGATATATACAATAAAAAACAGCAGCGTAGAAGTCGCAACTGCAAACAGGATATAAACAGGCTTGGCAAAGGCAGTAGGAGGAGTTAGGCCCAGGATGACATCACGCATAATTCCTCCGCCTACCGCAGTAGTAGCGCCCAGAATATTGACTCCGAAAATATCCATTTTTTTCTCAATAGCGACCATGGCGCCAGAGGAGGCAAAGGCAATGGTACCAATGATTTCAAGGACAAAGATAAATGATTCCATGTTGTAAAATATTCCCCATTTCTTTCAAAATTCATACATGCAGATAAAATTTGCACTGCACATTTCTATTATAAAATACAGAAGTAGAAATTGTAAAGAAATCCCGGGCAAATTGTTGACTTTTCTTTGCTTCTTTGATACATTAAAGGGACGTAGTTCAAAGGTTTAAATCAAAAAGGGAGGATGATTATGAGCAAGCATAAAAACGGGAGTTTTACCAGCTCCTTTGGCTTTGTACTGGCCTGTGTAGGTTCAGCCGTAGGCCTTGGAAATATCTGGATGTTTCCTTACCGTTTAGGTGAGTACGGAGGCGCTGCGTTTTTAATTCCGTATATTTTCTTTATTGCATTATTTGGATTTGTAGGATTATCAGCAGAATTTGCCATTGGGCGCAGAGTTGGAACAGGAACCCTTGGTTCCTATGTACATTGCTGGGAATCCAGAAAAATGGGAACCGCGGGAAAGATTTTAGGATGGATTCCGCTTCTGGGTTCTTTGGGAATTGCCATTGGCTATTCTGTTATTATTGGCTGGGTGGTCCGCTTTTTAATAGGTTCTGTAACTAATACGGTGTTGGAACAGGATTCTGCACAGTATTTTGGAGAAGTGACAAAATGGATGGGAAATGTGCCATTCCATGTGATTGTAATTGCCATTACCGTATTGGTGCTTTTGCTTGGAGCTGCTACGCAGATTGAAAAAGCAAATAAAATCTTAATGCCGTTGTTTTTCCTGCTTTTTGCAGTTCTGGCAGTGCGTGTTTGCATTTTTACCAGGGGCTTCTGAAGGATATAAATTTTTGTTTGTACCAAATGGGAGGCTCTGGCAAATGTAGATACCTGGGTTATGGCTATGGGACAGGCATTTTTCTCTATGTCCATCACAGGTTCTGGTATGATTGTGTATGGTTCTTATCTGAGCAAGAAAGAAGATATTCCAAAAGCATCCATGCAGACTGCTGTTTTTGATACCATTGCGGCAATGCTTTCTGCTCTGGCAATTATGCCCGCAGTGTTTGCCTTTGGAATTGAGCCAACAGCAGGTCCGTCTCTGATGTTTATTACGATTCCGAATATTTTCAAACAAATGCCATTCGGAAGAGTTTTTGCGGTAATTTTCTTCTTATCTGTATGTTTTGCGGGAATTACTTCTTTGATTAATATGTTTGAAGCTGTAATTGAAAGCTGGCAGCATAAATTCAGACTGAAACGAAATCATGCAGTGCTGCTTTGCGGAGGTATTACACTTCTGGTAGGATTATTCCTGGAGGAAGAAGCAAGAGTGGGTACCTGGATGGATTTCATTACCATTATTGTAGTTCCGTTTGGAGCGGTTCTTGGAGCAATTTCTATTTACTATATTCTGGGATTTGATAAGATTAAAGAAGAACTGGAAACAGGAAGAGAAAAACCTTTGCCAAAGCTCTTTAAACCAGCGGCAAAATACATTTATGTACCGCTTTCTATTATTGTATTTATTCTGGGATTGATTTATAAAGGAATCGGATGATAAAAAAAGAGAAGCAATTTGCACCATGTATGTCAGAAATACTGTATGGATGTAAATGCTTCTTCTTTTTTACCAGGTTTTTCTTTTGCCAAAGGTAAAAACCGGCGGAATCCCCAGATTCTTTGGGAATTTTGGCAAAGTTACAGGAGCTGATGAAATCCATGCCACAAAGCGGTTTGGAAGTTCTGAGGCAAGGATAAAGGAAAGCAGTACGCAAAATAAAAGGAGCGCAGCAGTTTCCAGAGGCGTATTAATCTGTTTCAGAACAGGTGTTGCTTTTAACACACTATAGATTAGACCATGAAACAGATAAACCGGCATGGTGCGAAGCCCAAGAACAGAGAAAAAATGTTTTTTCTTTGGAATGACAGCGCACAATGCGAAAACAAGGAGAAAAGAAATTCCGTAGCAGCCCAGGCGCACAAGCATGCCGGTGCCTGGAGTCATACCCATGTCTTCATAGGAGTAACGTCCGTAGAAAATCCAGGGAGTAAGGCTAATATTGGCTGCAAAAATACCGCCAAAAAACAGCAGGAGAATGCAGACAAGAGAGCCGGCGAAAAATTTCCATTTTTTTCTTACAATTTCAAACCAGGATTCCTGGAAATAATAACCTGCCAGGAAAAACGGTAGAAAAATAAGGTTCTTGGAATACTGAAAAAATTTCCAAGCTGTGAAAATCCAATGAGCAGACCGGCTGTTATGGCAATAAAGATACTGCCAGGGATTTTCTTAATGTATGGTGTGGCAAGTCTCCAGAAAAACAGCGCCATGAGATACCACAGGGAAAACTTGGGCCGGTTCAGATACAGTCCGGTATCCTTGTGAATCACAAACACATACAGAAGATAATAAAGCATTTCATATACCAGATAGGGAATAACCAGCTTCTGAATTAGTTTTTCAAAAGATATGGTTTTCTTAGAAAAATATCCTGAAATAAAAATAAAAGCAGGCATATGAAAAGAAAAAATCACCCATTTCAGTGTCGTGAGAAATAGATTGTTACTGTAACAGGGCTCAATAAAATGTCCTGTGACTACAAGAATAATAAGCAGGGCCTTGTAATTATCTAAAAAATAATTTCTTGATTTCGTTGACATAATCTTCACTTTCATATTATTATGATAGTTAATAAATGAGAAATAAATTGTTCACATTTTGTCCGGGAATTATAATACAACGGATGCCCGGGAATTGCAAATAGAAAAAATAAGAGTTCACACCTACATTTTCGTAGATATATACAAGAAAGGATTTGGATTATGAGTGATCACCGCAGAAGCCGGCAGAGGCAAAGAGAAGAGGAAGAAGCAAGAATGCGGGAAATAGAGAGGCGCAGAAGGATTGCAAGACAGCGCAAACGCCGCAGACAGATTATGAGGAGAAGAATGATACTGGCCGGTATAGGACTTTTGCTTCTTTTGATTGGAATTATAGCGGGAATAGTGGTAATCAGAGGAAAACTGGAGGAAAAGAAAGCCCAGGAAGCCAGGGAGAAAAAGCAGCAGGAGGAAGAGGCTGCCAGACTGGAGGAAGAAAATAATACCCTTCACATGGTGGCAGTTGGGGATAATATGATTCATGATGCCATTATTAAGGCTGGAAAATCCCGGGATTGGAATTTTGACTTCCTGTATGAAAATATAAAAGAAGATATTGAAGGGGCAGATTTAGCTTCTGTAAATCAGGAGACGCCTTTTGTAAAAAGCCATAGTGAGGCTGCTGGTTATCCGGACTTTGCCACACCAACAGAAGTGGGAGATGCCCTGGCAGGCGCAGGCTTTGATATTGTGACCCATGCCACAGAGCATACCTTCGATCAGGAGGCAGATGGAGTGATTAATTCCGTATCATTCTGGAAGAAAAATTATCCGGATGTTGTCCGTCTCGGAATCCACAGTGATGAGGATGAGAAGAACTATGAACTTCTGGAAGTGAAAAATTTCAAAATTGCGCTGCTGAACTATAGTACCATGTTAAGTGAAAATCATAAAATTGAGAAAGATGAAGCCTACATGATTGACCTTTATTCAGAAAAAACCGTTAAGGAAGATTTAAAGGCGGCAAAAGAAGACGCGGATTTGACCATTGTTTATCTTCACGGAGGAAAGGCAGATTCCACAGAACCGGATGAGAAGTTAAAGGAGAAGGTGGATTATCTGGCAGAACAGGGGGCAGATGTGATTCTTTGTTCCCACCCTCATGTTTTAAAAGGCTATGAACTTATCAAACGGGAGGATAGAGGAGAGACACTGGTATACTATTCTCTTGGAAATTTTGCCAGCGGACAGACAGAGCTGGAAAATCTGCTGGGAGGCATGGCTGATTTTACAATTAAGAAAGATGCAGACAGTGGAAAAATCAGCATTGAAGAATATTCTCTGGAACCTTTGGTTATGCATTATAATTCTGACTTTTCGGAAGCCGGAATTTATAAGTTATCTGATTATACAGAGGAGCTGGCAAAAGAACATGGGTGCAGCCAGCAGGATTCCTCGGATTCAGAAGGAGAGGAAAATGGTCAGGATAGCCTGAATGATCCGGAGGATGAAACAGGAGAGGAAGAAGATTCCGGATTTAGCCTCAAGGCTCTTCAAAAGGCTGCAGATGCGGTGGGAGAGTTAAAAAATGGAGAAAGCCTGGAAGAAGATGGAGATCAGGAAGATTCCCAGGAGAATATCAGACAGTAAGAAGGTGGGACAGGGCGCCGCAGTTATTTGCGGGAGCCCTGTTTTTCTACATAGCAGTCTGGGGAGTAGGGAAAAATTTGTTTGTAGGAATCTGATTGTGCATGAGTTTCAGGCGGTGTTGGAATAAGACCGGTGACTTCTGTGGTAGCGCAGCCTTCCAAATCGTGAACTGAGGTTGCCTCGACTCTGTATGGATCCTTGGAATTTGTATTTTTTTCTTTCATGTGAACCTCCTTATGAAATGTGGTAATATGGATATGGTTGCCAAAAGTGAGAAAAAGTATACTCCTGAAAAGATATTGACAAGGAACAGGCAGATTTGTATGCTGTAGAAAACAGAGAAAAGAGGTATGGAAATGAAAAAAACGGAAATAAAAACCAATGCTATGAGAATTTTGGAGAGAAATAAGATTCCTTATGAGGCGATTCAGTATGAATGTGAGGAATTTATTGACGGTTTGCATACAGCCCAGATAACAGGAGCGCCGGTGGAACAGTCTTTTAAGACTCTGGTGGTTCAGGGAAAGAGTAGGGACTATTATGTACTGGTGATTCCCATTGCAGAAGAGGTGAATCTGAAAACTGCGGCGAAAGCAGTGGAGAGAAATCCGTGGAGATGATTCATGTAAAGGATATTACCAGGGTAACCGGCTATGTAAGAGGCGGCTGCAGTCCTCTGGGAATGAAAAAACTTTATCCAACTGTGATTCATGAAAGCGCCCTGAATTTTCCGGAGATTTATATAAGCGGAGAAGAATCGGGACAACACTGAAAGTGAATCCAGAGAAACTGGCAGAAGTGGTGAAAGGGAAATTTTGCAATATCATTGCCTGAAATAAAAAAGAATATTTATACAGCCTGCAATAGAACTGTATAAATATTCATGCATATACTAGATGGAGAAGGCGTCCCTTACAACCTCTGCCAGGATATTTTGACCGGCAGGGGTCAGATGAATACCATCTGTGGTGATGGTGTCATATCCTAATTCCTGGATTTTCCGGTTAAGAGGATCCTGCAAAGGGATAAAATACGCACCATAGTTTCTGGCAAGTTTTCGGATGTTTTTGGACATTTTTTTCTGCCATGAAACCCAGTCTTCATAGAGACCGTCTTTTGGAAAGATAAATGGTTCCAGAGTAATCACTTTTGCGGTACTTTCTCTGGAAAGGTCAAATAACATTTCATGATAAGCGCGGATGCTGTCCTCTAACATATAGAGCTTTTCCTGTTCAGATGTTTCAGCAGATACAATCAGGCCGATATCATTGATACCTACCAGAATGCTTACATAATCCGGATGCAGGGAAATGCACTGCTCATGAAGAGAATGAGCCACCTGCTGGGTAATCTGTCCGTCTATGCCCCGATTGATAATCTGCCAGTTTCCTTCCTGCTTATTTAAGTTCTGAGAAAATATATTTACATAACCATATCCCAACTGGTTGGGAGAGTTCTTTCTGTCTGCGTCTGTAATGCTGTCTCCTAAAAATACAATGAGTCCCATAATCTATACTCCTTAATCCATACGATTGTATTCCGATTCTATTAATTATTTTAACTGAAAATTAGCAGTAATGCAAACAGTAATTTTGTATAGTATACCCAAATCGTATTTTTTCATGGAATTTCCCTTTACAAAGGGGAGGAGAACGGGTATAATCAAGTCATCTTAAACAATTCGTTATGATTTATTCAGACCGTTCGGTCACATTATCCGGTTTTTTTAAGAAAAGAGAAGAAAGAGGTGGTTATTTGTCTGTGGGACTATGGCTGGTTCTGGCTGTGTCAGGAGCTGCTGTGTGTATGGATTTTTTAATGGAAAAGGTGGTGAATAGCTTTGTTTGTCTGGGGCTTGCGGTGGGACTTTCTTATCAGATACAGGTAGGAAGACTTTCCGGAGTGGCAGCTTATATGTTTGGAATTGCGCTTCCGTTCTTTTTACTGTTGCCGCTTTTTGCTTTTCGGATGCTGGGGGCAGGTGATATTAAATTGTTTTGCGTCCTGGGAGGCATTCTGGCTGGTCAGTTATCTTAAAACTTATGGTCTGCTCCTTTTTTCTGGGAGCAATCTTATCTGTTGCATTTCTTATTTCTTGTGGAAATCTAAAAGAAAGAGGATTCTATTTTTTTCATTATGTTTGCGAATATGTAAAAACAGGAGAGAGGAAACCTTATATAGAGAGGGGAAAAAGAGCTGAAAATTTTCATTTTACAGTACCTGTTTTTCTAAGTGTAATGTTGTATGCGGGAGGTTTTTATTGAAGAAAAATGTGATTGCTGTGTGTGACACAGAGGGTGAATATGCCTGCAATTTTGCAGAGTATTTGAACAGCAGGAAAAAACTGCCTTTTCAGGCAGAGGCTTTTACAGATGTGGAGAAATTGTGTACTTATGCAGGGAAAAATCCCCCTGAGATTTTATTAATTGCGGAAGGAGATGTGGATGCACAAATTGAGAAACTGGGGGCTGAGAGTATGATTTTGCTGTCTGAGAACAAAGAGCAGGAAGAAGGTCATAAAACGGTCTATAAGTATCAGTCCGCGGATTCTGTGATACAGGAAGTTATGGCGTATTATGTAGAAAACACAGCCCCGGCTCTGTATGCAGTGGCAAAACAAGATATGGAATTTATTGGGGTCTATTCTCCTGTGGCAAGAAGTGCGAAAACCTTGCTGGCGCTGACAATAGGCAGATTTTAGGAGAGGAAAAGGCAGTACTGTATCTGAATATGGAAGCTTATTCAGGTTTTGAGAAGTTGTTTGGGTTAGAGGATACCGGAAATCTCACAGATCTTTTCTACTTTCTAAGATGCAGGGAGCATCTTGCATATGAAGAATTGGGAAGATTTATGAAACCCCTTGGAAAGATGGATTTTATCCCGCCTGTAGTTTCCCCTGAAGATATCCATGCCATTGGCAATGAGGACTGGATAAAGCTTTTTGATTTTATCCGTCAGGGGAAACATTATGAAACTGTAATTCTGGATATGGGAAACAGTGTGGGGCAGATATTTCAGTTACTTGCCATGTGTAAGACCGTATATGTGCTATCCAGGACGATCTGATAGCAAGATGTAAGCTAGAGCAGTTCAGAAAGCTGATAAAGCAGTGGGGAAGAATAGAACAGGAGAGGATAAAAGAGGTTAGACTGCCTGCCTGTGGGTGAATCTTTCAGATGCAGAGTTTGTAGAAACCCTGTCATGGGGAAAATGGGGAGGTTTTGTAAGGAGGATGTTGGAGAAACATGGGTGAGAAAAAAGATAGGGAGGATTTTCTGAGTCTGAGAAAACGGTTGGTGGAACAGTTGGAGGATACCTGGGAAGAATCAGATGAGGGGGTGTTGGAGCAAATTGATACTTTAATGGGAGATTATTGCAGAAGTTCCTATCTTCCATATCCAGGAGGGAGGAACTTCGCAGGGAATTGTTTCAGTCTGTAAGAAAAATGGATGTGCTGGAAGAACTTTTGGAAGACGAAAGTATTACGGAAATTATGGTAAACCGGTGGGATAGGATTTTTATTGAACGAAATGGCAAGATTTTTCCCTGGGAGAAGAGTTTTTTCCTCTCCGGAAAAATTAGATGATGTGATACAGCAGATGGCATCCAGATGTAATCGGGTGATTAATACGTTGCAGCCCATTGTAGATGCCAGGCTGAAGCATGGAGAACGAATTAATGCGGTAATTGCTCCGGTTGCTCTGGATGGACCGATTCTGACCATCCGCAGGTTTCCAAGTGAGCCCATTACCATGGAAAAACTGTTGGAACTAGATAGTCTTACCGGTGAAGCCGCAGATTTTTTACGTGTGATGATTCAGGCAGGCTATACCATTTTAATCGGAGGAGGAACCGGCGCAGGGAAAACCACATTTCTAAATGCCCTGTCTCAGTATATACCGGAAGATGAGCGCGTTATTACCATTGAAGATAACGCAGAATTACAGCTTCAGGGTCTGCCTAATCTGGTGAGGCTGGAATGCAGACAGGCAAATATTGAAAAAAGCCAGGAAATTACCATAGGAGACTTGCTGAAAACTTGTCTGAGAATGCGGCCAAGCAGAATTATTGTAGGAGAGGTACGTTCAAAAGAAGCCGCGGAGCTTTTGCAGGCTGTCAATGTAGGGAATGACGGGAGTCTGTCAACTATTCATGCAAACAGTTGCAAAGATATGATAAGCAGGCTGGAAACCATGGTGCTTATGGGGATTGAACTTCCCATTCCGGTTATACGGAGACAGATCTTGTCAGGTTTTGATTTGTTTATTCATCTGGGAAGAATGAGGGACAAGAGTAGAAAAGTACAGGAAATCTGCGAGATTGACCGAATGTGTGAAGGAGAAATTGTATTAAATCCTCTGTTTGTCAGAAAAGAGGAGCTGGAAAAAACAGGAGAATTAAAACACAGGGAAAAATTGAGAAGGGCAGGGATTTCTTTATGAAAAATACAGGAAAAAAGATAGATTATAATGTTTACCAGTTGTCATGGAAGCAATGGCTGCAGTATACAGCAGAAGCAGTGGTTTTATGCTGCACCATTAACTATCTGTTTTATCAGAGTCCTGCAGTGTTCCTTTTTATACTTCCTATTGCTGCCTGGTATATCAGACAGAGGAAAAGACAGCAGATTCAGCTTCGCAAAAAGCGTATCCACTATCAATTTAAAGAAGCCCTAAATGCCTTGCAGATAGGAATTTCAGCCGGGTATTCCCTGGATAATGCAGTGCGGGAGACCAGAAAGGATTTGGAGCGGATTTACGGAAAAACAGCAGAAATGACCATGGAGTTTTCCTATATGGAAATTCAGCTAAAACATAGTATTCCATTAGAAGAACTACTGTATGACCTTGGAATGAGAAGCAGGGTAGAGGACATCCTGAATTTTTCTGATATTTTGGTACAGTCTAAAAAGATGGGAGGAAATATGAAGGAAATCCTGCAAAAATGTATCGCTTCTATGGAAGAAAGGATTCAGGTAAAAAAGGAAATTGATACCATGCTGGCATCCAGGAAAATGGAGCAGAGGATTATGAGTATCATTCCTCTGGGAATTATTTTGTATATGCGCATCACTTCTCCCGGCTTTCTGGATGTACTCTATGATACCACTGCAGGCATCTGCATTATGACTTTCTGCCTGGCGCTATATTTATTTGCGTTTTTCTGGGGAGTGAGGTTGACGGATATTGAAGTTTAAAAAAGGGCAAAACCGGGAAAGGAAATCTGTCTGGCAGTGTTAGTCATTTTACTTGGAAATTTATTGGGAATTGAAATTTATGTGAAGGAAAGGCAAAATACAGATACAAAGTATTTACTGCGGAATCCTTATGGAGAGGGGGCTTATGAACAGAATTTAAAGGTTCAAAAAGGTAATCAGGAACAAGAAGTTCGTATTTATGTAGAGGAAGAAACTTATGGGGAAGAGAAACAGAAAGAATTCATACAGGAGGCCTTTACCTACCTGGAACAATGGTTTCAGGAAGAGACAGAAGAAGGAGAGATTCATCATCATATGGAATTTCCAGGGGAGATCAAAGAAAATCCGGCAAGACTGTCCTGGAGTACAGAGAATCCGCAAATTTTAAGCTGGGAAGGAAGAATTGGAGATACAGTGAATACTCAAGGCGAAGATACCATGGTGTTTTGCGCTGTTTCCCTTGGAGAGCAGGAGGAAATCTGGCAAAAAGCAGTGAAGGTATATCCGGTTCCATTAAATGAGGAGCAGGAGCTTGCCAGAAAGATTCAGAATCAGGCGGAAGAACTCAGCAGCAGTGAACAGGAGAAATTACTCCTTCCTACAACAGTAGATGGTGAAGAACTACATTACGAAACAGAACAGGAACCTACGGGACTTCTTATCTGCGCCTTGTCCGCTATTCTGGGAATTGGTATTTTTCCTCTGGCAAAAGAAAAGGAAAAGCAAAGAGAAGAGTTGCGGAAAAAGGAAATGCAGAGGGACTATCCTGATATTGTGGAAAAATTAGTTTTGTTTTTGAGAGCTGGATTTTCTATTCGCAAAGCAATGGAAAAATTGGCAGCCGGTTATTTAAGAAATCGGGATAAGTATCAGCTTGGAGAGAGGGCGGCATACGAGGAGGTGGTAAAAACCTGTAAAGAAATGGAAGGGGGTGTATATGAAGCAGAGGCATATGAAAGAATGGGAAGACGTTTTGGGCTCTCTCAGTATAAGATGCTTTCCGTTTTACTGGTTCAGAATCTGAGAAAAGGGAATGAAAATTTATTGGAATTGCTGGAGCGGGAGCTGCCGCTGTTACAGAAGAAAGAAAACGAAATGCTAAAGTACAGGGAGAAGAAGCAGGGATTAAGCTATTGCTCCCCATGGTAATGCAGCTAATTGTAGTGTTGATTATTCTTATGGTACCCGCTTTTTTAAATTTTATGTAAGTCCAGCTAATAAATGTCAATAGTGAAATGAAAAAAATTTTGATTTATTTTTCTAGCTAAAAAAGGGTGCACTAACCCCTTGGTGAAAATATCATTTTTCAAAAAGATATTGGTTCGTTGGATT
>ENA-OQAA01000183-OQAA01000183.1-human-gut-metagenome-genome-assembly--contig:-NODE-183-length-45359-cov-3.570967_pt1 | contig 45359 bp, 58 predicted proteins | sample MGYA00242489_ERZ504515 | MGnify/ENA primary metagenome ERZ504515 (study PRJEB26092, sample SAMD00036237) | human gut metagenome | host: Homo sapiens | study: EMG produced TPA metagenomics assembly of... | reverse complement strand
ACACGGAGCTGACTGTTACTAATAGGGTGAGGGCTTGACCAACAATCGCAAGGTTTTGAAAAAGATTCTTGACAAATATTCCACAAGGATGTTAACATGTATGTAGTTTTGAAGGTGCAAAACCTTTATATTCCTCCTTAGCTCAGTCGGTAGAGCATTCGGCTGTTAACCGAAGTGTCGTTGGTTCGAGTCCAACAGGGGGAGTTTTTTATGGAAATGTTAGGCTCCATGGTCAAGCGGTCAAGACACCGCCCTTTCACGGCGGTAACAGGGGTTCAAATCCCCTTGGAGTCACTGAGAAAATTAAATAAAATGGCAATTTGGTGTGGCTTTACTCTGACATTTGGTGTATAATACAGTTTATAAGTATTGTGCCGATGTGGCTCAATTGGCAGAGCAGCTGATTTGTAATCAGCAGGTTATCGGTTCGAGTCCGATCATCGGCTTTTTGGACCTTTAGCTCAGTTGGTTAGAGCAACCGGCTCATAACCGGTCGGTCCTGGGTTCGAGTCCCCGAAGGTCCATTTAATTTAATATTTTTCTGGCCCGGTGGCTCAGTTGGTTGGAGCGCCGCCCTGTCACGGCGGAGGTCGAGAGTTCGAGTCTCTTCCGGGTCGCTGCTGTTTTTACAGCTAATTTAATATTTTTTCTTTTATGGGATCTTAGCTCAGCTGGGAGAGCATCTGCCTTACAAGCAGAGGGTCATAGGTTCGAGCCCTATAGGTCCCATATGCCGCAGTGGCGGAACTGGCAGACGCCCGGGACTTAAAATCCCGTGGGTAGTGATACCCGTACCGGTTCGATTCCGGTCTGCGGCATGACTTGAAACCCTTGATTTTCAAGGGTTTTTTTGATGTCTGGATATATTTACACCCTTCTGGAACACCTCTTATTTAGCCCAAAAATGGATTTTGACAGCAGATTTGACAGCAGAACTGACAGCAGATACAAAATATTTAAGCAGCTTCAAAATAATATTCTGGTATAATATTTACTTTTTTTATAGCTGGAAACTGGAATTTCCATGCTTGATAGTTTCAAAGGTTGCGCTTTCAAAAATAAAAGTAAAATAATAGCTTGCTTTACGTAGTCAGCTGCAATATTATTAAAATATTACTGTAGATGAAAATAATCTGACAGGAGGTAGCAACTTGATTAGACAGGAAGTATTAATGCTATTTGTACAAGGGACTAAAAAAATATTAAAAAATAATCTATCCAAACTTATTGTCTATGGTTCTTATGCCCGTGGAGATTATAAGGAAAATTCGGATATTGATGTTATGATATTAACACCTCTTTCAAAAGAAGAAATAGAGCAGGTCGAAAACAGTATTTTTGATCTGGCGTTTGATCTAGAACTGGAGTCAGGGATTGTAATAAATCCAGTTCTGGAGAATGAAGCACATTACAGATACTGGCTGGGAGCATTGCCGTTTTATGATAATGTAGAGAAGGAGGGAATTGTAATTGGATGAGAGACAAAAAGATTTAAGCAATTATCGAATTACACAAGCTGATGATAGTCTGAAAGTAGCTGACTATTGTTTAAAAGAAACCAACGAGTCTATTTATATCACCCAAAATGATGAGGGAGATATGGTAATTAAGAGTATTGATACATATGAAAAGCGTGAACAGTTACTTCGGTTACGTGCCAGAGTACTTCAGGCTGAGTGGGAAAGAATAGATGGTGCCAAAACTATGAGTGCAACTGAAGCACGAAAAAATTTGAGAGAGAGACTCGGAGAGCTGTAGAGTTGACTGTCTGGATAGATACATGTGAAGTCACTGGCAACGTTCCGCGAGGTGTTTTTTGTGGACAAAGTAAGCAATAACATTTTCTCTTCATTTACTGGCACAAGTAATAGTGCAAACCGGTTTTTGATGGATTATTATTAGTATAGAGAATACATGGTCAATTGAAGGAGAATTTTTTCCAATATGTGTTCTTTACAAGAATCGAAAACAAAAACAGGTTTTGCGGAGGATGTGTATGAAGCAGGATAAAAAAGAGAAGCGGAACAATATATTATATTCGGTATTAGGTTTCGTCCTGGGCATTGCCATGTGTGGTATAGGAATATATGGTATGATTTTAAACAGAATTGAAAGCCAGGAGTACAAAAACACTACAGACAAACGAGAGGTTATTGCAGTTGTAGAATCCTGCCGTGAGATTGATAACAGTGATGATAAAGACAAAAATAAAAAGAATTCAAGATCAGTAAAATATCGGACCAAATTGGCATTTGAGGTTGATGGAAAATCCTATGAAGGAGAAGAAACCTATAATCAGAAAGTATACGTTGGTGACAAAGTTAAGGTTGAGGTTTATCGGACTTCAAAAGGAATTTATAAACTCCGCCCATATAACAATTTGGTAAATTTTGTGTTTTATTGTGTGGCAATTCCATTAGGCTTTATCATAGCAATAGCCTCGGTTTACAGTATAAGGCTGATTGTCAAAAAAGAATAAGATCATAGGATTCAGAAATGCTCCCTACTGGGCAGGAATGTGAAAGAACAAAAACCTGTCATTCAGAAGGGAGCATTTTATAATTGTGAATAAGTAGGATCAATCAAAATCTCTGGTAATGTTTGTAAGCCATTTTCTTCTGAAATAGTGAATAAATACTACAGGCATTTTTTCAAGTTCATCCAAAGACATTACAAAGTATACCCAGATAGGCGGCAGTTTAAAAACATATGCGGCAAGAAATGTGAGAGGAACTGCTACAAGCCACATAAATATGGAATCAACGATCATTCCAAATCTGGAATCACCACCACCTCTGAAGCAGCCGCATATAAGACAGGTATTAATACCTTCTCCAACAAGACGCCAGGTCGTCATAATGATAAAAACGCCAAGATAATAAATGGCCGTTTCTGTCAGCTTATCTCGATAGAAATCCAGTATCAGAGGGCGAATCGCCAGAATAACAGCACATCCGATGAGGCTTACAATAATGGTTATTCTGAGCATCCGTTTCCCATATTCTCTGGCTGTATCAATGTGATTCTTCCCCAGCTCCTGACTGATAATAATGGTAGTAGCGTTGGCAAACCCCCGACAGGCGATGGCACCAATGTTTACCACCATAACAGCGACGGCATTTGCAGCAACCATATCATTACCAATATGCCCAAGAATTGCTGCGAATGCGGAACTGGCAAAGCTCCAGACAATGTCATTTACAACGGCTGGAGTTGCAATTTTCATAAAATCTTGGAACAGGATCCCCGATTTCGCAAAGAAGTATTTTATTCGGAATCTCACATTTGATTTGTTCAAGGAGTAGATGAGACAAATCAATACCTCTGCGATTCTGGCAATCACAGTACCAAGAGCAACACCGGTAACGCCAAGCTTTGGAAGTCCAAATAAGCCAAAGATGAAGGTGGCATTACAAAGTACATTGACACAAAGGGAGACAATGTATGTAACAGAAGGCAGCATTATCTTTCCGATACTTCGAAGGGCACTCATAAAAACCTGAGAGAATCCCATAAACATAAGTGAAAATGAAAGTACCCTCAAATACTCACTTCCAGCAGCAATTGTATCAGGATTGTCTGTAAAAATCTTCATAACCGTAGTTGGCATGGAAAAGGAGATAAGGAAAAATATCAGAGAGATAATTAAGGTGCATCGCTCTGCTAAGCCAAGAATCTTTTCTACAGTCTTTTTATCACCTTTTCCCCAGTACTGGGCACATAAAACGGATGTACTGTGGCCATACCATAATATATACAAAAAAGAACGAAAGTATATTGGTTGGCAAGTGATGAAGCCGACATAGCAGTCTGGCTTACATATCCAAGCATTACAGTATCAGCAATATTCACCAATGTTGAAATCAAATTTTGAATCATAATTGGAAATGCCAATGTCGATGCATATTTTAAGAAATCTTTTTTATTTAGCATGTTACAGTTTTCCTTAGTTCTTACAATTTATAATATGATGATACCAGGGTCAAAAGGTCAGAAAGCCGATGCAAGCTTGCTTGCAAGAGGCTTTTTGACCTCTTGACCCGCCAAAAACATGAGTAAGTAGCCATTTTTCAAAGAAAAATGAGCGGATTACGAATGTTTTGGAGGATTGCGGGAGCAGCGTAGCTGCGTAGCAATCCGGGTATCAAATGAGTGTCAAAAGACCTTTTGACACTCATATCATTTTATTACAATCAATGAAACAGAGAAAGTGATAAATTATAGTTTAACATATCCGATTAGAATATGCTATATAAAATGTTAAAATAGGACATTGTGAAATTACTTTTTTTAAGCTAAAATGTGAGTGTGCAAAACTTTTGGTTGGGAGTGTGAGAATATGACAAAAGATCTGACTACTGGGAAAATCATGCCCATTCTTGTTAATTTTACAGTGCCTCTTGTTTTGGGAAATTTGTTTCAGCTGACCTATAATGCAGTTGACAGCATTATTGTAGGGCATTTTGTAGGAAAGGAGGCCCTGGCGGCTGTGGGAATCTGTAATCCGGTCAGTACGTTGATGATACTATTTCTGAACGGATTGTGTATGGGAGCCAGTATCCTGATGGGGATTCAGTATGGAGCGAAAGATTATGAGACTTTGCATAGACAAATCAGTACAACTCTGTTGTCTGGTGCGTTTTTTTCATTTTTTCTCACATTGGTTTGTGTAATATTTGCTGTACCCATTCTGCTGTTATTGCAGGTGGATCCATCTATTATGAGTATGACAGTGCAATATTTGCGGATTATTTTTCTGGGATTAATGTTTACATTTTTATACAACTTTTTTTCAAGCACCTTAAGGGCATTGGGAGACAGTGCATCCCCCTTGTACTTTCTGATTATCAGTGCAATTCTGAACATTTTCGGAGACCTGTTTTTTGTTATTGTATTAAAGGCTGGAAGTAATGGATGTGCAATTTCCACAGTACTCAGTGAGGCGCTCTGCTGTCTGTTTTGTATTATCTATATACAGAAAAAAGTACCAATTCTTCGGCTTGGGAAGAAATGGCTGGTTTTTGATGCCAGGCTTTTGAAAAAAACCATTGCTTACGGGTGGGCATCTGCCATGCAGCAGGCAACTGTACAGATGGGAAAAATCGCAATACAGGCACTGGTTAATACAATGGGAGTATCGGTAGCAGCAGCCTTTGCAGTGGTTAATCGCATTGATGATTTTGCCATCACACCGGAACAGAATATTGCCCATGCGATGACCGCATTAATGGCTCAGAATAAAGGAGCTGGAAAAAATGACCGTATGAGGGAAGGCTTCCGATGTGGAATGATACTGGAGCTTGTTTATGGAGCAGCAGTTATGCTGATCTGTCTGGGATTTGCCAGACCATTGATGTCATTATTTGTAAAAGATGAGGAAGTTATCGGACATGGAGTGGTTTATCTCCACTTGATTGCGGTAATGTATATTCTTCCCGCTATCACAAATTCGCTTCAGGGCTTTTTCCGTGGAATCGGAGATCTGAAGGTGACCTTGATGAGCAGTTTTACCAATATGACAGTCCGTGTCATTGCAGCGGCACCGATGGTTTTGTTATGGAATTTTGGTATTGAGGCACTGCCATATTCCTATCTGGCAGGATGGATTGCCATGCTGCTTGTAGAGACACCTTTGATGCTTCGAATTTACCGAAAAAAGTAAAAGTAAAAGAAAGGACATCCTGAAAAAACGGATGTCCTTTTTATGAAAAGAAGTGCATATTATTTGCGAAAGAGACGTTTGACAAAAGCCAGAAGATCAAAATGCCGAGTCTTCGTATAGTCATTTATAAAATTGTCACAATACATATAACGTTCTGCTATGATCCATTCTGGAACGGGAAGTGCATCCAGGGAACTTGTATATTCTGCGAATTTCATATTCACGCCTCCTTTAATTTGTTTTTTAAGTTACTTATATTCTAGCACAAAATTGAGAAAAAACTATGAGGGTGGATTCTAAAAATCAAGGGAAAAATATGTGCTGTCAACACAAAATATATGATATAATAAAGAAAAAATTTGAACATTTTACAGAATGGGTTTGGATAACAAAAAGGGAGGTTTTATGAGTTTTACAATACAGGATATGATGCTGACAGCAGAAACCAGATATGAAATGAAGTTTCTGGCCGGAAAAAATGGATGGTCCAATTCGATCAGCTGGGTACATCTTCTTGAGGATACAACGATTATACAGAATTTCTGGGGAAAGGAGCTTGCAGTGACAACCGGGCTTGGCTTTCCGGAAAAAGAAGACTGGATGCATCTGGCACAGCAGCTGAACCGGTATCATGCATCAGGGCTTGTTATCAATGTGGGACAGTACATTTATGAGGTGCCGGAAGAATTGAAAGCATACTGTGATGAAAATGACCTTCCGCTACTGACTGTGCCCTGGGAAGTGCATTTATCAGATATGATAAAAGACTTCAGTATTCATGTATTTTTGCAGGATACTACAGATGAGCAGATCGCATCCGCCTTGATTGCAGCTATTGAGACTCCGGATAATCAGGATGCATATAGAAAAGATTTATTACAGTATTTTGATGTAGATGGAAGCTTTCAGGTGCTGCTGATGACTTGTGAGGGGCTGGACTCTATGGACACAGTGGAGCGAAAAAAGCTGTCTTATCGAATACAGGTGTATTTGGAGGATATCACTCACAATGGAAGCTTTTTTATTACAACTCTGATTTTGTGCTGGTAGCGAATGCGCTTTCGGAAGAGTATTTGTGTCGTCTTGTAGAGGGGGCCATAAAAAGAGGAAAAAGACGTATGCCCGGACTGCAATTGTGCGTGGGAATCGGGAGCAGATGTATGGATATTTCCCAGCTTTCGGTAAGTTATCAGAGGGCTAAGGCAGCAGCACACATAGCGATGACACAAAAGAAGCAGGTGGTAAAGTTTGATGACTGCGGGCTGTTCCGTCTGCTTTATATGGTGAAAGATAAAGAAATACTGAAGGAAATGGAAACAGAATGTCTGGCAGCATTGGAAGAATACGACAGAAGATATCATGCCGGTTATGTGGAAACTCTTCAGTCATATCTGAAGCATAATGGAAGTATTCAGGCTGTGGCAGCAGAATTGTATACGCACCGCAATACGGTGCTGTACCGTATCGGAAATATCAGGAAAATTCTGGGAAATGAGTTGAAAACGCCGGAAGAGAGACTGCCCTATCAGATTGCATTTTATATCAGAAATATGCATGAGCAGATATAAGTGTTGAAAAGCTTTCATGCTGTCTGTCAGACTTTTTAAAGCCCTGTCTCCGTAAGCGTGCCCATAGACATCATTAATAAACTTAAAGTCATCAATATCAAAATTTGAAAGCGCATAAATCGAGTCTGAGAAAATATCAGGAACATGCAGGATAACAATGGTAAATCCCCAGAAATACTCTTGATTGTTTGTTTATAAACATTTTTAGTAGATGTGCTTTCGGAGCCATCGAGAACAAAAAAGAATGCCCTTGTGGATAAAACTGCGGAAACACAAGCAAGTCAGAAGTTGATAAAGAATGAAATCTGGCTTATAATTGTTGATACTAAAATAATGTCAGGAGGAGTAAGCAATGGATATTAATATGCAAAAAAGAAATGAAGTATTGGCTCAAAATGTGATCAAAGGTCTGGAATCTCGCAATATGTCAGGCTATTACGCCGCAGACAGAGAAGCTGCTGTAAAGCAGGCACTGGAACTGATCCCGGAGGCAGCAGTATTGCCATGGGTGGCTGCACAAGTGCTCATGAGATTGGACTGATCAAGCATTGGAGGATGGAAATTATAATTATATTAATCGCGCGAAAATGTCACCAAGAGAAAGCCTGATGGCAGCGTATGATGCGGATGTATTTCTTTCCAGTGCAAATGCCATTACCAGTGACGGTGTTATGGTAAACATTGATGGAAATTCCAATCGGGTTTCCTGTATTGCCCAGGGACCGAAGAAGGTGGTTTTCATTGTGGGAATGAATAAGGTCTGTTCAGATCTTGATGCAGCTATGAAGCGGGCAAGAAATGTGGCAGCTCCGGCGAATGCACAGAGATTTGAGGTGAAGACACCTTGCAAAACCGCAGGGAAATGTTTTGACTGTAAATCTCCGGATACGATTTGCTGTCAGTTTCTGATTACAAGATATTCTCGTCATAAAGATAGAATACATGTTATTCTTGTAAACGATACTCTTGGACTTTAAACGGTGAGATTTATTTAGGGCGTAGCTTAGAGCGTGTAAATACACGCTTTTCCAGCCGCTTTTGTGTTACTGTTCACTTCGCGACCAGTAACACGCTTCGCGATGCGCAGAAAGACGAACCTTCTTGTGACAAGCACAAGAAGTAGCGTTTGCTGCGCAAACTTAATTCTCGGGTTTTCTGAGAGCTTTGTTCACAAAAAACACCTCGCGGAACGTTACCAGTGAACAGTAGCACTTTTGTCGAATTATAGGGAAAGTTGTCGGACGATTTTTGTTGCAAAATTTTGATATAAAACGTAGAATAATGACGGTAAGTGTGAGAAAAATGGATTTTTTATCACTGCTTAAATTGTAACCTTAAATAGCTTGGAATCACAGAAGAACAGCTTGTGTGATTTGGGAAAACGTTACCAATGAACCGTGATCTATAAGTACATATCAGGAGGAAAACAATAATGAAAATGACAACAAAAATGATTATGCTTCAGAACATTGAGAAAATGGTGATGGAGCAGCAGCGGGTGGATGAAAATGATTCCTACATCAGACAGGACAATGAGGATCTGAAGTATCTGGAAGAACGATATGACCAGCTGCAATTATCCCACACTGTAAAGCGTGTGATCGATGATTACATCGCCTGCCTGCAGACCCGGGACGAGAGATATTCAGATCTTGCTTATGCAGCTGGGATAAGGGATACTATAAGCTTACTGCAGGGGATGGGAATGCTGAATGGAACTGCTGCAATAAGTGGAAATATGTAAAATTGGAATCGTGAAACACGCTCTGGCAAATAGAAAGCTTTTTTTCAAGCGTTTGTTAGCATTTTATCCAGACATTCTACAATCAGTCTGACATTCTTCAGCGCACCTAAAGTGTCGCCTTTTTGCTCCAGGGAGTGGTTGCAGCCCTCGAAAATCCCGCCGGTTTTATCAGGGAAGTTTCTGGCTGCGGCGCGGATCTTGGACTCCGGCATATAGGGATCAGCGGTTCCGGCGAAGAAGAGCCCGTTGATATCGGAGAGATAACGAGGTAGAAGGAATTGGAGTCATAAGAAATTGATGGACTTTTCCCTTCAGCTGCAGTGCTGTTTCCAGCTGGCAGGCGATGGTGGTGCCGATGCTTTTGGAGATAAAAATAATATCATCATATTCAGAGAAAGGAACGTTTTCCAATTGGGGGAGCGTTCTTTTTATTGCCAGTTTTATGATAGGTTCCAGTTCCGCTGGGGTGCGGCCGTGGAAGGTGTGGATGTCCTGGCCGTAGTCAAGGCGGATGATTTCATAACCACGTTCAGCAGCCATGGAAGCAGTATAATAGAGAAGGGGCTTGGTGCAGGTATAACCGACACCTGGGAAAATGACGGCAAGTTTTTTCATGTGGGTACCTCGCTTGAATCGTAAATTGAGTTATATTGAGGGATAAAATGTAATCTGAAAGTGGTTATTGCGTCCACTTAGTTCTTGTATTTATTAAAGTATGATCCGATCAGCGTCTGTTTGAATTCATATAAGATATGAGCGTCAAAAGACCCGTTGATATAGCATTATTATATACTTCTTTCACAAAAATTGTAAAGAAATGACGGTAAGAAATATGGTGAATTATCTGTGAAGATATGCTAAAATCGTTATTGTTCAATGAAATAAGAAACAGCTTGAAATTATTAGTGATTCAAAAGCGAAATAACGAGGAGTGACATTATGAAATTATTAATTGTACGCCATGGTGACCCGGATTATGATATAGATTCCCTTACAGAAAAAGGCTGGAAAGAGGTGGAGTATCTTTCACAGAAGCTTTCCAAATTAGATGTAAAAGCTTTCTATGTATCCCCCCTTGGAAGAGCGAAGGATACTGCGGCTCCGACCTTGAAAAAGATGGGAAGAACAGCCACAGAGTGTGAATGGCTGAAGGAATTTCCCTGTCAGATCTGGCGCCCGGATGTGAAAGATAAGAAGATTATTGCATGGGACTGGCTTCCACAGGACTGGATGGCAGACGAGCGCTTTTTCCAGTATGACCACTGGTTTGAGAATGAGGCTATGCAGGAAGGGCATGTGAAAGAAGAGTATGACCGTGTGATCGAGGAGTTCGACAAGCTTCTCGTGAAGCATGGATATGAGAGGAAAGGTCACTATTATAAAGTAAATGAAGAGAATAATGACACGATTATTTTCTTCTGTCATTTTGGATTGGAGTGTGTACTTCTCAGCCATCTACTGAATATCTCTCCGATGGTACTTTGGCATGGCTGCGTGGCTGCCCCATCCTCTGTGACAACTTTGACCACAGAAGAACGCCGTCAGGGAATTGCTGCTTTCCGTATGAGCTCCTTCGGCGATATTTCCCACCTTTATGCCAACAATGAGCCGCCGGCATTTGCAGCAAGATTTTGCGAAGCGTATGGAAATAAGGATCAGAGACACGACTGACATTGTGCATTGAGAAGTGTGTTGTTGTGAAGGGCGTGAACAGTAATCTTCATAGTATTAACGGATGGTAAGAGTGATGTTCTGACTTTCAGAAGATAATGAAACGTTATGATCTGAAAACAGGACACAATGGAAGAACAGGGATGGAATTGTGATGCCAGTTACGAATTAGTTATTTTCATTTTAGAAATTTTAGAAAAAAATTATAATTTGGACAAATGCTTTTCACAATTATGCGATATGATATATACATCTTAAGAGAAAGAACTCTTAAGAAAAACTCTTTCCTTTCCCTAAAAATGTATAAATAAACCACCGTCTGTTGGCAAGAACGCTGACTGGGCGGTGGTTTTACGTTGTGGGAAAAATTAGTATTATTACTGAATGCGGCGAAGAGTTAGAGCGTGATATCGTTGCTTGACAATGTTATTATAGACAATGGAGGTACTTATGCAGTCATCAAATCAGCTGCAGGACATGCTTCATTCCATCAATCGGAAGAGCTACCCTGCCTATAAATCCCTGAAAGGGGCATATCAGTTTAACAAATATGTTTTGTCAATTGATCATGTACAGGGCGATCCATTTGCGTCACCGTCCCATATCAGTGTGAAAATTTTTCACAGAGAAGCTGGATTTCCAGCGGAATACTATAAAGATAAACTGACCAGAATTACTTTGGCAGACTATCTTACCAGACAGTTTGAACAGCAGGTGAACCGCTATACTTTTCGGGCAAAAGGCTCTGGAAAAAGTGGACTTATTTCTGTGACCAGATGCGGTCAGGAGGTGCTGGAGCGAACGGCCTGTGAGATTACAGAGCAGGGGATTACCGTCCGGTTTTTTGTAGGATTTCCGGCAAATGGACGTACCATAAATGCGGGAGAGCTGGAAAAAATTTTCTTTGAATTTCTGCCGGTTTGTGTGGAAAAAGCATTTGTATACAGAAATTTAAGTGGAAAAGATTTGGAAAATACTATTTTCCTGGCAGAAGATCAGGCGTATATCAGGGAAGAATTAAAGAAGCGTTCCCTGGTTGCTTTTGTAAATGACGGCGCGATTCTGCAAGAGAGAGTGGTATTTCATCTAAGCCGATGAAAGGGAGCGTGACATTTTCTTCGCCGGAAAGTCTTCGGGTGACTATGGCGCTTCCCCATAAGGGAAAAATAACCGGAATGGGAATTCCTAAGGGAATCACGTTGATCGTTGGTGGTGGTTATCACGGCAAATCTACCCTTCTGAATGCATTGGAACTGGGCGTGTATAACCACATCCAGGGAGATGGAAGAGAGTATGTGATCACGGATTCCACAGCCCAGAAGCTGCGTTCTGAGGATGGCAGATTTGTGAAAGATGTGGATATTTCCCTGTTTATAAATGACCTTCCCAATAAAAAAGATACCACCTGTTTTTCTACGGAAGATGCCAGCGGAAGTACTTCCCAGGCCGCAGGAATCGTGGAGGGAATAGAGGCAGGAAGCAAGGTGTTTCTGCTGGATGAAGATACATCTGCTACTAATTTTATGGTGCGAGATGCCTTTATGCAGCATGTGATCAGCCGGGAAAAAGAGCCGATCACCCCATTTCTGGAACGTGCCCGGGATCTGTATGAAAAGGAGGAAATTTCCACAATTCTGGTTGCCGGAAGCTCCGGGGCTTTTTTCCATATTGCAGATACCGTGATCCAGATGGACAATTATATGCCGGTAGATATCACGGCAAAAGTCCGGGAACTTTGCAGGATTATCCTTTAAATGAGAATACGGCAGCTGGATTTAAAGCACCACAAAGCCATCGCATCATGTCAAAAAATACGCCGTTGAACGGTTCCAAGAAGGATTATTACGGTCATTTTAAGGTGCAGGATAAGCCGGAAAGGCTGAAAGTAAAGGTACATGGCAGAGATGGTTTTTCCATTGGAAAACAGGAAGTGGATCTGCGATATGTGGAACAGCTGATCGACAGTGAGCAGACAGGAGCTTTAGGTGCGTTGCTGAAATATGCAGTGGAAAAGCTGATTGATGGGAAAAGAACACTGCCGGAAATTGTGGAGCTGCTTTGCAATAAACTGGAAAAAGAAGGGCTGTCTTTTTTGTCAGAAGGCTATACTTCCTGCGGATATGCAGTGCCAAGACGACAGGAAATATATGCATGCTTTAACCGATACAGGAGACCCTGAATCGGATTTGCCCATATCCCAAAAGGCAGTGCAAAGTATTGGACTGCGTGGCAAGAGAGCAGAGAAATTTTCAGGGATAAAGGTGCGATTACGAGTCAGGCCGCAAACAGTAATAAAGAGTAAAAGATTTGTGCAGGAAAACCTATTTGCCGGTAGCTTTTTACCTAGTTATACGCTATAATGAATTTTGGATGAGGAAAACACAGGGATTATTTTCCCTGTGTAAAATGAAAACAGGAGAAAGGTGGATATAGATTATGGAACGTCCAAACGCATGGCTCACATATTCAGATGCTGATATGCAGGATCTGGAAACTGTGGCAAAGAAATATCGTCATTTCTTAAATGTAGGAAAGACAGAACGTGAATGTATCACACAGATTGTGAAAGAGGCTGAGGAAGCAGGCTATGTTTCCCTTGAAGAAAAGGTGAAAAATGGCGAAGCTCTGAAAGCAGGAGATAAAGTTTACCAGGTTGGAATGCAGAAGATCATTGCCCTGTACCATATTGGAGAGGATGATCTGGCACAGGGGATGAATATCCTTTGTGCGCACATTGATTCTCCGAGACTGGATATTAAACAGAATCCGTTATATGAGGATACGGATCTGGCTTATCTTGACACTCATTATTATGGTGGAGTGAAGAAATATCAGTGGGTTGCTCTTCCAATGGCAATGCATGGCGTAATTGTGAAGAAGGATGGCACTGTTGTAAATGTAACTGTCGGCGAGGATGAGGACGATCCAGTTCTTTACATTACAGACCTTTTGATCCATCTTGCAGGACAGCAGATGGCGAAGAAGGCTTCCGAGGCTGTTGAGGGCGAGAAGCTGGATATCCTGATTGGAAGCCAGCCGCTGAAGGATCTTCCGGATGACAAGAAGAAAGAGGCTGTTAAGGAGAATGTACTTCGTATTTTGAATGAGAAATACGGTGTGGAAGAGGAAGATTTCCTTTCTGCAGAGCTTGAGATCGTTCCCGCTGGCAAGGCTCGTGACTGTGGTCTTGACCGTAGCATGATCGCTGGTTATGGACAGGATGACAGAGTTTGCGCATATACTTCCCTTCTGGCTCTTCTTGAGATGGAAGCACCGAAGCGTACAAGCTGCTGTCTCCTTGTTGATAAGGAAGAAATCGGAAGCGTGGGAGCAACTGGTATGCAGTCTCATTTCTTTGAGAACAGCGTAGCAGAGGTTCTGGATGCACTGGGACAGTATTCTGATCTCAGATTGAGAAAGGCTCTGAAGAATTCCAGCATGCTTTCCTCAGACGTAAGCGCCGGCTATGATCCTGCATTTGCAGAAGCTTTTGAGAAAAAGAACTCTGCTTATCTTGGAAGAGGTATCGTTCTCAACAAGTTTACAGGTGCTCGTGGAAAATCCGGCTCCAATGATGCCAATGCAGAATATGTGGCAAGAGTCCGCAGAATTTTTGACGATCATAAGGTTTGCTTCCAGACTGCTGAGCTTGGTAAGGTTGACGTTGGCGGCGGCGGAACCATTGCTTTTATCGCAGCTCTTTATGGTATGGAAGTAATTGACAGCGGTGTTTCTGTTCTCAGTATGCATGCACCGTGGGAGGTTACCAGCAAGGCGGATGTTTACGAGGCGAAGAAGGCTTATAAGGCGTTCCTTCTGGATGCGTAAGCAGGTGCTTTGACGCTCTAGAGCCTTTTTCAAACATGCTCTAGGAAAATAGTTTCTTGAACTACGGATAATTTGAAATTAGCGGACAGACGTTTTAGGTCTGTCCGTGATTTTTATTTAAAAAGAATGGCAGAAGCTGTTTGAAAACTTACAAGAGAGCCTTTGGGGCTCTGTTTCAGGCTTTTTTATTTTGGGAGAGCGAGGGCTGGGTTTGTAATATTTTGAAAATTTTATAAAGTGAGGAGTATTGGATTATGTTAAAAAAACAGGCACCGGGAGAGACAATCCTGAAGGTTGGCGGCATGCTTCTTCTGTTTCTTGGCGTTCTGCTGGCATTTGGAAGTGGAAACACGATTTCTCTGGTTATGAAGGCAGCAGTGACAGCGCAGTTGTAGAATATCTGAATCAGAACGGTATGACTTACAGCCAGCTGGTTGCAAGCAATGTGATGGTTCTGGTGGCAGGAGTAATCTATCTGGCAGCTGGCGTGGTTGGTGTGAAACAGGCTGGTAAGGTGGAGAATGCAGGCCTTTGTGTGGGAATGGGAGGCCTTCTTATTGCAGAGGTTGTGGCAGAAGTGATCGTTACTATGATCTTCGGAGATTTCGATCCAGCTTCCGTGATCCGAATGCTGATGTTCCCGGCTATTTATATGATTGGCGCAGTGCTGAACTGGCAGGCGAAGAAAGCCAGGAGATAGGGAGGCACCGTCATGCTGGAAGAAGTTAGAGAGCTCTGATAGAGTCTTTAAAATAGTACCAATCGTGCAAAAAATACCTATAAAAAAATATTTTAAAAAAATTTCAAAAAGGTGTTGACAAAACCACAGGTATCGTGTAGAATATCCATTGTTGTGAGGGACAAATACTTCACAAGTAATAAATGTGTGTTTAGCTCAGCTGGATAGAGCGTTTGGCTACGGACCAAAAGGCCGGGGGTTCGAATCCTCTAACACACGTAATTGAGAAGCGGAATCATTGAGAAATCGATGGTTCTGTTTTTTTGTACACAAAATCAGACCGCGGGTAATAAGAAATATAAATCCAATATTGAAATAATACTATAATTATGGTACGGTAATTCAAACAAAAGCGTGAAGCTTGTTCGGAAAAATTATTGAGTGAATTAAAGTTCGCGGAAGGAGAGAGGAAAAATGTTCACAGTACTTAATTCAGAAAGCCTATGGATTGGCACAGACTTGAAAAGATTTAATGAGATCCGGGATATTCTGGATAGTCAGAATATCAAGTATAAGTACAAAGTAAAAGATCAGCTGGGAGAATGGACAGGCAGCGGAACTATTCGGGGACGTGTGGGAAGTGCAGGAAATCCAGCGGAGCAAGCCAAGCAGTACGAAATACTTGTAGACAGGAAAAATCTGGAGCAGGCACGTTTTGCGATTCAAAAATGATACGGTATTTTTTATAAGACACCAGATTTTCCTGAACGAATCTGGTGTCTTTTTAGGCGTTAAAACATGTTATTTATATTCATAGAATATATCAGATCAAAATGAAAACACCGACATAGCCTGAATCTGATACTTATTGTGGCGGGATTCTTGTCAGAAACAAGATAAAGCTCCAGATCAAATCTTTCGCTCAGCCTTCCGCGCTTTTTTTGCAGAATACATTTTCTCATCTGCCAGATTGATATAATCATTCAAGGGCAGATCCGGATCATCGGCAATTACCCATCCGATGCTTGCCTCAATGGGGAAGCCCATACGGCTATTGGCAGAAAACACTTCCAGAGAATCCAGAAGGGTATGAGCCAGCTCCTGTATTTTCTGTTTATTATAATCAGGAATCACGCATACGAATTCATCTCCTCCATAGCGTATGGAAACGGACTCTGCCGGACAGTGCTGCCGCAGGACGGAAGCAATGCTGCTGATAGCAAGATTTCCCATATCATGCCCAAAGGTGTCATTGATATATTTCAGGTGATCTGCATCCACAAACATGATTCCAACTGGCTGATTTTCCTGCATGCACTGATGGAAAAGAGGCATGGCAAGCTTCTCGTAAGCCATCCGGTTGTAGAGCCCGGTGAGAGAATCATGGATGTAAAGCTGAGAAAGCTGTTTATTCATTTTACGCAGGGTAAGTCTTGCATACAGGGCTTCCATGGAAGTCTGGAGTGCATTTAAGGTTTCGAACAGGAACTGATGCTCCAGAAGATAATCACAATTGGTGATGATCAGAAATCCAATCTCCCGTTCACGAAAATGCAGAGGACAGAACTGGTAAATATTTTGTCCTTTGGTAGCTTCTGTCTGTGGAAGTGAAAGAATTTCTTTCAGATTAAGCTGAAGCCGGTTCGTACCATCCAGGGGCGGGTAAACCAGTGCCATCTCCTCCGGGTATCCTTCTGTCTGATAAGTATCCTCCGGAAGCTCAGGCAGTGCATCTATATTTTCGCTCATAAAGATATCCGGGTTCAAAAACAGATAAATATTTCCGCAACCATGCTTTGTCAGCCAGTTCTGCATACGTCCTGCAAGCTCTGTGTATCCTGTACAGTCCAGGAGAACACGGTTCAGATCCATCATCCAGTTTTGCATATCGCTCTGGCGTGCTTCTGCAACGATGCGATTGATTACATACTCTCCACGGTCAGGTGGATTCTGGGAAACACAGCCGCAGCTTTCCTGAAAAACGTAGGTGAAAGGTGCGTATATATAAGTTTCCTCTGCATTTCCATTCCAGATTTTTTCCAGCATTAAAAGGGTATTTTCCATGATATCGGCTTTGGAGAAGCTACTGTGGTAATTCTGGGCTCATAATAGGAAGCCTTGTCTTCGTTGTCAAAACCGGTTACCAGAAAATCCCCGGGAATAGAATATCCTGCTTCTTTGGCGGCCAGACAGACGCCTACAGCTGTATTGTCGTTGACACATACAAAGGCATCTGGAAGCAGGTTTTTCTTTTTAAATGTAGAAAATGCCTGGATTCCGGTTTCAATTTCATAATTATGATGGATCACGCGCTGCTCATCGAAAGGAATTCCATGGCGAAGAAGGGCATCCCTGTAAGCTTTGAAGCGGAGCTGATTTTCCCTGTTAAATTCTGGTCCGCCGATGAAGTTTAAGGTACGGCATCCGTGCTCTGTGATCAGGTGCTCAACAATCAGGGTAATGGCTTCGTAATTGTCAATTCCGGAATGGTACAGCCCTGGAATCTGCTCAAGAAGGGAAATTGCTGGGATGTCGCTGAGCTTCGTACGTTCAATTATCTCTGCAATCAGGTCTGGCTGGGACACGGTGGCAAGATCCAGAAGGATGCCGTCAAATTCTGAAAAATCCGGAAGCCGTGCAATGTTATATTCTCCTGCATTATGCTTCTCATCCATACTGAAATTCCCAAAGCTCTGAAAAATATATAAATCCATATCTGACTGGTGGGCAGCTATGTAATTTCGATATCCCTGAATCCAGGTATAGGTTACATAACGTCCCCAGCCATCTGTAATAAGTGCGATTTTTTCATGCAAAAATCTCCCAAATAATAGATTTCACAATGTTGTGAAAAACGATAAACATTGTGAATATTATACCAAAGCTTTTGCTAAAATACCACATTTTCTGTGAAAAAATATGTAAAAAATTAAAAAGAAAAATTGGGTAAAGGTGATTTTCTACAAAATAATTTTCGAAAAAGCGAAAACGTCGATGCTGAGAATTATTCTCAATTACACTCCTTTTCATAACCAGATAAAAGATGTATGATAAACAAAAAAGTTAGTGCAAACTAACAAAAAAGGAGAATAATGAACGCTTGAAATTTTTTTTTATGAAAAATGTTCATGAACGATAATGGTTTACAGGGAGGAAAAGAGATGTTTCTTGAAATTAAAGATTTGAAGAAAGGCTTTGGTTCCGGAGACAGTAGGACAGAGGTTCTTCGGGGAATTGATTTTTCTGTGGAAAAAGGGGAATTCTGCGTGCTTCTTGGACCGTCTGGTTCTGGAAAATCCACACTTTTGAACATTATCGGGGGAATTGATGAGCCAGATGAGGGCTATATTTCCATAGATGGGGAAAAAACAGGAGATATGAAGGAGAAAGCGCTGACTCTTTACCGCCGGAAGCATCTGGGATATGTTTTCCAGATGTATAATCTGATTCCCAATTTAAATGTAAAAGAAAATATCGAGGTGGGAGCATATCTTAGTGATAAAGCGCTTGATATTGATGAACTGCTTCATACGCTGGGGCTTTATGAGCACAGACATAAGCTGCCCAACCAGCTTCCGGCGGTCAGCAGCAGAGAACGGCCATTGGTCGTGACCATTGTAAAAAATCCGGACATTCTTCTCTGCGACGAGCTACAGGCGCACTGGATTACAACACATCTAAGGAAATTCTGCGTCTGATCGAGCAGGTCAACCAGAAGTACGGAAATACCATCATCATGGTTACCCACAACGATGCCATTAAGAATATGGCAGACCGCGTAGTGAAGCTTCGTGACGGTCAGATCCGCAAAAACTATCTCAATGAGTCCAAAGTCGCAGCTGACGATCTGGACTGGTAAGGCGGTGCGCTATGAAGAATCCATTGTGGAAACGTCTTCCAAGAGAACTGAAAAGTGATTTTGGAAAATATATTGTGATCTTTCTGTTTATGACACTGACCATAGGCTTTGTCTCGGGCTTTCTTGTGGCTGATGACAGTATGCTGGCTGCCTATGACGAAGGTTTCGAAAAATATAACATCGAGCATGGCAACTTTACCCTTTCTTCGAAAGCCAGCGAAAGCGATTTAAAGAAAATTGAAAAAAATGGAAAAGTACGAATCTGCGAAAATTTTTATCGGGATGAGGCTACAGATGCGGATCTGGATGGAGAGGAAGAGGGAACCATGCGCATCTATCAGGAGCGTACCGATATGAATCTTGTGTGCCTGATGTCAGGTGCAATGCCGTCTGCAAAGACGAGATTGCCATTGATCGGATGTATGCAGATAATAACAAGCTGAAGGTTGGTGACAAGCTGAAAATCGCAGGAGAAGAACTGACAGTTACCGGATTTGTGGCATTACCCGACTACAGTTGTTTATTTTCCGATAACAGCGATATGATGTTTGATGCTGTAAAATTTGGTGTGGGTATTATGACCGAGGAAGGTGCGGATGCTTATGGAACAACCCATCTGGAGTACCGCTATTCCTGGCAGTATGAGACTGCACCAAAGGATGATATTGAAGCAAAAAACATGTCTGAGGATTTCCTGGAGGTTCTGGTCAAATATGGAAATGTGACAGGCTTTATCCCGGCCTATTCCAATCAGGCCATCACTTTTACCGGTGAAGATATGGGCGGTGATAAGGCTATGATGGAGGTGCTGCTGTATATTCTGATCGTCATCATTGCTTTTGTGTTTGCAGTTACAACAAATAATACCATTACAAAAGAAGCTTCTGTGATCGGGACTCTGCGTGCTTCCGGATATTCCAGAAGAGAACTTCTGTTCCACTATACTTCCATGCCGGTGATCGTAACTGTGGTTGCTTCTGCTCTTGGAAACGTGCTGGGCTACACCTCCTTTAAAGATCTCTGCGCAGGTATGTATTATGGCAGCTACAGCCTGCGACCTATGAAACACGCTGGAATGCAGATGCATTTATATTGACCACAGTGGTTCCGGTAGTGATCATGTTGGGAATCAATTTGATTCTGATTTCAGGGAAACTGCGTCTTTCTCCTTTGAAATTCCTGCGTCATGATCTGTCTGCTTCCAAACGGAAAAAAGCTGTGCGTCTTCCGAACTTTAAGTTTTTCAACCGCTTCCGGCTGCGTATTATCCTGCAGAATAAGTCCAGTTATCTGACTTTGTTTATTGGAATCTTTTTTGCAAATGTACTGCTGCTTTTTGGAATGATGATGAAGCCGCTTCTGGATCATTATCAGGAAGAAATTTTGAAGAACATGATCGCGCCGTACCAGTATGTGCTGAATGTACCGGAGGAACCAGATGAAGATGAGAAATATACGGTTATGGGAATGTTGCAGAAATTTCTTACTCCATCTTTGAAAACCAATGAGAAGTCAGCAGAAAAATTCTGCCTGAATTCCATGAAAAATGTATTGCCAGATCAGGAAGGAGAGACCATAACGGTCTATGGATCGCGGACGATAGTGCGTATGTAAGCGTGGAACTTCCAACTGATGGAGTTCTGATTTCTGACGGTTATGCAGAAAAGTATAAGATAAAGACCGGGGATACCGTTGTGCTGAAGGAAGCTTACGGAAGTGAGACCTATGAATTTTTGGTGCAGGGAATCTACGATTATCCGGCATCTTTGACGGTATTTATGCCGATTTCCTCCTACAGGAAAACCTTTGGGGAAAAGGAAGATTACTTTAACGGTTATTTTTCCCGGGAAAAGATCACAGATCTGGATGAGGATCTGATCGCAACAACAATTACGGAGGACGATCTGACAAAGGTCAGCCGTCAGCTGGATGTGTCTATGGGAGAAATGTTCCAGCTGATCAATGTATTTGCAGTTGTGCTGTTTGCCCTCCTGATCTATCTGCTTACCAAGCTGATCATTGAAAAGAATGCCAATGCCATTTCTATGGTAAAGATTCTGGGGTATGAGAACAGAGAAATCAACAGCCTGTATCTTACATCCACTACTTGGGTGGTGATCTTGTCCATTTTACTCAGTCTGCTGCTGTCTACCTGGACGATATATGGAATTTACGGATATCTGATGTCATCCTTCTCAGGCTGGCTGACCTTATATCTGAAACCAGCGGTTTATCCGGAGATGTTTGCGATGGGAATGGGAGCGTATGTGCTGGTAGCCCTGCTGCAATTTAGAAGGATCAAGAAGATTCCCATGGATGTGGCGCTGAAAAATGTGGAGTAAGAGAATTATAAGAAAATAGAATATTGGAGGATATTGGGGCAGACTTCTATTTCTTCGGGAGTTTGCCCTGATTTATGCTGAGCATTTTATTTTCGGCAATACGTTTTGAGGGTTCGGGTTAATAGTAGCAGCCAGGTTGGAGTGGTGTTCTGTTTATTGAGAGATTTATTCATATTTTCATGTTGTGATTTGACGAAGTTTCGTATATACTTTCCCTTGTAGCCCAAAGTGGATATTTTGTATCCGAGCGGGACCTGCTGCGTATAATAATGAGAGCAGGTGCCCACACATTTTTTTCAGAAGAGGAGATACGAACATGGATTACGCAAAAGAATCCTTAAAGATGCACTATGAGTTAAAAGGTAAAATTGAAGTTGTTTCAAGAGCAAAGGTTGATTCCAAGGATGCTTTAAGCCTTGCTTACACCCCTGGTGTTGCACAGCCTTGCCTTGAGATTCAGAAAGATATTAATAAAAGTTATGAACTGACCAGACGTTGGAATACGGTTGCTGTAGTAACTGACGGTACGCTGTTCTTGGCCTTGGAGATATCGGCCCGGAGCTGGTATGCCGGTTATGGAGGGCAAATGTGTTCTGTTCAAAGAGTTTGGTGATGTAGATGCTATTCCGCTTTGTGTTCGAAGCAAGGATGTAGATGAGATTGTGCAGACCGTTCGCCTTCTGGCTGGAAGCTTCGGCGGTGTAAACCTGGAGGATATTTCCGCACCGAGATGCTTTGAGATTGAGAAGAAGCTGAAAGAGTGCTGTGATATTCCGATTTTCCATGACGACCAGCATGGTACTGCAGTTATTACACTTGCAGGTGTGATCAATGCGCTGAAGGTTGTTGGCAAGAAAATCGAAGACATTAAGATCGTTACTTCCGGAGCAGGAGCTGCCGGAATCGCAATTATCAAACTTCTTATTTCTATGGGACTTAAGAACGTTATTATGACAGACCGTAAAGGTGCAATTTACGAAGGCCGTGAGGGGCTGAACCCAATCAAGGAAGAGATGGCGAAGATCACAAACGCCAATCATGAGAAGGGCTCCTTGAGTGAAGTGATCAAAGGTGCTGACGTATTTATTGGTGTTTCCGCACCTGGAACCCTTACTCCGGATATGGTTCGCACTATGGCGAAAGATCCGATCATCTTTGCCTGCGCAAACCCGACTCCTGAGATTTTTCCGGATGAGGCCAAGGCAGCAGGAGCAGCGGTAGTATCCACAGGTCGTTCCGACTATCCGAATCAGGTGAACAATGTTCTCTGCTTCCCGGGAATCTTCCGTGGTGCCCTTGATGTCCGTGCATCTGACATCAACGACGAAATGAAGATTGCCGCAGCTTACGCCATTGCAGGCCTGGTAAGCGACGAAGAACTCTGCGCTGATTATATTCTGCCAGCAGCATTTGATTCAAGAGTGAAAGATGCGGTTGCGAAGCTACTGCTGAAGCTGCCATTAGGAGCGGAGTGGCTAGGATCTAAAATTCTTTATATATCCGTTTGTTTTCTTCTGCGGAGAATAACTTTAAACGATGCCCGATGCGAATTGCCTTTGAATCCGTTCCATGCCCGATCAAAGGTGTTTTCGCAATGGGCGTCTTTTTTTCTGTGAATTCAAGAAGCAGTTTTGCCATATCTGGCTGACAGTTATCCGCCTCCATTTTCGTAAACGTCCCCAACAAAATCCCATTTACTTTCTTAAATACCCCCATCTGGCTCAACTGGCTTAAATAAGTCACCATCTGCGGCAGTTTTCCTCCAAAGGACTCCAGAAGCAGGATTTTCTCTCGCATATCCGGCCAGTAGGGCGTGCCAGCCAGCTTCAAAAGGCACCGTATATTTCCTCCTACTACAATTCCCTCCATATGAGTTCCCTGCACAAATTCATAAGGGAAATCATAAAGAGAAGAGGATCCCGCCAAGGTAGTATTAAGAAAGTCCGTTATCTGGGACTGGCTGTGATCGTAGGTGAGATTTCGTATCTGGTACAGGACAGAAGATTTCCCTGTTCGGGCATAAATGGCATTTATAATTGTTGTCAGATCACTATATCCCCAAAAATGCTTTTTTTCCGTAAGCAATGGTCTGAAAATCCAGATAGGATAAAATCTCGTTGGCCATATCCCCGCCAGATACGTCAAAAATATCCGTGACAGAATCATCCTCATAAAATTTCATAAGAGCCCCGGCACGCTCCCTGGCAGTTCCAGCCTGTCCGTTTTCATCTCCATAAAGGTAAGGGCTAAGATCTACTTCTAGTCCGGATTTTTCCAGAATCTGCACCAACATTTTTATTGTTTCGGCCTGTTCTGGCCTAAGTCCGTTGGAACAACAGACAATCCCGATTTTGCTTCCCTGTTTCATAAAAAGTAATCCTTTCTTTTCAATAAAGTACATGTGATTTTTTTATACATGTAACTTTTTCACAGATTTTACTATCTAAAACAATGTATGAAGCATAAAAATACGCTCATTCAACACTTTTTATCTTCTTTTACATTATAAACAATAATTCCCCATAAATCCACCATTCATACTGGAGCGTGTTTGAAAAAGCATTCCCGCAGTTAATGTTCACTGGTAACGTTCCGCAATCTGTACGCCCCACTTTGCGGTATATTTTGTAGAAATTTTTTTTAGCACACTCTGGAATCTCGAAACATTTTCAAAAAGCACTGGTCAAAATTTACGATATTGCAGTGAAAAAAATGAGAAAAAAATGCAAATAAATTATTGACAGCTTATATAAATTAGAATATACTAATCAACGTAAGCAAAACATAATAATGAATAGATGTTTCTAAAGCACAAAAAAGGAAGGATGATATGATGCCGTTATCAATGGTAAACGAAGGAGAGCCGCAGGTGATTAAAAAAGTCGGCGGTAAAGAAGAAACCCGTAAATTCCTTGAAAATCTTGGGTTTGTACAGGGAGCCACAGTAACCGTTGTAAGCGAGATCAGCGGTAACATGATCGTGAATGTGAAAGATTCCAGAGTTGCCATTGGCAAGGATATGGCGAATCGGATCATGGTCTGAAATCCAGAAAAAAGGAGCAAGTATTATGAAAACATTACGGCAAGTTGGCGTAGGGCAGACTGTCACAGTGAAGAGACTGCACGGCGAAGGACCAGTAAAGAGACGTATCATGGATATGGGAATCACCAAAGGGGTACAGATCTATGTACGTAAAGTTGCACCGCTTGGAGATCCTATTGAAGTAACCGTAAGAGATTATGAACTGTCTCTGAGAAAAGTCGATGCAGAAATGATAGAGGTAGAATAAATACTGTACAGGATATAGTACTTTGCTGTGTGTACATAAGGGAAAAGTTACTGCTCACATATTTTTGAGAAACATTTTACAAATGTTGTCATATGAACAGTGGCAAAATCAGCACAGCATGAAATTGCATGTTCTGGAAGTGAACAGGCAATTTTTTTTACCTGATTTGGTTAGCGAAACCTAATAAAAGGTTGAAACACTAACAAATGAAAGCTGATTAAAACAATCGGCAGCACAGGGCAACTAAAATCAGCAGAAGCTGTATATAATAAGCCCGGAAAAAGAAAATCTGGAAAGAAAGAGGAGGCATGAAAATGTCGATTAAGATTGCACTTGCAGGTAACCCTAACTGCGGCAAGACCACATTATTCAATGCACTGACCGGCTCTAACCAGTTCGTTGGTAACTGGCCCGGTGTAACAGTAGAGAAAAAAGAAGGTAAACTGAAAGGTCATAAGGATGTAACCATCATGGACCTTCCTGGTATTTATTCCCTTTCCCCATACACACTTGAGGAAGTGGTTGCCAGAAATTACCTGATCAATGAAATGCCAGATGCGATCATCAACATCGTAGATGGTACAAACCTTGAACGTAACCTGTATCTGTCCACACAGATCATGGAGCTTGGTATTCCGGTAGTTATGGCTATCAACATGATGGACCTGGTTCAGAAATCCGGAAACAAGATCCACATTGACAAATTGAGCAAAAAGCTTGGCTGCGAAGTAGTTGAGATTTCCGCTCTGAAAGGAACCGGAATTATGAAAGCTGCTGAGAAAGCAATCAGCGCAGCACAGAGCAAAAAGAAAACCGTTCCGGTTCACGAATTTGCACAGGATGTTGAGGATGCGATCAAATCTGTTGAGAATAAGCTGACAGGAACTGTTGCAGAGGCTCAGAAACGTTTCTTTGCAATCAAGCTTATCGAGAAAGATGACAAGATCGTAGAGCAGATGAAGAGCGTTCCGGATGTGTCTTACGAAGTAAAGGCTCTGGAAGATAAATTCGATGATGATACAGAGAGTATTATCACAAACGAGCGTTATGTATACATCTCTTCCATTATTGGACAGTGCTATACAAAATCCTCTACAGGAAAGAAGCTTACAACCTCCGATAAGATCGACAGAATCGTAACCAACAGATGGCTGGCGCTTCCGATCTTCGCAGTTGTAATGTGGGTTGTTTATTATGTGTCTGTAACCACTGTTGGAACTATTGTAACAGATTGGACAAATGATGTACTCTTCGGTGAGATTATTCCTCCGGCAGTTGAGTCTGCTCTGGAAGCTGTAAATTGCGCTGCATGGCTGCAGGGACTGATCCTTGACGGTATTGTTGCCGGTGTTGGCGCTGTACTTGGTTTCGTACCGCAGATGCTGGTTCTGTTCCTGTTCCTTGCATTCCTTGAGTCCTGCGGTTACATGGCTCGTGTTGCATTCATCATGGACAGAATCTTCCGTAAATTCGGTCTTTCCGGAAAATCCTTTATTCCAATGCTGATCGGTTCCGGATGTGGTGTTCCTGGAGTTATGGCTTCCCGTACAATCGAGAACGACCGTGACCGTAAAATGACAATCATGACTACAACATTTGTTCCTTGTGGTGCGAAGCTCCCGATCATTGCAATGATCGCAGGTGCATTCTTTAACAACAGCGGATGGGTTGCTACAAGCTCTTACTTTGTTGGCATCGCAGCAATCATCTGCTCCGGTATTATCCTTAAGAAAACAAAAATGTTCGCTGGCGAGCCGGCACCATTCGTTATGGAGCTTCCGGCATATCACTGGCCAACCGTTGGCAATATTCTGAGAAGCATGTGGGAGAGAGGCTGGTCCTTCATCAAGAAAGCCGGTACCATCATTCTTCTTTCCACCATCGTTCTCTGGTTCCTTATGGGATTCGGCTGGGAAGGCGGTTCCTTTGGAATGGTAGAAGAGCTGAACAACAGTATTCTTGCCAAGATCGGTTCTGCAATCGCCTGGATTTTTGCTCCTCTTGGATGGACAAAAGCAGGAGAAGGCTGGAAGATGGCAGTTGCTGCCGTAACAGGTCTTATTGCAAAAGAGAACGTTGTTGCTACATTTGGTATGCTCTTCGGATTTGCTGAGGTTGCAGAGGATGGAGCTGAGATCTGGGGAAATCTTGCACAGGTAATGACTCCTATTGCAGCATACGGATTCTTGGTATTCAACCTTCTTTGTGCTCCTTGTTTCGCAGCTATGGGTGCTATTAAGAGAGAGATGAACAATGCAAAATGGTTCTGGTTTGCAATCGGCTATCAGTGCGGTCTTGCTTATGTAGTTTCCCTTTGCATTTATCAGATTGGTACACTGCTTACAGGCGGCGGATTTGGAATCGGAACAGTTGTTGCATTCGTTCTGGTTGCAGCATTCCTGTACCTGCTGTTCAGACCATATAAAGAGAGCAACAGCTTAAAAGTTAATACAAAGAGTATTGCTTAAGCAAAGTTGTTAAAAATAATTCAGCCTGTATCCCTTAAAAGATACAGGCTGGAATTTTTATATAAGGGGAAATCACCATATCTTTTCACTTTGGAAAAAGATGCTCTGCAGCAGTGAAGGCGTGAACCGTTATGGTTTCTCCTTATATAGAAATTCCAGCCCTGATATAAAATCATACAGAAATCAAAAAGGATGGCGATGAAAATGATGAAAAACGCAGTTGAAGAAAAAGCATATGAAAATCAGGAAGCATATCAGCGGACACAAATGCAGAAAGATATGATCCTTGAACGATTACGCGAACAAGGCTGCAGGATCACCAGACAGCGCCAGCTGATACTGGATATTATTCTGGAGGAGGAGTGTTCCTGCTGTAAGGAGATTTATTACAAGGTGCAGGAGAAAGACCGAAATATTGGACCTGCCACAATTTACCGTATGGTAAATATGCTGGAAAAAATCGGCGCCATCAGCCGAAAGAACATGTACCGGATTTCCAGCTGTGCAGCATGCTGCCAGGAAAATGGCTGCACGGTAAGACTTAGCGATGCTACTGTCTGTAAGCTGCCTTCTGAAGTCTGGAAACAGGTTGTAAGAGAAGGATTGAAAAATATGGGCTATATTGGAGATCAGGATATTGAGAGTATTGAGATGACCATGTCAAAGTGCGGTGCTTGAAAACTGGCATGATAGTATGAAGGCATATAAAAATAGCAGTTATCCAGGGGAGAGAGTTAGAGCCTGTTTGAAAAAGCATTCCCGCAATCTGCACGCTCCTCTTTGCGGTATATTTCACTCAAATTGTGACGTACATCTTGCAGAAAGTTTTTTCAAACACGCCCTAAAACAGGGAGATAATGAGAATATTTCTCGATAAGCAAAATAGTACTGGGAATTTCAGAAAACCTGATATATAATACCAAAATATTGAAAAACAATTAACAACAATAGCGTTTCACTATAAGGAGGAATTTAATCATGGCAAGTTTTAAATGGGACAAGACAGGACTTTTTGCAGCAGGTGTTTTATTCGGAACAGCAGGTATCAAGCTTCTTTCCAGCAAAGATGCGAAAAAAGTTTACACAGAGTGCACAGCAGCTGTTTTAAGAGCAAAGGACTGTGTAATGAAGACGGTTACAACTGTTCAGGAAAATGCAGGTGATATCTATGCAGATGCACAGCAGATCAACGAGGACAGAAAAGCAGCTGAGGAGCCGTTTGAGGATGAGGCAGCTGAAGGCGAGACAGAGTTTAAAGAGACTGATGAAGCTGAAGAGGCTGAGAACAGAGGAACGCTGAGCTGAGTGAATCGTGGCAGTGTAATACCTTGCAAACATATTGGGGACTGCCGTTTTTGCGACAGTCCTCTTAATCGTTGCTGTTCCTTTGAAAAACTCTGCGAAATATTTTGGTGAACAAACCTTACTAAAATTTCGAAGAGTGTGGCGCGAAGCGATTACGGTAAACGTAATGAACAGTAACTCTTGCTTTGAAGAAAAAGTAGGTGAACAAGTTGAAATTTACAATTAAACATGAGAAAAAAGGACGTATCAGAGTCCATCTTTTTCAAAAATATATGAATTTTACCCAGGCAGATACCCTTCAGTATTACTTGGGAAATCTGGATGGAGTAAAGAAGGCCCAGGTCTTTAACCGTACCAGTGATGCTCTTATCTATTACACCGGAGAACGGAATGAACTGTTAAAGGCAATTCAGGCATTTGGTTACAGCCGTGTCAGCGTACCGGCCCAGGTGCTGGAGAATTCCGGAAGAGAATTAAATGAGACTTATAAGGAGAAGCTGGTAAATAAAGTTATTTTCCATTACGGACGCAAGCTGCTTTTGCCATATCCATTGTCTGCAATCTATACCACTGCAATGTCTGTGAAATACATCTGGCTGGGGGTTAAGACACTCTGGAAGCGTAAGATCGAGGTTCCGGTTCTGGATGCAACTGCAATCGGTGTTTCTATTTTCCGCGGCGATTTCTCCACAGCTGGTTCTGTTATGTTCCTGCTTGGAATCGGAGAATTGCTTGAGGAGTGGACCCACAAGAAATCAGTGGATGATCTGGCACGTACCATGTCTCTGAACACTGGTAAGGTATGGCTTCGCAGTGAAGTACAGAGGTGCTGGTGGACGCAGACAAGATCCAGGCCGGAGATATGGTTGTAGTACATATGGGAAATGTGATTCCATTTGACGGTTTGATCGCAGAGGGCGAGGCTATGGTAAACCAGGCTTCCCTGACTGGTGAATCTGTTCCTGTAAGAAAAGTGGAAGGAAATTCCGTATACGCAGGTACGGTTGTGGAAGAGGGTGAGGCTGTCATTACTGTAAAAGCAGTTGGTGGTTCCAGCCGTTATGAGAAGATCGCAGCCATGATTGAGGATACTGAGAAGCTGAAATCCGGTCTTGAGAGCAAGGCCGAGCACCTGGCGGACAGACTGGTCCCATACACACTTGGCGGTACAGCACTTACCTATCTGCTTACCAGAAATGTAACCAAGGCTGTTTCCGTATTGATGGTTGACTTCTCCTGTGCTCTGAAGCTGGCAATGCCGGTTTCCGTACTTTCCGCTATCCGGGAGGCAGGAGAATACAAAATCACTGTGAAAGGCGGTAAATTCCTGGAGGCAGTTGCGGATGCCGATACGATCGTATTTGACAAGACTGGTACGCTTACCAAGGCAGAACCTACAGTAGCTGAGGTTGTCCCGTTTAATGGACAGAACGAAAATGAACTGCTAAGAATTGCAGCCTGTCTGGAAGAACATTTTCCCCATTCCATGGCGAAAGCTGTTGTAGACGCAGCGAAGAAGAGAAAACTGGATCATGAGGAAATGCATTCCAAAGTAGAATACATTGTGGCTCATGGTATTTCTACAACCATTGAAGGGAAAAAAGCAATCATCGGAAGCTCCCATTTTGTATTCGAGGATGAGAAATGTACCATTCCGGAAGGCATGGAAGAGAAGTTTAAAAATCTTCCAAATGAGTATTCCCATCTGTATCTTGCAATTGAAGGCAGTCTTGCAGCTGTTATCTGCATTGAGGATCCTCTCCGTGAGGAAGCTCCTGCAGTTGTAAAAGCGCTGAAAAAAGCCGGATTCAGCAAGGTGGTTATGATGACCGGAGACAGTGAACGTACAGCCAGGGCTGTTGCAGCCAAGGTTGGCGTTGATGAATATTATTCCGAGGTTCTTCCAGAAGATAAAGCAAGCTTTGTGGAAAAAGAGAAAGCAAAAGGACGCAAGGTTGTCATGCTTGGTGATGGAATTAACGATTCCCCGGCCCTTTCTGCAGCTGACGCAGGTATTGCAGTAAGCGAAGGCGCCGAGATTGCAAGAGAGATCGCAGACATCACTATCGGTGCGGATAATCTGGAAGGTATCGTAATTCTGAAGCATATCAGTGACGCGCTGATGAAGCGTATCCACAATAATTACAGAACGATCGTAGGATTTAACACTGGTCTGATCCTGCTGGCGTTGCCGGAATCCTGCAGCCGACTACCTCAGCATTGCTTCACAATACTTCAACATTGCTGATCGGTATGAACAGTATGAAGAATCTGGTGGGCACTGAGGAAATCTGAACGGATGTGTCGCGCATTGCGGACATTGTAAAAAAATCGGGTTCTGATTGCGGGAATGATTTTTCAAACACGCTCTGCGGTAATAGTGGAACTTCTGAATATAATCAGAGAGTTAATGAGACTGTTTTTCATTAGCTCTCTTTTTTTTGCTTAGTACTTGACAGAAATAAAGGATTAGTGTAAACTAACACCATAAAAGTTAGCATAAGCTAACCAAAGCGTAGAACTATAAAAATATATAATCAGCACATTTTACATAAAATAAAATGTAAAGGACTGCAGCAACTAAAACATATTTCAGAAGTGCAGGCGTTACTGGGAAGGTTGTAAACAGAAAACGGAAAGCTTCTAATTTTTTTAACAAAGGGTTAGAACAGACTAACGAAAATAAGGAGAAAACATTGCATGGAAGCAGGGAGGTTTCTTCATTTTCAGAAGCTTCAGGAAACCCGGAAAGGACAATTTACATGAGTATTGTAATCATCGGCGGAAATGAGAGAATGGTATGTCAGTATACCGATATCTGCAAAGACTATGGATATAAGGCGAAGGTTTTTCCAAAAGAGAACGGCGCCATCCGTAAAAAAATCGGATGCCGGATCTGATGGTGCTTTTTACCAATACAGTGTCCCATAAAATGGTCATCAGTGCATCCCAGGAAGCAAAGAAAAACAACATTCCGGTAGCGCGCATCCATACCAGCAGCGCAAGCGCCTTAAAATGTGCGCTGGATGAGCATGCGGTGATGGCATAAAAAAGATAAGGAGTTTATCATGATTGAGAAATGTCTCATTGAGCACTGTGCTCCCACCCTTGCTTCATTAAAAGCAGCCAATCTTTTCAATGCCTGTTGTGAAGAGGGAGAAAATATAGACCTTCAGATTTCCAGGTGGAATCAGCTGATGAATCCAAAGGGCGTGAAGCTGCTGGCACTTCGCAGTCGTGGTAACCGTTCTCTGGTTTATGTATACCGGGAAAAACAGCTGGCACAGAATCTGAATCGTCCTGGAGTTGCCCGGTTTCTGGAAAAATATGGATATGAAAATACAGAACCGGAACAGTGCCTGGCGTTACTGAAGAAGCGCTTTGAGGCATCAGAAGATTTTCCACATGAGATTGGGATTTTTCTTGATTATCCACTTGGGGACGTAATTGGTTTTATCCAGAATGGCGGACAGAATTATAAATGTTCCGGCTGCTGGAAAGTATATTGTAATGAATGTGAAGCATTGAAAATGTTTCAGAAGTACCATAAATGCCGGGAAGTTTACCGGAATCTATGGGCAAAAGGCAGGAGTGTTCTGCAGCTGACAGTGGCTGCTTAACATACAATGAAAGTCCCCTATGGGTGATGGTTAAAAAGCGATAAGGGTCGCGGAAAAGCTGACTTTCGTTATTAAAGTGCCGGATGTGGAGGAAACAAACATAAATGATCTCGCAGGCTGGCAATAAAATTATAAAAGAAAGAGGTTAAATGAAGTTATGAGTAAAGTAGCAGTTGTATATTGGAGCGGAACTGGTAATACAGAGGAAATGGCAAATAAAGTAGCGGAAGGTGCAAAAGCTGCAGGAGCTGAGGTAGAAGTGATCAGTGCAGATGATTTTGATGGAACAGATATCAGCAGTTTTGACGGTGTAGCTTTCGGATGCCCTGCAATGGGAGATGAGGAGCTTGAGGATTCCGTATTCCAGCCGGTATTCGAAGCATGTGAGCCAAAGCTTGCAGGCAAAAAAGTAGCGCTCTTCGGTTCCTACGGATGGGGAGACGGCGACTGGATGCGCAGCTGGGAAGAAAAATGCCAGAACGATGGCGTTGCACTTGCTGTTGACAGTGTAATCTGCAACGAAGAGCCAGATGATGAGGCTCAGGCAGCCTGCATTGAGCTTGGAAAAGCTATCTGCTGATTGGAACTGTTTTTGAAAAAAACAGAATATAGATTATTATAACAATAATAACATTTACAGCCGCTATTAGTGCAAATAACGTACTAATGGCGGCTGTTTTGATGAAACTTAAATAAATTGACCGAAATCCCGTCTGGGAGTATAATTGTGTCAGAAAAGTGAAACAGTAAAAATCCCCATCAAAAGCCAAAGTTCACCCCTCTGTTCAAGGCCTTCCAGATAAGGTAAAATGAAGATTGCAAAGTGGGAGATCATCACAAAACGGATTTGTTGCCTATTTGTGACATCACTATATATGAGAGTCAGCTGTAGAGCGGGACTTTCACAGGATATTACAGTATAAAAGGAGAAAACAGAAATGGCAGTTACAGAGAATAAATATCAGCTTGGAACAGCTGAAAACCAGAAATTTCTGCAGGATGTTAGAGATGGCTTATTAAGCTTCGGACATCAGTTTCCGTCACCAGGAGGAAGCTCCTATTATCTTGGAGATGACGGCACTCCCTGGAAAGACCGTAACCGTGAAACCTGGATCACAAGCCGTATGACACATGTGTACAGCATTGGTTCCATGCTTGGACATGAAGGCAGCGAGGCATTGGCTGATGCAGCGTTGAAGGGGCTTAGAGGCGAGCTTCACGATGATCAAATGGTGGTTGGTATGCAGGTCTTACAAAGGACAATGAAATTGTTCCAACCAAGCAGTGCTATGCCCATGCATTTGTAATTCTGGCAGCTTCTTCCGGCGTGTTGGCTGCAGAGAAGGGGCAGCAGAGCTTTTGAAAGATGCTTGGCACTTTATGATCTGAGATTCTGGAACGAGGAAGAAGGACTTTCCTGTGATACCTGGAACACAGAATTTACAGAGCTGGATTCCTATCGAGGCTTGAATGCAAATATGCATACCGTTGAGGCGTTTCTTGCCGCAGCTGATGTGACCGGGGATGAGAAATATCGTGTACGTGCAGGCAGGATCATCGACCATGTTCTGGTATGGGCAAAGGACAATAACTGGCGTATACCGGAGCATTTTTCCAGTGACTGGGTACCGGATCTGGAATGCAACAAAGACCGCCCGGACGACCAGTTTAAGCCATACGGCGCAACTCCGGGACACGGAATTGAGTGGGCAAGACTGATCACACAGTGGGCGCTTTCTACATATAAAGAGGACAAGGCTGGCGCAGCACCTTATATTGAAGCTGCAGAGAATCTGTATAACCGCGCAGTTGCTGACGCATGGAATGCAGACGGTGCACCGGGAATCTGTTACACAACAGACTGGAACGGCAAACCTGTAGTCCATGACAGAATGCACTGGACTCTTGCAGAAGCAATCAACACCTCTTCCGTTCTGTTCCATGTAACAGATAATGAGAAATACGCAGCAGATTATGCAGAGTTTATGAAATATCTGGATGAGAAAGTTCTGGATCACGTAAACGGTTCCTGGTTCCACCAGCTGGACAGAGAGAACAATCTTCTGGAGACCGTATGGCCTGGAAAGTCTGATATTTATCATGCACTGCAGGCTACATTGATTCCATATTATGCTCCGGTCTGTCCATTGCAGTGGCAGTGAAGAAGCAGGCAAGATAAAACAAAAATATTTTGTAACTGAGAAGGTTCTGACCAGGTACAGTGATAAAATTAATGGGGAGGCTTTGCTCCCCATTTTGGACTTATTAGGTAAGTCAGTGAAGTCTGGAACGTAAGCGGACATTTCAAACACTCACGGTAAACTTCATTCATCCCACCCATCATACAACCGGATGTTCACCTGGATATTTCTGACCACATCCTCATCTTCTAATTCCATATCATCTGGATCTGTGATCGGAGGCAGCTCTGGAACTTCTTCGGAGAGCTCTACAGAAATCCAGTCGAATGCAGCAGCGTTAGCGCTTTCGATAGCTTCGTCTAAAGTGTCTCCTTCTCCGAAGCAGCCTTCCAGGTCTGGGAAAGTTCCCTTATAACGACCATCTTCGGTTTTCTTAAAAACAGCAGGATATATAAATTTCATGATAAACCTCCCGAAAATAAAAATAACATATTGAAAATTAATTTCAATTATAAGCGTTTGAGCTGGTAAATACAAGATAAGAAAAAACTTGTATTTAAGAAAATACGAAACGAGAAAAGACGTGGCAGCGGAGCCAAAAAGAATCTAAGAAACAGGATTGTCAAATATAGGGGAAAATGATATTCTTACAGCAAGAGACTTTAGAGCGTGTTTGAAAAATCATTCCCGCAATCTGACACGCTCCACTTTGCGGTATATTTCACCTGAATTCGGTTGCCGTAGCCCGCTACGGCGCCCTCATCCGAGCGAAATCTCCCACAAATTGTGACGAACATCTTGCAGAAAGCCTTTTTCAAACACGCTCTAGCCGGTTCGGAACTGAAAGAAAATGGCGCGGCTTTATAGAAATATACCTGCCGGAGGTGAAATCTTGGAATTTCAGCATGAATTGATCATACCAAACGAAGGTCTTCCTTTCAAAATCTTTTTATTTGAAGGCGGACACGGCAATTACGAAAGAGAAAAACACTGGCATACCTCAATTGAGATTTTTGCAGTGCTAAAAGGCAGACTGACTTTTTTTTCTTAATGAAGAAGAGTACCCCCTGGAGGCTGGCGCTGATCATCATCAATTCCAATGAGATCCACTCCATTCACGCCCCCAGGAAAAATGAGACTGTGGTTTTGCAGATTCCACTAAAGCAGTTCGAAAAATATTTTACTGCCCAGCGGTTTATCCGATTTACAAGTGCAGCCCGTGTAGCAAAGGATCAGAAGTCCAAGGCTCCGGATAACCGGAAGCTGGCATTTTTTATTGAGGAGCTTTATAAGGTGTACCGTGCCCGTGAAGAAGGATGGGAGTACCGGACTATGGCACTGTACTACAATATTTTGTACCTGATGGTAAGGGATTATCGTGAGACCGAGGCTGCACAGGAGGAAATTCAGGACAGCCGACGACTGGATGCTTTGTCAAAAATTACCACTTATATGCGTGAGCATTATACAGAAGAACTGAAACTTTCTGAGATGGCAAATTTATTTGGCTATTCAGACGCTTATTTGTCGCGAATGTTCAAAAAGTATGCAAAAATCAATTTTAAGACTTATCTACAGGAAATTCGCATGTCTTATGCATGTCGGGAACTGATGAATACAGAGAAAACAGTGAGCCAGATTGCCCTGGACAACGGTTTTGCCAGCAGCAGAGCCTTTTCCAGAGAGTTTCAGAAGAAATATAACAGACTTCCAAGCGAAGTAAGACAAAAATTTAATACAACTCCAAAAGAATAAAATGTCAAAAAAGTGCTATAGATAAGACAAGAAAACCGTCGTAAAGCATATCAGAATATGGTATGCTTTTTTCATGCAGAAAGAACCAGGGCAGACTGAGATCAGCAGCTGGTTCGGGAATCTTGAGTATGAGCATGTTGGACTGCTGTGAGAGTGGCAGATAGCAGCCATGTCCGCATTCTGATATGCGCAAAAGGAGGTTAATCGTGAAGATTCAGAAAGTAACAGATCCGGCATTCCGTAAATATGGACAGGTGCTGGAGGGATACGACTTTACAGGTCTTATCAAGGAGATGAAACACACTCCGGTTCCAGAGGACGTAATCTATGTTCCATCTGTTGAGGAGCTGGAGGCACTGGATATTATGAAGGACCTGCAGAATAAGGGATACGGCGGGCTGCCGGTCCAGATCGGATACTGCAACGGCCATAACAAGAAGCTGAATGCAGTGGAGTATCATCGTAATTCCGAGATCAATGTAGCGGTTACAGATCTTGTCCTTCTTATCGGACATCAGCAGGACATTGAGCCGGATCATACCTATGATACATCTAAGATCGAGGCATTCCTTGTACCGGCAGGAACCGGAATCGAGGTATACGCTACCACACTTCACTACGCACCATGTCATGTGAATGAGGGCGGTTTCCAGTGTGTTGTTGTACTTCCGAAAGGAACTAACACAGACCTTACTTTCCAGACTGAGAAGATGGGAGAGGACAGCTTGATGACAGCCAAGAACAAATGGCTGATCGCACATGAGGATGCGAAGATCGCTGGCGCATTTAATGGTCTGAAGGGTGAGAATATCACAATTGACTGATAAAATAATTCATAGTTGCTCATTTTTTTCAGAAGATAAACCGACACGTTGTTGGTGGGTAACTACTAAAGTCTGTTTGAAAAATGAATATTGAGACCTGAGGAGCTTACATAGCTACCACAATTGAAAGTTTCTTAAAAAATTAAAATATGGAGGAATACCTATTATGAACAATATACCAGTAGTAAAACTTGGATTAATCGCAGTAAGCCGTGACTGTTTCCCGATTCAGCTTTCTGAGAAGAGACGCGCAGCTATCATGGACGCTTACAAGGGTGAGCTTTATGAATGTCCAGTAACTGTTGAGAATGAGAAAGACATGGAGAAGGCTCTCGAGGATGTAACAAAGCTGAGTGTAATGCACTTGTTGTTTTCCTTGGAAACTTCGGACCAGAGACTCCAGAGACCCTGATCGCTGAGAGATTTGACGGACCTTGCATGTATGTAGCTGCTGCTGAGGGCGATGGCGATATGATCAATGGTCGTGGCGATGCTTACTGCGGTATGCTGAACTGCTCCTACAACTTAAAGATGCGTCATCTTGAAGCTTATATTCCGGAATATCCGGTTGGAACTGCAACTGACATTGCTACCATGATCGCTGACTTCGTACCAGTTGCACGTGCCGTTATCGGTGTTCGTAACCTGAAGATCATTACCTTTGGACCACGTCCACAGGACTTCTTCGCATGTAACGCACCGATCAAAGGACTCTATGAGCTGGGCGTTGAGATTGAAGAGAACTCTGAGCTTGACCTTCTTGTTTCCTTTAAAGAGCATGAGAATGATCCTCGTATCCCGGATGTCTGTGCTGATATGGCAAAAGAGATGGGCGAAGGCAAATATTATGAAGATCTTAATGCTAAGATGGCACAGTTTGAGCTTACTCTTCTTGACTGGGCTGAGGCTCACAAGGGAGCAAGAAAATACGTTGCATTTGCTGATAAATGCTGGCCTGCATTCCCGTCACAGTTTGGATTTGAGCCATGCTATGTAAACAGCCGTCTTGCTGCAAGAGGAATCCCGGTATCCTGTGAGGTTGATATCTACGGAGCTCTTAGCGAGTACATCGGACTTTGCATTTCCAATGACGCTGTTACACTGCTTGACATCAACAACTCCGTTCCTCAGTACATCTATGATGAGGATATCAAGGGCAAATATGATTATAAGCTTACCGATACATTCATGGGCTTCCATTGCGGAAATACTCCGGCCTGCAAGATGTGCGATTCCAGAGCTGTTAAATATCAGCTGATCCAGCACAGACTTCTTGAGCCGGAAGGATCTGAGCCAGATTTCACAAGAGGAACTCTGGAGGGAGATATCGCTGCTTCTGATATTACATTCTATCGTCTGCAGTGCAACTCTGAGGGAGAGCTTGTTTCTTATGTTGCAGAAGGTGAAGTTCTTGACGTACCTACAAGATCCTTTGGTGGTATTGGTATCTTCGCAATCAAAGAGATGGGAAGATTCTACCGTCACGTACTGATCGAGGGCAACTACCCGCATCACGGTGCAGTTATGTTCGGACATTATGGAAAGGCATTCTACGAAGTAGTGAAATTCCTTGGACTTGATGTTAAGAAGATCGGTTACAACCAGCCAGCTGGTGTAAGATATCCTACAGAGAATCCATGGGGCTAATGCTTAAATAAACAGTAAGTAATTGCTGTGTACAAAGTTGAGAGCAATGTAGAATGATTGCTTCTTGCTTAAAAAGCAGGAAGGGACGATTTGAATAGAATTATAGGCGTATATAGAAACGGCCGTACCACTTTATGCGGTACGGCTGTTTTTAGAATAGGCGGGCAGAGCATTCTAAGAGGGTTCTGGCCGGAAAGCCTAGAAGGAACGCCTAAGGCATGAACTTAAGGAGGATAAAAATGTATTTTATCGGTGTTGATCTTGGTACTTCCGCAGTAAAACTTCTTCTTATGGAAGAATCCGGAAAAATCTGTAATATCGTATCAAAAGAATATCCATTATTTTTCCCGCATCCGGGCTGGTCTGAGCAAAATCCGGAAGACTGGTATACCCAGAGTATGGCTGGTATGAAAGAACTGACAGAGGGCATTGACCGCTCCCAGGTTGCCGGAATCAGCTTCGGCGGACAGATGCATGGACTGGTAACTTTAGATGATCAGGATCAGGTAATTCGTCCTGCAATTTTGTGGAATGACGGACGTACTTCTGAAGAGACAGATTATCTGAATAATGTGATCGGAAAGGACAAGCTTTCCCAGTATACTGCAAATATCGCATTTGCCGGCTTTACTGCTCCGAAGATCCTGTGGATGAAGAAAAATGAGCCAGAGAAATTTGCAAAAGTTGTGAAGATCATGCTTCCAAAGGATTACCTGGCTTATCGTTTAAGCGGCTCCTTCTGCACAGATGTATCTGACGCTTCAGGTATGCTTCTTCTGGATGTAAAGAATCGCTGCTGGTCTAAAGAAATGATGGAAATCTGCGGTGTGAAAGAGGAGCAGCTTCCGAAGGTTTATGAGAGCTGGGAGGTTGTTGGAACACTGAAGCCAGAGGTTGCTAAAGAGCTTGGCTTCTCTGAGAATGTAAAGGTTATCGCTGGTGCTGGAGACAATGCGGCAGCAGCTGTTGGTACTGGAACAGTTGGTGATGGACAGTGCAATATTTCCCTTGGTACTTCTGGAACTGTATTTATTTCCAGCAAGAATTTTGGTGTAGATGAGCACAATGCCCTTCATTCTTTCTGCCATGCAGATGGAAGCTATCATCTGATGGGATGTATGCTCAGCGCTGCTTCCTGTAATAAATGGTGGGCCGAGGAGATTCTTGGAACGAAGGACTTCGCAGCAGAGCAGGCGCTATCCAGAAGCTTGGTGAGAATCACGTATTCTTCCTGCCATACCTGATGGGCGAGCGTTCCCCACACAACGATCCAGATGCAAGAGGCGTATTCTTCGGCATGTCCATGGACACCTCAAGAGCAGATATGACTCAGGCTGTATTGGAGGGAGTTGCTTTCGCACTTCGTGATTCTCTGGAGGTTGCAAAGAGTCTTGGAATTAAAATTGAGCGTACCAAGATCTGTGGCGGTGGTGCAAAGAGCCCGCTGTGGAAGCAGATTATTGCAAATGTTATGAATATTAAGGTTGACGTTCTGGAAGTGGAAGAGGGACCATCCCTTGGCGGTGCTATGCTGGCAGCAGTAGGATGCGGTGTTTATCCGGACGTTGAGACTGCTGGCAAGAAGCTTGCAAAAGTAGTGGATACTGTAGAGCCTACTCCAGAACTGGCTGCGAAATATGAGGAGAGATACCAGAAGTTCAAAGAACTGTATCCGGCTATGAAGCCGTTGTTTAAGAATCTGTAAGAGATATAGCAAGGCGGACATAATTTGGTTTAAAACGGATTAATAGAATGGTGATTGTGTTGAATGTGAAATAATTAACACAATCACCATTTTTGTATAGTCATGATTCTATAAAACAAATTTCTCCAGAACTTCTGCAACACCATCCTCATTGTTAGTGCGTGCAGTGATATAATCCGCAGACTCTTTCACGCCATCTGGTGCATTTTCCATGGCAACGCCAAGGGCAGCATAGCGGATCATGGAGAGGTCATTGAAACCGTCGCCGATAGCGATAGTTTCAGCGGGGGTGAAATTGTAGAGCTTACCAATGCAATCAATAGCTGCAGCCTTTGACACCTTACTGTTGAAGAACTCCAGATAGAAGGGCTTGGAGGTGCAAAAAGTTACGTTATGAAAATGAGCTGTTTTCCGTAGCTCTTTTTCTATTTGCTGAATTTGGGAAACATCGTCATACCAGAGAATTTTCGTAATCCCCTGCGCCAAAAGCTCGTCGATAGATGGCATGAGAAGGGGCGTTACCTTGGTAGCCTGGCTGTATTCCTGAATCCGGTCATTCAGCTTGTTCCCATATAATTTATTGTCCGACCAGATGCACATGGTAGTATCATAGTTCAGTCCTGCTTCCAGAATCAGACGCGCATCGTCAGCTTTCAGCTCCTGTCTATACAGAACGCGTCCGTCAGCAGAATCCAGGATCATAGCCCCATTATAAGTGATCACAGGTCCCTGAATGCCCAGCTGTTTCTGATAGCGCTCCACTCCCTGAATGGGGCGCCCGGTGCAAATGGAGAAAATCAGTCCCTGCGCGGCTGCCTGCCGGATTATTTCGATGGTGTATGGTGTAATTTCGTTTTTGTCATTTAATAAAGTACCGTCCATGTCGGCGGCTGCAAATTTATAGATCATAGTGCCTCCTGGAATATATGGTAAATTAGTTTTGTGAGCTGAAATGTCCCTCGCAGGCAGAGTATCCTGCTGGTTATATTTTCTTATTATAAAACGAAGATAGTGCAGGAATCAATCACTTTGAATGGTTACATGTGAAGATTCACATGGATTTCGGGAAAAGATGCCTTGATTTCGGCATTTAAGAGAATTGTTTTTTTGTTTGCAAAATGGTAAAATAATTGGGTGCTGTAAAAGCGGAGACAGGCAGGCTGAGATTGTGAAACAGTCATGCCTTTGGGACTTTTACAAAAATGAAAAATAGAAAAGTGATGAGGTGTAAAGCTATGCAGGAAATGAAGCCAGTTAAAGAAGGCAAAGTACGCGAGATTTACGACAACGGAGACAGCCTGATCATGGTTGCGACAGACCGTATCAGCTGTTTTGATGTGATCCTGAACAACGAAGTGACGAAGAAAGGCACTGTTCTTACACAGATGTCCAAGTTCTGGTTTGATATGACCCAGGATATCCTGCCGAACCACATGATTTCTGTTGATGTAAAAGATATGCCGGAGTTTTCCAGCAGGATAAGTTTGACGGAAACAGCATGATGTGCCGCAAGCTGGATATGATCCCGGTTGAGTGCATCGTTCGTGGATATATCACTGGAAGCGGCTGGGCAAGCTACCAGAAGAATGGTACAGTTTGCGGAATTACTCTTCCGGAAGGTCTGAAAGAGTCTGACAAGCTGCCTGAGCCTATTTACACACCTTCTACCAAGGCTGAGATCGGCGACCACGATGAGAATATTTCTTTTGAGCAGAGCGTTACCCATCTTGAGAAATACTATCCGGGACATGGTCAGGAGTATGCAGAGAAGATTCGTGATTACACCCATCGCATTATATAAAAAATGTGCTGAGTATGCTTTAAGCAAAGGTATTATTATTGCAGATACCAAATTTGAGTTTGGACTTGATGAAAATGGTAATATTGTTATTGGTGATGAGATGCTTACACCGGACAGCTCCAGATTCTGGCCGGCAGATGGATATGAGCCAGGTCATGGCCAGCCATCCTTTGACAAGCAGTTTGCCCGTGACTGGCTGAAAGCAAACCCGGACAACGACTGGACTCTTCCACAGGAAATCGTGGACAAGACAATCGACAAATATCTCCAGGCATATGAGATGCTTACAGGGGAGAAGCTGAAATAAGTAATATACATAATACTGCCAGGGCGTCTGTCCCTGGCAGGCTGATAAAATCCTTTATTTTATTTTCAAAGGATACACTTTGCTTGTATGTAAAAAGCGCCCGGGAGTTTGGGTCTCCCGGGCGTTGATTTTTGTGAGCAACGTGCCAAATCCATGTTTACACGGAAACCTGGCTGACATGTAAAAATCAGAACAGTCCTGTGATCTTACCTGTTTCGTCTACATCGATTTTCTCAGCAGCCGGAACCTTTGGAAGACCTGGCATGGTCATGATCTCTCCTGTGAGGGCTACGATGAAGCCTGCACCTGCAGAAATCTTCAGGTTACGAACAGTTACTTCAAAGCCTGTCGGAGCACCAAGCTTGGTCTGGTCATCTGTTAAGCTGTACTGTGTTTTTGCCACACAGATCGGGCAGTTTCCGAATCCAAGCTCTTCCAGCTGTTTTGCCTGCTTCTGAGCATTAGCTGTAAGAACAACTCTCTTACCGCCATAGATTTTCTGAACGATCTGGTTCAGCTTATCTTCGATAGAGCCTTCAAGCTCATAGGAATATGTGAAGTCGTTTGGCTCTTCAACAAGACGGATTACTTCCTCAGCTAATTTAATACCGCCTTCGCCGCCTTTTGCCCATACTTCAGAAAGTGCAACATTAACGCCAAGCTCTTTACATTTTGCTTCTACCAGGTCAAGCTCTGCCTTGGTATCTGTCGGGAATGCATTGATTGCAACAACACATGGAAGCTTGTAAACATTTTTGATGTTGCTTACGTGTTTCAGAAGGTTTGGAAGACCTTTCTCAAGAGCCTCAAGGTTCTCATTGTTAAGATCAGCCTTCGGAACGCCGCCATTGTATTTCAGTGCACGGACAGTAGCAACGATAACAACTGCATTTGGTTTCAGACCAGCCATACGGCATTTGATATCAAGGAATTTCTCGGCACCAAGGTCAGCACCGAATCCAGCCTCTGTGATGGTGTAATCAGCAAGCTTCAGAGACATCTTGGTAGCGGTTACGGAGTTACATCCGTGAGCAATGTTTGCGAATGGTCCGCCGTGAACGATTGCAGGTACATGCTCCAGTGTCTGAACAAGGTTTGGTTTCAGAGCATCTTTCAGAAGTGCTGTCATAGCACCCTCTGCATGAAGATCACCAGCTGTTACCGGTTTCTGCTCTGACGGTTTGCCATATGTATAACCGATGATGATTCTGGAAAGTCTTTCTTTCAGGTCTTTGATATCACTTGCAAGACAGAGAACAGCCATGATCTCGGAAGCTACCGTGATGTCATAGCCGTCTTCACGAGGCATACCGTTTGTTCTTCCGCCAAGTCCGTCTACTACATTACGAAGCTGACGGTCGTTCATATCTACACATCTTCTCCATGTGATCTTACGTGGGTCGATGTTAAGAGCATTGCCCTGGAAAATATGGTTATCGATCATTGCTGCAAGAAGGTTGTTTGCTGCGCCGATTGCGTGGAAGTCACCTGTGAAGTGAAGGTTGATATCTTCCATTGGAACTACCTGGCATATCCGCCGCCTGCTGCACCGCCTTTTACACCGAATACCGGTCCAAGGGATGGCTCACGAAGAGCTACCATAACGTTCTTGCCAAGCTTCTGCATAGCGTCTGCCAGACCAACTGTAGTAGTGGTTTTTCCTTCTCCGGCAGGAGTCGGGTTGATAGCGGTAACCAGAATCAGTTTGCCATCTTTCTTATCTGTTTCTTTCAGAAGATTGTAGTCGATTTTTGCTTTGTATTTACCATACTGCTCAAGATATTTGTCCTCAATACCTGCTTTAGCTGCAATCTCAGTGATTGGTTTCATTTCACATTCCTGTGCGATTTCGATGTCACTTTTAAACCCCATAATAAAAGCTCCTTTCGTTGTGTAAGATTAAATGGTTTTTATATGACCGCTTCTTAAAAAGACAACGGTATTTCCCTCATGTCAGAGGTACCTCCCGGTAAAAAAAGGGCAGTATCTGATGATTCAAATACTGCCCAGACGGTCGGCTGGAAATTACTGCCTATGCTGTCTGCAAAATATGGTGCAGCAGCTGTAAACAGTAATCCTCATGATCTGCTCCTGAAGTCCCTGTGGTTAACTCCACGATCCGTCAGTATTCAGAAGCTTTTCAATTGATGTGTTCATTGTATCATTAAAAAAACATTTTGTCAATAAATTAACAGACAGCATTATTGTCAAAAAAGACGATGTATATTTGTGAAAAATAACAAATGCTTTGAACGTGGATAAAATCTACCCGAATTGAAAAATACAATCTCCGCTTCTGACTTCATAAAAATTTTATGACTTGGATAGTTGCGTATGAGGGCAAGTATTGTTAGAATAGAAAATGCACAGAGCCTGTTTGAAACAGGATAATGATTCGTGGTTTTATATAAGAAAGGTTGAATAATTGAATGAATAGAACAGAATTTCTGGATACATTGAGAAGTCAGCTGTCCGGACAGATGCATGAGGGTAAGGTGGCGGCGCATGTGCGTTACTATGAAGATTATATTCAGTCACAGGTACGTAGTGGACGCGATGAGCAGCAGGTTCTTGATGAACTTGGAGATCCCAGGCTGATCGCCAGGACTTTGCTGGATACAGATGTGGATAACGGGCAGCTGGATTATGAGGAGTACAGCACCTATTCGGATGACGCACAGAATACCCAGAGCTCCAGCCGGAATCATGTACATGTATGGCGGTTTGATACCTGGTACAGCAAACTTCTGGCGTGGTGATCCTGCTGATAGTCGTCTTTTTGCTGTTTCATATTCTGGTGGCAGTGATTCCGTTTTTTGCGGTACTGGCGTTGATTTTGTTTATTGTGTCACTGATAAAAAATCGGAATTAACATGATACTATGAACGTCACGAACGGCAGATGCGGGAGTGTCGCAGGCGCACAGCAGCTGATTTTCATATATAGAGATGTCGCCGATAGACGACATGTCCGTTTTGTAACAAAAAAATGTCGGACATGCTTTAGAGAATCATATGTTACTGTTCACTCCGTTCACAGTAACGCGCTTCGCGATGCACAGAAATCATGCATTCGCATGATTTCGCGCCGCAATTCTCGGGTTTTCTGTGAACTTTGTTCACAAAAAACGCCTCGCGGAACGT
>ENA-OQAA01000182-OQAA01000182.1-human-gut-metagenome-genome-assembly--contig:-NODE-182-length-45497-cov-2.358276_pt1 | contig 45497 bp, 69 predicted proteins | sample MGYA00242489_ERZ504515 | MGnify/ENA primary metagenome ERZ504515 (study PRJEB26092, sample SAMD00036237) | human gut metagenome | host: Homo sapiens | study: EMG produced TPA metagenomics assembly of... | reverse complement strand
CGACCAGGGCAAATGGTGCTGTATAAAGGCGGAATATGAAAGGCATTCTCAAATGCAGAGGATAGGAATTACTGATCACCTGGCTGATTCCACACCAGCAGATCAGTCCGGAAATGGCAAACAGTACAGAAAGACCACAGTATCTTCTGACCTTGCCGCCTCTTTTTCCTGAAGATATTTATGTATGTAATAGGCCGGGCCTCCCCGGTATCCTCCGTACAGAGGATCCTTTTCTTTATAAAGCTGCGCCAGTGTTCCTTCGATAAATGCGGTCGAAGATCCGATGAGGGCTGTTACCCACATCCAGAACACAGCTCCGGCTCCGCCTGCAGAAATGGCTGCCACCACGCCCACCAGGTTTCCCATTCCCACTCGTGTGGCAGTAGAAACGATCAGGGACTGCATGACTGACAGAGAACCCTTTTCTTTTGTTTTTTTGCCTGTAACCGCTTTTACCATATCCGGAAACAGACGAACAGGAAGAAACCTTGTGCGTACCGTAAAATAAAGCCCGGCTGGTATCAGAATGATCACAAGAAGAGAAAGCGGAAGCGTTCCTCCTCCGGGCAGGGGCAGTACGATCAGATCTCCCCATAAAAAATTATAAACACTCTCAATTATTTTAACAATCCAGTCTCCCATAACCCCTCCATTTTTGTTGAATAGTCATATGATCCAGTATATAATAAATTACATAATTTGAGAAATTGATAGTTTTAATAAAAAGTATTGAAATTTTTGATAATAACACAGGAGGTTTTTATGGAAATCAGAAATCTTGAAAGTTTTATTCAGGTGGCAGAGCTTGGCAGCTTTACAAAGGCTGCAGAAGTCTGGGCTACACCCAGTCCTCAGTATCCACTCAGATCCGTCAGCTGGAAAAAGAGCTTGGCATCCCTTTATTTGAACGGATCAACCACAGAGTCCGGCTTACAGAAAAAGGAAAAGAGATCCTGAATCTTACCCATGAGCTTTTCCGCACGGCAGAGGCCATAAAAAAACAGCGGACAATCCTCTGACCCTTTCCGGCCACATCCGAATTGCCACTGCTCCTTCTTTATGTCACTGGCTGTTCCAGAATAATTTTGAACAGTTCCACCGGCATTTCCCTGATATCTCCCTGGAGGTCATCAGCACCAGCACAGAAGAAATGTTCCGGCTTTTAAGCCAGAATGAAATTGATCTTGTGTACACTCTGGATCACCATATCTATGACAGAAACTATGTGATCGCCTATGAGGCTCCTGTTTCCTGCCATTTTTTCTGTTCTTCAGCTCATCCTCTGGCATCCCGGGAATCTGTTCCTGTAAAGCAGCTGATCCATGAATCCTTTATCCTTACAGAAAGGAATACCAGCTATCAGAAGCTTCTGGATCAGCACCTGACCAGTCTTTCTCTGGAGATCACTCCTTTTCTGGAGCTCAGCGATACCAGCCTGATCACACAGATACTGCAAAAAGGGTTGGAAGTCTCTTTTCTGCCGGATTATGTGGCAGAAACAGCTGTTCAGGAAAAAAAACTCGCCCGTATTCCCGTGCCGGATCTGAATATCGAAATCTGGAAACAGATCCTTTACCACAAAAACAAGTGGATTTCGCCGGAAATACAGGCGGTTATTGATTACATGGGAAGGGAGGTCTTTCAGTAAGACTTATCCGATCTCATACCATTTGATTTCATTTGCTTCCATGTGAAGATCAAAGCTGCTGCCGTCTCCGCGGAAAACAGTAGTATCCTGAGCTCATAAGTGTTATTAACCACACAATATTTGCCATTTTTCACATAGGCGTGAACCTCTACGTTGTAGTTGGTGGAATACCAGCAGTTCAGCTCTTCCTCTGCAGATGCGGACCAGAGCACTGCGCGGTAAAGCACACGGCTGTTCTCAAAGCTGTACGGCAGACCGCTGATGTAAACGCCGCGTCCCTTTCCAAAGGTATTTACTGCCATCTGTACTTCTTTGTCCTTCTGGATCAGGATCTCTGTATCCGGAAGAGCAAAGATGTTCTTTTTGCCTTCGCCAAAATCCACTTCTCCGTCGCAGTCCTTCAGAATAAAGTGATCTCTGTGCTCATCCAGTTGTATTTGTCTGTATTTAAGTTAAAGCCTCTTTCTTCTTCCACACCGAGAATATCGTCCAGCTGGAAGAATTTACCCTGCCACTGATGAGCGCCAGGCTCACCTACGCCGATAAAGCCGCCGCCGTTATAGACAAACTCACGGACTGCAGTGCTTACTGTCTCATCGATCCAGTATTCTCCGCCGCTCTGGGCAGTATCTGCATCGCCGACATTGATCACAACGTCAAAATTCTTAAGAAGCGCCGGATCTGCCTTGATGTCCTCAAAGCTGATAAAGGAAACATCAAAAGGAGAGCCGCTTAAAGCCTCAATGATTCCGAAGTAGGAATAGTTCTGTTTGTAGTAAAGGCCATGATGGACCATATGATTACCCCATGCACGCATTTTACCCCAGCAGTTTAAGACAGCCACTTTCTTTACGCAGTACGGAGTGACACCCTGGATATTGTCGTAAAGAGTACGGAACTCCTGACACACTTCTTTAATATAATCCACAAAATCCGGGAACTGAATGGCAAGCTTCAGATATCCGCCATAACCGATTCTCTGGATCGGGCTTCTCAGAATGGCTCTTCTTGCAGTTACCCAGTTTACTTTTGCTTCTTTTACCGGATCTCCGCCTTCATGGAAAGTATCCGGGAAGAAATACGGAAGGAAACGTCCCTCTGTATATTTTACATGCTTGATATCGCTGAAAAGACGAAGTGTTGCGCCGTTTCCAACGCTTCCAACTACTGCGTCAAGTCCAATCTGGCAAATTCATCCATAAACGGCTCCATGCCGATCCAGTGATCGCCCATGAACATCATGGCTTCCTTGCCATACTCATGAACAATATCTACCATCTCTTTTGCAAGAAGGGCAACCTCTCTGCGCTGGAATGCCTGGAAATCACGGAATTCCTTAGAAGGGATGCGATATGTATTATTCATATATCCCTGGTCGATAATGTATTCCGGACGGAACGGATAGCCTGCTTCCTTTTCAAACTGTTCCAAGATATAAGGACTTACTGATGCAGAATATCCGTACCAGTCCACATATTTTTCTCTTGCCATCTCATCAAAGATCAGAGTAAACTGATGGAAAAATGTAGTAAAACGCACTACATCCACATACTCATGGGTTTCCAGGAAACGGCGGAGACGTTTCAGAGAATACTCTCTTGTGGCAGGCTGACGCACATCAAAGGTCATCTGCGGCTCCACATCCTTCCAGTCATTGACAACTGCATTGTACATATGGACCGGATCCCACATAATATATGCAAGAAAGCTTACGGTATACTGATGAAAAGGAACTGCCTGAATCCTGACATTTCCGGTCTCTTCATGATAAGACCATTTTTCGCATGGAACCGGCTGTCCTGTGGTGCGGTCCATAACCTCCCACCATTTGCGGATATCATCTCTTGTATTTACAGCAAGCATATCCGGGTAAAGATGATCCATCAGGTGAATTTCCAGAGATTCTTCCACTGCTGTGTGGATGGATGTCATAATATACATCTGCTGGATCTCCTCCGGATGCGCTTTTGCCCAGTCGTTATCCTTACGTGTTGTGTAATAAGTTGCATAGATCTTGGATCCGGTATCCTTCAGTTCCTGAGGAAACTCTGTTCCGTCACAGTCACGGATGGCATCTGCGCCCCACTCTTTCATAATATCAAGTGTCTCTCTGATCACGTCCAGATCTGTAGGAATCGTGACTCTTCCTCTTTTTTCTGCCATGTTCATACCTCCATATAATTTGTGCAAAAAACTCCCTGTACATACGCTTAGTTTTTTCATTATGATTATAGAATAATAATTCTTGCACATGAATTCAATTCTCTTTTTGCTTTGTTTTTTAGAAATCTTGCTGTAAGAATTTTTTTTATGATATGATAACAGAAACTGCGGAAAGGAGTTTTTATGAGCAATCAGTCTCTTCATTTTTCATCAGAAACAGAAACTTCCATGAATGCTGTACTTATTTCAGCCTCAGCCTCACGCTATGAGGGAGACTGGTCCAGCATCCCCCATTCCCACACTTTTACAGAACTTTTTTATGTACGGGAGGGCAAAGGAAGCTTTCTGATTGAAAATCAGATTTTCCCTATTGAAAAAGACGATCTTATTATTGTCAATCCCCATCTGAGCCATACGGAAATTTCAACGGAATCTCTCCTTTAAGTTATTTTACTGTGGGAGTGGACGGAATTTCCTTTTCTTTTAATGACCACCGGGATTTCCAGATTTTTAACTGCAGAAAAAAACAGGCGGATCTTCTTTTTTATTTTAACGCGATTTTCCAGGAGCTGGACAAAAAGGCAGAAGGATATGAAAGCATCTGCATGCATCTTCTGGAAATCCTTACCCTGCAGCTGAAACGGCTTACAGATTCTGCCTTTGAAGTCATTTCTTCTCAGCACCCCAGCCGAGCCTGCGCTGCTGTAAAACGGTATCTGGATTCCAGTTACAGCGAATCCATTACTCTGGATGATCTTGCTGTTTTCAGCCATCTGAACAAATATTATCTGAGCCATGAATTTACAAAATACTATGGAATTTCTCCTATCAGTTACCTGAACCGGAAACGAATCGAGGTGTGCAAAGAACTTCTGGAAAATTCCGATTATGGAATCTCAGATATTGCTCACCAGGCCGGCTTTTCCTCTCAGAGCTATCTGTCCCAGAGCTTCCGCAAATACTGCGGTATGTCTGCCGGAACCTACCGGAAGCTTATAAAACAGAATAAAAAGCAGATTACTTCTGACTCCGGTGCCCAATATACAGAAAAGGAAGCAGGAACCTCTCTATGAATCGATCAGTGACCTACCATATAACAGAAGCAGATGCCAGCATGCAGATTCTGGATTTTCTGCGTTCAAAAGGTTTTTCCAGACATATCCTTTCTTCCATGAAGGCAGAAAAAAACGCCATTTCTCTCAATGGCGAAAAAGCAGGAGGACGTACCTTATTAAAAAATCATGATATTCTGAACATCCTGGTTCCGGAAACAGGATCCACAGAGCATATAATTCCGGTTCCATGGAGCTTTCTGTTTTATATGAAGATGAAGATATTCTTGCTATGGACAAGCCTGCGGGAATGCCGGTGCATCCTTCCATGGGAAATTACGAAAATACACTGGCAAACGGCGCTGCTTTTTATTTTGAAAGCAGAAATCTGTTCTGCCCCTTCCGCTGCATCAACCGTCTTGACAGAGATACCTCCGGCGCTCTGATCCTGGCAAAAAATCCTTTAAGCGCCGCCATCCTCTCCACTCAGATGAAACGCCGTGAGATCCGCCGCACCTATCTGGCAGTGGTAAGGGGAATTCCCCCGGAAAAAGGAAAAATCTCCGCGCCCATTGCAAGGCTTGGAGATTCTGTAATTCAACGATGCGTAGATTTTGACAGAGGGGAATCTGCTGTTACCTTTTATGAAAGGCTGGATACCAGAAACGGTCACTCTCTTCTGGAGCTTCATCTGGAAACCGGGCGTACCCATCAGATCCGCGTGCACATGGGATATCTGGGCTACCCGCTTCCGGCAGACTATCTGTACTGTCCGGACTACCGCCGGTTCAGCCGCCAGCCTCTTCACTCCGTACAGATAGAATTTTCCCATCCCATAACCGGCAAACGGCTGTGTCTCACATCGCCTGTGCCTCCGGATATGGTTCAGGGATTTTTATGATCTGTTTTTTTCGTAGATCACAAGAAGTCCCTTCAGAAGAAGATCCGCATCCCAGATCATTTCTCTTTTGCAGTGAGGAATGATCTTTTTGACATTCCTCCGGTAGCGATCACGGTTACATCCTGTCCCAGATACTCTTCGATCCTGTCCACAATGCCGTCCACTGCCGCCGCGTTTCCATAAAGGATTCCGCTTTTCATACAGTCCACTGTGTTTCTTCCGATCAGTCGTTTAGGCTCTTCTATACTGATGCCGCTTAACTGGGATGCCCTTGCCGTAAGAGCGTCCAGCGAAACCCTTACTCCCGGAAGGATCATGCCTCCCATAAACCGTTTCTTTTCGTCTACCACGGAAACAGTTGTGGCTGTTCCCATATCCACGATCACCAGCGGCACCGGATAAAAGGTCATAGCTGCCACTGCGTCAGCCACCCGGTCAGCTCCCATTTCACTGGGATTATCAAGCATAATGTTAAGGCCTGTCTTCAGCCCGGGACCAACCACCATCACATCCTTTTTCAGGATCTTTTCTGCAGCAAGTCTGGCTACATTTGTGATCTGGGGAACAACAGAGGAAATAATACATCCCTCAATTTCCTGCCCCTTAATGTGATAAATATCAAGAACTGTTTTCAGATCAATGGCATATTCCAGTTCTGTTTTTGTACGAACAGTAGAAAGACGTTCCACAAAATATATCTTTTCTCTGTCTATACATCCCACTACAATATTTGTATTTCCAATATCAATCGCTAAGATCATTCTTGTTCATTCCTTTATCAGATACTCTGTTTCACCGCAATCTGAGATGCCGGGATCAGCCTTGCTCTGGAAAGCGCTGTTCCCACTGCTCCGGTGATCATTGTAGATGCCGCCATTTCGCAGACTGCATTAATACCCACAAAAGCACAGCAGAACAAAAGTACGTTCTGCCCTCCGATCAGCTCTCTGATATATTCTGTATTTCCGAACAGTCCCACAAGCGCTGTCATAAAAAATACAGTGTTTAAAAACGCTGAGAAGAAGCCGGTTACTGCGCAGGACACATAAATATTTGCTTTTTTCCGTACTGCTCTGAAAATATATCCGATACAGATTCCGGTAAGAAGCCTTTGGCGAACGAAACCATCAATGAAAGAAAAGCAAGGCACAGGCTCAGAATGCCCGAACAATACCCGCGCCCATAGCGCTGGTTCCTCCGATTCCGATACACTGTCCGAAGCTGGTCAGTCCGAAAATGGCTCCAGCCACTGCCCCGCCTGCGGGACCAAGTACCACGGCGCTGACAGCCACCGGGATCACATTAAAGGAGATCGCCAGAGGCCCGATATTCAGATAGCCCAGAGGGGTGTATGCCATAAGCAGAAGAACCCCTGACATCAGTCCCAGTACAGTAAGCTGTGATGTTGTGAATTTCTTTTTTGTTTTCATTTTTTCCTCCTTGTTATCGTTCCCTCCTACAGGGATACAATACGGTGCGGAACTGCGGGCGGTAAGTGTATTTGCCCGCTTCCTGATAAACGAGTTACACTTCCCTTTCTTTGCAGACAGAAAGGATTTTATCCAGAATGGCGTTGGCTGCATCCTCCTTGCTCATCAGCTGAAGTGATACGTCCTCATTCTGTGTAATCAGGGTCAGGATATTGGTATCCCCCTGGAATCCGGCGCCGGCCTCTTTTAAATTGTTGGCTGCCACCATGTCCAGATGTTTTTTCTCAAGCTTGGCCCTGGAATTACCGATCATATTCTGTGTTTCCATGGAAAACCGCATAAAAACTGTCCCGGACGTCTGTGCTCTCCCAGATATTTCAGGATATCGTCTGTCCTTTCCAGCTCAATGCTCATTTCTCCATCCTGTTTTTTTACCTTTTCGTCAGCTACGTGAAGCGGACGGTAATCTGCCACTGCCGCAGCCTTGATAATAATATCCTGTTCCTCACTTACTGATGTGACTGCCTCAAACATGTCCCTTGCAGTGACAGCAGGAATCATTTTTACAAAGGGCGGAGCCGCAATGGCGCAGGGACCGCTTACCAGCGTAACCTCAGCTCCCCGCAGCATGGCAGCTCTGGCCAGGGCATATCCCATTTTGCCTGAGGAGTGATTGGTAATATAGCGGACCGGATCAATGGCCTCCTGAGTGGGACCTGCAGTGACAAGAACTTTTTTGCCCTTTAAGTCCTTCTCACAGGCAATTTCTTTCAGGATATACTGTAAAAGGATTTCCGGCTCCGGCATTTTGCCTGCTCCCGTATCTCCGCATGCAAGATATCCCACAGCCGGATCGATCACTTCATAATCGTAACGGCGGAGAATCTTCAGATTATCCTGGAGAATGGGATTCTCGTACATATTGGTGTTCATGGCAGGAGAAATATACTTTTTACATTTACATGCCATGACCGTGGTGGTCAGCATATCGTCTGCGATCCCGTGTGCAAGCTTTCCGATCACATTGGCGCTTGCAGGGCGATCATCACCACATCTGCCTGTTTTGCAATGGACACATGCTCTACCTGAAACTGAAAGTTCCGGTCAAAGGTATCCACCAGACATTTGTTTCCGGTGAGAGATTCAAATGTAATGGGATTGATAAAATTCGTAGCATTCTCTGTCATTAGTACATGAACCTGCGCGTGCAGCTTTTTCAGCGCACTGGCAAGATATGCGATCTTATATGCGGCAATACTTCCGGTTACACCCAGAAGTACTGTTTTTCCCTTTAACATTCTGGTTTCCTCCCTTTCATGGCCTGAACAGACCAAAGCTTTTTTACCTGTCCATTTATTTTACCAATCCCTTCTTTTAATTGCAATAGATTTTTCCTGTGTTTATATTTTTATACACCTTGATGGTGGCATTTTGTACTGTATATAACGGATTCCGGCATATATATCAGTCTCCCTTTTGGCAGCTCGGGCTTATCTCTGCTCTGTCACTCTGTATAAAAAAAGTGCCAACCATTACCTGGCAGTAACTCTTTTATGGAAAATAACTCTTCTGTAATTGACCTTGGGTGTGTTTTTTCTTATAATAAATGCAAAACGATAAATGAGGAAATACCGGATTTTAGCACGGAAAAATAAACGGACACCAAAAATTGCCGGAACCGATCTGTCTATGATACGTGGATAAACAGAAATTACTTTGTGCTGTTTTTGAATTTGCTCATTTACAGTACAGAAATTTTTACAAAGGAGACTTCACAATGAAAGACTATACCGAATATATCATTCAGCAGGCGCAGAAACTTCTTTCCATTGACAGTCCTTCCGGATACACAGAACATGTATCCCAGTGGCTTCTGGAAAACTACAGAGAAATGGGATATGATCCGCAGCTTACCACAAAGGGCGGCGTTCTGGTGCAGATCTCCCGGGGCACAGAGGAAAATACAGAGGATCCTGCAAAGGGACCTGTTATGCTGATGGCACATACCGACACACTGGGAGCCATGGTTTCTTCTATTACCGGCGAGGGTCGGCTGAAACTCAGTCCTTTAGGAGGAATGAATGCAAATAATGCGGAAGCAGAAAACTGCCGTATCATTACAAGAGAGGGAAAAACCTATACCGGAACTTTCCAGTTATGCAACGCCTCCATTCACGTAAACGGAGAATACAATGATACAAAAAGAACCTACAAGGACATGGAGGTTCTTCTGGACGAGCTGGTAACTTCTGCCGAGGAGGTAAAAGCTCTTGGAATTATGACCGGAGACATTGTCTGCTTTGATCCCAGAACAGTTGTCACTCCTTCCGGCTTTATTAAAAGCCGTTTTCTGGATGACAAGCTGAGTACTGCCATTCTTCTGGGCTATGCCAAATATTTAAAAGATGAAAATATTACTCCTGACCGCAGGATCTACCAGCACATTACCGTATTCGAGGAAGTGGGACACGGCGGCTGCGCTTCCATACCGGAACAGGTGACAGAGCTTCTGTCCGTGGATATGGGCTGTGTAGGGGAAGGTCTGGAATGTACGGAATGTCAGGTTTCCATCTGCGCCAAGGACAGCCGGGGACCTTATCATTATGATGTTGTTTCCGGACTTATCCGGGCTGCCAGACAGGCGGATGTGGATTTTGCCGTAGATGTATACCCGTATTACGGTTCTGATGCAGATGCAGCTTTAAGCGCGGGAGTGGATGCGCGCCACGGTCTTATCGGTCCGGGCGTATACGCTTCTCACGGATATGAAAGAAGCCACAAAAAAGGTGTGGAAAATACCTTCAATCTTCTGAAAAGCTATCTTGGATAATTTGGGGAACCTGTATCTTTCCCTGACAACCAGTTATTAAAAGGAGACACATTTTATGGATTCCTGTCAGATCACGCAATGGTGTGCCCGGTTTATCCGGGAACAGGTAAAACCCGGAGATCTGTGTATTGACGCCACCATGGGAAACGGAAACGACACCCTGCTTTTAAGTACACTCTGTAAAGAAAACGGACAGGTACTGGCCTTTGACATTCAGGAAATGGCTCTTACTAATACCAGAAAGCGCCTGCAGTGTGCAGGCGCTCCCGAAAATTATCAGCTGATCCTTGATTCCCATATCAATATGGGCAGCTATGCTTCTCCAGGATCTGTCAGCTGTATTGTATTTAATCTGGGCTATCTTCCCGGAGGAGATCATTCCCTGTCCACAAAGGCCGAAACCAGCATCCAGGCTCTGGAGCAGGGACTCTCTCTGCTTCAGAAAAGCGGCTGATCTCCCTTTGCATTTACAGCGGAGGGGACTCCGGATTTCAGGAACGGGACCAGGTTCTTGCCTGGCTTTCTGCTCTGGATCCCAGGAAGTATCTGGTGATCCGCAGCGATTATTTTAACCGTCCCAATAATCCGCCCATCCCTGTTCTTATCATAAAGCTGTAAGCCCGCTCCAGGTCTTAAAGAATATCAATATATTCTCCGTTCAGAGCCTTGTTCATGCTTCGTACCGCGCAGAATTTCCCGCACATGGAACAGGTATCCTCATGCTCCGGAGCTCTGTCATCCCGGATGCTTCTGGCAGTGTCCGGGTCAATGGAGCACTCCCACTGTTTTTCCCAGTCAAAGGTTCTTCTTGCATCTGCCATGGCATCGTCCATGTCTCTTGCATGAGGAACTTTTTTTGCAATATCCGCTGCATGTGCCGCGATCCTGGATGCGATGATCCCCTGCTTCACATCCTCCACATTGGGAAGGGCCAGATGCTCTGCAGGAGTTACGTAGCAGAGGAAGGCAGCTCCTGCTGAAGCTGCAACGGCTCCTCCAATGGCAGAAGTGATGTGATCATAGCCCGGCGCAATATCCGTAACGATCGGTCCCAGAACATAAAAGGGCGCTCCCATGCAGATGGACTGCTGCAGCTTCATGTTTGCCTCGATCTGATCAAGAGGCATATGTCCCGGTCCCTCAACCATAACCTGCACATCCTTTTCCCAGGCTCTCTTTGTCAGCTCACCCAGACGGACCAGCTCCTCGATCTGGCATACATCGCTGCGTCTGCCAGACAGCCGGGCCGGCAGGCATCGCCAAGAGAAATCGTCACATCATATTCCCGGCAGATATCCAGAATCTCATCATAATACTCATAAAAAGGATTCTCCTCCCCTGTCATGCTCATCCAGGCAAAAACAAGAGAACCTCCTCTGGATACAATGTTCATTTTTCTTTTGTGTTTTTTGATCTGATCAATGGTCTTTCTGGTAATTCCGCAGTGAAGAGTCACAAAATCAACGCCGTCCTGTGCATGAAGCCGAATCACGTCAATAAAATCCTTTGCAGTCAAAGTAGAAAGGTCTCTCTGATAATGGATCACACTGTCATAAACAGGAACGGTCCCGATCATAGCCGGACATTCCCGGATCAGTTTTTTGCGGAAAGGCTGTGTGTTTCCATGAGAGGAAAGATCCATAATAGCCTCAGCTCCCATGTTCACTGCTGCCATTACCTTTTCCATTTCAATGTCATAATCCTTACAGTCTCTGGAAACTCCAAGATTCACATTGATCTTTGTACGCAGCATGGAGCCTACTCCATTTGGCTCAATGCAGGTGTGAAGTCTGTTGGCGCAGATAGCACCTGGCCTTTTGCAACAAGCTCTCTGATTTCTTCCTCTGTGCGGTACTCTTTTGCTGCAACCTTTTTCATTTCCGGAGTGATAATCCCACGTCTTGCAGCCTCCATCTGTGTTTTATATTCTCTCATAAAGCGTTTCCTTTCCGTGTCTTTATTTTTGTAATACTGATTTTATTCATTTATATCTATTTTCTGTTTTACAGATTTGCCATATAAAAAGCGTGATCCAGAGGGCCGCTTCCCTTTCCCAGGTCCAGTCCGGCTTCCAGAGCCTTTGAAATATATTCCTTTGCTTTTCTTACCGCCTCTTCCATTTCCATTCCCTTTGCAAGATTGGATGCGATCGCCGAAGAAAGGGTACAGCCTGTTCCGTGGGTATTGGGATTATGGATTCTTCTTCCTCTGATCCAGATCTTCTGTCCTTCCACGCAGAGAAGATCGTCTGCATCACTGATACTGTGGCCACCTTTTAAAAGAACTGCCGCTGCGCCAAGATCACTGAGCTTTTCTGCTGCCGCCTCCATATCCTGTTTATTCTTTATCTCACAGCCGGAAAGAATTTCTGCCTCCGGAATATTTGGCGTGATCAGAGACGCAAGGGGAAACAGCTCTTTTATCATCATCTCTGCCCCGTTATTTTTCATCAGGGAGGAGCCGCTGGAAGCCACCATAACCGGATCCACCACCACGTTTTTTGCCTGATAAAACCGAAGCTTCTCTCCAATTACCTGAATCAGTTCTTTTGAAGATACCATGCCGATCTTTACTGCTTCCGGGTAAATATCTTCGAATACCGCATCCAGCTGGTCTCCCAGAAATTCCGGCGGCACCTCCATGACAGAGCGCACGCCTGTTGTATTCTGGGCAGTCAGGGCCGTTATGGCGCTCATGGCATACACGCCGTTTGTGATCATGGTTTTAATATCTGCCTGGATCCCGGCGCCCCCGCTGGAATCACTTCCTGCAATAGTCAGAGCTGCATGAACGCTCATAGATTTAAAACCTCCTGTATTTTTTTCTTCAGAAGAGCCGTTTCCTTCTGTATATCCTGAGCGGAAAAAATCCCGGATACTACGGCTGCCCCTGCCATTTTCCCTCCCGCAAGCTCTTCTATATTCTGCCTGGTGATCCCGCCGATGGCCACTGCCGGAACAGAAACCGCGCTGCAGATTTCTTTTAACTGATCTCTTGTAATACGAATGGCATCCTGTTTGGTAGGAGAAGGAAAAACAGCTCCCACCCCAAGATAATCCGCGCCCCCCTGTTCTGCTTTTTGGGCCTGCTCTGTAGTTTTTGCAGTGGCTCCTATGATAAAATCCTCCGGAACTATTTTCCGTATGTCAGAAACCGCCATATCCTCTTTTCCTACATGTACACCGTCCGCTCCGCTTAAAAGCGCTGCCTTTACATTGTCGTTAATGATCAGAGGAACATGATAGCTGTGGCAGAGCTCTTTTATTTTTTCTGCTTCCGCCACAAGCCGACTTTCCGGCAGATCCTTTTCCCGAAGCTGGATCATGGTCGCTCCGCCCTTGAGAGCCTCTTCAATCTGTTCGTACAGGGTCTGCCTGCCCGTCCATTTTCTGTCTGTCACTGCATAAAGAAGAAGCATATCTTTATGAAATTTCATGTTGATCTTTTGTCCTTTCCCCTTATTCAGAATACAAAGCTCTGTAAAAATATTGTTTCTCTTTTATTCCTGTCTTTTAAACTCCTGCAAATAATCCTCCGGATCTTCGCAGACCATAAGCCCGCTCATAACACAGGCTCCTGCTGCCCCGGCCTCTCTTACTTTACTGATATTGGCAGGGGAGATACCGCCGATTGCATAAACAGGAACGGAAACACCTGCACATACGTTTTTCAGAAAATCCAGTCCCCGCCCGGGCAGTCCCTTTTTACAGTCCGTATCAAAAATGTGCCCTGCCGTAATATAAGTACATCCCAGTTTTTCTGCCAGTACCGCATCCTCCACAGAATGGCAGGAGGCTCCCAGAACCCGAAAGCTTTGCCGTTTGCCGGGTTCCATTTTCATGAGAACCGGAAGCGGAAGATGGAGACTATCACATCCCAGCTCCAGAGCTGCCTCCGGAAAGCTGTGCAGAATACAAACGGTTTCCTGTTCCCTGCATATGTTCAGAATTTTTTCCGCAAGCTCCATATATTCCTTTTCCAAAAGCTCTTTTTCTCTCACAACCACCGCTGCCGGATGAGCGGCTGCGATCTTCCGCATCCTGGTAATAAAGTCTTCCCGGCAGAGCTTCCTGTTTGTGATACACAAAATATCTGAGTTCCTGTTTTCTTTATACATATACATAATCATTCAGAACCGGCTGAAGCCCTTCCTCTGCAATGTCTCTGTACATCACATCCAGACTTCTGCTGTCATCAATTTCAAACTGTTCATCGCCTTTTTCTTCCTCTGATTCCCTGCCGTTGTATTTGCTTTCGTGATCGCCGATCCCTGTGGACACCCCTGCTGAGATCTTTGTTGCGGCAATCTTCACAATGCCGTTCCGAAACTCTGCGCTTTCCCTGGATGATACGGTAATTCCGGCAAACGGAAGAAAAATACGATATGCACAGATAATCTGACAGAGCTGCTTTTCATGAACATCCAGAGGATTGATCTTATCATTGTTAATAATAGGACGAAGTCTCGGACAGGACAGAGACATCTCTGCATGAGGATATTTTCGCTGAAGATAATACACATGAAGCCCGGTTGCAAGAGCATCCTTACGGAAATCGGAAAGCCCAAGAAGAGCTGAGAAAGCCACTCCTCTCATGCCGCCCCGCAGAGCCCGCTCCTGAGCGTCAAAACGGTAGGCCATACCCTTTTGTGCCCCATCAGATGAAGCTGTTCATACTTATCCGTATCATAGGTTTCCTGAAATACGGTCACATAGTCTGCGCCGCACTGGTGAAGATAAGCATATTCGTCTGTATTTACCGGATAGATTTCCAGTCCTACCATACGAAAATATTTCCGCGCAAGCTTACACGCCTCTCCAATATACGTTACGTCACTCTGACTGCGGCTTTCTCCTGTAAGGATCAAAATCTCCTCCATACCGCTGTCTGCAATGATCTTCATTTCTTTTTCAATCTGCTCCATGGAAAGCTTCATGCGGCTGATATGGTTATAGCAGTTAAATCCACAGTACACACAGTAATTTTCGCAGTAATTTGCAATATACAGAGGCGTAAAGAGATACACGGTGTTTCCGAAATGCCGTCCTGTCTCCATGCGGGCCCGCTGGGCCATTTCCTCAAGAAACGGCTCTGCCGCCGGAGAAAGCAGAGCTTTAAAATCCTCCACGGAGCAGGTTTCATGATTCAGCGCAGCCCTTACATCAGAAGCTGTGTAAGCCGAATAGTCATAGCTTTTCATCTGATCCATAACGTGACCGCACACCTGAGATTCAATCTGTTCCATCCCGGGCAGATATTCCATATGATTTTTCCGAAAGGAAGGATCTGTCTCCAGACGGTGCTTTTTTTCCAGAGCTTTTTCAGAAAGATACTCAGAATCTACAAAAAACTGATTTTCCACTTTACTCACCTCTAATCCCTTAAAAATCCTGTCAGCGGATCAGAAGCAGCTGCTCCTCTTGTAAGCACTCTTCCAATCCCTGCAAGATATGCCTTTCGTCCGGCTTCAATGGCCTGTTTAAAAGCAGCAGCCATCAGAGGCAGGTTTCCCGCTGTGGCAAGAGCTGTGTTTGCCATAATTGCCGCCGCGCCCATTTCCATTGCCTCACAGGCCTGGGAAGGCTTTCCGATCCCTGCATCAACAATAATGGGAAGGTCGATCTCATCAATAAGAATCTGGATAAAATCCTTTGTTGCCAGACCTTTATTTGAGCCAATAGGAGAGGCAAGAGGCATCACTGCCGCTGCTCCTGCATTTGCCAGATCACGGGCAGTATTCAGATCCGGGTACATATACGGCATGACCACAAATCCTTTATCCGCCAGGATCTCTGTTGCTTTTACGGTTTCCTGGTTGTCCGGAAGCAGATATTTGGAATCACGCATGATCTCTATTTTTACAAAATTACCACAGCCCAGTTCTCTGGCAAGACAGGCAATCCTCACTGCCTCCTCAGCATTTCTCGCCCCGCTGGTATTGGGAAGAAGGGTCACTCCTTCTGGAATAAAATCCAGGATATTTTCCTGGTCCTTTGTGTTTGCCCGGCGTACTGCCAGTGTAATAATTTCTGCTCCGGCGTCCTTTACTGCCGCCTGGATCAGCTTCAGGGAATACTTTCCTGAGCCGAGAATAAAACGGGAGTTAAATTCATGTCCCCCTATGATCAGCTTATCATTCATTGTCCGTTTCCTCTCTTTGTGCATTGTTCTTCCACTGTTATTTGCGCAGTTAAATATCTCACGATTTACAGTGCGCTTTCCCATTGACTGCTGCTGTCTGGAATAAGCTTTGATTTATTACTGTTGCTGTAAAATTGTGGCAGCAGCATTATTTTCCGGCAAGTATGCGCAGGACTGCATGAGCCTGGTGGGCTGCGCATACCATCACTCTGGAAGCCACAAGGCTGTGCTGCTCTTTTACCTCGCTGGTTTCATCTCCACAGAGATAAAAACGTTCTGTGATCTTTCTGGTACGGATATCATTGGCACTTCCCATTCCTGCCATTCCCGATGCGGCTACCAGATATTTTTCCCGCATGCTGCACAGTACCACATCGGTAAGCATGGCTTTGCTTTCTGCATCATCAAAGGCCTCACAGATAATATCTGCCTCCTCTAAAAGCTCTTTTGCATTGTCCCGGGTTATTTTTACATTATGTACTTCCGTGTTCAGATACGGCGCGATCTCTTTGAGATTCTCCTCCATTGCTTCTGTTTTGCTCTTTCCTACCTGTGTAGCCTTATACTGCTGCCGGTGAAGATTACTGACATCTACATAGTCGAAATCAATCAGGATCAGCTTACCAATCCCGGCCCTGGCAAGGGCTTCGGCAATGTGAGAGCCAAGCCCTCCCAGACCACAGACTGCCACCACTGCTGAAGAAAATTTCTCCTGCAGTTCTTTTCCGTGACGCATCTTAAATGCCTGTTCCATTTCTTCTCTGGTTGGAATCATTCAGCCTCCTCCTACAAAGCTCACTACTTCAACGCTGTCTCCATTTTTAAGAACCGTGTGGGAATACTCTGCCTTTGGCACAATTTCTCCATTTTTTTCTACTGCCACACGCGGTATCTGATAGCCTGCGCCTTCCAGATATTCTGTCAGAGTTTTTCCCTCTGCCTCCAGAAGCTTGCCGTTGATCTTTACCATATTTTCACCTCTTTTCAAGCAGAAACCAGACTGTTCCGCCCCGCATTTCAAAATCCCATGGAAAAGGAACTGCTTTCCCGGTAAATAAAAAACGAGAAACTACCAGCTTCGGTAATTTCCCGTTATACATACACTTATGCTCAGGCATCCCTACGTTGGCATTATCCAAATCAGGTTATCGGTCGAAGGTCATACCTTCCTCTCAGCCTGTCATACAAGCTCCCGTCTGCTTTATTTTGTTTTATTGTTTATCATAGGTTACTGTTCCCGGCAACCTGTGAACAGTAATTATTATATACTTCTGTACTGTAAATTACAAGGATTTTATTTTTACCCTGTATGTCAGTCAACAATGGTGATGCTCTCGATCACCGGCTGTTCTTCCGGTTTGATGGTTCCGTTGTCATCTGTGGGTTTCGCATCCTTACAGATTGCATCCACAACGTCCATTCCCTCTGTTACATGGCCAAAGCCTGCATAATCTCCGTCCAGGAAGGGGCTGTCCTCATGCACGATAAAGAACTGAGAGCTTGCACTGTCCGGATCATCCATAGCTCTTGCCATGGAAATTACGCCTCTTGTATGAGAAATATTATTTTCCACACCATTATTGGAAAATTCGCCTTTGATATTTTCATCAGAGCCGCCGGTTCCATTTCCCAGAGGATCCCCGCCCTGAACCATAAAGCCGTCCATAATACGGTGGAAGGTCAGTCCGTCATAAAAGCCCTCCTGAGCCAGTTTTACAAAATTGGTCACTGTGACAGGAGCGGTATCTGCATCCAGCTCTACCTGGATCTCGCCGTAATCCTTCACATTGATCTGCGCATGATGGATTCCTGTCAGCTCTTTACTGGTATCAAGAACTGCCTCTTTTGTATCCTTTGCATCGGAAGCTTCCTCTTTATCAGAAGCTTCCTCACCGGTACCGTCGCTGAATCCCGCTTTTTCTGCCATCTCGTCACTGACTGTCTTCTCGCTGCCGCTCTCTGTCTTTGTATCTTCTGTTTTCTGTCCGCATCCTGTCATCATACCTGCTGTAAGGACTACTGCACAAAGTACTGCCAGAGTTTTATGTTTCATTTTTATTTTCCTCCTGATTCTGCTGTTTGCTGACAGAAAACCTTCCTGTGACTTTCTGTCAGATTATGTTCATATGCCGGAGTTTCTCTTTCCCTTTTTCTTACCGGATCCTGTCCGGAAAACCAACTTTCCTCTGAACCTTGCGCAGAGTTTTGGTAGCAAAATAATTAGCCTTTTCTGCATTTTCTTTGATAATGGAATCAATATATGCCTTATCCCTGGAAAGACGGGCAAATTCATCCTGAAGAGGTTTGAGAACAGAAATAACAGACTCTGCAACCGCCGGTTTCAGCTCACCATAGCCTTTTCCCTCAAATTCTTTCACTGCCTCATCCGGAGTTTTTCCTGTGCAGGCACAGTAAATCTCAATGAGGTTCTTTACGCCCGGCTGCTCGTCTCTGTAGCTTACGTACCCTCGGAATCTGTTACCGCGCGCTTAAATTTACGCATAATGGTATCCGGGTCATCCATAAGATAAATGCTGGCATTGGGATTTTCGTCAGATTTGGACATTTTTCTGGTGGGATCCTGAAGGCTCATGATCTTTGCTCCCACCTTGCCAACATATGCTTCCGGAACAGTAAACACATCTCCGTAAATGTTATTGAAACGCTCTGCAATATTTCTGGTAAGCTCCAAATGCTGCATCTGGTCAATTCCAACCGGAACCACGTCTGTCTGATACAGAAGTATATCTGCTGCCATCAGAACCGGATAAGTAAACAGACCTGCATTGATATTATCCGCATGCTTTGCAGATTTATCCTTAAACTGAGTCATACGGTTCAGCTCGCCCATGTAAGTAAAGCAATTTAAGATCCAGGCCAGTTCAGCATGACCGGAAACATGGGACTGATAATAAATGCAGTTCTTTTTCGGGTCAAGGCCTGCTGCAATATAAAGAGTCAGAAGATTGCGGGCGCTTTTGCGAAGCTCTGCCGGATTCTGACGAACAGTGATCGAATGAAGATCTACCACACTGTAAAAGCACTCATATTCATCACTTAAAGTCAGCCAGTTTTTCAGAGCGCCAAGATAATTTCCCAGTGTGAGATTTCCTGTTGCCTGCATTCCGCTGAATAAAACTTTTTTATCATTTATCATAGTCTATACCTCTCTTACTGACGCATTTTGGAAAGATTCTACACATCCTGAATGTCTTCCTTATTACCGGAATCATGATTTCCTGAAACAAAGGCTGTCCACGTTCTGCAGTTTCCGGCTCCGGAAGCTCTGTGAATGCCTTCTGAGCCTTTCCTTTATGCACATCTGAATTGTATATTAGTTTATCATTCTGTAGAAATAAAGTCAATTACTTGTCACCTGGAACCTAATCTGTTAAAATAGTCACAGGTCACTATCCCGCAGTGTTTTGGCGTATATATGCCAAAATCCCGAGACATACAGGGCAAAATGCCATCACTAAAGACAATTTAAAATGCATTTTGACCAGGTTACTGCAAAGGTCGTGAGCAGTAACTTAAAATATAGGAAGTATAAAAATCCAGGAGGAAAAAACATGAAAAAAATTGCGAGCTTTACCATAGACCATATTAAGCTTCAGCCGGGAATCTATGTTTCCAGAAAAGACTATCTGGCGATCAGGTGATCACCACTTTTGACATTCGTATGACTTCCCCCAATGAAGAGCCTGTTATGAATACTGCAGAGCTTCATGCCATGGAACATCTGGCAGCTACTTTTCTCCGAAATCATACAGAATTTGGACCAAAAGTCATTTACTGGGGTCCAATGGGCTGCCGCACCGGAAATTATCTTCTGTTGGCAGGAGATTACGAATCAAAGGATATTGTGGGACTGATAACAGAAATGTTTGAATTCATCCGGGACTTTGAAGGAGAAATCCCAGGCGCTTCTGCAAAGGACTGCGGCAACTATCTGGATATGAACCTGAACATGGCAAAATATCTGGCTGATAAATATTTAAAAGAGGTTCTTTACGATATCAAAGAGGAACGGCTGGTTTATCCGGAGTAAATTAGAATAAAGAAATTTTCGAGGCCAGTTTTGTACAATAAACTGGTCTTTTGTTATATAAGTGCAAAATAGATTTACTTTGTTATTATAAGACAGAACCGAATTTATCCTTTAAGTAGTTATTGATCTTATTTACAATATACTCGGCATTCTCTACCTGCTGTTTCGATTCCGCTTTACTTGCTATATAAAAATCATCATAATCTGATGCATTACGAATTTGGTCTGCATTGACAATTTTCTGGTAATCCTGAGAAGTAAATATTCCATCTCCTTTAAAAATAAAGAGATAATTGAACTGTTTAATCCTCCGTTATGAGTGGCAACCTCTACTTTTTCAGTTGCCAAAAGAGCCTTTACACTTTATTCAATTGCATAAAAAGCTCTGTTATTTGCAGATTTATATGATGATTTTTCTAATAAATCTTTTGCTTCTATTAAAAGCTCTTCAGCCCGATCCATTCTCACCTTTGCAAGAGCCATATAATATCCTTCATCCATATAACACTCTCCCTTCCTGTTTTATATTACGAAAATAATCATACCAATCGTTTTTGTCTATATATTCCTCATATGGAAGGCATACAAAATTTACAACCGCAAAGTATTTCATTGCCAGCTCCGTTGCAATATTGCTAAAACACTGCCGTATTTTTTTGCCTTCAACCGATCACTTTTTCAGCAGCAGAGCAATATCAATATCTGAATCCTCCGTATAATCCCCTCTGGCGCAAGAGCCATAAAGTATAATTTTTACCACATCAGATCCATAGCCTCTGTTATTAAGTGAACTGTTTCTTTTTCTACTGCCTGTATCACTTGCTCATTCAAACTGATATTATACATTCTTTACCACCTCCCGGAACTTTCTTAATTTAATTATAGGACAAATATCCAGGAATAACAATATTTAAAAACCAGAGCTTTTCTCTATTCCAAATAGAAAATATGCTCTGGTTTTTCTTCGCTTTTTTTACTGAACCGGCGCGGCAGTTCCTTCTGCCGCAGGGGTTACTGCCGGAGCCTCAGTGGTCACATACTGGGCGCTGACATACCCTTTCTGTCCATCAAGGTCTACCTCGATCCACTGGCCGTCTTCACTGACGCCTGTGCCGGTAAGCTGATCGCCTACCTTGGTGCTCTTGATGATATTTGTCTGATCTGTTGTTACACAGTCTGTACGGATATTCGCCTCATTGTTTGCATAATATGTAACATTTTTCTGTATGATCTTGACGCCGCTTGCTGTCTGAGAGGTCTGCGGCACCGGTGTTGCTGTCACAGCCGGTGTAGGTGTTGCTGCCGGTGTGGGCGTTGCAGTAGGGTTGGGGTTGCTTTTATCACAGTCACGGTAGAATCCTCTCCTCCAGTGCTGTATCCGCAGCCGGATGCAACAAGAGTAAGACCTGCCAGTGCAATCAGTAATCTGGATTTCTTCATAAGAATTTTCCTCCTTTATAGCATACCACCATGATACCCCATTCCGGTGGATTATGCAAGCCTTTTTTGCTTTTGACCTTAGAAACGGAAATCTCTTTTTCCCTGTTCAATCTCTTTGAGATTCCTTGCGCAGATCTCTCTTGTTTTTTCTCTTTCCACCTTCTGAAGCTCTTTCTCGATCACCTTCAGGCCTTTCTCTCTTGTATCCGGGGAAGCATAATCCTCCAGATATTCTTTCAGCGTCATCAGGGCATTGGGATGACAGCAGTTGGCGATCTGCCCGCTCTTTACAAGAGACATGAAACGGTCTCCTGTGCGTCCTTCCCGGTAACAGGCTGTACAGAAGCTTGGAATATAACCCAGCTCCAGAAGCCAGTTTACGACCTCATCCAGAGTACGTCTGTCGCTGACATCAAACTGTGATGAGTTGTCTTCCTCTGCCTCTTCCTCTGCATAGCCTCCCACAGAGGTTCTGGAGCCTCCGCTGATCTGGGAAATACCAAGATCCAATACCTTTTCTCTGCATTTCTGAGACTCTCTGGTGGAAATGATCATTCCTGTATAAGGAACTGCAATGCGGATCACGGCTACGATCTTCTGGAAAATCTCATCCGGAACTGCATTGGTAAAGTCCTTTGTGTCAATATCGTCAGCCGGACAGATTCTTGGAACACTGATGGTGTGAGGGCCTACTCCAAACCGGGCTTCCAGATGCTCTGCGTGCATCAGGATTCCCACAAAGTCATAACGGTAGGTTTCCAGTCCAAAAAGCACTCCGCAGCCAACATCGTCTATTCCGGCTTCCATAGCCCGGTCCATGGCCTCTGTGTGATATGCATAATCACTTTTTCGGTCCTGTGGGGTGAAGAGCCTCATAGCTTTCTTTATTATAAGTTTCCTGGAAAAGAATATAGGTTCCGATTCCCGCTTCTTTCAGCTTCCTGTAATTTTCTACTGTCGTTGCTGCAATGTTTACATTCACACGGCGGATGGCTCCGTTTTTGTGTTTGATGCTGTAAATGGTTTTGATACTTTCCAGAACGTATTCAATGGGATTGTTTTTGGGATCCTCTCCTGTCTCCAGAGCAAGACGCTTATGTCCCATGTCCTGAAGGGCGATTACCTCCTGGCGGATCTCCTCCTGAGTCAGTTTTTTACGGCGGATGTGTTTGTTCTTTGCATGATAAGGACAGTAAACACAGCCGTTGATACAATAATTAGAAAGGTAAAGAGGCGCAAACATAACAATTCTGTTTCCATAAAATTTCTGTTTGATCTCTTTTGCCACATGATACATTTTATCCACCAGCACCGGATCATCACATTCCAGAAGAAGCGCTGCTTCTCTGTGACTTAATCCCTTACAGTCTCTTGCTCTCTCGATCAGCCTTCGATCAGCTCCGTATTATTTTTATTTGCTCTGGCATATTCCAGAGAATCCAGAATTTCCTGATGATCAATAAATTCTGTTGCCTTTGTTGATTTCGGATTATACATAAGTCCTCCTTCTGCTGCCCTGAAGCAGCCTGTCCTTTTATTTTTTATAATCTCCCCGGTCTGTTACAATACAACAGCCGATTGTCTCCATTCTCTTTCTTAACTGTTCCACACACTCTGCGGCCTCGTCACCTGTGGAAATTTTTCCGTCATAAAGCATATATTTTTTTCTCACAGAAAGAGGTGACAGATTGGGCATGACTACGTTGGCTCCGGAAAGTATCCCAAGCTCTCTTCCGTCAGGGGCAATGGTGCCAAGAGCAGTGGTTGCCGGAAGAAGCGCCCGGGGCAGCATCAGCCGCACAAGAGCCAGGTAAAACAGCGTATCCTCAAGGGTTCCGTCCTCTCTGCTCCGAAAAGGAGTATCCTTATGAGAAATAAAAGGCCCGATGCCCACCATTTCCGGATCCAGTTCTTTTAGAAACAGAAAATCCTCTGCCAGTGTCTCTGCCGTCTGTCCCGGAGACCCCACCATAAATCCTGCTCCTGTCTGAAATCCCAGCTTTTTAAGCGTTCTGAGACAGTCCTTCCTGTGCTGGAGAGATAAGGGTTCCGGATGCAGAATCCGGTAATGCGTCTCGTCTGCAGTCTCATGGCGAAGAAGATAACGGTCTGCTCCGGCCTTCCAGAATGCTCTGTACTCTTCCTCCGTTCGTTCCCCCACGGAAAGTGTCAGGCACAGTCCGGATATTGTTTTTGATATGACGTACCAGCCCGGCCAGCCTTTCCCCTGTAAAATATCCGTCCTCGCCTCCCTGAAGTACAAAGGTACGAAATCCCAGCTCATAACCCTGTTGACAACAGGAAAGGATATCCTCTTCTGTCAGACGGTAGCGCTGGGCGGCATGATTGCTCCTTCTTAAACCGCAGTAGTAACAGTCGTTTCTGCAGTAGCTTGTAAATTCGATCAGACCTCTTATATAAACCTGATCTCCATATATTTTCTGCCGCACCCCCCTTGCCAGCCTCCGGGCATAAAGATCTGTCTCTGTATTTCTGTTGGATAGCAGTGTCAAAAATTCTTCCCTGGTCAGTTCCTGTGTATGGTGCAGCTTGTCGATCAGTTCTTTCATAGCTCTTTCTCCGGCATTTTTGAGTATACGGTTTTGCTGGTAATGCCTTCCAGCATTCCAAGCTTTCCGGACAGCGCGCTGATCTTTTCCTGGGGAGCATCCAGTATCACACTGATCACAGACACTCCCTTCGGACGATAAGGCACTCCCATTCTTCCTACTATATATTCTCCATATTCATGGAGCAGCCGATTCAGTTCCCCGCTTTTGGAACGGTCTTCCACAATAATGGCGATCACTGCAATTCTTGTATCCATAAAACATCTCCCTTCCTGTCTGTTTCCGCCAGATACAGGCTGTCATATTTCCCATGCATCCGCTCCCAGCCTGATAAAAAATAAAACGGTGTCCTTCTGGACACCGGAACATATACAGAAAGACCGCAGTTTCTGACTGCAGCCGTATCTCACTGTTTTTTACATTCTCTGACGCCCATTCTTCTCAGGCTTTCCTTAAAAGTCCGGTACTGTTTCAGCATACCATATCTTTTCGTCAAAAACAACTAATTTTTCTGTAAATTCTCGTTTTATCGTCATTATGTATAAGTTCTGTCACAATTCTCCCACGATTATTCTGTGGAGCACCTGATGGATCGGACTCCGTAAAATACTGTTTTTATATAGTGTCAGCCACCTTCTGCGCTGCATGTGCCGGTATTTCAGATCTATATGCCGGCACGCCTTGCAGGGTCTTATCTGTGAAACGTTTCCGGCATTCTGTGTTTCTTTACAAAATTCCCGGATTTTATACTATACTCGGCACACAATTTCTATTATAATGAAAAAAACGTTACTTCATACAGTAACAGGAACAACACCTGAAGTTTCAGCGCCGTTCTGAAATGATCAGGAATCTATCTACAACATCGGAGGAAAAATATGGATTCTGCATTATATGCCAATTATCTGGCTATCCTGCATCATGAACTGGTTCCTGCTCTGGGCTGTACGGAACCCATTGCCATTGCCTATGCAGCAGCAAGGCGCGGCAGATTCTGGGTGAATTCCCGGATTCCGTTGAAATGCATTTAAGCGGAAACATTATAAAAAAACGTAAAAGGCGTCACGGTTCCCAATTCCGGAGGCTGAAAGGAATTGATATTGCAGCGCTTCTTGGAATTACAGGAGGCAATGCGGATAAAGCTCTTGAAGTTCTTGAGGGCATCCGTCCGGAACACATCAGACAGGCTCAGGAGCTGGCTGAAAAACACATCTGTTCCTGCACCCTTGCAGAAGGTGTTTCCAATCTTTATATCTGTGCAAAGGTAAGAAAAGACAGCCACTATGCGGAAGTGACCATTGTTGACCAGCACACCAACATCACCAGGATCGTCAAAGACGGCCAGGTTCTTTTTTCCGGAGAAACCACAGAGAAAAAGCAGGAGGAACCTCCTGTTGACAAATCAAAGCTTACGGTAAAAGACATTCTGGATTTTGCCGATCAGGTAAAGATCGAGGACGTCCGGGAGCTTCTGGAACGTCAGATCCGTTTAAATACAGCAATTTCCCAGGAAGGCCTGGACAATAATTACGGGGCGCAGATCGGCAAAACACTGATGCATGTATGGGGAAAAGGAATTACTACCAAAGCCTGCGCAAGAGCTGCCGCCGGAAGCGATGCCCGCATGGGCGGCTGTTCCATGCCGGTTGTGATCAATTCCGGAAGCGGCAATCAGGCATGACAGTTTCTCTTCCTGTTATCACCTACGCGGAGGAATGGGAAGTTTCCAGAGCAAAGCTTTATCGTTCCCTTGTTGTCAGTAACCTGGTTGCCATTCATCAGAAATATTATATTGGAAGTCTTTCCGCATACTGCGGAGCTGTCAGCGCTGCCTGCGGAGCCGGAGCTGGAATCACTTACATGTACGGCGGAACCTATCAGCAGGTTTCCCTGACTATTATCAACACGCTGGGAAATGTAGGCGGAATTGTATGCGACGGCGCAAAACCATCCTGCGCTGCAAAAATCGCCTCTTCTGTTGACGCTGCCTTAATGGCTTTTCACATGAGTATCCAGAATAAAAGCTTCCTTCCGGGGGAGGGGATCATCCGGGGCGATGTGGAAGAAACCATAAAAAGCATGGGATATATCGGCCGTGTGGGAATGAAGGCCACTGATACGGAAATACTGAATATTATGATCGACCGCGTAAATGTAGATCAGGACTGCTGATTCTTACCTTAAAGGAGGATATTTTTACTTATGAAAGAAAAAAACAGTTTTTTACCAGTTTACCATTTAAGCTTCTTGTAGGAGTTATTCTTGGTATTGTATCCGGAATTATCCTGAATACAACAGACGGCTCCGGCATCACTTCCGGTATCCTGAATGTGGTGGTCACTCTGAAATACGTGCTTGGACAACTGATCAATTTCTGTGTGCCTCTGATCATTATTGGTTTTATTGCACCGTCTATTACCAAGCTGGGCAACAGCGCTTCCCGGATGCTTGGCGTTGCCATTGTGATCGCCTACGTCTCTTCCATTGGCGCGGCCTTTATGTCTACAGCAGCCGGATATGCAATGATTCCTCATTTATCCATTGCCACTGACGTAGAAGGGCTGAAACAGCTTCCGGAAGTAATTTTTGAACTGGAGATCCCGCAGATCATGTCTGTTATGAGCGCGCTGGTCTTTTCCATTATGATCGGACTTGCCGCAGCCTGGAACAAATCAAAAATGATCACAGGGGTTCTTGAAGAATTTCAGGCAATTGTTCTCTCTATTGTTTCCAAAGTGATCATTCCGGTTCTTCCCTTCTTTATTGCCCTGACCTTCTGCAGTCTGGCATATGAGGCTCTATCACAAAACAGCTTCCTGTATTCCTTCAGGTAATTGTGATCGTGCTGATCGGACATTTTATCTGGATGGCTCTGCTTTATGTTCTTGCGGGGATCTATTCACATGAAAATCCCATGGATGTGGTACGTTACTACGGTCCTGCTTATCTGACCGCAGTTGGAACCATGTCCTCAGCAGCCACCCTTGCCGTTGCTCTTCAATGCGCAGGGAAGGCAAAGCCGCTTCGGAAGGATATGGTACAGTTTGGTATTCCGCTTTTTGCAAATATCCATCTTTGCGGTTCTGTTCTCACAGAGGTATTTTTCTGTATGACGATTTCCAGAATCCTGTACGGCTCTCTTCCTCTGTTGGCACCATGATCCTTTTCTGTCTTCTTCTGGGCGTATTTGCCATCGGTGCTCCCGGTGTCCCCGGAGGAACGGTTATGGCATCCCTTGGTATCATCACCGGCGTGCTTGGATTTAATGAAACCGGCACTGCCCTGATGCTTACTATTTTTGCTCTTCAGGACAGCTTTGGCACTGCCTGCAACGTAACAGGGGACGGCGCTCTGACCCTTTTCCTTACGGGCTATGCCAAACGCCATCACATCCAGGAACAGAATATCCACGTTGATCTCTGATCCGTATTCATAAATAAAAACTGCAGAAGTCCGTTTCTTTTCTGAGACGGGACTCTCTGCAGTTTTTATTATTCCTGCTGTATTTTCCTGTAAACCGTTTGTTCTCTTTTGTGTAAAACAGCTTCTTGGTTAGTTTCTGGTTTCAAATCATTCCTTTTCCACTGATCTACGGATTTTATAGAAAAGCCTGATTTTTTATTTCTCTGCTTCCAAAGTATTCTTTCCTCTTGGGATAAAGGTTCCCAGTTTTTCTTCTTTCAGTTTTCCATCCTGCACTGCATGATGACCTCTCAGGAATACGTCGTCAATGGCACAGTGAAGAGCAAATCCTTCAAAGGGATTATTATCCGTATTGTATGCATGAGTTTTAGCTGAGATCACACTTTCCTTTTCCGGATCCAGAACAACAATATCCGCATCACTGCCTCCCGGATCACGCCTTTTTTCGGATATACCCCATAGAGCTTTGCGGGATTTTCGCATAAAAATCTGCACATCTGGCTTCCGTGATCTTTCCGGTACGGACACCGTAGGTATAAAGCAGCGTTCCCCTAGTCTGTACTCCCGGAAGTCCGCCGGGGATCTTTGTAAAGTCATCCCTGCCCAAAGCCTTCTGATCCAAAGTAAAACTGCACTGATCTGTGGCAACGGTCTGAATGTCCTCTTTTTTCAATGCATCCCAGAGACAATCCTGATCCTCCTTTTTGCGGATAGGGGGCGCGCACACATAAACGGCTCCGCCAAAATCCGGTCTGGAATAGGCACTGTCGTCCAGAAGAAGGTACTGAGGACAGGTTTCCGCATACACCGTCTGTCCTTCCTTTCTGGCTTTCATAATCTCTTCATAGGCTTTGCGGTTAGTAAGATGAACCACCATAACAGGAGCATCCGCCTCTTTTGCGATCACGAGAAGTCTGTGGACAGCCTCAGCCTCCATGGTATCCGGACGTACCAGAGGATGATTTTCCGGGCCTGTTCTTCCCTGTTTTTTGGCTTCATCGATCAGAGCGTCGATCACTCCGGCATTTTCACAGTGAACTCCGGCAAAGCAGCCGCACTCTCCCAGTTTTTTCAGGATCTTATAAAGATCACAGTCATTTACGATCATGGCAGGATAAGTCATGTAAAGCTTAAAGCTTGTAATCCCCTCATCGATCATATCCTGGACTTCTTTTTCCGTCTGCTCATTCCATTCTACAATGGACATATGGAAGGAATAGTCGCAGGAACATTTTCCGTCTGCCTTTCCATGCCATTTTTCCAGGCCTTCCTTCAGCGTATGGCCGCCCTTGTCCTGAGAGGCATAATCAATGACCAGAGTTGTTCCACCAGAATGGCTGCCCTTGTCCCTGTCTCAAAATCATCTGCAGTTACTGTTCCGGCAACCTCAAGATCAAAATGCGTATGCCCGTCAATAAAGCCCGGGAAAAGCAGTTTTCCGGTTACGTCAATAACCTCTGCATCCTCTGCAGGCAGATTTTCTCCTACCCTGACAATCTTTTCACCGTCTATAAGAACATCCTGATCAAGTATACCGGAACCTGATACTATCGTACCATTTTTTAGTAAATATTTCATAATCAAACACCCCCGATTTCCCTTTCTTTTATTCAATATACCATTATTTTTCCCCTGCTTCAACTGTTTCTGCGCAGGTTACTCAAAACTTCTTGAGGCTTACATCAATTTTTTCGCAAAAAACTTTTTATTTATATCCTATTATGTTAATATAAAAGAAAAAAGCAACAACGGAGGAGGTAAACTATGGGACGGCTTACTGTACTGAAACAGATTGCTCACGATATTGCCTGTCAGTTCGGCCCTGACTGCGAAGTAGTCATTCATGATCTGAAAACAAAGGATCCGGAAAATTCTATCGTGTATATTGAAAACGGACATGTGACAAACAGAGGGATCGGAGACGGACCTTCCAATGCGGTTTTTGATGTGATCCGGCATAATAATAACAAGACACAGGATGAGCCCCGGGATCACGCCGGATATTTGATGAAAACTTCTGACGGCAAAATTCTGAAGTGCAGCACCTCTTATATACGTGATGATGACGGCAGTCTCCATTATGTTTTTGGGATCAACTATGATATTTCCAGACTGACCATGATTGAAAGCGCAGTTCATGATCTGTCACTCCTGTCAACACAGAAGAAAAGCCAAAAGAAATTACCCATAATGTCAATGATCTTCTGGATCATCTGATTGAAGAATCTGTTGCTCTGGTAGGCAAACCGGTGGCTCTTATGAATAAGGAAGACAAGGTAACTGCCATTCAGTTCCTGAACGACTCCGGGGCATTTCTGATCACTAAGTCAGGAGACAAGGTCGCAAATTATTTTGGCATTTCCAAATACACCCTGTACAGCTATATTGATGTCAATAAATAATCTCCCGGCCAACGCAACGCTTCACCTGTCTGCATTTTCAGGTTATTTTAAGAAAAAAATCTCATACATCAGCCGGGCTTTTTCTCTGCCGCAAAACGCTGAATGTATGAGATTTTTATGTTTTTATTTTCCGATCATTCTTCTGATCACATCAATGGTTTCCTTGATGCCATAGTTTGCGCTGTTGATACACAGATCATAATTTTCCGGTTTTCCCCATTTCTCACCGGTATAAAACTGATAATATTTTCTGTGCTGTCTGTCCATTTTTTTCAGGAACCTCACTGCCTGCTTCAGGTTCATGTTTCTGACAGCCATAATATGTTCCACACGAACCGAAAACGGAGCACTGATAAACAAACTGATATGAGGGATATGATTGTTTTTCAGGATCATATCTGCGCAGCGTCCCATAATAATACAGTCTTCTGTTTTTGCCAGATTACAGATGAGATCGCTCATATTAAAAAATACTGCATCCTGTTTCGGAAGGCCGTGATAACGGTTAAACTCCCGGAATCTGGTTTTCAGGCTTCCGCCGCTTTTTTTCGTATATTTGTTAAAATCAACAAAGTTTTCCGCGTCATTGACTGCATCCTTATCTGCCTCCAGGCGCTTCATAACCTGGTCAAAGATTTCCACGTCATAGTAATTGATCTTAAGATTGTCCGCCAGTTCAAAACCGATATCATTTCCGGCACTTCCCTGAGTACGGCTGATGCAGATCACAAGATGGTCATTTTCTGATAGCTTTTCTCTTTTTGCCGCCAGATTCAGACGCACTCTCTCATCATCCAGGATATCCACCTTGCCGAATACGTCCGGCAGCTTCTCGATCTCCATAAGGATCTCATTATATTCTGTCATCATCCTGGATTTTTCTTCTTTGTTTTTAATGGTGCGGGCCATGTTGCTGATAAGAGCAAGCTCACTTCTCAGAAGATGTCCGTCCGGCTTTGTATACATCAGCATGCTTAAAGTCCGGACTGTTCTCTCTCTTCCTCCTGTAAAGGTCCGGCCAAGAGAAGATCCTACACATTCATAAACCGCTCCGTCCAGATCGTAAATCCGGTTGGCAAGCTCTGTATATTTTTTCTGATTGTCTTCCATATCTGTCCGCCCTCCTTACAAAAAGAATACAAAAGTATCTATGATAAATACAGGTACAAGGAACGCCAGGGACCAGAGCATATATCCGAAGAAAGAAGGCATATTCACACCGTTCTCATCAGAAATGGACTTCACCATAAAGTTCGGCGCATTTCCGATGTATGTATTGGCTCCCATAAATACTGCTCCGCAGGAAATCGCAGAAAGCAGCTTTGCCGGAACTGTTCCCAGAGATGTGGCGATTCCGCTTGTGATTCCAAGGGTTCCTGCTGTTGTGAGAAATACCAGGTAGGTAGGAGTATTATCCAGAAAACTGGAAAGCGCTCCTGTTGCCCAGAAAAGCTGGGACGGCTGGGTAAGACCAAGCTCAGGTCCTACTGATTTCAGAAGCATCAGAGCCGGCTGCATAGTAATAAAGATACCGATAAAAAGAACTGCAACCTCCTTGATCGCACCCCAGGTAAAATGGTTTCTTCTTCTGATCTCCTGTTTTGTTGTGCGGAAGGACAGCCATGCTGCCAGAAGGATCACTGCGATCTCGATCAGCGCCGGGAAACTTAATGTAACCTCTCCGAAAATATGGATTCCTTTTACGTTTCCTGCCCCATCCTGAAAAGCCGGCATTCCCGGAAGCACTCCGCTTAAAATAACCGCACCTACGATCATGAGAAGGAATACGATATTGTGCAGACCATCGATTCTGAACTCTGTACCGGGTTTGCTGATATCCGGCTTACGGCCCTCTGCAATATCCCGGCGATATGCCCATTTATCCAGATGATAAAATGCAAACAAAAGAATAGCCATATTAAAAAGAAGCATGGGAAGAAGATGAAGCTCCAGAAAAAGGAACGCCTCTCATAAATCCCATAAGAAGCGGCGGATCACCGATCGGTGTCAGACAGCCTCCCATGTTGGATACCATAAAAATAAAGAACACCATAATATGGCTTTTGCGCTTTCTCCATGAATTCATTTTGATCACAGGACGCACCATAAGCATACTGGCTCCTGTGGTACCGATACAGCTTGAAAGCAGTGTCCCAAGAGCAAGAAGACCTACATTGATCCTCGGCGAACCGGCAAAGTCCCCCTCCATGGTAATATTTCCTGATACGCAGAAAAGGCCAAACAGAAGGATAATAAAGGTCAGATAATCATTGACCGTGCATTCCAGCACTGTTTCCACTGTTTTTCCTGCTCCGTATACTGCGATAAACGGAAGCACCATGGCCGCGATCCAGAATCCGACCATCAGCGCTGATGGGCTTCCCACCATTCGCCTTTTACAAGCGGCATTACTGCTATGCACAGAAGAAGTCCGGCAAAAGGAATACAGAGCCACACCGGAACCTGCGCTGCCGCCTCACCGCTGCCCGCTGCCCATACGTTGGCCGGAAAGGCAGAACTGCAGCCAGGACAACACTCATAAAAGTAAGAATTTTTTTCAATTACGTCACCCCCGGATAAGTTTTTTAACAAAAAAAATTATAACATATGAAAGTCAAAAATCAATTGTGCATGTATGCAATTTATATGATATATCACCCTGTTTTTTGTGCATTTTTCATGGGATTTTGACAATTTTTTTTGCGGATTTGCTCATTCTTTTCTGTCTAATATACAAAGAAGAAGTCCACCTGACTCCTTCTTTGTATAAATTCCTGTTAATAATTTCTGCCGGATCCGGAAAAGCTTTCTCCTCCGCTTGTAAACGAGTCGGAAGAACCGTTATTTCCGCCTTTATTTTCCGATTTTCTCCTTCTGGTCACAGCTCTGCGTATATACATGTCTCTCATCTGACTGAACTGTGTTTCCTCTGCCTCTGCATACAGATCTGCATTTGTCTGGATCACATTTGTCTTCATCCGATTCTTCTGATACCAGGATGCTGCAAAAGCCGGCACTGCGCCTGCAGCTATGGAAATCAGAAGCCACTTCAGAAGCGAAAGGGTCAGAGGCGTATCAGAGATATCCATGGGGCGGATCTTTTTGCCCTGACTGACACGGGAAAGTCCCTGCTCCAGATCCTTTACAATACTTTGATACGCGCCCAGAGTATCGTCCTTTTTCAGCTTCTCTGTGCAGTGATCCAGCATCCTGTCCTGGATTTTTTCTGTAAACTGATCCTGGGCCTTTCCCCGGAATACAATGGTGATATTCCGGCATCCGGCTGATGAAACACACATAATCCCTCATTGCTTTCTCCGTATCCCACCTGGTTCATCTGCATAAAACGGGCAGCATACTGACGATAATCCATCTCCTCTCCCACATTGTCTGTAATAAGAAATGCGGTCTCAAACTGATAGGCTTCTTCAATCTCTGCAAGCTCTTTTTCCAGTGCTGTTGTTTCTTCCTCATTTAAAATCCCATAATTGTCATATACCTTTGCCTGTACAGATACCGGCAGCCACATGATTCCTGCCAGACATAAAAGTACAGGCAGAAAACCCGGAAGCTTATGTAATTTTTTCATCCGATCACCCCCGCCAGCATAAGTATCACAAACAGAACAAAAATGACAGCAACAGAAAATATATGATATTTCATCCAGTACCGGATCAGCAGATCTTTCCTACCGGAAGATCGCCGATGATTTTTCCTGTCTGTCCGTTCATGGCAAAGGAATAAGTTTTTCCATTCCATTTTGTATTCAGAAACCACACCGGAAGAAGCGCATATTTTACCTGACCTTTTCCTGTGATCCTGATATCCTCCTGCACAGGAATCACCGTATCGTATCCGATCACCGTATTTCGCACTGCCCGGCGCATACTTTCTTCCATTCTTGCATGTACGCGGTCTGTCAGCTCATCCGGTTCTCTGTCATACCTGTCTGCCATATAACCGGACAGATAAGAAAGCTGAAAAGGTTCCAGTTCCTGGTAATCGTAGGGTTCTATCGCTTCCATCATCGTATCGTCAATCTTTTCCGAACCATCCACCGGAATCCGGCAGAATTTCATGCTCCCTTTTCTGACAATATGGTAAAAGCTTGTTTCCGTACATTCATATTTTTCTGTTTCCCAGAATCTGACTCTGGTTCCCTGATACTGGAAACGGCCGGAGGATTCCAGATCGTACATCCAGAAAGGCACATACACTGCCTTTATTTCTTCCAGATGATTTTCGTCTTTAAAAACAGAAGGAAGAAGCGGTTTTTTCAGATAGTGTTTTTTCAGGGCATCCAGAGCGTCCTTTTTTGACTTTTTAAATGGTATCACATAATCCGGCCGGTAAATATCCTGAAACTGCTCCGGCATGATCATCGGATTCATGCAATAGGGGCACACAAGCGCTCCTGCTGTTTTTTCTGCCACAAGCTCTGCTCCGCAGGAAGGACAGCTCCATACAGAAATTTCTCCTCCGTCCGGATTCCAGGATTCCGGGTCAAATCCCTCCCAGTGCCCCCTGGAATCCTCTTCCTTTAAAGGCTCTTCCTTTTGTTCTTCCAGCTCCTCCAGCTCTTCCACTGTATATGAATTTCCACAGTACTCACAGGCCATTTTCTGTGTTTTACTGTTAAATTCAAGACCGGCAGAGCAGTTGGGACATTTGTAGTTCAGGATCTCCATCCTTTATCCCCCTTCTCTTATGGTCTTGGCCTTCCGCATTCAGAGCAGAATTTCCCTTTGTTTACAGTGCCGCAGGAACATACCCAGGTCCGGACGGTCTCGGGTTTCCACATTCGGAACAGAATTTTCCTTTATTGACATTTCCGCAGGAGCACACCCAGCTTTCCTGCTGTACCGGAGACTGTGCCTCCTGCTGTGCGCTTCTCTGAGACGGATCGTTCCGGGCCATGGCAAAAAGCTCTGACGGATTCACTCCGCCGGCATTTGACGCCATATTCATACCGGCAAAGGCCATGGCCGGGCCTGCATTCTGATTGGACGCTGCGGCCTGCATGGCTGAGGCCTGGGCTCCCACCATATGGGCAGCCGCCATAGCCGGATTTCTGAACACTGCATTTTTCTGCAGTTCCTTCAGCATTGCCTCATCCTCTTCCGATGCCTTTATGCTGGAAACGCCCAGAGATACAATACGGATTCCTCTTAGCTTTTCCCACTTTTCAGACAGAATCTGATTCAGAGCATCAGAAAGCTCCATGGTATGTCCGGGAAGCTCACTGTAGCGGATCCCCATTGCGGAGATTCTGGCAAACGCCGGCTGAAGAGCAGTCATAAGCTCGCTTCTCAGCTGTCCGTCCAGCTCCTCTCTTGTAAATTCACTTTCCACATTGCCGCAGACATTTGTGTAAAACAGAATCGGATTTGTAATACGGTAACTGTATTCTCCAAAGCATCTGACGGAAATATCAATATCCAGTCCCAGGTTTGCATCGATCACTCGGAACGGCACAGGCCCCGGTGTTCCGTATTTGTTTCCTGTCAGCTCTTTTGTATTTATAAAATATACCCTCTGATCTTCCGGAGTTTCTCCGCCGAACCCGAAGCGTTTTCCGATCTGGTCAAACACCTGAACGATCCCGTCCTCCAGGTCACTGCAGAACAGGGACGGTTCTGTAAAGCTGTCATAAACATATTCTCCCGGTTCTGCGCATACGTCCACTACCTTTCCCTGTTCTACAATGATCATACACTGTCCGTCATTTACTGCAATCACGGAACCGTTGCTGATGATATTTTCAGACCCGTGTCTGTTTGAGGAACGCCGTGAAGTTTTTTTGCGGGATTTTGATACAAGTGTATCCGAAGACATGGATCCACAGTAAAAATACTCTTTCCACTGGTCCCCGAAGACTCCTCCCGCTGCTCCTTTTGCTGCTCTGATCAGTCCCATAATGTTCTCCCTTCTGTCAATCCATTTTCTGCTGTGGTCTTCTCCTTTTTCAGGAAAGCTTATGAATAAAAAATCCGCTTCTCAGCTTCGGCTCAAACCATGTGGATTTTGGCGGCATCAGCCTGCTTCATCTGCAATCTGCATCAGTTCCTCCATAGAGGTGGGATACAGGGCAAACGCCACTCCTCCTGTCTCGTCAGCCATTTCCTGAAGCTCCCGAAGCTTATGATTCCCCCCTACAAAACGGATCCTCTGATCTGTTCTTGGATCCTTGATTCCCAGGACAGGAGCAAGTACCTTATCCTGCAAAAGAGAGACATCCAGCTGTGCTACAACATCCTTGTCCTGCCAGATATCCTCCCAGGCCTTCAGGTGATACCATTCGCCTCCCACGTACATGCCCATGCAGTGCTTTTCCACCGGCTTACAGGGAAATCCCGGCATGACCATCAGTTCAAAATTAAATTTCAGGCTTCCTACAAACGCTTTTTCCGCCACGCCGTTCAGATCCTTCACCACCCGGTTATAGGCAAGGATCGTAAGCTGATCTTCCGGGAATACCACAGAAAGAAAATAATTAAACTCTTCCTCTCCTGTATAATCCGGATGTTCCTCTCTTCTTTTCAGTCCTACCTTTACGGCTGAAGCGGCCCGGTGATGACCGTCTGCAATATAAAAAGAAGGAATCTCTCCAAATTCTTTTTTGATAAACTCAGTTTCCCCATCCCCGTCGATCACCACACTCTGTGGCCGATCTCATCTTCTGTGACAAAATCATAAACAGGCGCGTGCTCTTTTTTCCACTGTTCCATCAGGGACAGAAGCGGCTCTGTATATCTGCATGCCATAAAAATAGGTCCTGTATTGGCGTTGCAGACATCCACATGACAAATACGGTCCCGCTCCTTATCTTCTCTGGTAAGCTCATGTTTTTTTACCACTCCGTTCAGATAATCGTCCACAGAGCAGCAGCCTGCAATACCGGTCTGAGTTTTTCCCCTTCTTGTGAGCTCATAAATATAATAGCAGGACTTCTCATCCTGAATAAAGATCCCTTCTGCCTCCATTGCAGAAAGATTTTCTTTTGCTTTTTCGTATACGATGCTGTCATATGGATCGGTTCCTTCCGGAAGTCGATCTCCGCCCGGTCCACATGGAGAAAAGAAAACGGATTTTTATCTCCTGTCTCACGGGCCTCCTCCTCTGTTACCACATCATATGGAAGCGCTGCCACGCGCTCTGCTTTTTCCGGTGTGGGGCGCAGCGCCCGGAATGCCTGAAAAACTGCCATAATAACTGTCCTCCTCCTTCTTTTTTACTGTAAAAATATACGTTAATTTTAACACAGGAACCCTGTCTTTTCAATGTCGCTAAATATTTTTTGAAAAACCTAAAAATTTTTGTATTTTCTATTGCAAAATTCATTATTTATGATATGATAGACTTAACAGGAGCAAAAACAATAAGTGTAAAACAAATTTTTTAAGGAGGGATTTTTACATGACTGAAGGATTAAAATGGACGCTTAATGAAGTTCCGAAATCCGACGATACTTTCCTGGAATTAATGTCTGAGGAAAATGTAAAAAAAGCAAATGAATTTCACAAAAGCTTCCCCCAGTATACAGTGACGCCTCTTCAGAAGCTTTCTTCTCTGGCATCCTATCTGGGTGTAAAAAATATTTTCTGCAAGGATGAATCCTATCGTTTTGGTCTGAATGCATTCAAGGTGCTGGGCGGCTCCTACGCCATGGGATGCTACATAGCAAAAGAGCTTGGACGGGATATCAGCGATCTGCCTACAACGTACTCTCTTCTGATAGGCTGAGAGAAGAATTCGGCAGGCAACCTTCTTCACTGCCACAGACGGAAATCACGGCCGCGGAGTTGCATGGGCTGCCAGCCGCCTTGGACAGAAGGCTGTGGTAAGAATGCCAAAGGGAACCACCAAGACAAGATTTGACAACATTGCCAAAGAAGGCGCAACTGTTACTATTGAAGAATGCAACTATGATGACTGTGTAAGAATGGCTGCTGCCGAGGCTGCAAAAACAGAACACGGCATCATTGTTCAGGATACTGCCTGGGACGGCTATGAAGAAATTCCTTCCTGGATCATGCAGGGTTACGGAACCATGGTCATGGAGGCAGATCAGCAGTTAAAGGAACAGGGTGTAGAACGTCCCACTCATGTATTTGTGCAGGCAGGCGTCGGTTCTCTTGCCGGAGCAGTGGTTGGCTATTTTGCTCACAAATACAAAGAGAATCCTCCGGTAATGGTTGTATGCGAAGCAGCCGCAGCAGACTGTCTCTATCGCTCAGCCGAGAAGAAAACCGGAGAACTTGTAAACGTAACCGGAGATCTTCAGACTATCATGGCAGGTCTTGCCTGCGGCGAAGGAAATACCATTGGATGGGATATTTTAAGAAATCATGTAACCGTATTTGCATCCTGTCCTGACTGGATGAGCGCAAAAGCTACCAGAATCTACGCAAACCCGCTTGAGGGAGATCCTCATATTGTTTCCGGAGAATCCGGCTCTGTGCCTCTCGGTCTCTGCTACACTGCCTTCATGACAAAGATGCAGAAGATCTGAAAAAGGCTCTGAAGCTTGATGAAAGCTCCAACATTCTTGTAATCTCCACAGAAGGAGATACAGATCCGGTACGCTACCGTGAAATCGTATGGGACGGACTTTACGGAACAGAGGAGTCCTTCAGCGAATAACTGACGGAAATCAGCCTGTTCTTTACAGTGATCATCAGGTCACTGATACAAAACAAATTCTAATTTTATCAACTGATTTATTATGGGAGGTATTTACAATGGATTATGCAAAAATTAACGAAGCGGCTCAGAACTATCTGGAGGACATGACCAGATTTTTAAGAGCAATCGTAAAAAATCCCGGCGAAAGCTGTGATGAAAAAGCTCATATTGACACAATCGCCGCTGAAATGAAAAAGCTGGATTTTGACCAGGTTGTGATCGATCCTCAGGGAAATGTAATCGGCTACATGGGAACCGGAGATAAAATCATTGCCTACGATGCACATATTGACACTGTTGGTATCGGCAATATGGAAAACTGGGAATTCGATCCATATGAAGGCTATGAGACTGATGAAGAAATCGGTGGCCGCGGCGTATCTGACCAGTGCGGCGGTATCGTATCTGCTGTTTACGGCGCAAGGATCATGAAGGATCTTGACCTGATCCCTGAGGGATGCAAGATCATGGTAGTGGGAACTGTTCAGGAAGAAGATTGCGACGGTCTCTGCTGGCAGTACATCATCAATGAAGACAAGGTACGTCCGGAATTTGTTGTTTCCACAGAGCCTACTGACGGCGGTATCTACAGAGGACAGAGAGGACGTATGGAAATCCGTGTTGACGTAAAAGGTGTTTCCTGCCATGGCTCTGCTCCTGAGCGCGGTGACAACGCCATCTATAAAATGGCAGATATTCTTCAGGACGTACGCGCTCTTAATGAAAACGATGACTCTGATGAAACAGAGATCAAGGGTCTGGTAAAAATGCTGAACCCGAAATACAATCCGGACTGGGAAGAGGCAAGATTCCTTGGACGCGGTACCATCACCTGTTCTCAGATCTTCTACACCTCTCCAAGCCGCTGTGCAGTTGCTGACTCCTGCGCAGTATCCCTTGACAGACGTATGACCTTCGGTGAAACCTGGGAAAGCTGTCTTGACGAGATCCGCAACCTTCCAAGTGTGAAAAAATACGGAGACGATGTTGTGGTTTCCATGTACAATTACGACCGTCCATCCTACACCGGATGCGTATATGAGATCGAGTGCTACTTCCCCACATGGGCAATTCCGAAAGATCACAAGGTAACAAAGGCTCTTGAAGATGCATACAGGAATCTGTATGGTGAAACAAGACTTGGAAACACAGAGACAGAAGAAATGAGAAAGGCCCGTCCTCTTACAGACAAGTGGACCTTCTCTACAAACGGCGTTTCTATTATGGGACGCAACGGAATCCCGTGTATCGGCTTCGGCCCCGGAGCAGAGGCACAGGCTCATGCACCGAACGAAAAAACATGGAAGATCGACCTGGTAAGATGCGCGGCTGTTTACGCAGCTCTTCCGGCTTCCTACTGCAAGTAAGAATAATATCTATAATATAAATAAGGAGATCATTTATGAAAACTTTACAGGATTATATTGACAAATTAAATGCACTGAATTTCAAGGAGATGTACAATAACGACTTTTTCTGGACATGGGATAAGACAGATGAAGAGCTGGAAGCTGTTTTTACTGTTGCGGACGCTCTCCGTTTTATGAGAGAAAACAACATTTCCACAAAGGTATTTGAGAGCGGTCTCGGAATTTCTATTTTCCGCGACAACTCCACAAGAACCCGTTTCTCCTTTGCTTCTGCATGCAACCTTCTTGGCCTTCAGGTTCAGGATCTGGATGAGAAAAAATCTCAGATCGCTCACGGCGAAACTGTCCGCGAAACAGCAACATGGTTTCCTTTATGCTGATGTGATCGGTATCCGCGATGATATGTATATCGGAAAAGGCCATGCTTATCAGAAAGAGTTTATGGACGCTGTAACTGAGGGCAACAAAGACGGAATCCTTGAGCAGAGACCTACTCTTGTAAACCTTCAGTGTGACGTAGACCACCCCACTCAGTGTATGGCAGATATGCTTCATATCATTCATGAGTTTGGCGGCGTTGAGAACCTGAAAGGCAAAAAGCTTGCCATGACATGGGCTTACTCTCCTTCCTACGGAAAACCTCTTTCTGTTCCTCAGGGTGTGATCGGTCTTATGACACGTTTCGGCATGGATGTTGTGCTTGCTCATCCGGAAGGCTATGACGTAATGCCTGAGGTTGAAGAAATCGCCAGAAAGAACGCAGAAGCTACCGGCGGTACTTTCACAAAGACAAACAGCATGGAAGAAGCTTTCAAGGATGCCGATATCGTTTATCCTAAGAGCTGGGCTCCTTTCGCAGCTATGGAAAAACGTACAAACCTTTATGCAGAGGGTGATTTTGACGGCATCGACAAACTGGAAAAAGAACTTCTTGCTCAGAATGCACAGCACAAAGACTGGGCCTGCACAGAAGAGCTGATGAAAACAACAAAAGACGGAAAAGCGCTTTATCTCCACTGCCTGCCGGCTGATATCACAGGAGTAAGCTGTGAGACAGGCGAGGTTGACGCAAGCGTATTTGACCGCTACAGAATTCCGCTTTACAAAGAAGCAAGCTTCAAACCATATATCATTGCTGCTATGATCCTGCTTTCCAAATTTGAAAAACCGCAGGATATCCTCAAAAAACTGGAAGTAAAAGCAGCCCCGAGAATCCTTAAATAAATCATTCTAAAAAGCGACAGGGCCTGTGGAGCATTGTTCTGCACGGCCCTTCTCTTTTTCCCAATCAGGAGGTTTTTACATGTATAAACGGAAACGTATTGTCATTGCTCTGGGGGGCAATGCTCTTGGAAATACTCTGCCGGAACAGATGATGGCTGTAAAAACAACAGCAAAAGCTCTCTGCGACCTGATCGAGGACGGACACCAGGTGGTTGTGGTCCACGGAAACGGTCCCCAGGTAGGCATGATCAACAATGCCATGGCCGCTCTTTCCCGGGAAGACGCCAGCCAGCCCAACACACCTCTTTCTGTATGTGTCGCAATGAGCCAGGCTTATATCGGGTATGATCTTCAGAACGCGCTCAGAGAGGAGCTTCGCAAAAGAGGCTTTGTGCGTACTCCGGTCGTTACTGTTGTAACTCAGGTGCGGGTAGATCCGAACGATCCTGCTTTCCAGAATCCCAGCAAGCCTATCGGACATTTTATGTCCAGAGAAGAGGCGGAACACGCGGAAAAAACCTACGGCTATATCACAAAAGAGGATGCAGGCCGCGGTTACCGCCGTGTAGTGGCTTCTCCGAAGCCTGTAGAGATTGTGGAGCAGGATGCCATCAACAGCCTGGTAGATGCCAATAAGATCGTTATCTGCTGCGGAGGCGGCGGAATCCCGGTTACTCTTCAGGGAGATCATCTGAAGGGCGCTTCCGCTGTGATCGATAAGGATTTTGCAAGCAGTCTTCTGGCAAAAGAGCTGGGCGCAGATATGCTGATCATTCTTACTGCTGTGGAGAAGGTTGCCATTAATTTCGGCAAAGAAAATGAAGAATGGTTAAGCGATCTCACTGTTGAGGAAGCGCAGAAATATGTGGACGAAGGTCATTTTGCCGCAGGCTCCATGCTTCCGAAGGTTCAGGCAGCTATGGATTTTGCTTCTTCCGGATCCGGCCGCACAGCCATGATCACACTTCTTGAAAAAGCAAGAGACGGAATCCAGGGAAAAACAGGAACCCTGATCCATTCATAAACTTTTATCATGCCATCTGTAATAAAAAAGGAGACTGCAGGAAAGCTTGACCTCAATGGACAAAAGCTTTCCCCGGCCTCCTTTTTTCTGCATTTATTTTGCAGATGCGTGTTTTGCGGCTTCCTCTTCTACCAGCGCACAGCCTCCTCAGACGGATTGGAGATCACTGCCGCTGCAATGATCTCACAGGGCGGATTTCCTTTTACACTGTCTACTGCCGCCGTAACTGCTGCCACGTCTCCGCTTAAAAATACGGTTGTATGACCGCCGCATTTGGTATTCCAGGTACGAAAGGCTACCTCTGATGTTTTCAGCATCTGGTCGATCACCAGAATCGCATTGCTGCTTCCCAGAACCTCTACCAGTCCGAACGCTCCGTATCTCATAATGATTTCCTCACTTTGTTATTTATTTGTTTACTGTCATTGCCAGGGCTGTTTCCGTATCAGCGTCGGAGAAGCGATCACTGTATGACTTACCACCTGTCCCAACGGCTTAGCTGCCTCAAGAGCAACCTCCATAGCAGCATTCACATCAGAAACAGAGCCTCTCATTTTCACACAGGCGCCGCTTTTCAGTCGGTTACGCTCCACACTCTGGATCGTTACATTTGCTGCTTTGGCTGCAGCGTCAAGAGCCACAAAGCAGGCAACCAGATTATCCAGTTCAAATACTCCCACTGCCATACCATTGTAATTTTTCGCCATAATACCTCCCATGATGAAACATCAAGAACTTTTTATAATTGTATTTATGATAAGTATACCTGTTTTTCTTTTAAAATACAAGGAAATTCAACAAAAAATCCCTGTAATAATGTGGATTTGTGTTACTGTTCACAGGTTACTGTCCCGCAAGGTGTTTTGGCATGTATATGCAAAAAATCCCGGGACACACAGGCAAAATGCCATCACCGAAGGCGATCTGGAATACATTTTGATCAGGTTACTGTTCAGGAGACATTTTCCCAAGCTGATGCAAACAGAGTAAGCAGTGGTTTTGGGGGTGTTGGTTTTTGTTGGTTTCCATCTGTGAAATGATGCAGATTATTACCAAAAACAGCTTAACAAACCGCTGTGCATGATTTTACAGGATGCTTACGGAAGGTCTGGTCTTGTTTTTCATAAAATTTGTTATATAATAATTTCCAGAAATATAAGACGGCTATCTGAAGGCTTTATCTGATTCCAGTTCTCATGGAGCCCCGTCTTTTGTAATCAAGGAGTCTATTTATGAAAATTCATCAGACAGATTTTTCAAAAGGAAATGTAAACAGAAATATTCTGGAAATGGCTGTGCCCATGACCATGGCGCAGATTCTGAACCTTCTTTATAATATCGTAGACCGGATTTATATCGGAAGAATCCCGGAGGCAGGCACAACCGCGCTGACCGGCGTGGGAATCTGTTTTCCCATCATTACTCTGATCACTGCCTTTACCTATCTTTTCGGAAATGGAGGAAGCCCTCTGTGCTCCATGGAACGGGGCAGAGGAAATCACAGAGAAGCAGAACGTCTTATGGGAAATACCTTTTCCATGCTTCTTCTTACGGGCGTGCTTCTGATGGCTGTTGGATATATTTTTTATGATCCACTGCTTCACGCCTTTGGAGCCAGCGACATTACCTACCCCTATGCCCGGGATTACATTCAGATCTATCTTCTGGGCACATTGTTTGTAATGATCACTCTTGGAATGAATCCTTTTATTAACAACCAGGGCTTTGGAAATATGGGAATGCTGACTATTCTCATTGGCGCTGTGCTGAATATTATTCTGGATCCACTTTTTATTTTTGTTTTTCATATGGGAGTAAAAGGCGCTGCAACAGCTACGGTTCTTTCTCAGATGTGTTCTGCTTTGTGGGTTCTGAAGTTTCTTACAGGAAAAAAAGCAGTTCTCCACCTGAAAAAAGATGCCATGCGCCTTAGCTGGAGCCGGGTCAAAAACATTATGTCTCTTGGAATCTCCAGTTTTATGATGGCTTTTACCAACAGTATTGTACAGGTTTTCTGCAATACCACCTTCACCAGTACGGGGGAGACCTCTATGTGGGGATCATGACTGTGCTGAATTCCATCCGCGAGATCACAACCACTCCTGTCAACGGCATCACCAGCGGTTCCTCGCCTGTTATGAGCTTTAACTATGGAGAGGGCGCTATCACCGGGTACGAAAAGCTATCCGGTTCGTTACCGTTCTCTGTGTTTCTTATACACTGATCATATGGGGGCTTCTGAAGCTGTTTCCGGAATTTTTTATCCGAATCTTTAACAATGAACCTGAGCTGATCTCCAGAGGGATCCCCGCTCTCCATATTTACTTTTTCGGCTACTGCTTTATGGCCTTACAGTTTACCGCCCAGTGTACCTTTGTGGCTCTTGGAAAAGCCAGAAAAGCAACCTTTTTCTCTATTTTCCGAAAGGTACTGATCGTAGTTCCCCTTACTGTCCTGTTGCCCGGGATCGGGAATCTGGGCGTGGACGGAGTATTCTGGCAGAACCCATCTCCAACCTGATCGGCGGCTGTGCAAGCTTTTTTACCATGCTTCTCACCGTAATGTCGGAGCTTAAAAAAGGAGCAAAGGGGAAATAAAAAACCAGCTTTATGATTCTGATTTTCCATATTTATGGCTTTATGAAATATCCGGAGGGATATCCATATCCGTAAGCTCTTTTTTATCTGGCACTTCCAGCAGAGCCACATCCTGCATGTATTTTCTCATCACCCTTTTCCCTCCGGTATCGCCTGTCAGAGCCAGAAGCTCCGGGTAATATTTCCGGAAAAATAACAGGGATTTCCAGGCTGTCCATTTTTTGCTGCGGCAGCCATGCCCTTTTCGGATTCTGTATACATCCTGATCAGAGCTTCTATCGTATGGCACCTTATCCACGGCTGATCTGCCACCAGAAAAAGGCAGGCATTATTTTCCCGGCAGGCAGAAAAGCTTTGCGCCTGAGGCTTTTCTTTTATTACTTCCAGAAGCCCCAGCTTCATAGATGAGGAAATTCCTTCTTCCGGATGGGGATTCCATACCACCCGGGCTCCCAGAGCCTCTGCATTTTTTTTTGATCTCCGGATACTGAGTAACAAGAATAACGAAGAAATCCTGTGTTCATTTTTTTTTGTACCAGAAGAACT
>ENA-OQAA01000181-OQAA01000181.1-human-gut-metagenome-genome-assembly--contig:-NODE-181-length-45569-cov-2.737864_pt1 | contig 45569 bp, 50 predicted proteins | sample MGYA00242489_ERZ504515 | MGnify/ENA primary metagenome ERZ504515 (study PRJEB26092, sample SAMD00036237) | human gut metagenome | host: Homo sapiens | study: EMG produced TPA metagenomics assembly of... | reverse complement strand
CTGATAGCCCCGAAGATTTTAACGAAGAAGATCTGCTGACCCATTACAGAAAAAAACAGGCTATGAGGGTTTAACCTTTTGGAAAGAAAATATTTTAAAGGCACTAAATTTTTGATTTAGATACACATCAGTTACAAGAACACTATCCGGGAGCCAACTATCGGCAGGCATACGATGATTTACGTCGATTTTTTAAGAAACACCAATTTTCACACCGGCAAGGCTCCGGGTACATATCCAAGGATAAGCTGACCACAGCAGATATCTATGACCTGATGGATGATTTGAGCCAGCAACTTCCATGGATTGGTGTCTGTGTCAGTAAAATTGATGTCACTAATGTAGGACGGCAGCACGATTTGACAGAACTGTTAAAGTCATCAGAGGACATTGTAATCGACGATTCACTTCTGATTGCTCCACCTAAAGAACTAACCGAATAAGAATACATACCAAGCAGGACATGACAAGTGTCCTGCTTCTTTTGTGCCTTCGAACCACCATGCTATGAAGCTCAGGTATCTTCTCTTTTTGATTCTCTTCTTCTATTTCCATCCAATATCTTTTATGTACTTCTTTTATCTCTTGGCATTGTGGCATGAAGTTTCCATATTCTGCTTTGCAAGCTCCATGATTTCATTATATTTATTCATAATATAGCCAAAATTTTCCTCTTGTGAGGCAGAGTACAATGACTGCAATCTTTTACCCCATTTTCTGTATACTTATAATTCCCCCCACATTTACTTCCCAGCGCATACAGGGGACAATAACAAAAAAGGCAATTAAAATTTTCCGTATCTTTTGTCTCATGACAAGGGAAAAATTCACACTCCTTATGAGAATAAAAGGAAAAGTGTTTTCCCTCCCAGTAAGGTTTTTCCTGTTCTTTTTTTATTTCCTTTCTTTGTGTTTTCTGCTTCCATATCCATTGCTCCTTTCTATTTTCCCAAAACTTTCATTAGTTTTTCCGGTCTATATATCGATCTGGTATCAAAAAATTCTTCCAGTAAATTCAGGTTTTCATCGGAATGTTCAATTTCTCTGGCATAGGTGTAGGCTACTTCTACCAAATCCTGAAACTCCAGTTTTCTTCCTTGAAACAGCCATCGGTCCATGGCTAACTCCTCTATCCACAGAACGCTGAACACTGCCAAAACTGCCTTTGTATAAATCATATCATCATAAACTGAACCACAAAAATAAGTGTATAGAAAAAACAATAAAAGCTGTTCTTTATAAATTTCCCACTGCTGTTTTTGCTCTTCTGTTCCTTGCATCTGCCTGCAAAATTCCTGTCTGATTTGCTGATAATGCCCTTCATCCTGTGCATATAATTGCTGTTCCAAACGCTCCAAAATCCTTGGCCATTCTTCTTTTAATACTTCTAGTTTCTGCAAATCCTTCAGCATCTTTTTCCGAATCTCCAGGAATTCTGTTTCCGTTTTTTCCTTCTCTATTGTCTGACTTCTTCCCAGAAAATCTTGGATTTCCGCCTCCAGATCCAATTCCAACAAAGTTCCATGATCCAATGCTTTCTGTGCAAGATCGGCTGTGTTTAAAATCAGCGCCATCCTGGTAGCAATACTTAGTTTCCGATTCTGCAAAATACCGAACAAAACTTCCCTGGCTTCTTCCAGCCAGTCATACAAAATACTGTCAAAGTCTTCATAATCCTCTTCTTCCAAAGCTTCATCCGCTTCTTCCAGAAATGAACCGGTTCCTTTTGTCCCAGTATCATCTCAGCCGCCACCGGACAAGATAATGACAGAGAAAATTCCCGAACTTCTTCAAATTCTTCTACATGTCTTGGATACAGACGACAAGTATCGCACAAACTCTCTGCTCCCAGTTTCCTGTATAAGTCGCAAAGATTTTCTTTATTCAAAAAAGCACATCGTCTATTGTATTGATGAAAAACTCCCTCCTCCCAGTCAATGGATTTTTGCAGGCGGATGCCAAATTCTCCCTGTACATGGTTGTATTTTTCCAGGGATTTTTCGTCAATCACGATTTGCCAGCCCGCACAGCAGGTTGCAGGACAACGGTCTGCTATGCAGGTAAAATTGTCATAATATTGTGGTTTTCTATAATACATGGGATTCTATTCCTTATTTTTTATATTCCACCAATATTATAAACGCATTAGGCAATTTGGGCAATCGCTTTCTCTATGGAATCTGTAAGTTTTTCAAAAGAAACATGGTTTACCTTTTCCAACAACTGAACTTCTTTTTTATCAAATACCTCTTCTCCTCTATATGCACCACAAATCCCGCAAGCCATAGCTCCGATGGTATCTGTATCCCCACCTATGTTTGCAGCATATCTGGCACATAGATTAGGATCTCCCTTCGACAACTGTACTAGTGCCAACGCACTTGGAATACTCTCAGATGCAGCCAAACCTGTTCCAATAAAATCATAAATCCTTTGGAGAATTCCCTCTGTTTCCTTTGACTCTTTTGCTATTTTAATTGCCATTTCTATCCGCCTTGAAACCGAGGCAGAACAAATTTCATGTCCTCTTTTTTCTCCCAATCTCGCTGCCTCTATGCTATAACAAAGTATTGTTTCCAAATTTTTTTCTCCTTCTGCAGCTTTTGATACTGCTGCCGCAATAGCCGCTGCTCCAGCAATAGCACAGTTCGTATTATGAGTAGGCATGCACAGCTGCTCTACCTGTTCCACCAGTTCTTCCTTAGGTTTTCCTGCATATACAAGCCCCACTGGAAGAACTTTCATTGCCCCTCCATTTGTGCTACCTTTTTTTCCGGTTATTTCAATAGGAACTCCTTCTTTCAAAAGTTGAAAAGCTGCTGCTGTACTGGGACCTATGACTTGTTTGCTTTTTGTTTCCGCTTGTACCCACTTCTGCAATTTTTTTACAAAAACCCAAGGATCTACTTTGCCACCATTTTCTTCTAGCATTTCTATTACCAAAATCATATTTTCCGTATCATCTGTCACCTCTCCAGCCGCAAATTCCTTGGAAATTTCATGTTCTGGATGACCTGGTAAAAATTCCTCCACATGCCATATACACGCTTAATCTTTTCCGGTGTCCACATCTCTGCTGGCATCCCAAAAGCATCACCATAGCTGCGCCAATCAAAGCACCTTTCATTCTTTTCCGATCAATCAAGTTCATGTTCTACCTCCTGCCAAGTTGGTGAAAATCTAGCCCCATACCTGTACAGGTATATGCTGCACAAGTCGTAGCAAATTCCATCGATGCTTTCAATCCTTTCTTTTTCAAGCAATAGCTAAACAAAAAACTTCCCATATAAGAATCTCCTGCTCCTGTAGTATCAACTACCTGTATTTTTTTGCTGGGAATCGTGATTTTTCTATCGCTCTTATCAAAAGCAACAGAGCCTTTGCTGCCCTGTGTAAACAAAAAAATCCCTTTGCAATAAGGCCGTAATATCTGGACACATGCTTCCAAGTCTTGCGTTCCTGTCAATGCATATAAACCCTCTGCACACGGAGCAAAAATATCCACATAGGCAAGAGCATCTAGATTTCCTGTTTTGAAAATCCTAATCCTTCCATGGTTTCCAATCCTACCTGCATATTAAAAGCAGTTGTAACACCTGCTTTTTTTGCAGCTATAAGTCCCGCTAGGGCTGGCTCTTTCGGAAGCAAATCTGTGTAATAAACTTCACAACTTTCAATTTCCTCCTGTGGAATCTCCTCTTGTTTCAACGCTCCAAAAGCATCTCCCATATTCAGCATAATAAATTTCGCACCAGTTCTATCCACAACAATCTCTGTATGCAAGGTAACTTTACCTGGTTTTATTTTCATATGCTCTATATCAATTTTTTCCTGTCTGAGGCTTTCCAGCACACATTGTCCCAATTTATCATCACCACAGCACCTGTATAACCACAAGCAGCTCCCAATCTGGCCATTTGCACCATCACATTGGTGCCACTTCCTCCCGGTTGATGTTCCGTGCTCTCTACCATACAAAAACCATCTTCTTTTGGCAAAGTATCCACTTTCATAAGTACATCCATTGCCAGTGTCCCAATTCCCCAAACTTGTTTTTTCATAATATTTTTCTCCTTTCATTTCATAGCGCAAAAGGGAACGCCTTCTTTGGCATCCCCTTTCCCTGCTGCGCAATTCTCTGCAAGAGAATGCTGTCTTACTTTATGATACTACAATTTTACGACATTTCATATGACTTCCTTTGGCTGTTGAAATGCCAATACTTCCTTTCCAGTAAATGTGTTCCTGATCTTCTACAGATACTTTCTTTTCTCCATTTATCTCTGCTTCGATTTTATTCCCGAAAACTTGAATCTGAATCTGGTATTCTTCTCCTGGCTTCCATGGATAATCTACAACGCTTAGAACCTCATACCCATTATCATTTTTTAAAATTCCAAACTGTCCGTTTGGCAATAAACCAGCTGCATAAGAGCGAATTGCACCCTGGACTCTGGCATTTACAAAATGATGTTCTCCGGTAAGAGGCGTTACAAAAAACTCTGCTTTGTAGTCCTCCCAGTCATGCCGTCCTGTATACATTTCTCCAAAATCAGAACAAGACAAATGTAAACATCCATCTTCCAGATAAGACAGACCTTTCAGCTTTGTACATTGGCTAATTTCTCTGTGCAAACCAGTCCATACTTCTTCCTTTTCCTTCTGAAATTCTATTGTATAATCTGCCTTTCCTTCTGCATACAAATCATCGATCATACCTACAAAGTCAAATACTTGCGTATGTGTTCCTTCTACATGAAAACAAAAACCGATTTCATCTATACAGCCTGCCTCCAAAGCTGGAATCTCATAAACCAAATCTTCCCATTTTCCTTTTTCTAGCTTTCTTTTTTCGCTATAATACTTCTTCCCAGTATGTGCCTCCCTTGCATAAAGGCTTACCTGTGCCTGCTGTCCATATACAGGCAAAAATGCGCTGCCATGAATTCTTTGTCCAGGATACACTAAAGGAGAAAAACTAGGGTCATAACGGCTATCATGAAACTCATCAGGAGTATAATACGTCTTTTTATACACGTAAATATTTTCCCCTGGCTCTACTGGTTTTGCTACAAATTTCAAACTTCTGTTTCCCGACGCAGCTGTTTCTTCTGTGTTAAGAACTTCACACTCTCTTATGGCTGCAGCACGCTCATCCAGCCCTTCCACACGAATCCGAATCGCATGTGTGGAACCAGGATATTCAAAATGACAACTATCTATCCGTTTCTGTGCTAATGTTTTCCATGGTTCCGGCATCTCTTCCCCTGCCACTTCATATGCCAATTTTGCAATATACAAAGCACCAAAAGGAATATCCATAATATTAAGAGAACCAACCACGCTAGAACATGCAAGAAAATCATGAATTGGTTTTCTCCATTTATTATCATCAATTCCCTCCAGGCCATTGCGAACTCCCATAATCGTGGCAACATTTCCCACATTACAATCTGTATCCCAACCACACATATTACAAATATTCAGGGTATCGGAAAAATCTCCTTCTCCATACAACAGTGCCAAAATCATCACTGCTATATTGGGAATAATGTGGCAGTTCCGGGATATTTATCATATCCAAAGTGCTCAAAAATATATTGAAATCCTCTACGCCACCCTTCTTCTTTGTGTTCATGATAAAACGCAATCACTGCTTTTACTACTCTCGCATATTTACAATCTTGAGGAATATAAGAAAGAGCCTTTTCTATTATTTTTTCTATGTTTTTTTCTACAAAGGCATAGCTAATGCAAACAGCTACAAAAATTCCTCCATAAATCCCGTTTCCATCATGGGTCACACTGGCTGCTTCCTTGGCAAATTTTGCTGCCAAATCAGGATTTCCGGGAGTTACAAGCCCCCAAGTATCAATAAAAATTTGTCCCCCAATCTGTTCTGCAGTAGCACTTCCATTTTGTTCAATACTGCCACTTCTAGGTGCAGGAATTCCATTTCTCAAATTTAGATAGGCTGTATGTTCTGTAGAAATCCCGTATCCACCCCACCAGAAAAAGCCATGTTCAAAAGGTGCATAATTTAACAACGCTTCTGCAACATCCTGTGCCTGTAAGTCAAATCCATGCCGTCCATCCTCCAAAGCTTTCAAGAAAAACAGAGGACCATTGCTGTCGTCATCAGCTGCAAATTCCCGATAGTCCACAGGATAATCTGTCAGTTCTCCATAAATATTTTTGATTTTTTCATATGTCCAACCTTCAATAGGCGCACCTAAACGAATGCCAATAATTTTAGCTAACCAACCTGCATAAATTCCCTCAATATATTCTGTTTTCATAGCGCTCCTCCTGTTATCCTTTCACACTTCCACTTGTCATTCCTTCAATGAATTTTCTGCTAAAGAACAAATATAAAATAACAACTGGTGCAATGGTAATCACACTTGCGGTATAAATCCTTGCCATGTTAGATCCATACTCACCAGTAAACTTTACAAAACTGGTAGCTACCAGTTTCAATGGTTCAGATGTAATAAAGGTATTTGACCACAAAAATTCGTTCCATACATTTACAAAAACAAGAATGGCAATGGTTAAAAACATAGGTTTTGCAATCGGTAGAGTAATTCTAAGAAAACTCTGCAGTTCATTACATCCGTCAATTTTTGCCGCTTCCTCCAATTCTCTCGGTATTCCAGTTAAAAAAGTCCGAAGTAAAAGCATGTTAAATGGAATCTGCATAGCAGTATACACAATCATCAAACTCCACCTAGTATCTATTAACCCCATCTTGTTCATAACAAAATAATCTGGAACAATATACAGGAAATTAGGAAGAGAAATTGCCACAAAAAAGTAAGCTGTAAAAAATCCTCGCAGTTTAAAATTCAATTTACAAATTGCATAAGCGCCAAGTCCAACTACTACCAATACAACTGCTATGACTACAAAAGCTGTAAATAAACTGTTAAAATAAGCAGTTGCATACCCACCAATGTTCCATGTCTCCGAAAAATTGTTAAAGATCCATCCTTTTGGCAATCCAAGAGGCATGGACTTTACTTCTCTATCCGTTCTAAATGAATTTAATAGCACCTGAATTAGAGGAACTGATGCAAACAATGCCATGAATATAAGAAAAATCATGGAAATTGTTTTTGCAATATAAGTCTTAGGTCCTCTCTTAACACTATGATTCATCTTCCATTCCTCCTTTTTTGCTTGCATATTTCTGAATAAAATACAAGATAATACAAATACCACTTTGGATAACACAAAGGGCGTTCGCATAGCCTGCACGATATTTTACAAATGCATTTTTATAAATATATGTTGACATGATTTCTGTTGCATTTGCCGGTCCCCCGTTGGTCATAATATATACATAATCAAAGGTCAAGAATGACCACATAATTGTCATAATCAATACAAACGCTATGGTCTGGCGAATCCCTGGAATGGATACATGAATCAACTCCTGAAAACGATTTGCCCCGTCTACTCTGGCAGCTTCATAGAGAGTTGGATCTACTTGTTGTAAGGCTCCTAAAAAAAGAACCATAATAAATCCCCACCAATGCCAGTTATCTACAAACGCTACAGAAAACAGTGCAATTTTAGGATTTCCAAGCCACAAAACATCTGCCAATTTGTCTAGTCCTAGTTTGTCAAATACTGCATTTAATCCGTAATAAGGATTCATATACGCGGTCCAGATTTTTCCTGCAACTGCCGCTGAAATTACATAGGGAATAAAATAAATGGTCCGAAAAAACATCTGGCTGCGTCTTAATTGGCTCACCAAAATCGCAACAATAAACCCTAAAATTAAAGCACCGTGATAAATATCAAAAGCCATTCTATATTATGTATAACCGATAATTTTACAATTGGATCTTTAAAAATCTCTTTAAAGTTGTCAAACCCAATAAAGGTTGCATTACCCATACCATTCCAATCAAATAGTGACATAACCAGGGTGCTTAGAGCCGGTCCTGTTACAACACATAAATGAATAATAAATGCCGGAAGAATAAATAGGTATGGGACAATATGTCTTTTTTTCGTTGTATTCATAATTCGTCTGCCCCCTGTGTTTTTCTGGAGGCTGCAGCATTTAAAATGCCACAGCCTCCCTTTTTCAATCTTTTACGGAAGAACTGGAATCGCTCCTTCTTCTCTTGCAGCATCAATATAGGATTGTGATTCTTTTTAAGTAATCATCTAAGCTCAGTTGTCCTAAAAATACAGCATCTGTATTCTCATTCATGTAAACTCTCATTTCTGAAGGATAGAATGTCCAAGAACAATATCCAATCTGATTATTTGTCTGTGCATCCATTAATAAGGTATACTGATCTAATAATTTTGCATCCATACCTTCTAATCTGCCAAGATCAAACTCTTTTAAAGGATATGGCTGATAACCTGCCTCATTAATAGACTGATAATGCCGATCAAGTGATGTAAACAAGTAATTCAATACTTCTGCTGCCAAATCTGGATTTTTGGAATTTGCATTAATAGCATATCCACCGCCTGTTGCAAACGGAAGAATCGGACCGTGTTCCTTATCTTCTGGAAGCATCTCAGAGTCCCAGTTGCAATCTGGATAAGTAGCCAAAAGTTGGTTGGAAGCCCATGTTCCATTAATCATCATAGCTGCTCTTCCTTCTGCAAAAAATGCCATCATATCTTCATTGGTAATAGACTGTGAAGCATTGTCTCCAAGCCAGCCTTCTTTCCACCAATCCACCATAACCTGCAAAGAATCTTTTATTGCACTGTCTGTAAATTTACCAGTACCTTCCATAGCAGCTTTTACTGCTTCTGGTCCTCCATAGCAGCTTGTAAAAGTGGAATACAGCCAGTCTACTGCGCCCTGATAATTGGAATTACCAAAGGAAATAGGAATAATACCTGCTTCCTTAATCTTAGGCATTAATGCTTCCAATTCTTCTTTTGTTGTTGGAATTTCCCAGTTATTTTCTTCAAATACATCGGTATTATAATACATTACCATTCCTTCAAAAGCAGTTGGCAACGAATATAATTTTTCATTATAAAAGCAACTGTTATATGCCCAATCATAAAACATATCCTGCCATCCGTATTTTTCTGCGTATGGTCCCAGATCTAAAACTCGTTCTGCTTTTGCAAATTCTGCAACATCCGTAGGTCCATCTAAGTCCAAAATGTCTGGTCCACCGCCTCCGGCAACCTCTACCTGAAGACTTTGTCTATCATTATACATTTTAATCTCAATATCCACATCCGGAAACGCTTCTTTTAAAGGTTGGTCTATGTATTTTTCTCTTACCGCAACCTGACTATCATCTGCAAGATAACAAGAAATTACCAGTTTTTCCTTTTCACCGTCCTTCTTCTCCCCAGAATCTTTTCCGCCTTCTTTTTGCTCTTTTGAGCTCTCCTTTGGCTCACCTGCTCCACATGCTGCTGTTGTACATACCATTGCCCCAGCCAAACAAAGTGCCATGATTTTCTTCATGTTTTTCATACTCTTTCCTCCTACTACCTTATTGTTTTCTATTACTCAATTTGCCGCGCAAATAGAATAAACCTCTTCTCTTCTTGGAATAGAACTCTGTGCCCCTTTTCTAGTTACTGCTATGGAAGAAGCCAAGTTTGCAAATCTAATTGCTTCTTCTATAGAATATCCCTCCTGCAAGGCAGCTGCAAAAGCTCCATTAAAGCAATCCCCTGCTGCTGTTGTATCTACTGCTTTTACCTTTTTGGCAGGAAAAATTTGCTCCGTTTTATGGTTTACTAACAAGACTCCTTTTGAGCCCAAAGTTACCAGAACATGCTTGACTCCTTTTGCCAAAAGTTTTCTTGCCCCTTTCCTTATACTCTCTTCATCCATCGCCTCCATCCCTGTCAGTTTTGCCAGTTCTGTTTCGTTTGGTGTTAAAAAATCAATTTTATCCCAAATCTCTTCCGGTAATGAATCTGGTGCTGGTGTCGGATTTAAAATCGTTATTTTCCCCAATTCTTTTGCTCTTGTAAGTCCATAACACACTGCTTCTTTGGTATTTCCATTTGAAACATAACGTAACCACAATTTTGAAACAAAACATCATGAGCCTTTAAATACTGGATATCGCAGCAACTGTTTGCTCCTGGAACCACCACAATACTGTTTGCCCCTTGTTCATCTACATAAATAACAGCTGTCCCTGTAGGTTCCTCTTCCTTCACATCCACATACTCCATACAGACATGACAATCTGTCAATTCCTGAATCTGCCTTGTGCCAAAACTATCTTTCCCAACACATCCTAACATCGTAACAGATCCGCCAAGTCTCCCTGCGGCACAAGCCTGGTTTGCTCCTTTCCCACCTGGAATATAGGAAGATGCTTTCCCATCACCGTCTCTCCTGTTTTTGGCATTTGTTTCATATCTACTACAATGTCCATATTCAGGCTTCCTACAATCAGAATTCTTTTTCTCACATTCAGTCCCTCCTTGCTGATAGTAAAGAAAATGTTTTCCTAAACTTTTTTCTTATGCAATTATTTTATCCTCCCCTTGCCAATATGTCAATACTATATTTCTTTTTTGTCAAAAGAAAACATTTTTTGAACTTCTTTATTATTTATTTTGCACAATTCCATTGAAGTATCCTTTATATTGACAAATTTTCTAAGATAGTTAATAATATTTTTAAAACCACAAGTAAAGTGAGGTGTTCCTTGTGACTATTAAAGAAATAGCAAATCTGGCTGGCGTTTCCATTTCCACTGTTTCTAAAATCGTGAACAACAAAGCAGAGAATATAAACATTGATACAAGAAACCGCGTTCTGCAAATTGTAAAAGAATACAATTATACGCCTTATGGAACAGTAAAAAATGTATCCACAGCAAAAACATTTCTTATAGGTGTGCTTTTAAAACACACCTCCCAGGATAATCTTATGTTAAATGGGATTATGGCAACTGCCCAAAAACACGGTTATACTATTTTAATCTGTGATAGCATGGATAGCTCTGAAAAAGAGTTAAAGAATATTACATCACTTTGTAAACACAAAGTCGATGGTGTAATTTGGGAACCTGTATCAGAAAACAGTAATAAACATGAACATTATTTTAAAGAACAAGAAATTTTTGTCTCTTATATCAACAGTTCTTTTGCACAATCCCATTGTTTGGATTTTGCACAGATGGGTTATACTGCCACCCAAAAACTTCTGGATTACCAACATACACATATCGCCTGTTTGATGAAACCAGGCAGTCTGCGCTCTGCTATGGTATTTGAAGGTTTTCGCAAATGTCTTTTTGACCACGAAATCCCATATTCAGAGGATATGAAACTTTATATTTCAGACCAGGAACTTCATAAGAAAATAACTTTCGGAAAATTCACCGGAATCCTTAGTACACACTTTGAATCAGCCTTAGATTTTTACGAAAAAACAGACCGTTTTCATTGCCATATCCCCTCTGATATTTCTCTAGTAAGTCTCAGAGAAGATGCACGCGAGGCCATATGTTTCCCCAGAATTTCTTCTCTTCGTATTCCTTATGAACGCTTTGGTTCTAAAGTTTGCGAAAATTTAATTTCCTTGTGTGAACTTCAGGAAACCGATAATTTTTCTCTGTTTACTCCTGAGGATCTGTTATTGGATCATGAAGAAAGTTTAAATGAACCTCCAGCCTGCCGCTATAAAAAAATCGTGTCCATAGGCAGTATTAATACTGATATCACACTAAATGTAGATGAATTTCCCGCACCAGGAAGCACGATTGTGACCAATGCCTCTTCCATTACTTTAGGTGGAAAAGGCGCAAACCAGGCTATCGGCGCCGCAAAATTAGGACGGGAGGTTTTTATTATCGGAAAAATCGGAAATGATTATGATTCTGCTATGATCTATGATACCTTAAGAAAAGAACAGGTACTTTCTCAAGGACTGCGTAGAGATCCCAATTCCATTACCGGAAAAGCATATATTTTTGTAGGAAAAGATGCAGAAAGCTGCATTACCCTTCTGCCAGGTGCCAATCAAAATTTAAAACCTGAAGATATTCTTTCCAAAGAATATTTAATGGAAGGTTGCGGATATTGTCTGATTTCCACTGAAATCCCCGAAGAAACTTACATTCAAGCTGCCCGCATTGCTCAAAAGCATCATGCAAAAACCATTGTAAAGCCTGCTACACTGAAACATCTTCCCGATACGCTATTGTGTCATACAGATATTTTTGTCCCAAACAAAAATGAAGCGGCACTCTTATGCCCACAAAAAGACACCATAGAAAAACAAGCGGATTTTTTCTATGAAAATGGATGCCCTATGGTTATTATTACCCTTGGACATAAGGGATGCTATTTAAAAACCGCTGCACACAGCTGTTATTTTCCAGCTGCAGACTTCCCTTCTATTGATTCAACAGGTGGTGCAGATGCCTTTATTGCAACACTGGCTTCTTATCTCACGGAGGGCTATTCTATAACAAAAGCTATAAAAATCGCAACTTATGCAGCCGGGTTTTGTATCTCCAGAACTGGTGTAGTTCCTGCTCTGGTGGATCGTATTTCTTTAGAAAACCATATTCGTCTCGTAGAGCCAGCTCTTCTTTTTTCTTGATTTTTAAAAGGTGCTGCCAGTTTGAACTCTGATATGCTTCCTTCTAGGTAGGCAAGTGAAATAATAAAAAACTTGTCACTTAGGAGGGAGCATATTTTATGTCTAAAAAGAAGATATCTATTAAAGATAAAATATATGCGGTAAATCTCTATCTAGAGGGTAAAGAAAGTCAGCACGGTATTGCCTCTATGTTTGATGTCAGCTTAGCTCCCGTACAACAATGGATTCGTAATTATAAATCTATAGGTTCAGATGCCTTCATAAAAGGGAACAGGAAATATTCAAAAGAACTAAAACTACAAGCAGTTTTAGATTATTTAGCAGGTTAAGGTTCTCAAGATGATATTTGCAGAAAATATGGAATTCGTTCAAAAGCTAAGTTACAACGCTGGATAAAGAAATATACTGGTCATGAAGAGTTAAAATCGTCTAAAACATGAGGGAACACTATCATAACCAAAGGAAGAAAAAACACATTTGAAAAAACACGAAAGTTACTTACAAGCAGCATAAAAACTGCCAGCAGATAATCTACTGGCAGGAAAATTTATATTTTTTCAATTGTCTACCTAACGGGGAGCAGTTCAAACACTCTTTATAGTATTTATAAGCCCATGTTATACTTTGTCTTTTTCTGTGGTTTATTCTATATCAGTATTGCTATCTATAAAAAATCTAGATTCGTATATTCATAAATATTTGTTGAACTTTCTGATACGCCAGTAATATGCTGCCACCAGAAGAATTGCAGCTCCTAGCCATGCACCTGTTTCCGCATAATAAATTCCGTCTTTTCCAATGATCAGAGGCAAGGTCAGAGCAATGGTAATCCTCATCACCAGTTCTGCGATTCCGGAAAACATAGGAATCACCGTATCCCCCATTCCCTGAAGAGCTGATCTGTATATGTGCAGCAAATATAAGATAACCAGGGTTGCTGCCATCACAGCCAGATAATGATAGGCAATCTCTAATACTGCTTCTGCATGAGCAGCCTCTTTTGAAATAAAAATCTGAAGAATTCCCTTTCCGAACACCAGAAGAATCCCTCCTATGATTACCGCAATGACTACAGAAATAACCGCAGATGCCCGGACTCCTTCTTTGATTCTGCCATACTCCTCCGCACCTAGATTCTGTCCAACAAAAGAAGATGTGGCATAGCCAAAGGACACTGCAGCCAGCTCAAACAATCCGTACAGCTTGTTTGTAGCTGTGAAACCTGCCACATAAAGGAATCCAAAACCATTGATCACATACTGAATGACAATTCCGCCAAAACCAATGATCACGTTCTGAAAAGCAACCGGAAGTCCCAGTGCCAGCAGTCTCTTTACTAGCTCCCAGTCCCATTTCCAGTCTTCTTTTTCTATTTTCCATACCCCATATTTTCCAAGCTGTGCTGTACAGATAGCACCGGAACAGACCTGAGCTGTGACCGTAGCAATGGCCGCTCCTTCCACACCCCAGTGAAAGCCCATAACAAACAAAAGATCCAGTATAATGTTTGTAACCGAGGCGATTACCATGGCACGTAAAGGCGTCTGGCTGTCTCCCATAGCCTGAGAATGCCGGAAGAAATATTATAAAAGGCTGTCGCTGCAAGTCCAATCAATAAAATAAAAAGATAATGATAAGAATCTTCCCAGATATTATCTGGTACCCTCAAAAGGCTCAGCAGCCTGCTAAGATTTCCTAAAAACAAAGCCATCAAGATCAGTGTGATTCCCACTCCTGACCATACTGACATAGCAATGGTTTTTTTCATCCCTTTTTCGTCTTTTGCCCCAAAATACTGTGCAATAAGCACAGAAAAGCCCTGTGCAATACCGGTAATTCCACCCATCGCTGTAAAGCTGATCCAGTCCGAAGTCCCCAGTGCTGCCAGTGCTTCTACTCCTACACCTCTTCCCACAATGACGCTGTCCATCACTGTGTACATTTGTTGAAATACATTTCCAAGCATCAGGGGAATGGCAAAGGAAACGACGATTCCTGCCGGTTTCCCCTGGGTCATATCTCTCGTCTTCTGTTTCATAAGTACCCTCAAATTATTATAAATTATTCATACTTACGATTCTATCACGAAGAAATCTGACAAACAAGATGATTTTATAAAATATCAATATACTCTCCGCTCAAAGCCTTATTCATACTTCTCACTGCACAGAATTTTCCGCACATGGAACAACTGTCTTCCTGTTCCGGAGCTCTGCTGTTACGGATGCTTTTTGCTGTTTCCGGGTCTATGGAACACTCCCACTGTTTTTCCCAGTCAAAGGTACGTCTTGCGTCTGCCATAGCATCGTCCAGATCTCTTGCATGAGGTACCTTTTTTGCAATATCAGCGGCATGGGCTGCTATGCGGGATGCAATAATTCCCTGTTTTACGTCTTCTACATTTGGCAGTGCCAGATGTTCCGCAGGTGTCACATAACACAAAAATGCTGCTCCTGCTGCCGCTGCCATAGCCCCTCCAATAGCTGCCGTAATATGGTCATAGCCTGGTGCAATATCCGTGACAATAGGCCCTAATACATAGAATGGTGCCCCCATACAGATACTCTGCTGAATCTTCATGTTTGCCTCAATCTGATCCATAGGCATATGTCCAGGCCCTTCCACCATAACCTGCACATCTTTTTCCCACGCACGCTTTGTCAGTTCTCCTAAACGCACCAATTCTTCAATCTGGCATACATCACTTCCGTCTGCAAGACAGCCTGGGCGGCATGCATCTCCAAGAGAAATCGTCACATCATATTCCCGGCATATGTCAAGAATCTCATCATAATATTCATAAAACGGATTTTCTTCACCAGTCATGCTCATCCATGCAAAAACAAGAGATCCTCCTCTTGATACAATGTTCATTTTTCTTTTATGTTTCTTAATTTGTTCAATTGTTTTCCGTGTAATTCCACAGTGTAATGTAACAAAATCAACACCGTCTTCTGCATGAAGCCTTACCACATCAATAAAGTCTTTTGCTGTAAGGGTTGCCAAATCTCTCTGATAATGAATCACACTGTCATAAACCGAACAGTTCCGATCATAGCAGGACATTCTGTAGTCAGTTTTCTCCGGAACGGCTGTGTATCACCATGAGAAGACAAATCCATAATGGCCTCTGCACCCATGTTCACTGCCTCCATAACCTTTTGCATTTCAATATTATAGTCTTTACAATCACGGGAGACCCCAAGATTTACATTGATTTTTGTACGAAGCATGGAACCCACACCGTTTGGTTCAATGCAGGTATGCAATTTGTTGGCACAGATCGCTACCTGCCCTTTTGCCACAAGCTCACGGATTTCTTCTTCTGTACGATATTCTTTTTTTGCAACTGCTTTCATTTCTGGTGTAATGATACCTCTTTTTGCGGCATCCATCTGTGTCGTATAATTTCTCATAAATTTATTCCCTTTCATCCGATTCCTAACTGTTTTTTTACTGCTTCTCGTAATTCTGTTGCTGCCTGTTTTGGATTTTCTGCTTTCATAATTGCAGATACTACACAAATTCCCGCTATGGGAATTCCTTTTAAGACATGGATATTTTCCTTGTTTAACCCTCCTATGCATTGGCCGGAATAGGAACCGCTTTACAGATTTCCCTTAATGTATCCGTAGAAGTAAGCACAGTCTTTACCTTTGTTGTAGTTGGATAAATGGCACCTACTCCTAAATAATCTGCACCTTGTTCATAGGCTTCTATGGCCTGTGGTACAGTCTTTGCCGTTGCACCGATAATCTTATCTGGTCCAAGAAGCTTTCTTGCGATTTTTACTGGCATGTCACTTTGTCCTACATGAACACCTTCTGCATTGACCGCCATTGCCACATCAATTCTGTCATCAATGATCAGAGGAACCTCATACTTTTTTGTCAGCTGGTGTACTTTTTCTGCCAGTTCTATGTATTCTCTTGTACTCCTGTTTTTTTCCCGAAGCTGTACAAGCGTGACCTTACCCTGCAGTGCCAATTCTACTCTTTTCAGAAATTCTTCTTCTGAAATCCTGTACTGTCTGTGATAAAATAAAGGTTTAAATCAAGGGTTTTCAAGTTTAATCATCTCCATTTTTATGTATTTTTGTATTTCTTCTTCAGTCAGGGTCGATAATTCATCCATCAAATTTACGAGAAATGTTCCAGAGCCTTTTTCTGTTTCTGCCCGTTCACCGCCAATCCCTAAAATCCCACATGCCATAACAGCCGCAGATATGTCTTCACAAACAGATAAATAGCAAGTACATAAAGCCCCCAGCATACAACCAGTTCCTGTAACTGTAGCCAGCTGCGGCGTTCCATTCTTCATATAAATCAGCTGTTTTCCATCTGTGATAATATCCGTCTCCCCACTAACAAGAACGATGGTATGATATTTTAATGCTAATTCAGCTGTTTCTGCGGCAATGGTGCTTTGATTCAGATTGTTTTCAGCATCTACTCCGGATGCCTGATACTCTTCATGATACAATGCATGTATTTCTGAATAATTCCCCTTGATTACAGATGGTATCGTATCTGCAAGCAACTCCATTACATATTTTCTTCGAAATTTAGAACAGGCAATTCCAACTAAATCTATAAGTATTGGAATATGATTTGTCCTTGCTGTTTTTGCGGCTATTTTCATAGATTGCATTCGCACATCTGTGATGTTTCCGAGATTCAGCATCAATGCATCAGCGGTCTTTGTGATTTCCTCTACTTCCTCCGGATGTTCTGCCATAATCGGTCTTCCTCCTATAGCAAGAATTCCATTTGCACACTGGTGAATCGAAATCGGATTCGTAATACAATGAATCAATGGGTGACACTCTTTCACCTTTTCAAGCAGTTGATGAAACATATTATTTCCCTTCTTTATTATTTTGATAGCTTCTTGAAGCCAGCATAATCTGAATGTTATTTAACATCCCGCTTCCTGCTAATTTTCGCAGGAAGAAATATGCAATACTACCACCGATAATAGTCCCACAGAAAAAAGATGGAACATAAAATAACCAGCTCAAACCTTCTTTTCCCCATAAAAATGTCATAACCGGATAGGATACAATAGCACCGATAATTCCTGTACCAATGACTTCCCCAAGTACTGCACAGATTAAATTTCCTTTGGATATTCTATAAAACACCCCAGATAAAAATGCTCCGAACACCGCCCCTGTTAGCTAATGGTGGAATTCCCATGGTCAGCATACGGATAACCCCAATCAACACTGCACAAAGCAGAGAATACCATGGTCCCAAAAAAACAGAGCATACAATATTGATAAAATGTGCCATTGGACACATTCCTTCCACTCGCAACAGTGGCGAAATTACAACTCCGAGTGCAACCAGCATAGAGAGAACTACCATTTTTAATAAACCTTTTGAATTATTCATCTTTCTTTCCTCTTTTCGTATTAATCCGAAGCAGCATCTGCTTCGTGCGGTCGAGAATCTATTTTCTCCTCTCACCCCGAAACACGGTTCCCATCGCAGAAATACAAGACACAAGGCGCTCCCCTTCTATCCGCCCGAACACACCCGGGATTTCTCTTTCATCACATCCTTTCCTGAAATTCAAACAAAAAAAAGAAGCTACCTAATTTGGTAACTTCCATCCATAAATACACTTCCATATTTCAGGTATCCCTACGTTGGCATTATCCAAATCAGGTTATCGGTCGAAGGTCATACCTTCCTCTCAGCCTGTCATACAAGTCTCCCGTCTGTTCAATTTTTCTTTTATTCATACACAATTGTTTGACAAATTGCAAGCTATTCCTCTAATTTATTTTTTATTCTGTCCAACAAATCTCCCTGAAGATAAAACATGGTTTCAAAATTTAAAAACTGATTACTGTTTTTATCCCACAAAAGCACCAGCTCCGGCTCAAACTCTTCATCCCCATCCCAAAACTGAAGCAATACTGGAAAAAAGAAGTGACTGGAATCAGACAGGTAACATCTGCTCTTGCCATGGGTTTTTGCATGATTCCATCGAGTTTTTTGCAGGCTGCTTTTAATTTTTCCGCAGAATTTCGGAACTGTTTTGCATATTTTTTTGTAAACATTCCTGTCCCTGGGCTGCTTCCCACCGCAAAATTCCCAATAGTCTGCCACTCCCCACATAAGTAGGTGCTGTCTCATTTTTTGCATAACACAGCAGATCATAAATTGTCATGACGGTATCGTAGGAACGGCATTCCAGCCATCTATTGTTATTCTGGCATGCTTCTATCGTTCCATCTGTTCGGCTGATTCTGTAAGGGGTATTTAGATAATCCAGAAAAATCCATTGATGGTCTGAAAGGAGATGGAATTTTCGGATAATCTTATCCTGATTATACTCCATGAAAATCCTTCTTCCAATATCCACCTGCCTGTCATAATTCGATATAACCATTTCTTTTTCCACTGCTATCACCTTCTTATTTTCACTTCCACGATTGGATTAATCCAATGATTTCCGTCTCATAATCACCGGAAATATCCTCGTGTCTTCCAATGTTTCTTACATTGGTCTCTGCACCCCAGATTCCATCTTCGCAAAATTCCCACACATGATATACCACGCCCCGGTATTCAAAATTCACACTTCCGCAGCTGTCTTCTTCCACATAGGTAAACGGAAATCCCTTCTCTTTCAGTACCTTCTGTACTTTCTCCAAACGCACTATAATCACTCCTAATCCTGTATTTTCTTCTTTAATCTCTGGAACATTTCTCTGCATCGATTGCCAATACCAGCATCACCACATACAAGCTGTCTTGCGGCAGTCCGATGTCTAAAACATAGGTGTCCGTAAAACGAAAAACGTCTTTGCTGACAATCGCAACCGTAAGACCATTCTGATCCTGAATCTCATAATCCCACTCCATCATGTTTCCAGAGACATCCCAGCCATTAAAATCAATTCTGTACCTGGGCCTGAAAAACGTTATTTTCTTCTGTATGCATCCCCGGTATTGTTCTCCCTCATATAGTTCAAATTTCGGCATAAATGTAAGAATTTTTTCCTTCACTGTTCCCACATATTGTCCTGTGCTGTCAAGAATATGGAGACAATGTCCGAAACTCAATTCGCCTTTCACTGTAAATACAACATTGCCCTGCTCATCATAAATATCATAACTGTCCAGCCAGGAAAAAAGTCTCTGTTTAAAGATTAATTTCATTCCCATGCCCTCTCTTTGCTTTTCTTCATTGTAACACAGATGCTGTTCCATGAAATAAAAAGCAGGAAATCTCACATTCCTGCACTTTTTTAATCATTAATGGCATTTACTCCATCCACAATTTTTACAGATATTACATCCTTCTTCAAAATTCAAAGGCTCTCCGCATTCTGGACAATAGGTTTTGATTTCCGAACTTTCTGTTACAGGAACCGCCTTTGGTTTTGGAGCTTTTTTCACCTTTACCGTCTCGTTTGCCTGCTGCTTCTGGGCTAATTCAGCCTGCATCTCTTTGTACATATCCATCAGGGCTTTTCCAACTGCCATTGGACAGCATGCACCTTTGCTGGTGTCTTTTCTCGTTACTTTTCTAGCTGTATAAGAAGGACAGGAACCACTGGAATTCAACTGATCCACAATCGTTTCTATGGAAATTCCGCCTCTGGCACTAATGGAGATCATTCTGGAAAGTCCTACCATGAAGTTGTTGCATCCTCCTGTAGAACCTTTGCTTAAATAGGTTTCCAACAGTGCTCCTGTATGGGGATCAAACAATGCAATACAGTGAAGACTGCCGCATCCTGTGATCAGTTTGCGTTTTTTACCAATGACATCATCGGTTACCAGAAGGATTTCCCCTCTCTTGAGCCCGTCGCCTGCTGTTACTGTTTTGGTTTCTTTTGTATTCAAAATTCCAACTCGTTTGCACCCGTCACGGAAGATGGTGATTCCCTTTAGTCCCTGCTCAAAAGCATAGGTATATAGGCTTTCTGTTTCCTCCACAGTAAAGCTATTTGGCACATTTACGGTAGAACTAATGGATGCATCAATATGATTCTGCCAAATTGCCTGCATATCAATTCTTTGACGATAATCCAAGGTCATAGCTGTAACAAAATAATCTGGAAGGTCTTTATCACTGGTAAGAGAAAACTGCTTCATATAGTCTTCTACGATTTTTGTATACACTTTATAATACACATCGGTTCCATGAAGAGATTCTGTTTTGCGCTCATAATAATTCGCATAAACAGGCTCAATTCCTCCGGATATTCCCAGCATGGTAGACAGGGTTCCTGTAGGCGCAATGGTAAGAAGCTGAGAGTTTCTAAGACCATATTTTCTTACTAATTCCCTTGTCATTTCTGTAGTATTTGCCAGGAAATACGGGGTACTCATAATCTCTTCTGTATTGCATTTTGGGAAAGCTCCTAACTGTTTTGCCAGCTTTGCAGATGCGGCAATGGCGGTATCTGCCATTGCAAATCCAATCTTATCACACATCTGGACTGCATCTTCTTCTCCATAGGTTAATCCCAATTTCAAAAGTGCATCTGCCAGTCCCATAATGCCAAGACCAATCTGCCTCCACTGCTCTACACTTTCCCTTTGTTCCGGAAGGGGATGCAAAGGCAGACCCTCTTCCAGCACTTCATTTAAGGCTTTTACAGAAGCCTGTACGCATTGTTTAAATTCATCAAAATCAAAATATGCTTCATCTGTAAAGGGATTCTTTACAAAAGCAGAAAGGTTCATGCTTCCAAGAAGACAGCTTCCTCCCGCCGGAAGAGGTTCTTCTGCACAGGGATTCACCCCTGCATAGGAAAATTCTTTGGTATTGCTCAAAAGGTTCCAACTCTCCACACGGTCCCAGAACAGCGCGCCAGGCTCTGCATAATCCCAGTTAGTTTCTGTAATTCTGCGAAACAGGTCTCTAGCATTTACCTTTTTCTCAATCACCTCTCCTGTTGTTTCTCTGGTATAGTGAAGCAGGTAATCTTCATTTTTCTTCACTGCTTCCATGAAATCTTCATGAATACGGATAGAAATGTTCGCCTTTGTCACTTTCTCCAAGTCTGTTTTCAATTCAATAAATTCTGTCACATCCGGATGAGAACAGTCAATAGAAATCATCAGCGCTCCACGTCTTCCATTCTGCCCAATTAAAGCGGTTACCAGGGAATACAACTCCATAAAAGACACAGCCCCGCTGGTTTCCTTAGCTGCATTATTAATTTTTGCTCCTCTTGGCTGAGCTTGGAAATATCGATTCCGCAGCCGCTCCATAGCTGTAAGTACGTGCCAGTTTTTTTGCACATTCAAAAATATCTTCAATTTCATCTTCCGGTGGCGCGATTACATAGCAGTTGGAATAAGTAACCTTTCTTCCCTGTCTGTTCAATCCGCGGTTGGACAAAATCCTGCCACCGAATAAAAACTTTTTCTCTTTTATATACTTCCCGATTTCTTCATTTCCGCCGCTTATTCTCTGTACCCAGGTTTCGAAATCTTCACCTTCATTACAATATTTTTTCGTCCATATATCTGTTCCAAGCTGATTTTCCCGGCCAAGCCATTCTTCAACTGTCATAGCATTTCCTCCTCAATATTTAGTGAACAGTTATGATATTAGCACAATATATTGTTTCTTTCAAGGATTATTTTGTTTTTTTATTTGCACTCTTCTTTTATTTGTGCTAGATTATAGATAATTGGAAAATTTTGTAAATTTTTGAGGTATGAACTTATGAAACGAGAATATTCCCAACAAAATGTCTACGATGCCCTCCAGGATCGTCTAAAATTTATTTTTGAGGAATTTGATAACATTTATCTCTCTTTTTCTGGAGGAAAAGACAGCGGTCTGCTGTTAAATCTGGTTCTGGATTTCCAGCAAAAATACTATCCTTCCAAAAAAATCGGTGTGTTTCACCAGGATTTTGAAGCCCAGTATACAGTCACAACCGAATACATCACCCGCACCTTCCAGCGTATTAAGGACCAGGTAGAACCTTACTGGGTCTGCCTTCCATGGCTACCAGAACTGCTTTAAGCAGCTATGAAATGTACTGGTATCCCTGGGATGATAAGAAAAAAGAAAGCTGGGTCCGGGAGATGCCGGATATGGATTACGTCATCAATCTGGAGAACAATCCCATGACCACCTACCACTACCGGATGCACCAGGAGGACCTGGCAAAACAGTTTGGCAGATGGTACAGGATTTCCCATGATATGAAAAAAACAGTCTGTCTTCTGGGTATCCGTGCAGATGAATCCCTGCAAAGATACAGTGGATTTCTAAACAAAAAGAAGGGCTACAAAGGCGAATGCTGGATTACCCGACAGTTTAAAGATGTCTGGTGCGCATCTCCGCTTTATGACTGGAGCACCAAGGATGTGTGGCATGCAAATTATATTTTTCAGTATGATTACAATCACCTGTATGATTTGTATTACAAAGCTGGCCTGAAGGTCTCCCAGATGCGTGTGGCATCTCCTTTTAATGATTATTCCAAAGACTCTCTGAACATGTACCGGGTTATTGACCCTGCCATCTGGACCAAGCTGGTAGGCCGGGTACAGGGAGCGAATTTCGCCTGTATTTACGGACGGACGAAAGCTATGGGATACCGGAATGTAACCCTTCCGGAGGGGTATACCTGGAAAGAATTTACCCAGTTTTTGCTAAGCACCCTTCCACCCAGACTACGGAACAACTATGAAAAAAAATTTAGTACCTCCATCCAGTTCTGGCATGAAACCGGAGGCGGGCTGGATGACGAAGCCATTCATGAACTGCAAATGAAGGGCTATTCTGTAAGACGAAATGGTGTTTCCAACTACACCAGAAATAAAAAATCCCGGGTTGTTTTCATCGGAAAAATCCCGGATGACACAGACGATATTAAGTCTACCAAGGATATCCCCAGTTGGAAACGGATGTGCTACTGTATTCTGAAAAATGACCACACCTGTCGTTTTATGGGATTTGGTATCACCCGGGAACAGCAGCACCGTATTGATTTAATCCAGGATAAATATAAAAGTATTGAGGAGATGGACTACGATGTTTAAAAGCCCTGTTTATCATGTAATTCCTGTACCAGTTGAAAAAATCAAGCCAAACACTTATAACCCAAATGCTGTGCTCCGCCGGAAATGAAGCTGCTCTATGACAGTATTAAGGCAGACGGTTATACCATGCCCATTGTCTGTTATTATGACAAGGACGAAGACCTTTATATCATTGTAGACGGATTCCACCGCTACCGTATTATGCTGGAAAATCAGGATATTTATGACCGGGAGCAAGGTATGCTGCCCGTGTCTGTCATTAACAAATCCCTGGATCAGCGTATGGCAAGTACCATCCGGCATAACCGGGCAAGGGGAAATCATGACGTGGATTTAATGAGCAATATTGTTAAGGAACTTCACGAACTGGGACGCTCTGACGCCTGGATTTCCCGCCACCTTGGTATGGATAAAGATGAGATTCTCCGACTGAAGCAGATTACCGGTCTTGCAGCCCTGTTTAAAGATGTAAACTTTGGACAGGCATGGCAGCCTGTGGAGGAAGAGGATGAGGAAGAGCCTGCTTTTCCTGCTCCGTGGGGCGCGTAAAATTCCTTGTATTTACCTCAGTCTCATGCTACACTATAGCTATGAAATCTGAAATCTGAGGTACACCTTATGGAAAAAAACTTAAAGGCTCTGGTGGATAAACTGGAGACCAGGCATACCCTTTTGCGGGACGAATGGATCTCTTTAATTCGTTGGCGGACACCCCTGCTTTCCGATTATGTTTTTCAAAAAGCACGGGCTGTCCGCCAACATTTTTATGGAAAAGATGTTTATATCCGGGGACTCATTGAATTTACCAATTATTGCAAAAATGACTGTTATTACTGTGGTATCCGCCGCAGTAATGCCAAAGTACACCGCTACCGGCTTTCCAAAGAGCAGGTTCTAAACTGTTGCACAGAAGGATACGAACTGGGCTTTCGTACCTTTGTTCTCCAGGCGGGGAAGATGGTTATTTTACGGACGAACGCATGGCAGATCTTGTAAAAACCATCCGCCAGAAGTTTCCGGATTGCGCCATTACCCTGTCTATTGGGGAGCGTTCTTATGACAGTTATAAGGCTTTGTTTGAAGCAGGTGCAGATCGGTATCTGCTGCGCCATGAAACCTGGGACGCAGAACATTACAGCCGGCTTCATCCACCGCAGCTTTCGGCTTCTGACCGTCAGCAATGTCTCTGGAATCTAAAGGAAATCGGCTATCAGGTAGGTACCGGCTATATGGTAGGATCTCCCTGGCAGACTCCGGAAAACCTGGCAGATGACATGTTATTTCTGGAAAAACTGAATCCCCAGATGGTAGGAATCGGCCCCTTTATTCCACACTGCAACACCCCTTTAAAAGACCATCCGGCAGGTACTCTGGAACTTACTTTATACCTGCTAGGCCTTATCCGTCTGTTGCTTCCAAAGGTTCTGCTTCCTGCTACCACCGCTCTTGGAACCATTGATCCAAGAGGACGGGAGCTTGGTATTTTGGCAGGAGCCAATGTAGTAATGCCCAATCTTTCTCCGGTGGATGTGCGAAAAGATTATCTGTTATATGACAATAAAATCTGTACGGGAAGCGAAGCCGCAGAATGCCGGGCAGACCTGGAAAACAGAATGCGCGCCATTGGCTATCAGGTGGTTACTCACAGAGGTGATTCTTTAAATAAAAATCAGGAAAGGGAAAGGAACAATCGTTATGTATGATGTAGCATCCAAACACGCTGAAGAATTTATTAACCATGAAGAAATACTGGAAACCCTGGCCTATGCAGAGGAAAATAAAGACAATCTTCCCCTGATTGACTCCATTATTGAAAAAGCAAAGAAAAGAAAAGGACTGAATCACCGGGAAGCCTCTGTGCTTCTGGCCTGTTCTGATGAAGAAAAAAATCAGGAAATCTACCGTCTGGCAGAACAGATAAAAAAAGATTTTTACGGTAACCGTATTGTGATGTTTGCCCCTCTTTATCTTTCGAATTATTGTGTCAATGGCTGTACCTACTGCCCTTATCACATGAAGAACAAACATATTGCCAGAAAGCAGCTCTCCCAGGAGGAAATCCGAAAAGAAGTTATCGCCCTGCAGGATATGGGGCACAAACGTCTGGCTCTGGAAGCAGGGGAAGATCCTGTGCGTAACACCATGGAGTATTATCTGGAAAGCATTAAAACCATTTACAGTATCAAACATAAAAACGGTGCTATCCGAAGAGTGAATATTAACATTGCAGCCACTACAGTGGACAATTACCGTCTGTTAAAAGAGGCAGGCATCGGCACTTATATTCTCTTCCAGGAAACCTATCACAAAGAAAGCTATCTGCAGCTTCATCCAACCGGACCGAAACATAATTATGACTATCACACAGAAGCCATGGACCGGGCTATGGAAGGCGGTATTGATGATGTGGGTATTGGCGTACTCTTTGGACTGGACAAATACCGCTATGAGTTTGCAGGACTCCTCATGCATGCAGAACACCTGGAGGCAGCTTTTGGGGTTGGTCCTCATACCATCAGCGTGCCGCGTCTGCGCCATGCAGATGATATTGATGCAGATGCTTTTGACAATGGAATTGATGACGATACCTTTGCAAAAATTGTTGCCTGCATCCGTATTGCTGTACCGTACACAGGCATGATTATTTCCACCAGGGAAAGCCAGACATGCAGAGAACATGTGTTGCATCTTGGTGTCTCCCAGATCAGCGGCGGTTCCCGCACCAGCGTTGGAGCTACTGCGAACCAGAACCGGAAGATGCAAAATCGGAACAGTTTGATGTCAGTGACCGCCGTACTTTGGATGAAGTTGTACACTGGCTCATGGAACTGGGCTATATCCCCAGCTTCTGCACTGCCTGCTACCGGGAAGGCCGCACAGGAGACCGCTTTATGTCCCTTTGTAAAAGCGGACAGATTCAAAACTGCTGTCATCCTAACGCCTTAATGACCCTGAAAGAATACCTGATGGACTATGCCTCTCCTGCTACCAAGCTCTTGGAAACCAGCTTATTGAACGTGAAGTTCTAAATGTTCCAAACGAAAAAGCCAGAGCTGTGGTATTAAAAAATCTTCGCCTCATTGAGCAGGATAACCGCAGAGATTTCAGGTTCTAAGGAGGAGGTTTCCCCTATGAGTTTAAACGCAGTACCCTCCGGTGAACGTATCCATATCGGTATTTTCGGCAGAAGAAACGCAGGGAAATCCAGTCTGATTAACGCCATTACCGGGCAGAAGCTTTCCATTGTTTCAGATGTAAAAGGCACCACCACAGACCCTGTGCAAAAATCCATGGAGCTGTTGCCCCTTGGTCCTGTGGTACTCATTGATACCCCAGGTCTGGATGATTTGGGCAAGCTTGGAAAGCTCCGCATCCAGAAAGCCACACAGATGTTACAGAAAACCGATCTGGCGCTTCTGGTTGTGGATGGAACAGTAGGCGCATCCCAAGAAGATTTGAAGATTTTCAGGCTTATAAAAGAAAAAGAAATTCCCTGTATTATAGCAGTAAACAAGTGCGAATTGCTGCCTTCCTCTTCTGTTTCCTTTCCAAAAGAATGGTCGAAAGAGCAGGTGATTTTTGTCAGTGCTTTGAAGAAAATTCATATTCAGGAATTAAAGGAGCTTATGGGAACTCAAATAAAATCCGGTTCAAAAAACCGCCCCTTAGTGGCTGATTTAATAGAACCGGAAGACTATATACTCCTGGTAATTCCCATTGATAAAGCAGCGCCAAAAGGCCGCCTAATCCTGCCCCAGCAGCAGACCATCCGTGACATCCTGGACAAGGGTGGAATTCCCATTCTGGTACGGGACAAAGAACTTCAAACAGCCTTAAACCGTCTGGAAACAGCAGGTACACCTCCGGCTCTTGTTATTACAGACAGCCAGATTTTTCCACAGGTAGCTGCCATGGTTCCAGAAAACGTTCCTCTGACATCTTTTTCTATTTTGTTTGCAAGATATAAAGGGAACTTAGAAGCTGCAGCAGCAGGAGCTTCTGTCATAGATACCTTAGAACATGATGACCTGATTTTAATGTCTGAGGGCTGTACACACCACCGTCAATGTGGGGATATCGGAACCCAGAAGTTGCCTAAAATGCTTCAGGTCTATACAGGTAAAAATCTGAAGTTTGCTTTTACCAGCGGTACGGAATTTCCCTCAGATTTATCTCCGTATCGTCTGATTATCCACTGTGGCGGATGTATGCTGAATGAGCGGGAAATGAAGTACCGGCAGGGCTGTGCAAAGACCCAGAACATTCCCATAACCAATTATGGCATTGCCATTGCTCATATGAAGGGAATCCTTGCCCGAAGCCTGACACCATTCAAACAATCCTAAAACAAAAGGAGGAGACCCTCCAGGAAAGCTTGGATTTTAAAAATTCTTCAAACTTTCCTGGAACGGTCTCCCTTTTTTGTACATACAATCCCTATTAATAATGTAAAAAACTCTGCCGCCACAAAGGCCAGCCAAATTCCCCATACTCCTAAAAACAGAGGCAGAATATACACGAAAATCAATACCAGAATACAGCCTCTTAGCAAACAGAGAAACAGCGCATATCCATTTTTTACAATAGCCTGAAAATAACAAATATACACCATATTGGCTGCCATAAACAGGAAACCAATGAAATAAGTCCGCACTGCATCTGCTGACATAGACAGGATTTCTTCATCTGGATTTAAGAAAATATAGGTAAAGAAATCTGGTGCAAGAACGCCAACTGCCACAATCACTCCACAAATAATCAGAGACACAATCATGGTCAGCCGCCGCACCTCATCGGTTCGTTTCATCTGCCCTGCTCCGTAATTAATGGAAAGAATGGGCTGGGCTGCCTGATTCACACCTTTGCTTAAACAGGTAACTACAATAGCTGTATTGCAGATAATTCCAAATACTGTCACCCCTGTATTTCCCACATATTTTAACAACTGCAGATTAAAAGCAAAAATCGTGATTCCTGATGCAACCTCAATGAAAAAGCTGGCCGTTCCATTCACCACAATTTCTTTCAGATAGCTTCCTTTGATGCCCTTGCAGTTCCACTTCAACTGATTCTTTTTGGTAAAGAAATGAACCAGCAAAATTGCAACCGTAAGACAGGAGCCTGCAACTGTAGCAATGGCTGCCCCCGCCATGCCCATCTGCATGGGAAATACAAACACATAATCCAGAATAATGTTGGTAACGCCACCGATAATTACTGCGTTCATAGCCAGATTAGGCGCACCATCATTTCGCACAAAGGTCTGCAAAAAAGAAGAAAAGAAGAACGCTCCCATACCACCGATAATGTAATGAATATAATCCATAATATAAGGCATGGTTTCTTCTGTTCCGCCAAGCAGCCAGGCTAAATCCTCCATAAAAAAGATACTGGCAGCAAGCAGAAGCAGCCATACCACGGTGTTCATCAAAAAGGCTGCGGTAAAGTAAGCATCTGCCTTTTCTTTTTCTCCTCTTCCCCGGTAAATAGACATAAGCACTGAGCCGCCCACACCAAATAAAAGACCAAGACCAAAATAAATATTATAGATGGGAAGGGCAATATTTAAGGCTGCCATTGCCACACTTCCCAGACCTTTTCCAATAATAATGGTGTCTGCCAGGACATAAATGGATGTCACCATGGTTCCCATAATAGAAGGAATTAAATACCGAAAAAATAAGCTTTTCACCGGCTTTTCCATAAACTCTTTTGTTCCATAAAAACCTCGTTACATCCACTCTTCTGCAAATCGGTCATGTACTGCCCGCATAGCTGTTTCCGCTTCATCTTCTCTTACGACTGCTGTAATACGGATTTCAGAAGTGGTAATCATGTCTGTATTAATTCCTGCTCCTGAGAGGGCTTCAAACATCTTGGCAGCTACTCCGGCATTAGCGCTGACACCTGCTCCTACAACGGAAACTTTTGCCACATCTTCCTGGCAGCTTACTTCTACATTTCCTAGCACACTGCTGTTTTCTTCCAGTAGTTTCACAGCTACCAGCATATCTGCTCTGGCAACGGTAAAGGTCAGTGTCTTAGTTCCGTCATGATCCAGAGACTGAATCATAACATCAATATTCAGATTATTTCCTGCCATAAGATTCAATAATTTGAAGGTACTTTCCGGGTCATTTTTCATTCCTGACACAGAAATTTTTGCAATATTTTTGTCGGTTGCTACACCGCTGATTAACATTTTTTCCATTTTTGTGCACTCCTTTACAACTGTTCCTTCTCCTGGCATCATACTGGATTTTACTACCAGTTTTACATTATATCGTCTGGCCATTTCCACACAGCGGTTGTGTAACACCTTGGCTCCCAGAGATGCCAGTTCCAGCATTTCTTCGTAGGTTACTTCCTGTTTTTTTCTGGCATTTGGCACGATTCGCGGGTCTGCTGTATAAACACCATCCACATCTGTATAAATTTCACAGACATCTGCATGAAGAGCCGCCGCAAGAGCCACTGCTGTGGTGTCGGAACCGCCTCTTCCAAGAGTTGTAACATCCTCATATTTATTCACACCCTGGAATCCTGTAACTACTACAATCTTATTTGAATCCAGCTCTTTTTGGATACGTTCTGTGTCAATCCGTTTTAATTTTGCATTCTGATATGCTGAAGAAGTATACATGGGCACCTGCCACGCATTGAGGGAAATTGCAGTGACTCCCATCTGAATCATGGTCATAGCCATCAATGAAACAGATACCTGTTCCCCTGTTGCCAAAAGCATATCCATCTCTCTTCTGGAAGGCATGGTGCTAATCTGAGCTGCCTGACTAAGAAGCTTATCTGTTGTCTTTCCCATTGCGGAAAGTACCACAACCACCTGGTTGCCTTCTCTCCATTTTTTAATACACTGTTCTGCCACATTCCTGATTTTATCCAGGTCTGCTACAGAACTTCCGCCAAATTTCATAACTGCAAGCATATGTTCTTTTGTGTCCCTTTCTGTTGATTTTGCGCATTTGCACTCTTTGCCCATTGTATCATAAGAGCCTGGATTATCCAAGTAAATCTTTCAAAGCTGTTGCTGCCAGCTCTACTTCTTCCCTGGTATTATAATGAGAAAAACTAAACCTTACAGCCCCCTGCTTCACAGTTCCAAGCGCCTGGTGCATTAAGGGCGCGCAGTGTGCGCCAGGGCGTGTGGCAATACTGTATTCCACTGCCAGAAAGTCACTGACTTCTGCAGAATCATACCCCTTCACATTCAGAGAAACAATGGGACAGCGCTTTCGGTTTTTAAACTCTCCATACAGGGTAATTCCCGGAATATCTGCCACTTTTTCGTAGAATCCCACATAAGTTCCTGTTCTTTTTCCCTGATAAAAGGAGTCCCTGTTTCCTTTAAATAGTCCAGAGCAGCGTTTAGACCTGCCAGCCCATGGGCATTTAAGGTTCCCGCTTCCAGGCTATGGGCATCTTGTCTGGATGTCTGCGGCTATAGGTCTGAACCCCGCTTCCACCTGTTTTCAGGGGACGAATTGCCAGTCCTTTTCTTACATACATACCTCCTGTCCCCTGTGGCCCTAAAAGCCTTTATGCCCGGTAAAGCACAGCACATCAATGTTCATTTCCTTTACATCTATGGGGAAAACACCAGCTGTCTGGGAAGCATCCACCACAAACAACAGGTTATGTTTTTTTGCAATTTCTCCTACTTTTTTGATGTCTACCAGGTTTCCTGTGACATTAGAACCGTGAGTACAGACAATAGCCCTGGTATTTTCTTTGATATGTTTTTCAAACTCTTCATATCTGATACAGCCCTTTGCATCACTTTGCAAAATAGTAGCTCTGCTCCCTGTTCTTCCAGTTCATACAGCGGCCTCAGCACAGAATTATGTTCCAACTGAGTGGTAATGATATGATCTTTTGAAGTAAAGAGCCCCTTTATTGCCATGTTCAGACTTTCTGTGGCATTGGCAGTAAAACCACCTGGGACGGATCCTCACCATGAAACAATTCTGCCAGTTTCCGCCTGGTGTCAAAGATGATTCTGGAGGCATTCAGAGAAGAGGCATGAGCCCCCTTCCTGCATTTCCCATGGATGTTAAAGCCCTGGTTACCGCCTCCACTACTTCCCCTGGCTTTTCCATGGTTGTAGCTGCATTATCAAAATAAATCATCTGAAATCCCCCTCTGGCTCACAGCCATTGCCCCTGCCATGCTGCCCCAAGAGCCGCCTCCTCTGTGTGTTCTGCCAGATGAAACTCCATGGAAAATCTCTGCTTCATAAGCTGCTGTAAAGAAGAATTTTTGCGAATTCCATTCCCGGAGCCAACAATCTGGGTTCTTGGACTTTTCAGTCCCTTTTCGATTTCCTGATACATCTCATACAGTTCCTCTGTCATGCCTTCCAGTATTCCTAAAATAAAAGCAGCAGGGGTAAAATTATCAATTCCGATATTCTGAATGCTGCCCCTTCTGTCAGGATATTCTCTGGTGCCGGAAAATCTGGTATCTATATGCAGACCTTCTTCTTCCACTTTCCTTGTACGAAGCAGATGTTCCATCACAGCATAATGATTCACTCCTGAAATTCCCAGTGCTTCTGCATACTGACGGAAAAAGCTTTCCAGTAAGGCATAAGCTCTTCCTCCGCACAGGGAAGAACCAACCAGAAGGTATTTGTTTCCCAAATACGGTCTTGCCTCAATTTCTTCTGCCTCATAAAAATCTTCGGAGCATACCGATACCTGTCCTCCTGTTCCCATATTCAATAAAATACTGTTTTCCGGATTTTCCACCGAACCTAAGAAGCTGGCCTGATTATCTCCAATAGCTGTACAAACCGGAATTTCTTTATAAGTTCCCAGTATGGAAAGTTCTCCTGTAATCTTTGGCAGCATGGCATTTCCAACTCCCATCTGTTCCAGAATGTCCTCATAAAAACAACCATTTTGTACATCAAACAAACCAAAACCTGCTGCATTACTGGTGTGTACCAGAGCTTCTTTTTGTCCTGTAAGCGCCATTCCCAGATAGTCCATAATAGTACAAAAACTGACCGCCTGTCTTGGGATTTTCTGTGTCATAAACTGATACAAATGGGTAATCAGGCCGTAGCCTTGTATAGGCCTTTTTCCCGTAATCCTCCTGTAAAATCTGACAAAGACTTTTCCCTTTAAGAAGTGGCTGATTCCCTCTTGCGTCCTGCCAGGTATACAGAGGACTTACTGCTTTTCCCTGTGCATCCACATAAAGGATTCCATGCATCTGTCCGGTCAGCCCAATGGATTTGATATCCGGATATTCATTTAAAATATTCTCCAGAAGTGCGCTGGTTTTCTCAAGGATAGACTGTGGATTCTGCACCTTCTCCCAGACCTTTTCTGACTTTAAAAAGCTCTGGTTCTCCACAGTATACGCCTGTATTACCTCTTTATTTTTGCTGTCTGCCACCACTGCGCTGATGGTTGTTGTTCCTATATCAATTCCCAGTATTTTCATAAATTCCTCCCCTTTTCCCGTACATCTTTGACACCCATTTTATCATAAAATTTCGTCCTCTGCCAGAAGGTCCTCACATCCTTGAAAAAAGTCAAAATACTATAGTTTTTTCTAAGATTATTAGGAGAATTTTTTATTTTTTTATACTATAATGACATCAGAAAAATCATGTAACTATTGAGGAGGATTAATTTATGGGAATGAATGAATATATACTAAAATCCCAGCCCCTTTGCAGCCAGGCTGCTGTGTACAAGGGGATACCTATCGCATTACCGTTCTGACACCTGCCCTGTTGAGACTGGAATATCACCCTCTGGGAAAATTTGAGGATCGTGCTACACAGGCTGTCCTAAACAGAGATTTTCCTGTACCGGATTTTCAGGTTCAGAAGAAAAACGGTGAACTGATTCTATACACCGAAGAATTAGAATTGCATTACGATGAAAAGCCTTTTTCCCAGCACGGTCTTATGATTAAAGCCACTGGAGGCGGAGGCTGGGGACGGACCTGGCGTTATAGCGAAGTTCCCGATGACCTTCTGGGAACAGCCAGAACACTGGATATGTGCGATGGAGCAAAGGTTCTGCAAAACGGAGCTTACAGTGATACTCTGGCTCCTACCAAAGAATCTGTCATTGGAAAGGTTCCTATGGAACATGGGGTAATTTCCAGAAATGGATTTTCCGTCATTGATGACAGCCATTCCATGGTACTTACCGAAGATGGCTGGATTGCTCCAAGAGATGAGGATGTCATTGACCTGTATTTCTTTGGATATGGACACCGGTATTTAGACTGCCTCAAAGATTTTTACCATCTCTGTGGCCAAACACCGCTTCTGCCAGATACGCTCTTGGAAACTGGTGGAGCCGGTATCACCGCTATACAGAGGTTGAGTATAAAGAATTAATGGAACGTTTTGAAAAAGAAGAACTGCCATTTTCTGTTGCAGTCATTGATATGGACTGGCATCTGGTGGATGATGTGGAGCCCAGATACGGAAGTGGATGGACCGGTTATACCTGGAATAAAAAGTTCTTCCCAGATCCAAAGGAATTTATGAGCTGGCTTCATGAGCATCACATGAAAGTAACTTTAAATGTGCATCCGGCAGACGGAATCCGCTTATGAAGAACTTTATCCGCGTGTAGCAGAAAAAATGGGTATAGACCCCAAAAGTGAACAGGCTGTTTTATTTGATCCTGCGGATCCAGATTTTATGGAAGTTTATCTAAAAGAACTGCATCACCCTCTGGAAGAAGAAGGCGTTGATTTCTGGTGGCTGGACTGGCAGCAGGGCGGCATTACCAAAATCCCCGGTCTGGATCCTCTTTGGATGTTAAACCATTATCATTTTCTGGACAGCAGTTGGAAGGGAAATCGCCCTATGACCTTCTCCCGTTACGCCGGAGTCGGCAGCCATCGTTACCCCATTGGTTTTTCCGGCGATACGGTAATTTCCTGGGAGAGTCTGGACTTTCAGCCTATTTCACCAGCACTGCCAGCAACATTGGCTATGGATGGTGGAGTCATGATATTGGCGGACACATGATGGGCGTCCGGGATGATGAACTGATGGCCGCTGGGTGCAGTATGGCGTATTCTCACCTATTAACCGACTCCACAGCACAGACAATCCTTTTAACGGAAAGGAGCCCTGGAAATTTGACCGCACAACCAGCCATGTCATGGAAGAATATTTAAGACTGCGGCACGGTCTGATTCCTTATCTTTATACTATGAACCGCAGAGCCAGCCGGGAAAGCTTTCCTCTGATACAGCCTATGTATTATCTGGAGCCGGAACAGGGAGAATCTTACGAAGTAAAAAATGAATATTATTTTGGCTCAGAGCTGCTGGTATCTCCGATTACGGAAAAACAGGATGCCACAGCCAGAGTGGGAAAAGCAAAAACCTGGCTTCCCAAAGGACTTTGGGTGGATTTCTTCACTGGTCTGATCTACCATGGGGGACGTATGATGAACCTATTTAGAAATGTGGAGCACATCCCGGTTCTCATGAAAGCCGGCGCCATTGTTCCTATGCAAAATATGGAAACCTTCAGCAACAGTGTGGCCAATCCATCTGCCATGGAAGTCCATGTGTTCCCTGCAAAAGACGGATCCTTTACTCTTTGGGAAGATGACGGGGACACGCCAGAAGATGCAGATGCAAACTGGGCATTTACAGAATTTACCTTTACCAGAGAAATCACAACCCGGTTCCAGATTGGAAAAGCCAGTGGAAATCTGGCAGTTCTTCCAAAATCCAGGTCCTGGAAGCTGGTCTTTGCTGCAGTAAATCCTACCGGGGTAGTGGTAACTGCAGACCAGGCACCTTTGCAGGCAAAGGTTTCTTATGATAGAGCAACTTCCAGGCTGACTGTAGAATTGCCTGAAACAGCCATAGAAAAAGAAATTTCTGTCCTGTTCCCAGAAGGCCTGACCCTGGCAGAAAATAATCTGACAGAGCGCTGTTATGAACTGTTAGAACCAGCTCAGATAGGCTATGACCTGAAATCCAGAATCTACGGTCTGGTGCAAGAGCAGGGAAGAAACGCCATTGCCAGCCTTGCTGCCCTTTCCTTAAATGAAGCTTTGTTTGGAGCATTGTGTGAAATTTTAACTGCTTAAAAAAGAAAATCCTGCTTTATGTTTACAAAAGGGAATGTCATTCCGGTAAAGTTCCGAAATAGCATTCCCTTTCTTCGTTACTATTCTTTCTGTAAACTCTTCCTGAGGGCTTCATTTGCCACTTCTTTGGAAAAGTCTGAAATCCATCTGTCCTGAAGCTTTCTCTGTTCCAGACAAGAAACTTTTTCCTCTTGTTCCAATTCCTCTTCCATCTGCTGAAATTCTTTTTCAAAATTTCCGGCAAACTGATTCCAGATTTCCAGGGCATAGGCTTCAAATCCGAAAAAATCTGCAAGGTAAGTCAGTCGGTCAAAATCAGAAAATTCCATTTTTCTGCGTCCCAGCAGCAGTTCTCTGTCTTCTTCCTTACATAAGTATAAAAAGGCAAAACGCTCCCTGTCTTTTTCTTCCATATGCTCCTCCTTTTGTCTCACTTTTACAACTGATTTTATACTGATTCAAAAGGAAAAGCAATAAAAAGTGCAGAAAATGAGACAGTCCTTACTTTCCTTCTTGTCGCTGATAAATAATCTTGCCTTCTTTTATGGTTTCCAGAACCTGAACATCTTTTACTTCCTCCACCGGAATTTCCAGGGGATTCCGATCCAGAATTATCAGGTCTGCAAGGTATCCTTCTTTTATCCTGCCCTTACTGTTTTCTTCTCCGTACTGATATGCCCCATGAACAGTCATGGCCTTTAGCCATCATAAACGCTGATTTTTTCCTGTTCCTCCAACTGGACTCCTGCTTTTGTCTTACGATTTGCCGCACACCAGATAGTCTCAAATACATTTGGCATTAAAACAGGACTGTCCTGATGAAACGTAAACGGAAGCTGAAGTTTCATGCTGTTCCTGCCGGAGAAATTCTTTTGGCACGTGTCATACCAAAGTTCTGAATGTGAATGTCTCCCCAATAGTATACATGAGCAACAAAAAAACTTGGCATCATAGACAGTTTTTTCATACGCTTTAGCTGTTCCTCCTGAACAAGCTGGGCATGAATCATAACCGGACGGTTTGTGGGATATTCTGGATGTTCTTCTGACACTTTTTCAAAAACCCGCACATATTGTTCTGCCGCTGCATCTCCGTTGCAGTGCGCCAGAAGCTGCTGTCCATCCTTTAATGCTTCTAAAACCATAGCTTCCAGCTTCTCATCGCTGTGTATAGGATATCCACAGTATCCATCCTCTGCCTCTTCATAAGCCTCTTTCATCCATGCGGTTCTTCCCTGGGGTGAACCATCCAGGAACACCTTATATCCTCCGATACGGAAGTGATGGTTATATTCTTCCAGTTCCGGGTGCTGTACCAGCAAGGTTTTACAATGCTCTAAATCCAGATAGCCCACCAGGTCTAAATACAACTCCTGACGATTCCCTGCATACTCCAAGAGCCCAAACAACTGCTCTGTCACCATACCCTCTTGTATGGTAGTAATGCCATAAGATGCATAAATCTCCTGAGCCTGTCTAAAATTTTTCATCATATCTTCCATTCCCGGCATGGGCATCTTGTTTCTGCATGCAACAAAAGCATTTTCTTCCAGATATCCGTTTAATTCCCTGCTGCCCTCTATCCGTCCGTATCGTCCGCCCTCCGAATCTTTTGTCTCTTCTGTCAGCCCCTGGACTGCAAGGGCAAGAGAATTGCATACCCCCATATGAGAAGAAGCATGTACCACCACAATGGGATGCTCTTTTGAAATCTCATCCAGCACATTTTTATTGGGATGGCATTTCTCCTGAAGAAAATTGTGGTCATAATTCGTTCCCACCACCCATTGTCCTTTTGGAATATTTCTTTTCTGAATAAACGCCTTCATAGAGGTTACAATATCCTGAAAATTCCCTGCCTTGGACAAATCGCACTGAGACAATGCGGATGCCAGTCCGGAGAAATGGCTGTGACCATCTATAAAGCCCGGAAGCATGGTTTTTCCCTGCAAATCTACTAAGACAGTATCCTCTTTTTTACAGGAAAGAATCTCCCTCCTGTGTTCCACATTTTACAATTTTTCTCTTTTCTGTAAGCACAGCCTCTGCCTTTGGACAAGACTCATCCATAGTGAGAATCGTTCCATTTATAAATGCATAATTCATGTGTTCAACCTCTTTTCCTGATATTTTTTATTCATGCAACTCCAATGGCAGCCCATCCGGATCCTGGAAAAAGGTCATCTTTTTTCCGGTAAAGAAATCTATCCGAATCGGTTCTGTCTCAATTCCCAGTGCGTTTAATTCTTTTACGGTCTCTTCCACTGATTTCACATGAAAAGCCAGATGCCTGAGACCATAGGCTTCTGGATAGCTGGGTCTTTTTGGGCAATCCTTTCTGATAAACAATTCTAATTCCATATCCCCTAACTGCAGATCAATTTTATAGTCTTCGCGGTCTTCCCTGTAATGTTCCCGAATCACCTGAAATCCCAGAATATCCACGTAAAAATGTTTTGATATTTCATAATCACTGCCAATAATAGCAATATGGTGTACTCTGTTTAATTCCATAAGCATGTATCCTTTCTGTGTTTCACTCTTTTACTTTTGTTAGTTTCTATTTTATCCTATTTTTGCAGTTTTTCCTATCTTTAAATCAAAAAAAAGAACTGATACACAAAATTTAGTGTAACAGCTCTTTTTACTCCATCTTCTATTTTATTTTCTCAACAATGGTTTCTTAGCATCTTCTGCACTGGCAAATGGTCCCGGAACCACCTGGCTCCTCTGTGTCCGCCAAAATAGTCTGAATCAAACTGAATGGCAGTTCCATCTGGATTTTCAAACTTCTGTTCCGGCTCAAATGCCTGTCCCAGAATGTCTGTGTGAATCATTCTGCCTGTGAAATCTTTCAGCAATTCATATACATTGGTGTCTAAATAATAGGTTCCATCTTTTTCTACCAGTTCCACTTTCACTTCATCACTGGAGACAAAACCGTTCACCTCATTCTTACATGCTTTTGCACCGCTAAAATAAGCGTTTCCTTCTGTCCATACAGGCAGGTGGCCGAAATGAGCCGGCTCCAGTTGTTTCATATCCGCCGGTTTGCTGAAATCAAACTGTGCGCTCCACTCTTCATAAGTAGGATATTCATCAAACATCCAGGTCCCGGCTTTTCTGTTTTCTGTGTCAAATCCATCATCAGAATCATGAGGAATCACCACATCTTCGGAAGGCCATTTCTGAACAAAGATATTATTGTAAAATCTGTCATCTCCATGAAGGAAAGTCATAAATCCCATCACTTCTGTACGATGAGGAATGTGGTAAGGAGTATATCTCCAGCCAGTGCCTTCTCCTACGCAAGTAAGGGAACCGCAAATCAGGTTATGTACCATAGCCAGTCCCTGGGTTGCAAATCTTAAGCTTGCCTCAGACAGCATAATATTGTTATCAATTAAAGTTGGTCCATGGCTTACTTCCACGAAAATGTCCTGAGACATCATACCGCCTTTTAAGGTTTTTGCAAATGCCGGTTTCTGGTTGTCATGAAGCAGGTTCTGGGAAGTCTTGTACCCTGTGCTTCCCAGTCGCACCAGATACCCATGGTACAGTGATGAACATGGTTTCTGCGCATAGTAACGTCAATGGCAGCATGCATTTTGATACCGGCAATTTCTGCGCCGCCCTGCTCCATCATGTTATTGATATGGTGAATGTGGTTATCTTCAATGATACTGAATACACCGCCCATACGTCCAATGATACCGCCCTGTTCGCAGTGATGGATATTATTTCTGCGGATAATATGGCTTCCCACATTTTCCTTTAGCCAGCCATGGTACTGGCCTTTACATACAGCATCTCTCTCCATCTGTGTTGGGCTTTTGACATATTTATAGGTGAAATAATGGTCATTGTCCGGGTCCAGATATTTTCCTACGGAAATTCCCGCACATTTGCTGTTGGAAATATCACAGTCCTCAATAATCCAGCCCTTGCTCCAGTGAGGACCAATCATACCATCCTGAAAAGCTGCCGGAGGGGCCCAGGTAGTTGCTGCCTTGCAAATGGTAAATCCACTTACGGTAATATAGTTTCTGCCTGTTTCAGAAGGCATGAAACACTCTCTTCTTACATTGATTTCCACGTTTTCCTCATTAGGATTCTTGCCCTGGAAATTAGCATAAAGAACGGTCTCATCCTTTTCTGTATCCTGTACTGCATACCATTTATATACTGATTCTTCCGGCACCCAGCTGCATTCGTAAACCTCACCTTTGATACAGTCTTCCAAAGTTGCTGTCTCATAAAGCGCTTTGTCATTAAGATAAACACAGCCTGTATGTTTATCTGCTTTGGCAAAATACCAGTCTCCATATACAAAAGTAGTGTATGGATTATAATTGCCAAAAAGACTGTTTGGAATCCTGCTCACCCATACATTTCCTTCGTATACTTCCCAGTTTTTCACAGGCTCGGCTCCGGTAATCACTGCCTGTAAAGGCTCTGTACTGCGGTAAGTAATACGTGCATCCTCAGTTCCTGCGTGAACCGGATTTACATATTCCCGGTAAACTCCTGGCGCTACCAGAACCTCATCTCCCGGCTGGGCGATTTTTGCTGCATCATTAATATGGCGAAATGGCATTTCTTTGGTTCCGTTTCCGTCATGTCCTGCATTCACATTTACATAAATCTTCATTGCAAATACCATCCTTTTCTTAAAATAGTCAATTAACTCTGTTTGGTATTATTATTTTAACGCATTTTCGCAAAAAAGGGTTGTACTTAAATGGATAGTATTAGCACTTATCGGATGTTTTTTTATCCAGCTCCAGACTGTATAATCCGTCTCTTTCTTTAAAAGGTTGAATTTTGAATTCTGCGGATATCTTCTATAGTGATTGTATTAACATCACTATTTCTATCACTTGAAACACGTGAGGACATATATCTTATCAAACGTTCATTAAAATTTCGGATCCATCGACCATTGCTATGATCATTTGTTATATGATATGCCTCTTTGACTGCATCTGAATACGCTTCCACATCAACCAGATATCCTTGTTCCTGCAAACCAAGCAATCCAATTTTTACAATCTCATCTGGTGTATAATCTTCAAAGTAAAAAATGTTTGGTATCCGGCTTACTAATCCTGAGTTTGTACTTAAAAACTCTTTCATCTCATCAGAATATCCTGCAAAGATAATAGCAATATCTCTCCTATGATCTTCCATAAACTTTAAAATTTCATTAATTGCTTCCTGTCCAAAATCATTATTTCCACCACTACTTAGTGTATATGCCTCGTCTATAAATAAAACGCCTCCAAGCGCAGACTCTAAAACTTCTCTTGTTTTTATAGCAGTCTGTCCAACAAAGCCAGCCACTAAATCACTTCTGGAACTTCAACGCACCTGTTTCCTCTGATAACGCCTTTTTCGTATAAAACATTTCCTATAATACGGGCAACTGTTGTTTTACCCGTACCTGGATTTCCTAAGAATAAAGAGTGCAGCGTAAAATCAGCATTTCTTTGTCCCTGCTCTTCGCGCTTCTTATTTAGCTGCGCTAAATCTATAAATTCTTGTACTTTTTGCTTTACATTCTCAATACCTACCAGGTGATGCAATTCTTCTAAAGCACCTGCTTTTTGATATTGAGCATTAAACTTACTGCTTTGCAAAACTTCATCAATATCTCTGTTTTTTATAGTAATGACATCATCATCCTCTTCCTTAAAAGAACGATTCGCCATTGCACGAAACAGCTTTTCATTAAAGTTTCGAACCCATCGACCATTGCTTTTGTCTAAAGAAGCTCCATAAGCTTTGGCAAGATTTTTCTCATAATAATCAATATCTTCCAATACATATTGACTGTCTTGAATATGTTTTTCTCCCAGTTGAACAATTTCTTCTTCTGAATAATCTTCAAATTCAAACACATTGGGAACCCTTGACTTTAACCCTGGATTTGTTTTTAAAAAACATTCCATCTCCTTCGTATATCCGGCAAAAATAATCATAATTTCATTTCTATGATCTTCCATATATTTTAAAATGGTATTAATGGCTTCTTGTCCAAAATTTACATTTGCCCCCTTTTTGTCCAAGGTATAAGCCTCATCAATAAACAGAACACCACCTCTGGCTTTCTCCAGCAATGCAGATGTTTGCTCCGCTGTACCGCCCACATTGGATGAAACTAAGTCAGACTCCTTTGCTTCAATAAAAATAAATTCTTTTCCCGGCAATGCACCATGTTCAAACAGGATTTTACCCATTAATCTGGCTACCATGGTTTTACCCGTCCCCGGATTTCCCATGAATACAGAATGCAAAGATTGTTGTTGAGCCTGCAAGCCTTGTGCAATACGTTTTTTATTAAACTCTACAAAACGCAGCATCTTCTTGATTTCTTCCTTCACTTTTTTCAGACCAATCAGAGATTCCAGTTCTTCAAGTGGCGCTAGCTTCTCTCCTTCCTTTTCATTCACTTCTGGACTTTTTTCTAATAGTTCCATTGGCCTAATAAGTTGACTATCCTTGTCAACTTCACAGGAAAAATTCTCTACATCTCCATTGATGGCTGTCATATGCTGCATTTTTAACAGAGAATTTTGAAGCACTCTGCAGTTAATCATTCCTTGTTCTATATGCATAAACTCTGCGTTTTCACAAAGAAAAACAGACTCACTTGCTACCAGAAGATCAATCTTTTTAGCATACTCTCTTAAAAACTGAAGGGCTCCTTTTGCAACTGCATAAGAAGCCTGTTGTAAATACATACCTATATTTAATCTTGTATCCTTTAAAAATATCCTGCTTCCCCAGGCGCTAATGGACGATATTTCATCATTGCTTGAAGAAAAGTTAACATTCTTCTCTAAACCTACAGACTTATCGTACTCTTCTTGTATAATATAAGATGATTGAGATACAATTTGGGAATTTTCTGCATAGATAGCCGGATATCGTTTCTCACACTGTGTACCACCGCCCTCTATCTTTGCACACTTTAATTCAACATCTGCCCACCTAAGATTTAAGCAATTGCCTGTATATTTGACAGAAGTATTTTCTATAACTGCCTTAGATTTTTCTATCCACACACCAGAATTTAGCTGTGATTTATAAATTTCCACCCTAGAATTTACAAATTTAATCCAATTATATTCTCCTTCCAGTAAAAATGTCCATACATCCTTTAAAATTACTTTTGCAGCATTGTTTGCATATAATAACACTTTACTGTTTTCTGCAAAATCATTTTCAAGAACACAATTTTCTAACTCTAACGAAGCATTCCTATCAACGCTGACGGCATTTCTATCACCGTTAGTTTTTATCCAAAGATTTTTTATTTTTACACACGCACCATTCGTAATGTATAATTTGCCTAAAAAAGTATTATTAATATAGGTTGTGCCGTTTTCTACTCTTGAATTTCCTTCAATGGTAATGCTTCTTCCAATCACATATGCCTGATTTTGGGGAACTTCCACTGTATAGTGTTCATCCAGCTCAATCATATCACCATCGGAAATTATTTTTAGCGTATCTTCAAAATTATTGGCATTTTCTCCTACCAAATACCTTGCCATACCGAAACCTCCTGTATCTTCCTCCGCACTCATTTCCTTCTTTTTTCAGCCTGGAACTTTCATTGTGCTAAATAAAGAAAAAACTTCAACAAGATATGCTATCCTATTCGTAGGGAATACAACTTGAAAAGAAGCATCACCATGTTGAAGTTCCAAAGATAATAATACCACTGTTATGAAAACTTTTCCATACAGATTTCCTCATAATCTTCATACATGATCCGGATGCCGCCCTCTTCACTCTCAACATGATAATGCCCCGCATACCACTCTGAAAATTCCAGCTTATCATAGATGTCCTGCAGCCATTTTTCGGTTGACTTATCTACAGAAGACTGGTCCAATCCCGGAATAAACGCCCATACAGGTTCTGCTTCAATGGGAACCGTATGTGAAAGAACAACGTCCAAAGACCAGTTTACTTCCCCCAGTTGTTTCTCCACATATGCCTTTATAGCATCATCTGGCTGTTCTGATTCGAACCATTGCAATCCATTTCTTATCCTGTAATATTTATCTATACTGTATGCTCCGCCTATTGGCATAACTTTTTTACCATGGAAATTATAAATTTCACCATCTTTCGCAAACAAAAGATTGGGATACTGCTCTTCTACATATACAATTCCTTCGTTCCAATAACCTCATGGTAATCTGCTGCCAGCCAGGGTCTTTCCTCATGATTCCCATGAACACAAAACAATGTAATATTCAGTCTTGATAAACGCTCTTTCACTTCTCTGTCAGAATTTGTAAGATAATAATTGATACCAGCATCACCAAGAATAATCATCACATCGTCAACTGTTGTTCCATTTTCCTCGCAAAACGCTTCAATACGGTCAAAATCCCTATGGGTATCTCCTGTTATATAAAAATGCCATTTATTCCTCATCCCTTTCCACATAAAACTCTCTCATAATTCCCATGAAGATCACTCATTACATATGTACTCAAACTCTATTTCCTCCGGCTTATTTTTCTATTTTCAAATGCTCCCTGCATTCTAAAATCATTTTCTTGGCATGTTCCTGTACTCTTTTCCCAAGAACTTGCGGTATATATTTCCACATCTCTCCCAATAAACCCTCGTCAATTTTCGTTCTCTCCTTTACATCGTCAAAAACATATTTACCGCCCGCACAGCTTGCATCTGGATATTCATACTGCCTGACAATCTCTAACATTTCCTGATAGTATTCCTGAAATGCTGCTACTGCCTCGTACTGACGAAGCAGATTTTTATATTTTCGTTTCGGATTATCCAAATCTTGAATTAAATTTTCTTTATTTGCATAATTCCTTATGTTTGTAATTGCAATCGCATAGTTTTGCGCTTCCTCCAATGTTTGAAAAGAACGTACAAAATCTCCCGGATGATTAATTTCATATTGATTCAAAGTCTGATCTGCTCCACCAACTCCCCAAACTCCAAGCGATTGACTTTTCACATTTTCATAATACAGCTCTCCCTGCACGTCATCATATCGTTTTTCAAATAAATTATACGCTTCTGTTTCAGCAGATAACTGCAGATGTAACGGTGACTCTTCCTCTTTTTGATATAAAATAGAAAAACGGTAACCTACAACTTTTCCCTCCACTTCTTTAAAAATCAAAGTATATTTTCCATTTTCAAACATATCTGAATCGTTATTATAATACAAGGATCTCCATTGAAAATGCTCTCCGGTCAGCTTCAAGCGTTCTCTTTTTTCTTCTATTGCTCTCCATTTTGCATCTCGCTTTTCCTGCAATTTTACCGTTTCTTCATAATCGAATCGCTCCAGGTTTTCTGTTTTTAACACCTTAGCTGCAATATCCGGTATATGTATATAATAGTGCTCTTTTCTTTTTTCTTCTTCATATACCTTTATAAACTCATCATAGAACTCATCCCGTACCAATGTCCCCTCTTTACAAATATATTTCCAACCATTGTCCTCCGCTTCATAGGGATGTTTATAATCTGTAACTTTATCTTTTCGTCTAAAAAGCGGGGAAAATTCTTCTAAATGATATTCATTATATGGAAATCCTTCAAATCCAATAAAATACTCTCGTTTCTCAGAAGTTACAATCCATAAACACCCCCATCCACCAGGACCAGAAGAATGCTCCAGACTTACCGTTAATACCTTTTCCCAGAAATTTTCATCCAAATCACTTAATGTAAATGTTTTTCTTTCCATATATATTTCCCCTTGTCTAAACATAAAGTTCTTCTTTATGCCCTTCCAAACGCTTTTACTACAAATAATCTTCCGGTTTCTTCGCTTTCTCTACAATTTTCC
>ENA-OQAA01000180-OQAA01000180.1-human-gut-metagenome-genome-assembly--contig:-NODE-180-length-45966-cov-4.639674_pt1 | contig 45966 bp, 28 predicted proteins | sample MGYA00242489_ERZ504515 | MGnify/ENA primary metagenome ERZ504515 (study PRJEB26092, sample SAMD00036237) | human gut metagenome | host: Homo sapiens | study: EMG produced TPA metagenomics assembly of... | reverse complement strand
TCGATCACTTCGTCTGCTTCTTTCGTAGTAATCTTCCTCCGGTTCTTCGATTCACTTCCTCTGATTCTTCATAGTAATCTTCTTCCGGCTCTTCGATCACTTCGTCTGCTTCCTCATAGTAGTCTTCTTCAAAGTAATCGTCATCCAAATCTTCCTCGAACTCCTCGTCGAAATCTTCGTCAAAGTCATCATCAAAATCATCGTCGATTCTAAGATCCTCCGCAACCTGACCCATGTTTTCGCTTGGTTCTTCTTTTCTCTTAAGATATACTCCTGTAGGTTCTTTCTTTTCTTCTTCCGGCGGGATAATTCCCTCAATTTCATCAATCATACGTTGAATATCCGGCGGTAAAATCGGTGTTGTTTTCTTATTCGTCTCCATAGTATCCCCTTTTGCTGTATCCCCTGCTGAATCTATAACTTCTTCTTGTTCCGATTCGGATGCTCCTTCTGCATCCGTCCCCTCTTCAACCGGCTCATCCTCTCCTGCATTTTCTTCAAATCCCGAAAGGATATCTTCCAAACTGATCTGACCTGTAATCTGATCGTCCTCTTTTATTTCAGCGGCCGCTTCCGCTTGCGCTGCCTCCTCCGCTTGTGCGGCTTCTTCTGCTTGTGCCGCCTCTTCCGCTCTTGCGGCTTCTTCTGCTTGTGCCGCCTTTTCTGCTCTTGCGGCTTCTTCCGCTTTCTCCTCTTCTTCTGCCTGTAATGCGGCGCGGCGTTTTTCCTCTTTCAAACGACTTACCATGTCTATATCTGCAACCGACTCAATCTCTCCGATCGCCTGCTCCAGATCCGCAAGATCTTCTTCATCCTCGATCTCATCTTTTCTTACCGGACGGAATTTGATCTGGGATGTATTTCCCATATCCTTTTCTTTGCCGAATTCCGACTCCTCTTCATCCTCAAAGTCAAAATCCATCGCTCCTGTTTCCGTCAAATCGAACTCCGACTCTTCTTCGTCTTCAAAATCAAAGTCCATCGCTCCCGTTTCCGTCAAGTCAAACTCCGGCTCTCCTTCATCTTCAAAGTCAAAGTCCATCGCTCCCGTTTCCGTCAAATCAGATTCCGACTCTTCTTCATCTTCAAAATTAAAATCCATCGGAGCTGTCTCGTCTTGGAAATCATCTGCCGTCAATTCTTCCAACTCCGGATGAAGAAGTTTTCTCAATGCAACGTCTAACGGCATCGTATCTCCCAGTTTCTTTTTAGCAGGCTGCCTTTCTTCTTCCGGCTCTGCGGTTGTCTCCAGCACATCCGGTCCTTTTATTCCTTCCGGTACGCGCTCCTCCGGCTCATCGACTCCTTCTGCTTCGGAAACATCCGTCGGCAGATATGCGTCTTCTGTCTGCCCGGCATCTTCCGCATCTATCGGCACCTGCTCGTCCTGTTCAACATGATCCTCTGCATCCTCCGCCGGTGAATCCGCTTCTAACGCCTTGATCTCGTCGGCTTCCCACGCTTCCGTATCTACTTCCACCGGGTCGTTCGGCAAAGTGATCTCTCTTACTCCTTCTGAGATCGTTTCCGGCATCATGTCCGGAACAAGTTCCTCCATTCCCTTCGGAACTCGTGCGTTCACCTGCTGTTCGGCAGCGAAATCAGCATCGGCAACTTCGGAGTCGGCAGCCATAAGTTCAGCTCCCGGCAAACCGTTTTCTTCTTCCTCCTGCTCGGATTCATCTGCCTCTGCATAAGAAAAAATATCAGGAATCTCCTCTGTCTCCTCGGACGTCCTTGCATAACGCTTATCGTACTTTTCCTGCTGGGAAGGAGTCAGTGGTTTGTACTGCATCTTCAGTTCCATCGCCTTATAGACATACTGCCCCTCGCTGAACCAAAGAATCAAATCGTCACACTCTTCCAGACATTCTGATGTCATACCGCTTCCTGATACAGCTTCGCCAGTTCATATGCCCACTCTTCAATATATTCGGATTTCTTATATTCTTCAAGAGCTTCGATCTGCTGCTCGATCGGCGCCCTCTGCGCGCGGAGAATCTTATATCTTAAAATGTACTGATTCGGGTCTTTCGGCGCGATCTGCATAAACTCATCGTAAAAATCGATCGCCTCATCGACATTTCCCGTCTTAAGAGCCAATCCGCACAGACGCTGATAATCTTACGGCTTCCTTCCGCCCGCTGATATGCAAGCGTCAAAATGTCATATCCCTTCTGATATTCTCCGGTTTTTTCATAAATTTCACTGACGTTTGACAACATCACTGCATTGCGCACGCGCCTCCAGTCAATTTCATCTGCGATCGCCGCCGCTCTGCTGTACGCGCCGCTCTCCATAAGTTCGAGCATCCGTTCAGTCTTTGATTTATATTCGTATTTATCCACCGCATTCACCTCATTAAAAAATAGTTTTGTACAGGGCAGTGTCTTTCCTTCTATGTTTCTTTACATACTATATCTTTCAATATTTTATCATATGCATTTCGCAATGTCAAAAAAATGCACCCTCAATTAACATTGAAGATGCATTTTTATAATCTATTTAATTTTTTCATATTCTCTTTATTTTTAAATCGGAGGCAAATATTAGATTCTGTTCCTGTAAGACCTCTGCCATTGTTATTTGATCTGCGGTCGATTTATTAAGACCTGCTTATTAAATCTTCCCTCCTTCAATTAACAAATTCGAGTTCATAACAGTATCCTTATCACATATCACTTACGTTCCTTGTTTCCGGTACCACCACACATATTAAACCCGATATGCACGAATGATAATCTACTCAATGTTTCTTTACACATCTTTTGAAATTCTGCTATATGTGTATCTATATTCAATATGTCTGCAAATGTTAAATCTTTCTGATCTCTATCCGGACTTCCAACTCTCCGATCAATTCTTTCGTTATTTTTATTCCGGATCATCTATCCTTGAGCAAAGGTCTCTTCTCCACAGGAACTTACACTTGCCGTACCACTAACATATTGATGATTCACTGAAATCACGCTGTCCATTGGTCTTTCCCTCCTGCTATCCGTTTATTTTTAATCTAATCGGGCAACTGATACGATGCCTTCTTAGTTAAATATCCTTTTGAGATGCTTTTGTTTTTATTTTGTTGTATCTCTTTTGGATGTCTTTATAATATCACCTGAGTTTTATTTTGTCAATACATTTTTATAAAAAACTTTAAATAATTACATTTTACTTTTATATTGTATGAATTTTCTGACAATGTTGCTGTCTCTGCAAAAAAGAATAAGGCGTCCGTTACCGAACGCCCTATTCCATAAAAGCTTAAATGTTTACTGCCTTAATCAAAAGACAAGTTTTCACTATGCTCTTTTTCTTCTAACCGCTACATAAGCAATTACCGACATTCCCGCAAGTACAAGCCACAGAGCTACATGTGCCGTATCTCCTGTCTGTACGCTTCCGCCCTGTGACGGAGTTGACGGAGTCTGCGGATCATTCTTCGGCGGAGTCTGTGTCTTCGTCAAACCTTCTGCCGCTGAATTCAACTGTGCCAAAGCAGCTTTTACCTGATCTGCTGTTGCAGCCTCGTTATCCAAGATTGCCTTAGCAGATTTCAGAGCGTTTTCAAACTTCGCCCAGCTCTCTGCTGTGTAACCGTCGTTCTTCTTATCTTTGTACTTGTCGTAAGCTGCCTGAAGCTCGCTCTTATCAACAGACGGTTTTCCGGAAAGCTTCAATGCTACGCGAGCGTCTCTTAACGCATTAAGCGCTGCGTCTACCGCTGCCTGATCACTGTTGCTGTTGTCTTCCACGATTGCTTTTGCCGCTTTCAGCGCATCTGCATATTCTTTCCAAGAATCTGCTGTATAGTCTGCCTCTTTCAGATCTTTATACTCTTCGATCAAAGCTTTCAATGCATCTGTGTTTCCACGCTGTACAAGCGCTGTAACCGCATCGTTCAACGCTTTTGCTGCTGCATCGATCTCCGTCTGATCTTTGCTGTCTTTCAGTACCTTTTCTGCATCTGAAAGAACTGTTTTCATTGCTTTGTAAGAATCTGTTGTGTACAAGTTCGCATCAGCCGCTTTCGCTGCATCGATTGCTGCTTTTAACGCCTCTTTATTGATCTGCTCTACTTTTACTAATGCTGTATGAGCATCTTCTAACGCTTTCTTCGCTGCGTCTACCGCTGCCTGATCAAGATTGCTGTTGTCTTTCACAACTTTTTCTGCCGCTGTCAACGCATCTGTGTACGCTTTCCAGGAATCTGTTGTGTAGTCTGCCTCTTTCAGACCTTCTGCTTTATATTCTGCGATCAAAGCTTTCAACGCATCTGTGTTTCCACGTTCTACAAGCGCAGCAACCGCATCATTCAAATCTTTTGCTTTCGCATCGATTGCCGCCTGATCCTTACCGTTTGTCAGAAGTTCTTCTGCTTCTGCAAGAACTTTTTCCATTGCATTGTAAGAAGCTGTTGTATATGCGTTTTCGTCTTTTGCTTTTGCCGCATCTACTGCTGCCTGCAGTTTGCTCTTATCAAGCTGCGGATCTACCGGAGCTTTTACGAGAGCTTCTTTTGCCGCTTTCAATGCGTCTTTCGCCGCATCTACTTCTACCTGTGTCTTATTGCTGTTGTCTGCCACGATTCCATTTGCAGCTTCAAGAGCTTCTTCGTATTTCACCCATGTCTCATGTGTGTAATCCGCTTCTTTCAGTTCTTTGTACTCTTCAATAAGAGCTTTCAATGCATCTGTGTTTCCGCGTTTTGCCAATGCTGCATGTGCATCTTCTAACACTTTCTTCGCTGCATCTACCGCCGCCTGATCGCTGTTGCTGTTATCTGTTACGATTGCGTTTGCCGCATTCAGAGCAGTCTCATAAGCGCTCCATGTAGATGTTGTATGATCCTCTGCTTTCAAATTCTCTTTTGCGTACTGATCGATCAAAGCTTTCAGATCTGTTACATCTCCGCGAGCAACAAGTCCTTTCACAGCTTCAGTTAATTCTGCAACCATTGCGTCGATCGCATCTTTTGTACCGTTTACAAGAAGCTGTTTTGCTTCTGCAATTTTAGCTTTTACCGGCTCTGCACTTGTTACTGTACTTGTTTCAACTTTCTTCTCTGCGTCTGCGATTGCTTTCTTCAGAGCGGATGCATCTACAAGTTTAGCTTCTGCGCCTTCCAGTTTCTTAATCATAGCAGCTACTTCTTCCTGTGTCTGTGCTCCTGTCGCCACAAGATCATATCCTTCTTTAAGAAGAGCATTAAACGCTGCTGCGCTATCTGTTGTTGCGTTAGACGTATCTACCGCTGACAATACGCTCAATCTTTCGATCAAGCTGTAATGTCTACGCCCGGTGTCTCGCCTTCTTCCGGTTTTGTTCCGTATACTTCAAGCTCTACAACGTGGTTTGTTGTTGTGTCATTGTTTGCTCTTCCGTACATGTAAACGCGAACAAACTGTGCTTTCGTTCCTTCCGGAAGCGTCCATGATTTACCCTGTGCAGTTTCTGCATAGTCTTCATCGAATTTTTCCGGTGCTTGTGTATACAGTTTATGAACATTCTGATCATCCGCATTATAGACGATTGTAGCTTTTCCTTCTGCAAAGTCTGTTTCTTTTTCTGCTACAGCTACTACTGTATCGCCATATGTTCTACCATCGCCCCAGTAACGATACAGTGACAGAGAGTTCACATCACATACAGCGCCTAAATCAACCTGCATATAAGATGATTCACGTCTATTGTCCGCACCGAACTCGGCATAGTTTGAACCAAAATCAGTTTTGTTTCCGTCAACAGCCATAGACATCGGTCTGTCGCCGCCTTTTGCTGCATCTGTGTCATCTGCCGTCCATTTTGCCGTTACATTTGCATCCTTTGCAATGTTCTTTGCTTCTACTTTCTCTCCATAGATCGCAAGATCACCGACTGTAATATACTTATTTTCATCAGTTGCTTGCCAGTGATAAGAAGACGTTCCACTGATACGTACATATCTAGCTTCCTGTGCCTCAAATGTAACTTCTGCCGGGAAAAGTGTCTGATCATTCTTATTCACAATCTTGTCCGAAAGATCAAGCCCGTTTTCTCCTGTTACCGAAGTCCATGTATCCTCTCCGTCTTTTCTAATTTCTACAATCAGATTCTTAATATTACCTGTACAATGCCAGTAGTTCTTTGCATCATTATAATAACGCGGTGTGTAGTCAACCTGATCCAATTTATACGTCGCACCCAAGTCAACTTGCAGCCATGCATTATCGCTGCTTACAGTACCTTCTTCCACTTTCTGACTTGTCCAGTATGTCGTGTTATCTCCATCTAAGACTTTATCTTTACTTCCTTCGCTCGTCTCAGAAACTGTGATCATATCATTTGTAAGTTTAAGTTTCGGAAGTCCTTCCTGCTCTCCGAGATTAGCCACTTCATTATAACCGTATGCGATATCATATACTGCCGCCGCTGTCACACCTTCACCTGCTGTGATCGCAGCTTTCTTAACTTCATGAAATCTGTTCTTTTCATTATAAGCAGATCCTTCCAGTGTTCCGTCTACATAAAGTTTCAGCATACCGTTGTTTTCTTTCACACCTACTACTTTATGCTCTGCTCCGTCATTGATTGACTTGCCGGAAACTGCTGTCGCACCATTCAGTGTGAAGGATGCTTTTCCTTCTGCTGTTACTTTCAGTTCGTACTGACCATTCTGGCTTACGAGTGACTTATCTGTTGCCGTTGTGTTTACAGCCGCATATACTGTGAATCCATTATTGGAATTCAGTGATCTGTCCGCTGCTGCAATTTCTCCTGCTTCTGCAATCGCTTCTTTTTCAACGATCACACTGTCTTTGTGATATACAACAGATGCAGCTTCAGTAGCTTTGTTGCCCGACATGTCTTTAATATCCTGCGGAATTACTTTTACTGTAGCTTCGTTTGCCGGAGCTTCTGCTAATACGATATGATATGTTGTATCGTCTGCGCTCTTCTTAATAGAAGAAACTTTTGCGTTTTCTACTTTAAAGAGGTTTCCTGATACTTTCTCATCGAATTTTACTGTAAGTTCTTTCGCACCGTCTGTCATGATTCTGTCGATCTTCGGCGCTGTTGTGTCTTTTTCTGCTGAAACACGTAAGATACGCACTTCGTTCGGTTTCAAGTTCACTGTGTATTCTTGACCATACTTTAATGTACCTGTCTGAGCAGACTTATCGGAAAGAAGATAGCTGTGCTCTAAGTAGTAGTTTAATGTGCCTGCACCTTCTGCAACGCCCATTGTACGGTCGAATGTGAACTTGATTGTCTTATCTGCATTTGCAGATGGGTTACGGAGTGAAATAATTCCGTCCGTTCCGTCGAAACATGAGAATCCGTATGCTTCTGCCTGCGTTTGGTCTGACAGATCTCCGTTACTCAGTTTTGTAATATCCGGTTTCCCTCCGATCATCTTGGAATTTTTGAGCATATGATAGTTTTCTTCTGCCCACTCAAGGAATTCTCCTGTGATCTCGTATTTTCCATCTGTCATAATACTGTCAGAGTAGTACAACTCCCAAAATGCCGTTCCACGAGTAGACAACATGTACAGATAGTTCTGGAAATCTTCATCTGTAGCAGTATTAACTGTCATTCCTGTTCCTTCTTTTCCGTAAATCGGATCATGGTTGTACAGATTCTGAAGCGGGAACTGGAACTGATGATTCTTCAGGAAGTCATAGTAACAAGCGTCACGATATGTAATCTGCTTATTCATCTTTGTTGTTCCGAAAGATGCATCCTTCTGATCATGTACGCACTGAATCCATACAGAGTTCGCCCACTGTAAATACCACGGACTCGGGTTTACATAACATGTAAGAGAGATCCAGAGTTTATTAATTCCGTCCTCTTTTTCACTCTGACGAACCGCTTCCATCAGATCGATCCATGCTTCCCACAGATCAGTCACATGATACATCTGGTGATAACCGCCTGTCATATGGTGATTAGACTCACTGTATACCGGAACGCCGTCTGCTCCGCCTAAATTGTTGAAATGATTATACTGAGCAGTATCTGCAAATCCATCCCATTTCCAGTAGTTGACATCCCAATCTTGCTGCCATTTAATCGCCATCTTTTTAAAATTCTCTACATATACACGGTCTGCAACGTCGATAGAATGTCCTGCTTTACTTCCTTTTTGTGCCCTCTCAATAATATTTGCTAATGTAGTGTAGAAGTTATATCCGCCTCTCGGTCCAACCCATACTCCAAAGTTACTTCCGAACTTCTTAACAAGTTCGCTGGACGGTGTCAATCCCTCCGGGAATTTCTCATTAAATGTCCAGAAACCTTCGGTATTCTCTATTGCTCCCGATTGTGCGTGTGACCCTGCTCCTATCGAACCATCATTATACGCATTCCATCCATCATCTACAACGTAAGAATCCAACGGACGAACTTCTGCTTTATTCAACTCACGATCAATTTCAATGAACGAAGCCAAAATATTTTCATCACTGATCTTCATCATGTTGTCGAACCATGAATTGTACTGTGTACGGAACTCTGACGGAGTTGCGATTGACTTGATGTACTCGAAGAAGTCTGCCTGAATAACTTCCTGCTCTGTACTTCTTGCCGCACCTGCAACTGTCTGCCATGTCACATACTTATCGTCTGTTGTCAACTGATTATCTTCTTTCAGTCTGCTGAACGTCTTACCACTGTAATAACGCATAAATCCTGTTCCGTTTACGATCTCTGTATCCGCTGCCGGGAACTCACATCCGAAGAACATTCCCTGAATGTAGATCGGCTGTCCGAGGTTCGCTTTGAACTCTTCCATCTGAACAACGCCGCCTTGACCTCTCGGAATTGTCCACTGTGCATCGGACTCTGCCACTTTCAGAGACTCAAGGTCGATATAGTCGATCTCAGCATCTGCCATCTTGTCATCCGGCACGTCGATCTCAAGGAATTTACGCATGAAGTGATCGCCTTCGTACATTACGATTACTTCGTCGATTGAATACTCTACGTTTTTGTGAGTGTACGGTTTGAAAGAAAATGTTACTTTCTTACCTGTTTTCTCTTTACCGTTGATCGTTGCCGTTGTATCTTCGACTTTGACTGCCTCATTGCCGTCTTTCAGCTCTAAATCGCTTGTCTCAAATGCACGGTCATCCGTATCTACCGGAGCTTTATCTGCGTGGAGATTAAATTCTGCTCCGCCGGCAAATCTTTCCCCATTGTTTGAAGATGTTGCTACGAACTTAATCTGTTTCGCAGTACATGCTTCTTTCAAGTTTACATAGATCGGGTTCGTACCATTATATTCAAATTCGCCTTCTGCGATCGGCTCTCCCCAATCTTCGGATTCATAATCAAGTTTGTTTTCTGCTGTTGATGCGTACAGCTTGTACCCCTTAATATTTCCGTTTGTGTTTTCTCCTTCTTTTCTCGGTGTATAAGAGAAAGACTGGAATGTCACATCTTTTCCGAATGTGATTACTACATTATGCGGATAGTCCTGATCACCTTGTCCAGTCCCCCCATAATTTGAATGCCAGATACTCTCTGTTCTTCCATCTAACAAGTTAGATGCCGGTCCATCTGAGTCTCCGCTCGCATTCTGGTAGCTGTCTGCCGTTGCTGTCCAGCCGTCACGGTTGATTGCCTCTAAGGTAATCGATCCTTTTTGCTCTTTCGTTGTCTTAACAACGAATTCTTCACTTCCTTCTTGCGGAGTGAAGGTTGTTCCTTCTCCACCAGTTCTTTTGTTCACAATTTCAGTCGTGAACAATTTTTTGTCCACTGTTGAAAATGTTCTTTTGATGGCATCGTTTCCGATTGTAACAGTATTATCTTTCTGCTCAACGGTTACTTTACCATACGGAACTGCAGTTTCATTTTCTGCCGCTCCGGCAACTGATGTTGTGGAGAAGACGCTCGTCACAACCATAGCTGCTGCGAGCGCTGCACTGAAAAATTTCTTTTTCATAATATTCTCTCCTTTCCCCGTGAAATTGTTATGTTTTTCACAGTCTGCATCTATTTTATGATAACATATTCCCTGTCATTTCGGTACATCCAATATCCTTTTCGTGATATTTACTTAATTTGTGTCAATTTAATCAATGTTTTTTTAAGATTTTATCGGTTTTTCTTAAGAATTCTTCTTTTTATTTTCCGCAATTTATTAAGACGACTATAATATCCTGTTTATGTCAGGAAATAAAGGGAATCCTGTAAATAACACTTAAAGGAGTTGCATTATATATGAAGAAACTCATTTATCCGGCAGCGCTTATTCTGCTTTTTATTATATTGACAACGACAATTCTGCCTGCCGACGCCGTCTACGGATCGAATACGGACTGGCTCTCCCAACATGCCGCTCTTGCGGAAACGATCCGTGACGCCTGCGTGGAACAGCACACGCTTCTTCCCGACTGGATCGATCTCGGAAGCGGAAGCAGCGGATATCAGTTTTCTTATTATGGATTTTTAAGACCTGATATTTTGATCGGATGTCTGTTTCCGCAAGTTCCGATGGTTTACATCCTGATCGGCTATATGCTTGCACTTTATCTCGCTTCCGTTCTTTTATGTTATATGTGGCTGCAAAGCGAGGATATTTCCCCGTTCTTTTCCTTCATCGGAAGCGTTTTATTTTTGACTGCGGGATGTCTTTTCCATATGCATCGTCAGATCATGTTTGTCAATTATCTGCCGTTTTTGATCCTTGCTTTTTTGTGCGTGAAGAAACGTAAGTTTCGCTTTCTCCCTCTTTGTATGCTTCTGATCTGCCTGCACAGCTTCTATTTTGCGATCGCCGCATTTGCCGCGATCGGCTGGTACTGGCTGAGAACGGAAAAAGAGACATTTTGGAAAGATTCGTTTTTCAAAAAATATATCCCTTCCGCCCTTATTTCCGTCTGCATGGCGGCGGCGCTCCTTCTGCCGACAGGACTTGTACTGATGGAGCACAGACGAAGCGGCGGCGGATTTTCTCTTTTGAAAATATTAGAGCTTTTCGGACCGAATATCTCTATGAACGGCATCTTGTTTAACGAATACGGACTGGGGCTTACATTGATCTGCTTTTACACGATACTTGCCGGATTAAATAAAAAAAATCCTGCCAAAAAAGAGTTCTTTCCTGACAGCGTTTTATTTTTATCTTTCGGATTGTTCGGTATCTTTTCTTACATTTTAAACGGAACGCTCTACGCCAGACCGAAGATACTTATTCCGTTTCTGCCGCTGTTCATCCTGCACTGCGTACGTTACTTAAAATCAGCGCATACCGAAACAGACCGCGTTTCATCGTATCCGCTCTATCCGTTTGCCGTAATGCTTCCGCTTGGTCTGCTCTGGTTCAGTCAAGTTCAGTTTCCGTGGATTTTGATCGAACTTGGTATTCTGTTTTTATTTTGCCTGATACAAAGGCGGAAACAAAACCTTATTTTGCAAATGTTTAAAAATCCCCGCATTTTTGCCCGGTAGAATTACTCGTCTATCTGCTCATACTGATCGCCCCGGTCGGTATGTATATTACAACTGCCAGAAAGGAAAACTGGGTAAAGAAAGCAGATGTTTCGGCAAAAGAAACTTACACAAAACTTGCGGAAATTCCGATGGATCCGCTCTATCATTTTGACAGCCTGACCGAACCGCTTGCAAACGGAAACCGCGCCCCAGAAGCGAAAATAACAAGAAGTTCTATGTATTCTTCTGTGACAAACAGCGCTTACTCCGACTTGTATTATGACGTGCTGAATACACCGATCCGAATCAATAACCGGATCGCGCTGCTTACTTCCGATAATCCGTTCATGCTTCATCTTCTTGGCGTTCGGTATATCGAGACAGAAAAAGATCATATTCCCGCCGGGTATACGCCTCTGTATTCTTCGGCAAAAGACACGGTGGTCGCAGAGAATAAAAACGTGCTTCCGAATGTTTATTTTACATCGGATACAATCTCTGAAAAAGAGTTTGACCGTTTCAATCAAATCGAACAGTTGGAAGCGATTTCCCGCAAAACCATAATAGAAAACACTTCCACTGATACGGACAGCGACGTTTACCTCCCCGGAAAGTTTATCACTCCTTTTGCCCCGAAACTGTCGGCAGACGCAAACTTCCCGATAGTTTGACTATCAAAAAGACTGCCGATAAGTATGACATAATCTCAAAATGTCAACAATCGTTGACATTTTATGTTGAAAATACAGGCTTTGGCAACATTTTGTTGCTTTCTTTCCAGGTGGATAATAAAACGATCGATCCTGTTGTCATCGACATTAACAACATACGCAATAAGCTTTCGGGACTATTTGCGCCTTACCCAAACGGAAACAATACGTTTCACTATCAGTTTTCAGCGGACAGTGACTCGGGTATGACAAAACTAAAGGTTACTTTTCCAAAGGGTCATTTCACTGTCAGCAACGTACAGTGGCATTTATGTAATAAACATATTTTCGACGACGAGAACACAATTACAAAAGCGGTCTGTGACAGCAGAACCGAACGCAGCGCCTTCCTTTCAGGCACGACTGTTTTTTCCGGAAGCATCCATGCAGAAAGCAACGGGGTTCTCGCGTCTGCGATTCCGCGGCAAAACGGACTTGAGCTTTACATCGACGGCAGACGCACAGATATTATCCGCGTAAATAAAGCTTTTGCAGGAGCACATATCGAAAAGGGGACTCATAAGATCGAATTTCGATTTTCTCCTCCCGGAAAACAAATCGGCTGTATCATCAGCCTGATATCTCTGTTGTGCTATTTAAGTTACCTGATTTTTACATTTGGAGTCTTTACTTCAAGAAAAACACAAAATATTACAACGGCTCACCATAAAAACGCGCTGTAAGAAATTCACTATAATCATTATAAGAAAGAGGGAACTGACTTTGAAACGAATTTACTTAAGCAAAGAACTGCTCACTTACATCATTACCGGAGGAATCACAACCGGAGTTAATTACATGTTATACGGACTTTTTCTATTTTTTCACGTTCCGTATATTGCATCTAACAGTATCGCATGGACAGGCGCGGTTATCGCCGCCTATGTTCTGAACAGAAAATGGGTCTTTCGGTCAAACAGACGGATTCCCGAAGAGTTTTTCTCCTTTGCTGCTCTACGATTTATCACACTGCTCGTCGAAAATGTTCTGCTTTGGCTTGCCGTCGATCAATTATCACTTTCTTTGATCGGCTCAAAATTAATCGTAAGCGTCGTAACCGTGATCGGAAACTATGCGCTCTGCAAATACCGCGTTTTCAAAACTGCCGCTCATGGGCAGGATCAAAATATGATCAGAAAGGAGCTGCTGCCATATGACAATCAAAAATAATCCTGCTGACGATGTGATCAGCATTATCGTTCCGTGTTTTAATGAGGAGAGCGTTCTCCCCGCTTTTTACAGCGCGGTTTCAGACGCCGCATCCTCGATCGAAGGCGCTGTCTGCGAATTTCTTTTTATAGATGACGGAAGTTCTGACCGAACGGCAGAGATCCTTCAGCATTTTACAGAGAAAGACGAGCGTGTCCGTTTTCTTACATTTTCCAGAAACTTCGGAAAAGAAGCCGCCATGTACGCCGGACTTCAAAATGCATCGGGAGACTACTGTGTATTTATGGACGCCGATCTGCAGCATCCGCCCGCTCTGCTTAAAAACATGTATCACGCTGTCAAATACGAAGGATACGACTGCTGTGCAGGACTTAGAGAGGACCGAACCGGAGAAAATCCGATCCGCACGTTCTTATCCCGCTCTTTCTATCACTTGATCGGGAACGCATGTCATCTCGATATGGGAGACGGAAAAGGTGATTTCCGAATGATGAACAGAGCTATGACGGACTCTATTTTGGAACTCAAAGAATACAACCGCTATATGAAAGGGATCTTCTCTTTCGTTGGATTTGATACAAAATGGATTCCGTTTCACAACACTGAGCGCGCCGCAGGAAAAACAAAATGGAATTTCCGCTCGCTGTTCCGCTATGCAATGGACGGAATGTTATCATTTTCTTCCGCCCCCGCTTCCCTGCCCGGCTTCATCGGCATGTTTCTCCTGATCGCCGCCGTTGTCACAGGACTTGTTTCCGTTTTCACCGGACATAAAGCAAACTGGATCCTTCTGCTTGTCTGCCTGATCCTCGCGTTGAACGGCATACAGATGATCTTCCTGTCACTGCTCGGACAATATATGTCGAAAGATATATGGAAAGCAAGAAACGACCGATCTATATTATAAAAAAGAAAGGGGGGTTTTAACCCCTCCTTTTCTACGACAGCTCTAAGTTTCCTGTATAAAGCTGATAATACGTTCCTTTCTGTGACAGCAACTCATCATGTGTTCCACGTTCGATAATACGTCCGTGTTCCAGCACCATGATCGCATCGCTGTTTCGGATCGTCGAAAGTCTGTGGGCGATTACAAATACTGTACGCCCTTTCATAAGGTTATCCATACCTTTTTGAACGATACTTTCTGTTCTTGTGTCAATAGACGATGTCGCTTCATCCAGGATCAGTACCGGCGGATCGGCAATGGCAGCTCTTGCGATCGCAAGAAGCTGACGCTGTCCTTGAGACAGTTCTTCTCCGTCTCCGCTCAAGCGCGTCTCATAACCTTTCGGAAGCATTCTGATGAATCCGTCTGCATGAGCCAGCTCTGCTGCCTTATAAACTTCCTCATCTGTCGCATCCAGTTTCCCGTAACGAATGTTTTCCATAATCGTTCCTGTAAACAAATGTGTATCTTGAAGAACGATACCAAGCGATCTTCGCAGATCAGCCTTTTTAATCTTGTTTATATTAATATCATCATAACGGATCTTTCCGTCCTGAACATCATAGAAACGATTGATCAGGTTTGTGATCGTTGTCTTTCCCGCTCCCGTCGAACCGACAAAAGCAAGTTTTTGTCCCGGCTTCGCGTACAGAGTCAGATCATGAAGCACCATGTGGTCTTCCGTATATCCGAACGTCATATCATAAAATCTCACGTCGCCTTTCAGCTCCGTATATGTCACTGTGCCGTCTGCCTGATGCGGATGTTTCCATGCCCACAAGCCTGTTCTTTCTTTACACTCCGTAAGATTTCCCTGTGCATCCTTCTTTGCGTTTACAAGAGTAACATATCCTTCGTCTACTTCCGGCTCTTCATCCATCATATTAAAAATACGTTCCGCACCTGCAAGAGCCATGATGATTGAGTTAAACTGCTGGGCAATCTGCATAAACGGCTGAGTAAAGCTCTTCGTAAACTGAAGATAAGACGCCATCACGCCAAGCGTAATGTTTCCGATGCCGAGTACCGAAAGCGCGCCGCCCAGTACAGCAGTCAAAACGAACTGTAAGTTTCCCATATTTCCGATAACCGGACCCATGATACTTGCAAACGTATGTGCCTTTGATGAACTGACGAACAGACTTTCATTCAGCTGATCGAATTCTTCTTCCGAAATCCGTTCATGGTTAAATACTTTCACGACCCGCTGTCCCGTCATACGCTCTTCCACAAATCCCGTGATACTTGCCAGATCAAGCTGCTGCCGTACAAAGTATTTTCCGCTGTTTCCTCCGACCATTCTCGCAACAGCCGTCATCACCCTGATCATCACAACGGCGAGAACTGTCAGGATCGGACTTAAAACAAGCATCGCAATAAATGTGACTACGATCGTAAGAGCCGACATAAGCACCTGCGGGATCGACTGATTGATCATCTGACGAAGCGTATCCGTATCGTTTGTATAAAGGCTCATGATCGAACCGTTTGTATTCCGGTCAAAATAACGGATCGGCAGTTTCTGCATATGTTCAAACATCTCGTCGCGGACACGTTTCAGCACGCCCTGCCCGATCACGACCATAAGTCTCGTGTAAATGAAGGAGCAATTACGCCGCTCAAGAAAATACATGCCAATATACCAAGCGCCTGATACAGTTCTGTGTAATCCGGACTTTTTTGCCCGATCAGCGGGATAATATAATCATCCAGCAGAAACTTCAGCGACAATGAGACCGAGATCGTCGCAATCGAACTGACAAGAATACAGATCAGTACGATAATAAACTGTACTTTATATGTTTTCGTCACATATCCGAGTAGACGTTTTGCTGTTTTTAATGTATTTTTATTCAACGACGGTTTTGTCGGTTTCTTTTCTTTACTCACTGTCCTTTCCTCCTTTCATCTGTGATTCATATACTTCCCTGTAAATCGCATTCGTTTTCAGCAATTCCTCCGATGTTCCGATTCCGCTGATCTCTCCTTTGTCCATTACGATAATAACATCCGCATCCTCTACCGAAGAAACTCTCTGCGCAATGATGATCCGTGTCGTATCCGGAATCTCTTCTCTGAAAGCCTGACGAATCAGCGCGTCTGTTTTCGTATCTACCGCGCTTGTCGAGTCGTCCAGAATAAGGATCTTCGGCTTTTTCAAAAGCGCCCTTGCAATACAAAGTCTCTGCTTCTGACCGCCTGACACATTATTTCCGCCTTCTACGATCATCGTCTCATATTGATTCGGAAACTCTCTGATAAATCCGTCCGCCTGCGCCAGCTTACATACGCGTTCTACTTCCGCATCACTTGCAGTTTCATCACCCCAACGGATGTTCTCATAGATACTTCCTGTAAAAAGTACATTTTTCTGAAGAACGACAGACACCTGATCCCGCAAAGCTTTCAAATTATAATCCCGCACGTCTGTTCCGCCGACTTTCACTGTTCCCGACGTCACATCATACAGTCTCGGGATCAACTGCACGAGCGTTGACTTAGCGCTTCCCGTACCGCCGATGATTCCGACGATCTGACCGCTCTTTATATGAAGGTTTACATCTTTCAACGAAAGATTGCCTCCCTCTCCCGCATAACTGAAGTTCACATGTTCAAATTCGATATCTCCGTTTGTAACTTCCGTAACTGCATCCGCTTTGTCTTCCATTTCCGGTACTTCATCCAAAACTTCGTTGATACGTTCCGTAGACGCTTCCGCGATCATGATCATAACGAATACAAACGACACCATCATAAGAGACGTCAGTATCTGAAGTGCATAGACGATCACACTTGTCAGCTCTCCTGTAAGCATATCTCCGCTTATGATACTTTCGCCGCCGATCAGCACCATTGCAAGAACGACTATATACATAGTAAACTGCATCGTCGGAGAGTTCCAGGCAACGATTTTCTCTGCTTTTGTAAAAAGCCGGAATACAATACCCGAGATCTTTCCGAATTTTTCAACTTCATGGTCTTCCCGAACGTACGCTTTCACGACGCGGGCTGCGTTGACGTTTTCCTGAACGACATTATTCAATTCGTCATATTCGTCAAACACCTTGATAAAATGCGGGTGCGCTTTCTTTGCGATAAAGATCAAAAGTCCTCCCAAAACCGGAATCGTGATCAACATCATAAATGCGATCGCAGGACTGATCGTCACCGTCATGATCAGGGACATCACGATCATGATCGGCGCTCTTGCGAGCAGACGGATCGTAAACATATACGCCATCTGTACATTCGTAATGTCGGTCGTCAGTCTTGTCACAAGACCCGGCGTTGAAAAATGATCGATATTACCGAATGAAAAATCTTGTATTTTATAAAAAATATCATGTCTTAAATTTTTAGCATATCCCGAAGACGCTACCGCCGCAAGCTGACCTGCCTTCGCTCCGAAAAAAAGCGCCACGACCGCAAGCAGTACGAGCAAAGCGCCCAGCTTTATGATATATGCCATATCTCCGTTCATGATCCCCACATCAATAATCTTCGCCATCAAAAGCGGAATGAGAACTTCCACAAACACTTCCGCGGCTACAAGAACAGGTGTCAGAAACGATTGTTTCTTATACTCGCGCACTGAGCGCAGTAATTTTTTATCCATCTTTTCTATTAGCTCCTCTCTCTACTATTGATTTTTGTTTACATGCTGCTTTCTTTCCCCCGAACTGTTTCCCTCCCGGCACAGTTTCCTTTGATCGGCTTTGATCACACTGCGCCGGCTGCCGCCGTCTTTTGTTTTTCGGTACAGCATTTTTCATCTTCAAACAAATTGGCGGAAATCAGTTCCAGCGTTTCTATACAAACCGCCATTTTTTCATCAGGTATCCCCTGACGGATGATTTTTTCCGTACGATCAATGTTCATCAATACATGTTCTCTGACTTTTTCCGCTTTCTCTGTCGGCACGATCTTTTTCAGCCGCGCATCCCGGTCTTCTGCTTTCCGCAAAATAAATCCGTTTTTTTCTAAAAGCTGTAAGATTCCCGTCGCTGTGGATCTCCGGATCTGAAATTCCGCCTCAACATCCTTCTGGTAAATATCCCTGCTCATTGACTGAAGCAATATGTAATGAAGTACATGCCTTTGCATATTTGTCAAAGAATCCTCTTCCTCATGACAATTCATTCTCCGCTTCAGTTGATGCGAGATCCGATTGATGATCTTTCCTACGTCACACCGCTCTTCCATAATCCATCCTCTTCTCTTTCTGATTTCCGTATCCGCATTTTTCGTATTGACTTTTCCTTTTTTACGAAGTCGTTTGACCTCTGTATTATGCACAAAATTATAATAGTTCGGGTGCTAACAATATAGTATATGTAGCAAAATTTTTAATGTCAATCCTTTTTTCTGTATTATTTTTCAATTTTCTGTATTATTTTATAATTTATACTATTTTGACGAATTTTTTACTATTTCGCACAATAAAGTATGGCATTTTCACGAATAGAATTGTATAATAAAGGGGAGTAAATTATAAGGGAGGACTCAAGCATGAAACAAAATAATATGTTAGCCATGATCTTGGCCGGTGGACGCGGTTCCCGTCTTCATGACCTGACCCAGAAAGTCGCCAAACCGGCTGTTTCATACGGCGGAAAATATCGGATTATTGATTTTCCACTCAGCAACTGTGCCAACAGCGGAATCGACGTTGTAGGCGTATTGACTCAGTACGAATCCATTCTTCTCAACAGCTATGTAGCTGCCGGAAGACGTTGGGGATTGGACGCGAAAGACAGCGGCGTCTATGTACTCCCGCCCCGTGAAAAATCAGATGCCAATCTTGATGTTTACCGTGGAACTGCCGATGCGATTTCACAAAACATAGACTTTATCGACACGTATTCTCCGGAATATCTTCTTATTCTCTCCGGCGACCATATTTACAAAATGAACTATGCAAGGATGCTCGCATTCCACAAAGAGAGTAAAGCCGACGCGACAATCGCAGTCATTGAAGTTCCGATGAAAGAAGCGAGCCGATTCGGTATCATGAACACCGATGAAACAGGACGCATCGTAGAATTTGAAGAGAAGCCGGAACACCCGAAGAGCAATCTTGCTTCCATGGGTATCTATATCTTCAACTGGAAACTGCTTCGCAAAACGCTTCTTGCCGATATGAAGAACGCGGATTCCAGCCACGATTTCGGAAAAGACATTATCCCGGCGCTTCTCAATGACGAGAAGAAGCTCTGCGCTTACAAATATAAGGGATACTGGAAAGACGTCGGAACGATCGACTCCCTCTGGGAAGCAAACATGGATCTTCTTGACAAAAACAATGCACTTGACCTGAACGATCCGGCATGGAAGATTTACACAGAGGACGTAACGGCTCTTCCGCAGTATATCGGCGCCGACGCTGTTGTTGACCGCGCTTTTATCACACAAGGCTGCGTTGTCAACGGTAAAGTTAAAAATTCTGTCCTGTTTACAGGAGCAAAAGTTGCCGAAGGAGCACAGGTTATAGACAGTGTTCTTATGCCGGGGGCAGAAGTTGCCGAAGGAGCTGTCGTTACACGCACGCTCGTTGCAGACGGTGTCAAGATCGGTAAAAACGCCGTTGTCGGAAGCGCTGACAGCAAGAATATCGAACTTGTGGCAAAACGTGTAAAGGGGGATGAATAATATGAACAGAGCTTTTGGAATTATAAATTTTGCCGGAAATCATATTAAAGTAGACGGTCTTCAGGATTTTCGTCCTGTCGGCGCTTTCTCTTTCCTCGGACGTTACCGCATCATTGATTTTCCGATTTCTAATATGAGCAACAGCGGAATTGACAATATCGAAGTATTTATCAGAAGAAAACCTCGCTCCCTTACAGAGCACCTCGGAACAGGCCGCCATTACAACATCAACTCAAAACGCGGCAGTCTGAATATCATGTATACAGAACACGGTCAGATCGGCGACATTTACAGTACCGACATTACCGCTTATATGGAAAACATAGAGTGCCTCGAGGAGATGCCTCATGAATACGTTGTCATAGCTCCGAGTTATATGGTTTACAAAGCTGATTACAGCGAATTTCTCGACGCTCATATCGAATCCGGCGCGGACATCTCTATGATGTATCACTCGGTCGATAACGCCAAAGACGCTTTTTTGAACTGTAACGCTTTGAATATCAACAAACAAAAAGGAGTTCTTGCAATCGAACCGAATCACGGAAATGCGAAAAACCGCAACATTTCCATGGATACATATGTTATGAAAAAAGATCTCTTCATCGAACTTGTTCGCAAAGCAAGCAAAAGATCATCTATGTACACGTTTGCCGACATTCTTGATGAAGAATCCGAAAATCTTGATATTCGTGCGGTATCCCACCGTGGGTTCTTTGCGATCATTAATGATTTTAACGCATATTATCAGGCAAATATGTCTCTTGTAGACCTGAATAATGCCGGAAGTCTTTTCGACAAAGACTGGCCGATCTACACGCACACGAACGATTCCTGTCCGACTCAGTATTTTGAAGGAAGCAAGGTGACTTCTTCTGTTGTTTCCAATGGATGCCTGATCGAAGGAACAGTTGAAAATTCCATCATCGGAAGAGGATGTGTTATCAAATCCGGCGCTATTGTAAAGAATTGTATCATATCTGCCGATGTTGTTATCGGAAAAGGCGTTCATGCGGAAAATCTCGTCGTAGATAAACATGCGCGTCTCATCCGCGGAAAACGTATCATCGCCGCTCCTGAAAAACCGGGATATGTAAAACGAGGCGATAAACTTTAAGTTTTAAAATAAATGAATGTAAACCTTCAAGATTTTCCCTCTTGATTATTCAGGGAGTACATGGTCGAACATGCGTCATGTACTCCCTGCCCCTTTTTCTGGATTTTCTCCATTTTTTCCTGTATAATGATCTGTATCTGAAACTGCTTACATACACCCGAAAAGGAGTACGAACTATAATGTTAAAATCTTATATCGCCTTCGATCTTGAAACAACAGGGTTAGATCCGATGAACAATGAAATTATAGAAATAGGCGCTTTAAAAGTCAGAGACGGAAAAGTCAGCGAACGCTTTATGGAATTTATCAAACCGCAGGAACTCATTTCGCCCGCCATCACAGGCCTAACCGGTATATCAAACGATATGGTCGCATCTGCTCGTCCCGCCCGTTCTGTTATCACAGACTTTATTGATTTTTGCGAAGAAGATATTCTCATAGGTCACAACATCATCTTTGATTACAGTTTTACAAAGTGTACGGCTGCCCGTGAAGGACTTCCGTTTGAAAAAATGGGGATCGATACTTTAAAAATCGCCAAAAAAGTGCATCCCGAACTAGAATCCAAAAGCCTTAGCGCTTTATGCGAACATTATAAAATAGAAAATAAGGCAGCCCACCGCGCTTATTTTGACGCGCTTGCAACTGCCAAATTATATCAGACGCTCTCCCATTATTTTGAACCTGACAATCCAAAGACGTTCAAACCGTCGCAGCTTACATATAAGATCAGGAAGCCTCAGCCTGCCACACCAAAACAGCTTGCTCTTCTTGAACGTCTGACAAAAAATAAAAAAAACGTTTTCTCATAATACAGAAGCGTTCTCTTGCAATGCAGAAGCGCTCTCTTATAATCCGGAAACGCTTTCACGAAGCGATGCTTCCAGGCTGATCGACAGATTACTGAAAGGGAATTGATTCTTACATTTTCCACATATAATCTTCAACTATTTCAAACGGCGCAGGTCCGATTTTCAGCACAGCCGAATGAAATTCCTTTTGTAAGAAATCTTTTCCTTTCTCGTCAACCCACATTTTCTTTAATTCAAGGAATTCTACATACCCGATATAGTATTTCAGATAGTTGGCAGGCGAACCGAGGATCAGCTTATAGATTTCGCCGACTGCATCTTTATCTGTAATCCCGTAGTTTTTAAAAAATGCTTCCGTATCTTCGACGCTCCACCCGTCATAATGGATTCCGATATCCGCAAGGGCATAAAGCGCCAGTATGATAGAGGCGTTTTTCTGTAAAAGGGTCGCCTGCTCTTTGGAAAGCCCCATCAGATAATAACTGCCCATTTCCGCATAAGTCGCCCATCCTTCCACATATCCGCCGAAATCAAGAAGACTTCTGATTGGATCAGGATGCGTACTTTCATAATAAATCGTCTGATAAAGATGTCCCGGATATCCTTCATGAGCAAGTGTCGTAAAAAGCGTCATATCGTTTCCCATGCGCGCCCTGTTAATATAGATCACGTTTTGCTGTGAATTATCGATCGCGGGTATCATGTAAAACGCAGGACTTAGATGTTCCTCCATTGCCTCCGGAACATACTTTACTTCCAGCTTTGTCTGAGGCGGTTCCGGAAACGCAGTTTTCGATCCTTCTTTTAACTGTTCCAATATCTGCTCTGCCTTTTTATCTGTGATCACCGCCGCAGCTTCCTTAGCTTCCTTTGTTGTCAGACCGAGCACTTGCTCCATCGCCGTAAGATCTTCGTTTATCTGTCTGCGTGTCAAATCTTTTAGTTCCTCTACCGAACGTCTTGAACCGGTTGACTGCCGGGCAAGAAGTTCGTAATATTCCTTCCCCTTCGGAAAATATACAAGACCTTTTTCATTTTTACCCGATCCTTTGAGCTGTTCCAGTTCCTCCGTCATACGCTCATACGCAGGAAACACATAATCGGATATTGCAAGTGCATTTTCCTGTATATAGTCACTTTTTTCTTTCTCTGTCAATGTATTTAATTCCATCACTCGATCTGCAAACGTCGAATACAAGTAATTTCCGTTCCCCATTTCCAAAAAGGCGCGGCACTGCCCGATCACTGTTTCCACCGCCTGATCCGGCATGAACAAACCCATCTCTGCCTTTTTCTTTTCAAATATCATGATCTCTTCAAAATATTCTTCCGTCTGTCTTACAAGCGCCAGATATACTTCCACATCTTCCTTATCATAAAAACGATATTCTGATAAAACTACCGGAAGCTGTGTCTGCACTCCGCTTACAAGCCCGAGCGGTTCTTCATACATTGTATAATCCGCGCTCTTTTTCATCAGCTTTAACCGATAATTTAAAATGTCATATGTAATCTTATTTTGTACGTTAAGATCATCATAGTTGAATCCAAGAAGAGCCTGACGCATATTTTCCGCCGCCGCCTTGACTGCTTCCGGCTCTCTTTCAAACTGACCGAATGTAGCGTCAGTTGCTTCAATCCCATATTTTTCCGGCGCTTTAAGCGTATAATGCAGACTCACTGTATTTGCCGACACTTCTTTGCAGAATAGTTCCGCCGTGTATTCTTCAAATCTTGCATCTTCACTTTGCCTTTTTCCTGCGCTTTTCGCACCTTTTGCTCCCTGCTTACTCTCCATTGAGCATCCGCCCACTGACGCCACAGAAAATACAAGTATTATAACGAGCAAAAGATTCAAAATTTTGAAATATATTCGTTTCTTTTGATTATTATTTACTTTCTCTTTGCCGTTACATTTCCATATCGGCATAATAACCCCCGAATCTTCTTTTACTGCATCCTATGTTATATCCGGCCTTAATATACATTGCTTTTTCTTATTTTAGGAATGGATCTTCCTGCCGTACATATAATCAAATAATCCGTACATTCTGTAAAGGAAGGTTTATTATGCAGCTTCTCGTCTATATTTCAAACTATATTGTTCCGTTCCTTATACTAAGCATCATCGTTTACGGTCTGTCCGCAAAGGTCAATGTTTACGAAACATTTATCAAAGGAGCAAAAAGCGGTTTTTTTACAGTCGTTCGGATCATGCCGACGCTTATCGGACTTATGGCGGCCGTCGGAATACTCCGCGCTTCCGGGTTCCTTGATTTCATTTCCGGTCTGCTTGAAAACTTTACCGGAAGGATCGGTTTTCCCGGCGAACTCGTTCCGCTTACTATCGTAAAAATGTTCTCTTCGTCTGCAGCGACAGGACTCCTCCTCGATATTTTCAAACAATTCGGCACAGACTCCCGTCTTGGTATGATCGCATCGATCTCGCTGTCTTGTACAGAGACAATCTTCTATACGATGAGTGTTTACTTTATGACTGCCGGAATCAAAAAATCCCGCTACACGCTCGCCGGTGCGCTTATCGCTACATTCGCGGGACTTGCCGCAAGCGTCCTCCTCGCATAACCTGAGCAGCATCTAAGTGCCGGTTTTATTTAAGGCTTTGAATATGGTTCGGTTTAAGACTTGAACGTCGGTCCGATTTAAGATTTGAGTATGGCTCGGCTTAAGACTTGAACGTCGGTCCGATTTAAGATTTGAGTATGGCTCGGCTTAAGACTTGAACGTCGGTTCGGTATTTGAACATCGGTTTTTGTTTAGGATTGTAGACCGAGGCGCTTTATGCTAATATATTACTATAATGTGATCATGGAGGTGTTTTTATGGCAAGTGTGACATTAGAACACTTATCGAAAATTTACTCAAACGGTTTCGTCTCCGTCAATGATGTCAGTCTTCGTGTTGACAACGGCGAATTCATTACTCTTCACGGTCCCAGCGGATGCGGAAAATCTACGATCCTCCGCATGATCGGCGGATTAGAGGATATCACTTCCGGTAAGATTTATCTCAGTGATGAATTATTAAACGATATTTTGCCGCGTGACAGACGGCTTGCGATGGCGTTCCAAAATTATACGCTTTACAAGCATTTTAACGCCTACGACAACATGGCGCTCGGTCTGCGTCTGAGGGATTTTCCCCGCAACATTATCGACAGCCGTGTAAACGATGCCGCCAAACTTCTCGGGATTTCAGGAGTTCTGGGGCAGAAGATCAAGGCGCTTTCTGAAAGAGACAAGCAAAAAGTCGCTCTCGGACGCGCGATTGTCTGCCAGCCGAAAGTCCTCCTCGTAGACGAAGATTTTGCGCGTCAAGATCCTGAACGAAGAAAAGAGATGCTTTGTGATATTCTCGAAATTAACGAAGAACTTAAAATTACCGTCTTATATGTAACAAACGATCCTTTGGAAGCCCGCACATTAGGCAAAAAGATCGTATTTATGAAAGACGGCAAAATAACCGATATCGGATAACCTCCGGTATCGGTTATTTTTTAGTTTCCTTCACCACTTTTTAGTTTTTCAAGATAGTTATAAATTTCTCTTTTCTGCACTCCTCGATCTTTTGCGGTTTTCTTCATCGCTTCTTTTTTATCGATTCCCTGCGACAGATAATACTCCATATGTTCTTCGATCGACAGATTACTCCACTTCTTTTGCTCTTCCTGCTCGATCTCTTCACGGCTCAATCCTTCAATTACAAGAACGCACTCCCCTTTCGGAAGATTTTCTTCATAATAAGAAACCGCTTCCAAAAGAGTCGATCTATACACAGTTTCATGCCGTTTTGTCAGTTCCCGGCATACGCTTACCCGCCTGTCGCCGAGCCGCTCTCCCAGCATCTTCAATGTTTTGATAAGACGGTGCGGAGCTTCATACAAAACGATTGTCCTCTGTTCCTTTTCCAGACAACTTAAGACAGCTTCCCGCTCTTTTTTATCTGATGGCAGAAAAGCTTCAAACGCAAATCTTCTTGTCGGAAGTCCCGAGATCGTAAGTGCAGACACACACGCCGAAGCTCCGGGAACAGCAGTAACCGTAATCCCTTCTTCATAACACATACGTACAAGCTCTTCTCCCGGATCGGAGATCCCGGGCGTTCCCGCGTCTGTAATAAGCGCAATATCTTTTCCTTCCAAAAGCTTCTCTATAAGCACTCTTCCTTTATCAAATTTATTGTATTCATGGTAGCTCGTCATCGGCGTTTCAATCTCAAAATAATTCAAAAGCCTAATGCTGTTACGTGTGTCTTCCGCCGCGATAAGATCTGCCTCCCGAAGCACTCGAAGAACTCGAAATGTAATATCTTCTAAATTCCCGATGGGCGTCGCACACAAATAGAGAGTTCCTGCCATCTTTCCCTCCTGTTTTTCTCTTCGTCTCTTTTTGTTTTCTGTTTTCTTTTCTTGTTGTCTATTTTTTTATTTCTTTATTTGTTTTTTCATTTCTTTTTTATATCTTTTTAATTCTTATTTATTTTACCTTTTCATTTCTTTTTATTTATAAATCACAAGCGGCGGTTCTACCGTGATACGCGGCTTTGCCCCGCGTACGCCTTCTATCATTACCATCGTCGGCTCTTTATCAAGATACGGATAAATAAACTGAATCCGTTTCGGCTCAATTTTATAATAATTCATTTTAATCATAATCTCCGTCAGCCTGAATGGACGGTGTATCATATAAAATCTTCCCTTATCCTGCAAAAGGCGCATACTCTCCCGCAAAATATCATCAAGTGAACAAAGCACCTCATGCCGTGCGATCGCCTTGGCGTCCGCCGGATTGCGAAGTCCGTGATCTGCGATCATGTACGGCGGATTTGTCGTGATCACATCAAAAAAGGCCGGCTTAAATATTTCCGCCGCCTCTTTGATGTCGCCTGTCACAATATCCACTTTATCTTCTAAACCGTTATAGTCTACACTTCTTCGAGCCATCTCTGCCATCTCCGGCTGAATCTCCAGACCTGTAAAATGACGTCCCTGCGTCTTTTCAGACAACAGTATCGGTATAATCCCGTTCCCTGTTCCCAGATCAAGAGCCCGCTCCCCCGCCTTTATTTTCACAAAATCCGAAAGAAAAACAGCATCTACGCCAAAACAGAATTTCTTCGGATCCTGAATCAATTCAAGACCGTTAAGCTGCAGATCATCCAGTCGCTCGCCCGGAAAAAGAACCGCTTCTTTCCCCTTCTTTTGTCCGCTCATATGCCGCTACCTACTCCTTTTCAAGTTCCGCAAGCTGCTTCATCTCTTCTTTTGTAACTTTCTGTTTCTTTCGTCTCGGTTTAAATTTCAGCTCATCCGCCATATATTCTCTGATCTCTTTCTCATCGTTTTCCAAATTTACGATTACTTTTACCAATCTGCGCAGAACGCTCAATGAATGGACAACTCCTGTAAGTCCGTCTTTTGTCGTAACCGCATCCCCGACTGACGGAAGCTGGCTGTTAAGCATCTCATACGTCTCTTCTTCATTCGTCAGACAACACATAAGCCTTCCGCACACACCTGATATCTTCGTCGGATTCAGAGACAGATTCTGTTCTTTCGCCATCTTAATCGACACAGCGGAAAATTCAGTCAAATATGTGCTGCAGCAAAGCGGCCGCCCGCAGATACCGATCCCCCCGCGGATCTTCGTCTCGTCACGCACTCCGATCTGACGAAGTTCGATCCTTGTGCGAAATACTGCGGCAAGATCTTTTACAAGCTCTCTAAAATCAATTCTTCCGTCTGCTGTGAAATAAAATAATATCTTATTCCCATCAAAAGTGTACTCAACGTCGATTAATTTCATTTCCAGTCCATGCTTACGGATTTTTTCAAGGCAGATCTTAAACGCCTCTTTTTCTTTCTGTTTGTTTTTATTTACAACTTCTGATCCTGCTCAGTCGCAATCCTGATCACTGATTTCAACGGCTGGATCACATCTTCTTCGGCAACTTCTTTTACTCCGCTTACAACTCGCCCGAACTCTACGCCGCGGGCAGTTTCCACGATCACATTGTCGCCTTGCTTAATATCAAACTGTCCGGGAGAAAAAAAATAAATTTTCCCGGCAGTACGAAATCTGACTCCGATTACTTTTACCATTTTGTCAATTCTCCTTTATCGTCAGCAGGAGCAGTTCCATCGTCAGCTCAAAATTTACATTCGCTTTCATTCTTGCCTTTGCCTTTTCAAGAGAATCGAGAATATTTTCAATCCCCTCGTATGAGCTCTTCTTCGCCCGCTCCCGAATATATTTCATCTGATCGGAAAACACGACCCGATCCACACTTCTTGTTGCTTTATAGATCAACACATCTCTGTACCATATCGCGATCATATCAAGATAATCGCTGATCTCCATCTTATATATCATGCAGCGTTTTACCGCTTCCATCAGATCCGGAACTGTCATCTCGTCGATATTTCTCAGCAAATGTACAACTTCCTCTTTAATCTCATTGAAATATTCGGAGTTTGCCAACATGATCGCCTTCCCCATATTTCCCTGAGCAAAAGCAACGCAGACATCTGCTTTATAATCCGGCACTTCCAACTGCTCCATGAGATATTTTTTCACGAGCTGATCTTTAATATTGCGAAGCTTCATCATAACACATCTTGAACGGATCGTCGGAAGAAGTGTCTCCGCATTCTCCGTCAGAAGCATGATAACGGCATACTCCGGCGGTTCTTCGATTGTTTTCAAAAGCGCGTTCTGCGCCTCCACGCTCATCATATCCGCATCTGCTATAATATAGATTTTATATTTGCTGCTGTACGGCCGGATCATAATATCGTCATTCACCTGCGTACGGATATCTCCTACTCCGATCGTATTCGGTTTCTCATGCATGATCCGGATAATATCCGGCTGATTTCCGCCTGCCGCCTGCCTGCACGAACGGCATTTTCCACAGGCGTCGCCGTCTTCATCCGGTTTTCACATTGCAGGCTCATGGCAAACAAATTCGCAAGCAGCTTCTTCCCTGAACCTCTCTCGCCATTCAAAATATACGCATGAGAAACTGCGTCCGCAGTCACTGCGTTCTGAATGTACTTAATAATATTCTTATGTCCTACTACGTCTTTAAAACCACTCATCCATATCACCTGCACTCTTAAAATTAATTTTCCAAAATGCCTCTCAGAAGACGTTTCCCTTTCAAGACATACTCCTATTGTACTACAATTTTAAATTAAAAGGTATTACAAAAGAGTGAAATCTCATAAAAACTGATAAAATCTATCTTATTTCTTCAATATATCTTTGTATTTTATTCAGACACTCTGTGAAATCTTCATTGCCAAACCGCTCTGTAATCCCGCTTTTGATAAGATTTTCTTCCGAAAAGTCCTCCTCGTCCGCAAGAAAACGGCGGCACATCTCCGCATATTTCGGCTTCTCCTGTCTGCGTTCCCGCTCAAGCGCGCGGGCAAGCCGCAGTCCGTCTTCCACTTCGAGATAAACCGGCACGATCGCCTCCTCTCCGAAATATTCCCGCAAAGCCTGATATGACACGAGCGTTCCGATCAAAAGATAATCTGCGGCGCTTAGATCGATCTGCCCGTCATCCGCAGTAAAATAAGTCCATATTCCGCACTTTGTGTTATAAGACCGGGACTCTATCACCTTCCCGTCCTCCTTCATCGCACGAAACTGTTCCGGATCCACAAAATAATATTCGACGCCGTCTTTTTCGCCTTCTCTGATCGGACGGGTCGTATAGGGAACAATCAAACGAAACTCTTTATATTGCTCTTTTAACTTTTTATAAACAGTATCCTTTCCCGAAGAACTCTTTCCCATCACACAATAAATTTTACCCATTTATCAATACCTCAATCTTTCCTTTCACCTTTGTTCCCTCAATCCGAAATCCCATTTTTTCATACTCGGACATCTCTTCCGCTATTTTCTCTGAGATCCGTTCTCCCGGAACGATCAGCGGGATCCCCGGTGGATAAATATAGGCATATTCTGCCGCGACCTTTCCGCCGCACATTTTCCATTCAACAGATTCGCATCCCTTTTTTAAACGCTGTCGTTTCGTCTCGCTCGGACTATAGATATATATATTCTTCTGATGATCCCGTTCTTTCTTGTCCTTCAATATATATTGATATGTATCTGAATCCTGCACTATATATCGCGCCAGAGAATTATTTCTTTCATACTTATCTCTTTTTGCAAGTTCGCCGTCAATTTCTTTCAATGCAGACACAAGGCGCTCCATCCCTTCGTCTGTATCTGCCGGCGAAGTCATCAAAACAACGTATGAGCCTGATGCCATCTCCGGTTGTAGTAAATATTTATCTTTCAAAACGTCATATAATTGTTTTCCTGTAAACCTATTTATGTCTTCATCGTCATGATTCCCAACCGCAGTTACTATCTTCGACCTGTCATACTTCTCCGTCTCAATCAGTTTCAACACAGAAAGCCTGCTTATTCTCTTTCTTACAGATTCCAGACGCTTCACATAATTGTCAAAAACATCTGAGCTTCTCTCTCCCACGAAACGAACACACTCGTCTATTCCTGCCATAAGTATATATGACGGACTGCTCGATTGAAGCATATGGACGTACTCTCTGATATCCGTTCTGTTAGCCAGCTCTCCATTCATATGAAGCAGCGCAGTCTGAGTCAACGACGGAAGCGTCTTGTGCAGACTATGAATAACGATATCTGCCCCTAAAGTATTACTGTTCTTTGGAAAATACGGATGGAACCCGAAATGTGCCCCATGCGCCTCATCCATGATCAATGGAATGCCCTTTTCATGAACAATTCCGGCAATCCGCTCAACATCCGAAACAACGCCTTCATACGTCGGAGATGTAATGACAACAATCTTCACATTCGGATTTTCCTCAAGAATCCGCTTAACTTCACCGGGATTTATTGCTCCGTTTTCAGGATAAATATAAATCGGATGAAGTTGGTTCATAAAGACTGCGTTATAGACCGATTTATGACAGTTTCTTGCCATTAAAATACAATCTCCCGAGTTTGTGCTTCCCATAACCGCACTCAGCAGCCCGACTGTGCTCCCGTTCACAAGGTAATGCGTTTCCTCCGCATGATATACGCACGCCGCATACTCCTGCAGTTCCTTCAGTATCCCCTCCGAATGATGAAGATCGTCAAATCCGTCGATTTCTGTGATATCCAGTTCATATGGAAGTTCTGATCCAATCAGCGCAGTATTCCTTTTATGCCCCGGCATATGAAACGGATAATAACCCGTGTTCGCATATTCCTTTAATTTTCTATATAAATGCTCCATCATATCCCTCCGGTCACCCTGTCCTCTGTACATCGGTTCTTTTCTCTTGTTTCTTTACATCGTCATATCACTGCTTTATTCTAACACAGAGCTTTATGATTGACTATGGCTATATACAAAAAAGCAGCGGCATCCTCTGCCGCTGCTCTCATTTCCAAAATCACGTTATTTTATGATTTTTTCTTTCTTCTGATCATAACACCTGCTGCCACCGCTAAAGCAAGCGCCGCCATTCCCAGCGTTCCCGCAAACGAATTATGATCTCCGGTCTGCACCGCTCCCGGATTCTGTGGTTTTACAGTCGGGGTCGGCTGTTCCGGTTTCACCGGATTTTGGGGTTTCACATATGTATTAACGAATTGCGGCGTCCTGCCGTCTCCGTATACCGCCTCTGCGATCAAATTGCCTTTTCCGTTGTCTGTAACCGTAATCGTTACATTGTATACGGTTTCGTCGTATGTTACATTTTTCTGCCCATCATTTTTCTCAGAAATTGTGTATTCATATACGCCCGCCCGGTCATAGATCAGCGTCTCAAACATAACCTGTCCGTCTGCGCCGTTCTTCGCTTCAAACACAACGTTTCCATCCTTGTCTTTGAGCACGAACGTAAACTGTTTGTCTTTCAGCTCCGCTCCCTTATAAGTCTTGGAAGCTCCGAGCGTTACCGACGCCGGACGAGCTTCGTAGATATTTCGGAATACGATGCCGTTCATATCTTCTCCGCTCTTCGTCTCTGCTTTCGCGCTCAATGTACCGTCGCCGTTATCTGTCACAATGACAGTCACCGTATGCTCTGCCGAATCGTATTGTACGCCTCCGGCTGTACCTTCCACCTCGCGGATCACATAATTGTATGTGCCTGCTTCTGTGTAATGCAGAGCTCCGAAACGAACCGTTCCGTCCGCCTCATTCACTGCCGAAGCCACAACATTTCCGGACTCATCGATGAGTTCAAATGTAAATTCTCCCTCGTGCAGATCACGTCCAGTCAGCTCTTTTTTGATGCTGATATGTTCATTCACACTGTAATCTGTCGGATTTACACGGTATGTGTTTGTAAACTCAAATGCGAAATCATTCTGCCATGAGGAAACGGCGCTGATCGTTCCGTCGCCGTTGTCTGTCACGGTTACTGTAAACGTCTTTCCTTCCGCAGCCGCCAAATCGTTCGTCACGCCCGCCATGCTGCCGGACTCTGTCACTCTATAAGTATAAACTTTTGTCCGAGGCTCGCTGAATCTGTTCGCCTGACCTGCTTCTTGCGCGTTCATTGTTCCGGCTTGATCAACGACGTTTCCGCCGTCCGCCGAAGCCGCTCCTGCCGCTTCTTTGTCCTGATCTTCTCCGCTTGATCCGGCGTTCGATCCGCCGTTTGCTTCAATGTCTGTTTCATCTGTTTCCGGCGCTTTCGTTCCTTCTGTTCCGTCTCCCGCCGTTTCTTCTGACGCCGCGTTTTCTGCCGCGTCTGCCGCATCTTCTGCCGCCGTCTTATCTTCCGCTGTATCGGCTGCCGCCGGGTCTTGTCCTGCTTCCGCATTCTGATTTGTATCCGCCGGGTCTTCTCCTGCTTCCACATCCTGATTTGCATTTGTCTGCTCATCCTGACTTTCCGCTGAACCAAATACATTTTCCATCGTATAGACAAGTTTTCCGAAATCGATATTTCCTGCCGCATCGTTCGTCGTCTCTGTCACGACTTTGCCGTCTTTTACAGGCATCGGCGCAGGATTTCCAAGTTCATCTGTTCCTGTGATCGTAAATGTATACTTTCCTGCTATATCCGGCGCGTTGACGGATTCTTTCTCATATACTTTCTTTCCGTTCAGCGCGATCTCTGCATTTGCAGACTTGCCGTATACATTCTCAAACGGAAGCGAATCTTTTCCGTCAGGATATTTCACTTCGATCGCCAGCGTTCCGTCGCCGCGGTCTGTAACGATCACCTGGATCGCAAATGTCGTCGCAATACCTGTCACTCCGCCGGACGGGTTGTCTTCCGTCACCGTATAGTCATATGTGTAGACATATGCCGGAGCCTGAGACTTTTTGTCTACGGATGCGATTCCTGCTTTCACATCTGCCATTAGTCTGTCTGTATCGTAGCTTACCGGAGCAAACGTAATGCTTCCGTCCGCCGCGTTCGTACCTGTCGCCTCGGCGTCTTTGCCGACAACCGGATTTCCTTTTTTATCAAATATTCTAAACGTAAATTCTCCGTCTGTCAGCGGTCTGTTTGCCAGCGTCTTTGTCGCGTTGATCTTCACGCTTCCTTCTCCGCCAAGCTCGACCGGTTCGTCGTTGTATGTATTTACAAACGATATAGTCGCTTTTTTCTGACCGACTTCTCCTGTTGTTACTTCCTGCTCGTCCACGATCACTTCCTGACCGTCTTTTACTTTCGTAACCCGTGTCGTTACCGTCAGCGTCGAATTGTTATTATCTTTTACTTTGACTGTTACGGTTCTTACATCTGTATCATACGTATAAGCTGTATTTGTTCCCGCCGTCTCCGCCGCTTCATAGGTAAACGTCTTGCCTGCGTCTGCCTGCGTAAATGTAACGTTCTTTCCGTCGAGTACGTTGATCGTCGTCACTGCGCCTGCTTCTGCGGCTTCATTCTTATATGTATTTGCCGCATTCGCAAGTCCGAATTTTTCCGCCGCTTCTTCCGCAGTCGTGCTTCCTTCCGTCGCTTTCGGCGTCACTGTAAAGGTGAACTGATCTTTTTCCATATCTCTTCCGTTCAGCGCCTTCGTGATCTGCAGTCCTCCTGCCGCCGCATAATCAAGCTGGGATTTGTACTCATTTGTAAATGTTCCGTTTTCGGAGGCGATGTTTGTTACTTCCAATTTACCTTCCAGGTTATCCGATACTGTGATCTTCAATGTCGCCTCATGTCCGTCGATCGTCACTCCCGTCATCTTTCCATCCGGAAGCGGATTTTCTTTCACTGTGTAACGGAATTCTTTCGTCCTTGTTCCATCCTGTCCTGCGGCAGCTCCGTTCATATCCTCATCTGTAAACCGGATCTTTCCGAAACCAAACAGAACAGCTTCTCCTGCTTTTGCACTGTCAGACGTTACTGTTACTGTTTTCGTACCGTCTGCCGCCGCGTCTTCCGCCGCCGGCGCGCCATCCTGCGGCGTAATGGTAAATGTAAACTCGTCTGTTCCTAACCAACCGCGCCCTGTCAGCACTTTATTAAAGTATGATTTTGCGTCCGCAGGATCTGTATTGACCTCTGTGTCTTCGGCAGTATAAGCATTTTCAAATACAATACCGCCTTCCGGAAGCTGTACTTGTGCAGTTAATGTTCCATCTGTACGATCTGTCACTACGACCGTAAAGTCGAAAGACGTCTTTCCTTCTACTGCGGTTACTCCGCCCGGAAGTTTGTCTGTTATCTCTCTTGCGGTATAGCTGACCGTCCATACATCCGAACCGTCATCATTTTCAGATTTTACGGCATATCCGTCTTTTACTGCCTGATCAAGCGACTCCGTCGTATACGTCAGAGCGCCGTCATTTCCTGCAAATTTTACTGCTCCTTCCGCTCCTTCCGCAGCTTCTGTATTCGTTCCTGCCGCTGCGAAAGTTTCCTTGAATCCTTCCGGATTTTCTGCCGCTCTTGTCACAATTTCAAATCGGAACTCATTCGCCTTCATATCACGTCCGGTCAGTTTCTTCGACGCCTCGATCTTCGCCGCGATATCCTCGTCTCCTGTGCCTGCGCCATATGTATTGATAAAGGTCAGATTCTCACTCTCGCCTTCGACAACGGCTGCTTCGAGCGTTCCGTTTTTCTTGTCTGTCACTTTCACAACCACAGTTCTTTCCGCTTCCTGATCGTCCGTAATACCGGCGATACCGCTTGGCTGCTCCGTAACATTGAACTTGAACGTTCCGGCGATCGTAAATTGGATATCTCCAAATGCCGCCTGATGTCCTGCAGATGCTTTTGTAATCTCAAGTCCGCCTGCATTTTCTGGAAGCGTGATAAATCCATTCTCAATGGCTTCCACTGTCGCTTCATCCGCTGCCGTCAACGTATAGCTAAACGTATCTGTATCAAGCCATTTTCTTCCTGTCAGTTCCTTCGTCACTTTAAGCGCTTCGCTTCCGCTAAGACTTCCTGCCACGCTGTACGTATTCGTAAAGTTTGCTTCTGCAGTTGTATTTGAAGTAATCGTACCGCTTGCCGCATTGCCGGCGTTTCCGTTTACAGTTGTGGTGTATCCGTCAACTTCTTTTTCAGTTACCGTATACTGCGCGCCAGCCGGAAGTCCGGTAATCACTGCCTTCTGTCCATGCTGGAAGGAAATCTCGGTACCGTCTGCAGCATTACCTTTCTTGATTTCCTCTCCGCTTTCGCCTGTTACGGCGTAAGCATATTCTTTCGTCAATGCCGTACCTTTGGCATCCTTAAGCGCTACTATAAATGTAAACTCTTTCTCTTTGTCGATCCCTGTGCCCTGACCTTCTGTCAGTACGATGGTTTTACTGATGGAAAGATTTCCATCTTTCGAAATCTCTTTCCGATCGGTATCCGTCTCATATTCAGGTCCATTTTCGCCGATCTGGATCGTCGCTTTGTTCTCAACTACTGTCTCGGCGCTTTCATTTACTCTAGCATCAAATGTAACCGTTCCGTCTGCTCCTGGCTGAACATCTGCAATCTTCCATGTCAGCATACGTGTCTCTGCGTTATACGATGCATATTCGCCCGCGCTGTCGTCTACATAATCAAGACCTTCCGGAATGCTGTCTGTAATGATAACTGTCGCCGCTTCAATTTCCGGGTTCTTATAGGAAATGGTATAGGTCAAAACCTTGCCGACCTGTAATTCTCCGTCGCCTTCTACTACAGAATCTTTGCCCGGAACGTTCGTGGTAACTGTATTGGTCTGATTTGGATCGTTGTCTCCAATGGTAATCTCTGCCGTATTTTCTACCGCTGTTCCGCCTGCGCTGTCAAGCACTTTTACTACAAAGCTTACCGTTCCGAAAGCTCCTGCTTCCTGCTCGCCAAGCGTCCAGGTGATTGTCTTTGAAGTCTCTTCATAAACTCCATTCGTATCTGCGCTTACATATTCCGTACCTTTCGGTACAATATCTGTGATCTTCACCTCCGCTTTCGCAGGAGCGCCTGTTTCATCTACTGCATTATTTACCCAGTCGATAGTATAAGTCAACTGATCGCCGACACCGACAATCTTGCCATTTACGGACGTGGCCGGCTCTTCTGTGTTAATAACATCCTTCGTGTCTTCCGCCTCGTAAATATTAGTAAATGTCGCGCTTCCTGCTTGACTTCCATCCGCGACTTTCGCTGACAACGTTCCCTCCGCCGCATTATAAGTCACTGCAATGTCATAGCTAAAGGTATGCTTGTCATACGTCATATTCGGATCAGCATATTCCGGAACTACTTCCGTAATCTCTACATGATAGTTTCCTGCCGCTTTGAACTGAATATTTCCGAAGCTTACAGAACCGTCTGCCGCGTTTGCCGATGTGATTGTATCTCCAACTGCTCCCTCCGGAAGTACAACATTGTCCATGCTGCTTGTATCATCTGCCGGTGTAATCTTCATTTGGAAATTGAATTCACCTGCCGCTAAACCTGTGTCACGGTTTCCTTTCAGAACTTTCGTTACCTTTCCGGCAAATGCTCCCGGCTCAATGGTTACGATATCCGGTGTATAGCTGTTTACGAACGGCGCTACTGCTGTAGCTTTACTTTCTGCCGAACTATATTCCTTACTATCGTCTCCCTTGGTTACGGTTGTTACCGTATACAGCTCTCCGTCTTTCTCCTGTACCGTAATTGCAACGGTCGCTGATACTTGATCATACGTATACTTTGTATCGGTGCCTGCTGCCTCGCGAACGGAGTATTGATATGTCTTACCAATGTCTGTTTCATCAAACTTCACGTCACTAAGCTTACTCATCACCGCGACATCGTCTTTGCCTGGTGCAGTATTCTTAAAGCTCTTATCAGTCTCTGCAAGTTTTGCTTCTGCTTCTTCTGCAGTTACACTGTCAGTTGCTTCACCGGTAATTGTGAAATCAAACATATCTGCTGCAAGTGTACGTCCATTCAATGTCTTTGTAACATTCAGTCCGCCTTCATCACCGTAAGTTGTCGATGCTTCAAATTTATTGATGAAGATTTGTGAATTGGTCACCCCGTCAGCATTGATCTCTTGTGTTGCCTTCAATACAGAATCCTGGTCTGTTACTTTAATAATAATCTCATATGTATGAGAATCATACGTCCATCCTGTCGGTGCATTTGCATTGGTCTCTTGAACGGTAAACTTATAAGTTCCGGCTTTCTTAAATGTCAGCGCATTAAAGTCTACTTGCTCTGTTCCATCCTTTGGAATCAGTTTAGTTGTCGTTTTCTCTGAGCTGTATAGATCTGCCGTCGTTCCAATTCCGGTCAGTGTTCCACTGTCAATCGCCGCCTTCGTTACTTCATCGGCTGCGCTCAGCTTGAATGTAAAGATCTCTTTCGCATTAAGCCCCTTTACCTCCTTCACTACGGATGGCGTAAATGTTGCATCCTGCGTTGTTGCATAAGTATTCGTAAATATTAATTCCTGTGATCCTTCTGCCAGCGCCGCTGTTAATGTTCCGTCATCATTATCCGTAACATTAACGATAATCGTAACCGTCTCTGCATTATAGGCAACTCCCGGAATCTTGTCTCCCTCTGCCGGTACAACTTCACTGACTGTGAATTTGTAAGTTCCCTTCTCATTAAAGGTAATATCTCCAAAGTTGAAGTTGCCGTCTGCATCAGAAGTTGCCGTTACACTCTGCGGTAATACAACTGTGCCTGCTGTAATTGCCGCATTCGTTGCTTCGTCACCGCCCGTGATAGTGAACCGGAAGCCAGATAAATCTTTGTCGGTTGCTTCCCATGGACCATCCATCTTCTTTGTTCCTGCAAGATTTGCTGATCCGTCAAGAACACCGCTTCCGGCATAGCTGTTGTTGAATGCGAGAACAGTCTGCTTTTGATCTGTTTCATTGCTTGTCTCTTCGCTTATGACACTGCCTTTTTCATCTGTCACCTTTGTATGAAGCGTTAATGTTCCGTCTCCATCATCTGTTACCCATAATTCTACTGTATAAACAGTATCATCGTATGTATATCCCGGTTTCTTATCATTCATTTCCGATACTTCATATTTGTATACTTTACCCAGATTCTTCAACGTAAAGTTCGTATCTGTTTTTAACATGGTTACAGTTTGTCCATCTGCCGCCGCTTCGTTGTTCTTAAATGTAACCTCTGTCTCTCCCTCTTTAAATCCAAAGAGTTCTGCCGCTTCATCTGCTGTAGCAGTGTCTGTCTTAACCGCTTTTACCTTAAATTCAAACTGCTCTTTCGCTAATGCATGACCTGTCACTGTTTTTGTAATTGCAAGTCCGCCTGCCGCTCCGAGGTTCAGAGAAGCGCCGTATTCATTAATAAATATCGTACTATAGGACTGTATATTTGCGGTCAACTGCCCATTTCCCGGATCAGAAACATCAACTATTATTTTTGCCTCATTCTTACTATAAGTCACTCCGTTAATGGTTTGTCCTGCATTCTCTTCTGTAACAGTGTAGGAATACTTTCCGACTGTATCATATGTGACCTTTCCGAATCCAAACGGTACATCCGTACCATCTTCCGTTCCGCCTTTCTGTGATACAGTAACGCTTGTTACATCATTGCCTTCCGTATCTTTCGGCATTGGAGTTCCATCTTCTGCCGTAAGATTGAATGTAAACGAATCATCTTCTTTCCAGTCGCGTCCAACCAGTCGTTTGTGGAACAATGCTGCCGCTTCTGTGAAGTCTACTTCCACGCTGTCTGCATGATATCCGTTCGTAAAACCTGCTACTATCGTATCTCTTCCGTCTGAACTATCATGATGAGCTTCTGCTGTCACACCATCTCCCTGCATTGTAACTTTCGTTTCTGTATGCATCGTTCCGTCGCCGTTATCTACTACCGTAATATCAAAGCGATATGTGTCCTTTGAGTATGTAACTCCCGGTAAATTTCCTGCTGCCTCTGAAAGAACGTAGCTGAACGTCTTTCCTGCATCATCCTGTGTAAAGGTCACCCCTGACAATTTGTCAAAGATCCGAGATGCAACACCGTCTGCCGCTCCTGATGTGTTTGTAAATTCTCTGTCAGAATCTGACAATTTAGCATCCGCTGTCTCAGCATTTACAGTATCACTGTCTGCCGCCTCGATTTTAAATGTAAATTCGCCCGCTTTCAGAGCACGGCGGATAACGTCTTTTCTACAATCAGTTCCGCGCCTGTTCCGTAAGTTGCAGACGCTGTATACAGATTGACAAATGCAGCCGCATCAGTATCTACGCCTTCACCGTTATAGTAAGCTGTTTCTGCCTTTAATTCTCCGTTCTCATCTGTCACAATAACCCGTACTCTTGCTGTATGTCGGTCATATACCATTCCGTTTCCGTTTTCCGGGGCATTTTCTACTACACTAAATACATATGTTCCCGGACGTTGAACTCGATACTGTCAAAATCAAATGTTGCAGCCTGATTATTCGTCAGTCCGTTCACCGTTTTTTGCATCGTATCCTGAGCCGTATCTCCATTGAAGATAATGAAATTTTCTTTAAGACCGGTTCTTGCTGCGGTATTTGCAGCACTCAATGTAAAGGAGAACTCTTCATCCACAAGAGAATCGCGTCCGACTAAAGTTTTTCTTCCCTGTACCGCTGATTCTCCCTCACCCGGAAGTACTATAGGCTTCGGTTCATAACTGTTGTTGAATACAACCTGATCTTCAGCAACTGCTCCTTCTGCTTTGCTGTATGTCTTTTCTATGACAATATACGCATCCTCGCCTGAACCTTGTGCCTTTGCCATAATAGATACGGAATATGTTTGTGCCTTATAAGTTATACCGTTTAAAGTATAAGTTCCGTCTCCATTATTAACCGCAGTTCCGGAATCACTTCTGCAATTTCATACGTCCACGGTGTATCACTGACATTCTCCTCTGTAAACACCATGTTACCGAATGTAATTCCTGTTCCGACGTTGACTACATGGATATAACCATTTTCATCCTTCTCTCCGGTCGGCATTGGCGCCTGCTCTGCGTTGTCTCCGGTCGCTTTGAGTTTAAATTCAAACATTCCGTTTTTCAACGGATTCGCTCCGCTTTCATCTGCATACACTTTTTTTGCAAGTATAGATGTCGTTGCGGAATCTGCATGGAAATCATTTACAAATACCGCTGTTTTATTCTCAACCGGAATCGGCGTATTTCCTACTGACGCCCCGTCGTCATTAGCCGTTTTTTCCATTTCTGCCACAGCGGATAATGTTCCGTCTCCATTATCGGTCACCGTTACCCGATATGTATAGGATGCCAGAGAATATATAACTCCCGGTATTGCACTTGCCGGCTGTTTCTCCTGAATTTCATATTCATATACTCCGGGATGAGAAAATGTGATCTCTCCGAAGTTTCCTGATGAATTTTTTTCTGTTACCTCAACGCCTTTTTTACCATCAGCAGCTCCATTCGGAAGCGGAGCTCCTTCTGTTGTCGGAATCAATTCGATTCGGAACTTATCTGCAATATCCCACCGGTCAAACTGTTTCTCATAACTTGCGAAATCAGTTTCGGCAAGCGTGATTTCATCTACGTCATATGTATTTTCAAACACATGTTTTACAGATTTTCCTGAAACGATCGTTCCAGCCGCCTCTTTTGCGTCCGCCTTTTTATCAACTGCCGTCAGTTCAAATCCTTTCGGCAGTTCTTTTTCGGTTACGGTATATTGCGCATCTTTATCCAATCCATGAATATACAGCGTTTCGTCATCTTTAATCTGATACTTGGCAGCTCCGGTCTTATCAAATTCCAGTTCAAATGCTTTTCCCTGAATTTCATTTTGCGCATTTCGTACTTCCGCTTTGACTGTTTTTCCCTTCATAGACGGAATACTGATCTCAAATGTGAACTTTTTATCTTTTAATATTTCATCCGCATTCAGATTTTTATTCGCTGCCACGCGGGCATCTTTGCTGATTGCAAGAGCGCCCGGAAGCTCAAGCGCAAGCCTTCCGTTATTTCCCAGATAAACATTTAAGTAATCGGGATTATTGATATTATCCCAAATCGGATCGATCACTACATCCGCCGTATTTGTTATGTTCTCTGTTTTATCATCTATCAACGCATCGATTCTTGTCAATCGTGCAGAACCGGACTTGATAAAGTATTCTCCCTTGTCATTTATACCGAAGTTCGCACTTGCCTGCTGGAAGTTTGATCCCGTAAAGGCTACCTTGCCGTCGATTTCTTCAACCTGACCTCCGTTTAACTGCACATACGGTCTCTTATAATAATACGTCTGATCCGCACTCGGCTCGTTCTTTACTGCCATTGTACAATCTTTATCTGTATAAATCGGAGTATCTTCTGTAAAATAATAAAATGTATTTTTCTTTGCCGGTTGGAAAGAAGCAGTCGTATTGCCCAATGTCTTTCCATTCGGATCTATGTATTGTCCGTTATAATAGTTTGAATAGAAATACGGAACTCCATTCTCATTATGAGCGTTCAGATATTGCTGAAGCGCCTCGTCATCTGCATCATTCGGGTTTAGTCCGTCGGCAATTCTTTCCCGGACCTCCGGCTTGATGCTGACACCATAGAAGATACGGAGCGGATATGCCTCCTGTATATCCATCGTTTTATTTCCGTCACTGTCTGTATCTAACGTAAAGTGACGAAGCGGGATCAAACCTGCCGGAATCTGTACTGTAACTGTATCACCGGTTTTCAGGTCTGCCCCTTTCTTCACCTGAACGATAATATCTTTTACATTACCGTTCGGATAAGTTCTGTATCTCCTGTTGCACTTCCTTCATATTTATATGTAGTAACACCGTTTTCAGTAACCGGTTCTCCTACCGGATCGAATATCTGATCTGCAAAGACCAAACTCTTAAATTCATCCACCTGCATATATTCGCCGAGCTGATCGGTAAATGTAATATATCCTACCTTACCCGGATCATACCCTTCTGTCTGTGTCGGAAAACCAAATCCTGTTTCCAAATCCGATGAAATCTCATTAAATATATTATTCAATTCATCTGCATCCGTTGCCGCTTTATAATAATCAGAATTATCTGTGCGTTTTCCTAATGTACAAGAATAGCGATTAGGTCGTGTACTGCTTGTAGCAGTCGCATCCGGATAGTTGCTAGAAACCGCATGCATATATCCGTTAAAGTTACCAGCGCTTGTATTTGTATCGTTCGGATTCGCATCCCGGAACACGCCGATACTGTAGATCAAAGCATTCGCATCCTTCAACTCTTTTGCGTTCGTAATGGCGGCAGCTGCAACACTGTTACTCCAGTCACTATTCGACGTCGGCTGACCATCTGTGAAGAAAACGACAACTTTCTGCGCCCCTTCTCTGGTTCCTCCAAGCTGAAATGCTCTCTGCGCCTGATTCAATCCAAAATCTGCGCGAGTTGCTCCTGCTGCAATCAGACTATTCACTGTTGAGGTCAAGTCCGAAATATTTTTCGTTGTGTAAGACTTTAATTCCGTTACAATTTGTGAACGATTATAATTGTTATTTATAAAATCATTTCCAATGTTGTCACTTTCATCACTTGCAAATTTTACAAGGGAAACTCGATGCTGTAATTTTATATCATCAATGGAATCATTCATTTTAGCTGTTTGTTCCACAAAGTTATTTACTGCATTTTGCAGAGCTTGCAGCTTCGTAATATTTGTTCCCAAATCTCTTCTCTCGTAAAATTGGATGTGATTTGGATTGGAATCTTCTGCGGATATCTTCGGCTCGACCGTTTGTCCATTTAATTCCCAGTGCGTAAATTCCCACCAAAACAGAATTTTTTGACCTTCAGAAGTAATTTTGCCTCCATCCTTTGTGTAATATTCTTGATCTTCTGTTTCACTAAGATTTCCTGCATATATCTCTTCATATCGATATCGCTCACTCTCAGGCCTAGTTCCCATATGCGGTGAATTTTCCATAGAACCTGACGTGTCTACTACCAGTACGATATCCAACGGTCTGCTAACCGTCTTTACTGTATTCGATGTAGATGACAATGCCGATAATCCAACTAAGAAATCAGAATCGCCTTTTTTGACACTTGGTCTGCTTCCGCCCTCAAGCTGAATATCCTCTGTGAGTACTGTTTTATCTGTCCAGATACGTCCGATGTTTTCTGTCGAATCTTTTACAACCTGATTCCAAGTATCCACAGTAGACGGATCTGACACAGAGGTTTCATCAAACGCTACCGCCGGAGTCGGAGTCGAATCTGAGGCATAGACTTGTCCCATACCACCGGGTATCATTCCGAGCACCATAGCCCCGGCAAGAAAAATCGCCAGCGCTGAACGCAGTTTACTATTTTTCTTTTTCCTCATAGTCACTATCTTTCCTTTCTTGCTTATTTACAGAATTATTTATATTCCTATTAACCCTGCATCAATCTATATAAAATCAATGGAGTATTTGACATCATTTCACTAAATTCATCACTCCCCTTACATATTTTTTCTAAATAATGCAAAATAGCTCCATCTTTTCAACAGCATATAAAATCATACGTTAACAAAGTGTGAATAACTTGCCATTTTCTCCTTTTTCAAGCTATTATATTTTTACTTTTTCACATTTTCCGCATTAATAATCCACTATATGTGAAAACCGATCTATTGTCGAAATTTTAATAATTTCTACAATAAATCGGTTTTACTTTTTCTCTGTTTTTAGTTATCTTCCCTGAATTTATACCTGTTGATTCGGGCATTTGTTTCTTCAGCCCATGAATACTCCGTCATATACCCCCCGGGTATCAATGCCGCTTCTAACACTTTTCCCTGTACCGGATAATATATTTTCTTCTATCCACATATAATAATCACAGTCCACATTGGCATAATTAATCCAACAGGCAGCCCGTTTCTTAACAAATACATCTTTAATCCCATATGTACTGAATATCTTATTCAAATCCATAACCGCCCTGCGATACAGATTTTTTACCTTTTCATCGTACAAACGATTCTCCCAGAGTTTGTCAACGGCTTCTTCCATTGTCACAACTCCGCCTTTATTGTCCACACATAACGCAAGCAGTTCTTTTGCCTTTTTATTGGAAAATATCACAAGTTCTCCATTAATAAATAAGTCGAATCGGCCAAATGTCCTAATATATGCCGGCTTCTTCTGTCGCCGACTGAGAAGTTTTGCATTTCCCATAGTCCATGTTAAATCTTCCATAGTATACGGCCTGATCATATAACCATCCGCTTTTATCCGAAGTGCCTCCAATATATATTCTGTATGTTCTATAAAAAATACAAGAACTATTTTAGGATTTAATTCCCGTAACTTTTCTCCGAGCTGAAGTCCGTCCATACCATTTAATTCGATATTTATAAAAGCCGCTTCCACTCTATGTCTGGAAACATATTTAAGCGTTTCCGCAGAATCATTAAACTTCCCGCTCAGCTCTACATATGAAAATTGTTTGCATTGTTCTTCAAAAAGACGGATAGCTTCTTCATCGTAATCTGCAATAATAACTTTCATAACATCATTTCATCCTTCTTACACATAATATATTTTTATATACTCTGTTTATTCCTCTTCCGAAGGGCAAACGACTGTGTTTTGCACCATATCCATATGATGATTCATCCATATGAGCTCATATCCAGTACCAATATCCATATTATATAATTTTCTGACCATTTTTTGCAAGTAAAAACAGTAGACACTAAAAAAGTTTATGTCTACTAAAATGATTCTATATCGCCAAACGGTAACATGCCGCCAATACAAATAACGGGAACACTATTCAATCATAGTATTCCCGCTATCATTCACAGTGAGCGTGCGGGGATTCGAACCCCGGACAACTTGATTAAAAGTCAAGTGCTCTACCAACTGAGCTACACGCCCTTATTCAATTATATTCCTTTTAATTACAAGGAAAATGCCCAGAGCCGGAATCGAACCAGCGACACGAGGATTTTCAGTCCTCTGCTCTACCAACTGAGCTATCTGGCTTATACACAATATACTTGTGTAAATTGCGGGAGCAGGATTTGAACCTGCGACTTCGGGTTATGAGCCCGACGAGCTTCCAGACTGCTCCATCCCGCGATATGAAATTAATTATCTCTATTGAGATCAAGCCGATGATCGGACTCGAACCGATAACCTGCTGATTACAAATCAGCTGCTCTGCCAATTGAGCCACATCGGCGTGTTTACTTCTTTTATAATGTATATTCAGAAGTATAATTAAATGGATGGAGGTGGATTCGAACCACCGAAGCAATTTGCAGCAGATTTACAGTCTGTCCCCTTTGGCCACTCGGGAATCCATCCTTATTTTTTTTAAAGTGGGGCCTATAGGGCTCGAACCTATGACCCTCTGCTTGTAAGGCAGATGCTCTCCCAGCTGAGCTAAGACCCCACATAACGACCCAGAAGAGACTCGAACTCTCGACCTCCGCCGTGACAGGGCGGCGCTCTAACCAACTGAGCCACTGGGCCACTTTTTAATTCAGGTTATACCCTGAAAACTACATACAAAGAATCTTTTTTCATCCATTGCCTATCTCCGCTTTGGTTATGCCCTCGACCTATTAGTAACAGTCAGCTCCATGTGTTACCACACTTCCACCTCTGCCCTATCTACCTCGTCGTCTTCAAGGGGTCTTACTAACTTGACGTTATGGGATATCTCATCTTG